>Ga0182017_10001429_pt1 | contig 18390 bp, 14 predicted proteins | sample 712E3DmetaG_FD_120492 | JGI IMG/M metagenome (GOLD analysis project Ga0182017, IMG submission 120492) | Permafrost microbial communities from Stordalen Mire, Sweden - 712E3D metaG | ecosystem: Environmental > Terrestrial > Soil > Wetlands > Permafrost | place: Sweden: Stordalen | collected... | reverse complement strand
TTCCCGGATTCAAATTCAACAGAAATATTATCAAGCACAGTTCGCCCGTCAAATGACTTATAGAGATTTTTTACTCTTATCATGATAACATGAGCTGGGTGATGATTACATTGAAAAGCAGGATAAGGAGGCAGCTGAATACCACTGCTTTCGTGCTTGCACGTCCGACTTCGAGGGAACCGCCGGAAACATAATAACCCTGAAATGCTGATACAGTTGTAATGATGAAGGCAAAAACGAGAGTCTTTACCAGTGAGTAGGTAATATAAAATGGTATAAAGGCATACTGAATACCATAAATAAAGTCTTCAGGTGTCATCGTTCCGAATACTGTGCTTGCAAGATAACCACCAAAAATTCCGACGATAATGCTTATTAATGTAAGGAAAGGATTAAAAAGGACGGTTGCAATAAGTTTTGGAAGTATCAGATACGATGCAGAGTTGACTCCCATAATTTCGAGGGCATCAATTTGTTCTGTAACTCTCATAGTTCCTATTTCAGAGGCAATACTCGAACCCACTTTTCCTGCTAGAATAAGAGCAGCAACAGAGGATGAAAATTCAAGAATCATAGAGTCGCGGGTTCCAAGGCCGACAAGATATTTGGGATAAAGTGGATTCTCGGTATTATAAACAGTCTGGAGAGCGACAACTGCCCCCATAAAGAAGGAAATGATAGCTATTATTGCCACAGAATTAAATCCAAGATACATTAATTCTCTGATAGTCTGCTTATAGTACATCGAAGGCTTTTCTGGTTTAGAAAAGACCTTTTGAAGAAGCAATACATATTGTCCCAAATAGGTCAAAAACTTGATCATATTCATAGAAACTGTGAGGTCAAAATTACAAATATTTACCGTATTTCAGACATCCGGCATTTAAAACCCGAATGCGTAAATAATTATATATTTGCATAAAATTATTCGTAACTAAATAATTTAATATGGATAACAGATATGTTATTATTATGGCTGGTGGAGTCGGAAGTCGCTTCTGGCCTTTAAGCCGGCTTGAAAAACCTAAGCAATTTCTTGACATCCTCGGTAGCGGGGAGACACTTATCCAACAAACATATAGAAGATTCAAGTCTATTTGTCCCGAAAAAAACATATTTGTTGTTACAAGTGCTGACCATAAAGAGTTGGTAACTGAGCAACTTGGAATAGATCCAGAGAGAATTTTGTCTGAACCATTGCGACGAAATACTGCACCATGTATTGCTTACGGGACTTTCAGAATAAAATGCGAAAACCCGGATGCTGTGATTGCAGTTACTCCATCAGATCATCTAATCCTAAAGGAGAAAGAGTTTTGTAAGGTTATGGGTAAGGCTTACGAGTTTGCGGAGAATAATAAGGCATTACTAACTCTTGGCATTAAACCAGATAAACCTGAAACTGGATACGGTTATATACAGGCAAATGAAAAGAAACGAGTTGATGGGTTTGATAAACTGCTAAAGGTCAAAACATTCACTGAGAAACCCGATATTGATCTTGCCAGAGTATTTTTAAAAAGTGGAGATTTTTACTGGAATTCCGGGATTTTTATCTGGAAAATAGATGCAATCCTAGAGGCTCTTGAAAAATATCTGCCTGATATTTTTTCAGCATTTGATGAAGGTCGTGATCAGTTCAGAACAGAAAAAGAAGAAAATTTTATTGCACAGACCTATGCTGCCTGCGGAAGTATATCGATCGACTATGGAATTATGGAAAAGGCAGATAATGTTTTTGTATTGTGTGCGGATGTGGGTTGGTCTGACCTTGGCACATGGAGCTCTCTTTATGAACAGACCCCCGTTGACAAGAATGGAAATGCTATTTTAAAAGGGACAATATTCTCGTACGAAAACAGTGGAAACATAATTAATATACCTTCTGGGAAAGTAGCCGTTCTTCAGGGCTTGAAAGATTATATAGTTGTTAATACTGATGATGTTTTACTTATAGTTAAAAAAGAGGAAGAGCAAAATATTAAGCAATATCTGGATGCTGTAAAGAAGAAGACAAAAGATAAATATCTGTAAATAAGTAGTTCCGCAAAGCGGAATTTAGGGGTAACGCAAAAAAAAGATGGGCGAAGTTTCAAACTTCGCCCATCTTTTTTATTGATTGAGTTCTAATATTCCCAGAGGTCGTGTTCGAAATTGAAAAGATCCTTTTTAACGCGTTCAGCTTCAAACATAGCATCCTGGCCAACAGCATACTCACTTATAAATCTATCATTATAAACGTTTGACTCAGCAATTATAAAGCTATCAAATCTCCGTTGCTGAAAGATGTCATCAAAAGAAATTCTCTGTGCATCATTTGAGGGATTGTAGGCCTCTTTTTTAGAAAGGAGGTCTCTTATGTCATCATATTTAATCCAAAACAATGCTTTTTTCCTTTGTGTTTGTGTTGCAGGATCATTATAAAAATATATTGGACAAATAGCAATAATCCGGACATCAAGTTTTGAAAGCTTCTTGTCGAAATACCATTCCTCGTAAATGCGCAATTGCTTAACATTATCAAATTTTGGGGGAACATAAGTGGGTACCGAGTCAACAGCACCTGTAGCGAGATTCACAACAGCTCTTTTAATTTTCCCGCCATCCATGTTTTTTTCCACATCAGCATACGTGGATGGTGCAACAAGGGTATCAGCAGTTAAACTACTTCCATCATATACATTTAACCTTCCGGCTTTTACTTCATCAAGCAATATTCTCATGAAACTCCTTCTTCCATCCGCAACTGGAATTACCGGATAATACAGTGGTTGATTCATTTTTTCCCTGAGATCAATAACTCTGTAAATATGTTTTGACCAGATGACGTCGGCCTCACGGAGATACGGGTAATTGATTTTTTGATTATCAGGAATAGTTTTCTGATAGATATCTTTGAATGTTTGTGCATTCAATATTCCTGCTGAAAGGAATCCCAATATTACTAGTAAAAGCTTTCTGTTCATTGCAGTAAAGATATTTTTTTCTAATTAACTGTTATGGTAATTGGTCCAATCGGACGTTCTTTTTTATCAGGACCCGCAGCTTTAATATTTTCAACATACAACCGTTTTCCTCTGGTAAGGCCATTCAATAAAGTCTTTTGTTCAGGAGTAAGGTATTGTGAATTACTGTCTTTACTAATAAACAAGCCTCTGTCTTCATATGAAAGCCTGAACGATGTAACGGTAAATTGCAGGTCGAAATCAAAATCTTTAAGAACAGCCCTGACTCCCTGCTGTGCAAGTAATTCTTCTTTTCCAACATTCCCTTGCCCGGATTTACCTGCAAATTCTCCAACTGGATCAGGAATATCCCTGACTCTGAATATCCTGGGAGGGAAAGTTTGCTGTTTACCGTTAATCTCAGCACTTACTACTATCTGCGCAGTAGGGGCTGGTTTATCACTTGACGGTTCAGCGAGGTAACTACCAGGAAAAGTTTCTCCTTTAGAGTTTTTCATCTGACCTTCGATGATAGTTCCGTTTACCATGGATGGATGGGTCTTCCCCTGTCCGACTCCAGGAACAGAAATATCAATAGGATTCTTAATCCCCCTATAGAGAACGTTCATGGCAGTTGGTGAAATAACAACATTCAGTGCACCAACCTCATACATGGCTTTAAAAGGTCTGGAAATTAACGTACCATCTGGTGCTTTCATCGAAATCAGTCCACCCCAGGGTCTGGGTCCGGGATTACCACCGGCTCTGACCTTATAAACGCCATATCCGGCTTCATTTGTTTGAAGAGTTTGATAATCTCCTTTCATTTCATACTTCGGTGTACCATCAGGATTCTGACCGGTTATTTCATAATTGCCAACAGTTACGGTCGGGGCCTGGGTAGTGTCAACAGCAGCGAAGAAAACCGATGCATTATATTCCAATCCCTCCATAACATAAGTTGAATTTGTGAGAACGGTAGGATCCAGTCTGGTGAATTTAAATGAACGTTTGTCTATTTCATTAAAAAGAAATGTAATAACATCAGTTTCAGCATTTCTTACATCGACCTGGATCTTGGTAAGCATAGCTATCACAGCGACCAACGGCATTGTCTGGAAAGTATTATTCGGCCATGGCTCAGGAGTACCGGTATTCCCCTCCTTTTTACCATCGTCGGTATTAAGGGAAGCCCGAAGACCGTCCTCGATAGTTTTGTTCTTGTTATCGATGATTTTAATAAGGGAATCGCGGTAATCATTTATTGCAGTCCTGAGAGCAAAGGCTTTCCCTGCTTCATTTGCACCTATCAAAATTTGAGATGGTACATTCGAGTCGTCAAATCTCTGAACCTCATATATATCTATTTCATTACCATTAAGAGCTTTGGATTTTTCACCTTCTGCAGTTTTGATTATTTCAATCTTTAATCCCTGTATGTAGGTAAACAATTCATCTGCACGTGTTTTAACATTAAAAGCTTTATCCCTGTAAGGACCCCCTCTGACAGGATTCTCTGCAGCTTTCTGTGCAAACATATCGTAAATTTCCTTGTTTTTGGCATCGTAATTCTTAACGGTTTTGGAAAGTCCCTGTTCCACTTTCATAAATGCCTTAACTGCCTCTTTCGATACGTTAAGAGCAAGCATGGCTGTAAGTACCAGGTACATCATACCGATCATTTTTTGCCGCGGTGATAGCCTTTCGTGAGCCATTTTTCAGGTAGTTTAGTTAATTTAAAAAAAATGATGTCACGTTATTTAACGTTCATGGCAGCAAGCATATTCCCGTAAACGTTGTTCAATGCAGTTAAATTATCATTGAGTTTCGTAACCTGTTCACGATACTTTTTGGTATCACCTGCTGATTCCGTAAGGTCTTTCATCAGTCCTTGAATTCCCTTGTAAAGGGCGTCAGATTCTTTCACATTACTATTTGTTCCTTTAATCTGCAGTTCATAAACAGTATTAAGGGCTGAGAGGTTTTTGTTAAGTGACTCCAGCTGTTCCTGGTATGATTTACCACCCAATTCTATAACAGATAGTGAATCAGCAATATTTTTGTAGTTTGATCCTGTCTCATTAATTACTTTTGTTGTTGTCTGGTAGGAATCAGCCAGTTTGCCTAGTGACTCATCTGCATTTTTAATAGTATTTATATATTTTGTTGAAGCAGCTGAAACATCACCCATAGCATTCATGTTTGAAGTTGCTTCGCTTAGCTTTTTCATACCGACGCCAAGCTTCTGAAACAGATCAGGTGTAATTTCTGCGTTTTCGAGCATCTCATCAAATTTAGCAAGGGCTGCCGAGCCAGCTCCGCCACCTCCGCCGCCAACAAATTGTGTTCCTCCGCCGTGAGTCTTGCCGTGGGAGGAAGGAGGCAGTTCGCTTCCATCTTCCGGTATTCCTGCCAGTTCAGGATAAACCAGCGACCAGTCGACTTCTTCATGTAACGGCTCGAAAGCTGAGAAGAAGAAGATAAGTGACTCAGTACAAAGGCCAAGGGTAAGCATTTCTGTTGCGAAAGGCCAGTGCTGAATTTTAAAAAGTGCACCTATGATAACGACTGAAGCGCCTAAACCATAAAGTTTAGCTATGAAATTCTTCCAGCCACTGCTTTGAACTAATTCTGCTAGGTTCATATACCTGATTGTTTTAGGGTTATGTTATTAATTTACTCCAATATATTGTCTTACATTCCGGAAACCTACATAAGGTTTGGTGGAATCCTGGTATTCATAGTCTCTTGAACCGCACTGAAGAAAATATGCAACATCTTTCCATGAGCCGCCTCTGACAACTTTGCGTTTCATAATAGGTGGATCACTCGGTTTTGCATCATATTCATAATTCGGGTTGAGATCATGAGTGAATATATAGGCATCCGGCGCATATGCACATCTAGTCCATTCAGCCACGTTTCCTGCCATATCGTACAAACCATATTCATTTGGTTCAAAGGATCCGACTTTTGCAGCATAAACAGCACCATCATCAATATAGTTTCCACGCAAAGGTTTGAAGTTTGCAAGGAAACATCCTTTATTGTTACGGGTATAAGGGCCGCCCCAGGGATACATCGAAAGATCCAAACCTCCTCTGGCAGCATATTCCCATTCTGTCTCAGACGGTAATCTGTATGCCTGAACATCCGGTACCCCCTGTTTTCTGAGAGAGTTATTCATAAAATCAGTTCTCCAGATACTGAATGCTTTAGCCTGTACCCAGGAAACGCCCACAACCGGATAGTCATCATATGATGGATGCCAGAAATAGAGGGACGCCTGAGGATCGTTAAATGAATAGGTGAAATCTCTGATCCAGCAAAGTGTATCGGGGTAAACAGGAATTTTATCATGCATTATGAAATTACCACGATTTACCACGGCTGTTGTAACTCCATCAATATTTGTAACCTGCCCATCATATTTTCCAGTACCTGCCTTATTATCATATTTGTATGTTGTTCTGGCAGCCTGTTTCAGATCAACCCAGGAATAAGAATATACAAGTTTCCTTGAATCAACTTCTTTCTGCCCGTTAAATCTCTCTTCAGGAGCATAATACATCTCTTCGAGTGTGGTTTTTGTAGTCTCATCTTTATAATCAATTTTTTCTTCCCAGTTAAGTACTTTAGGATCTAATTGATTTCCCTCTTTATCAACCATATAATAATTACGACCTTCGATTCCGGCGTCTCCAAGTTTTGTCCTTAAAATAGAATCGCGGACATATGCTACAAACTGACGATATTTATTATTTGATATTTCGGTTTGGTCCATCCAGAATGCTTCAACAGTAACTGTTTTAGAAAAAGTGTTCATTGCAAAGAATGCGTCCTGGTCGCTTTGACCCATGGTAAAACTTCCTGCCGGAATAAACGCCATCTCCAAAGGTTCCGGCTCAAAAAATTTCTTTCTCCCCTGAACACCCGTCAGCTCTCCATTATTTGAAGAGCCACAACCACTTAGTAAGAGTGTTATTGTAAGAGCTAATAGGAATACCTTTTTCATAGTGCTTTAGGATTTTATATTGCAAGTAAGTTATTTTTTTTTAATAATCATAAAAATCTTATACTTTTATATCTCGTAGGGCTTTTGCCAAGACCCAGATCGAAACAATAATTAACCATAAATTCCTGAGATCCGATTGTGGTTTTTCTGATATCCGACAAGGGGAAATCGTATGCATAACCAATACGGAGTCCATTATATAGTTCTACCCCAATCATCCCGCAAACAGCATCTCCGGCTCTATATGAAACGCCACCCCATACTTTCTTATTGTATCTGACAAGAGCGTTAATAGTTGCCTGTGTAACTTTTCCGTCACTGAAAACAAATAATGAGGGTAACAATTCGAATGAGGGGCTGGGTAGTTGAATTGTATAACCGGCTGTTAAATAATAATTCCGGCTGACATATGAGCCCCCTTTGGTATATTTGATACTGGGTTCATTTATATGTGTAATGGATAGTCCGGCATAATATTTATCTGTCTTGTAATAGGCTCCTACTGAAGCATCAAATGCGATATAGCTTTCCTTGTTTTCAGGAATAAGAGGATCGCCTGAAGCCGGTGTGTGAGATTCTCCGGAGGGAATCTGCCAATTCGGAGAGAGTGCAACATCCAGCATCCCAAGCATCAATCCGATACCAAGTTTACCCTGTCCGACATTCATAATGTATGAATAGGACCCCGAGAGATTAATATCTTTATTAAATCCTACATTATCACTTTCCACAACCAGACCAACACCACTGTTAATATGAAAAAGATTAACCGGGGCATTGACGTTGAATGAAGTGGTAGAAGGCGCCCCTGTAAAACCAATCCATTGTTGTCTTGTCATTGCAGTGGCACAGATCATACCGGAGACTCCGGAAACTCCAGGATTATAAGTCGGTGTGTTAAACATATATTGACTCGAAATCGGATCCTGTTGTGAGTATCCGATTCGAACCAGACCAATTAAAAAAAGAAATGTAATCTTTAGTTTTTTCATTTCTTATCCGGATTCGCCATTGGCGTAAGTTGAATCAGTAAAATAAATAAAAATCTTAAAAGCAAACAAATTTAAATTTATTTATTTAAATATTATGAACAGCTCTTATTTTGAGCATGTCCTAATAACGCAGACAATAAAAATTTGTTTCAGAAAAGTAAGAAAAAACCAATTTTTTTTCAGGGTTTCAGTCTGGCCACGGCTTTTACCCACCTGTCAGGTACCTCATTAACGTTAGCTTTAAGATAATCTTCATGTGAACAGGCAATATATTGCATCTCATCCTGTTCGGCATTGATTTCAATCCACCAGCGGTCAGTGAGATTGCTTTTGATAAATATCAGGTCATCCTCAAGGTCGGTAACTCTGACATGATATCGGGTAAATCTGCCTGAGTTACTTTCATTTAAAGATGGGGTTTCGTATTGTTTCTGGGAAAATCCCTCAAGAAAGAACCATATTATCTGAGCTGCCAGACAGGTTGTCTGGAACCTGATATCATATTCCGGATTCACATCAAACAGACCAAATACCTTCAACTTGTCTGAAATACCTGCATATCTTGAAAGCAGACAGATCTCCTCTCCATAAAATCCGTTTGGTGAAGGACAGAATGTTCCCGGTGCATCAGATTGCCGTACGGCAGAAATATCGAAAACAACTGCCTCAGAATCGCGGAAAAGCGGCTCGGTAAGATAAATAGCCTGTCTGACATCACCAATCCGAACCAGTTCTGATCTTCTTTTGAGCAACCTGTTGATTGCCTGTTGATCATTAAGATATGTCTGATATCCTATGTTTATAAAATGACTCAGATAACTTTTATTGTTATAAATAATATTATTCAGGTAATTAAATGAATCAGGTTCTTTTCTCTCAGGGTGAAAGTCAATTCTGGAATCAACAGTTGTTAATGTATAAGGAATTTTTGAAAGAGAAAAACATCTGTCGATCGCAGTAACCAGAGCGCTGCTTCCCCCGATAATTACCGGAAAGATTTTCTCAGAAAGAAGCAAGGTCAGAACGTCATTAAGACCGGCAAGAGTATCATTGAAAGTTACCCCGTTTTTCATATTACCAAGGTCAATTATCCTGGCTTTCCCAGGAATGCGTGAAAGCCGGTAAAGCTGATCCCGGATTATATCAGGGCCTTTAGCGGAGCCAACTCCGGGAGAATTTCTTCCGTCAGGAACACCAAGAATGGCAATCCTGAATCTTTTTAATTCTTTTATAGGATTATTTTCAGTGTGAATGGAAATGTTGTGTGAAAAGCCGGCAGATCCCGGCAAGTGTTCGTAATCAGGCTTTTCGATGCTTACAGGATTGAAATAGTCATTCAGGTCTACCATGTCTAAGCATTCTGTTTGGATTTGTCGTTATTCTCAATTATGCTGATACATTCTTCTTTTGTAAGTTTAGCAGCATCCTGCCCTTTTGATATCCTGTAGTTCTTTTTATCTTTTGTAATGTAGGGTCCGTATCTGCCATTAAGGACCAGGATTTCACCGAAATCCTGAATGACTTTTTGTTTATCAGTCTCATTTTTTTCAAGAATGATCTCCTTGGCCCGTTCCATGGTAATCACATAAGGATCATCAGCGCCTTTCTTGAGAGAATAAAACTTATTCTTGTGTCTTATATAAGGTCCGAATTTTCCTATACCTATTACAAGATCCTCACCATCATATTCTCCAAGGGACCGGGGAAGCCGGAAAAGATTTAGTGCCTCCGCAAGAGTAATAGTTTCAATAAGCTGGCTTTTCAGCAAACTTGCAAATTTGGGTTTAGCATCTTTATTCTGGTCTCCGACCTGAACAACCGGCCCATATCTTCCCATTTTTACTGAAACGGGTTCTCCTGTCTCCGGATGATCCCCAAGTAATCTTGCCCCGGTTTTCTTATTTTTATTTTCAAGGCTGTTTTCTACTGTTTTATGAAAAGAGGAATAGAATTTGTCGAGCATCCCTGTCCATTTAAGGTTCCCCTCTGCAATTTCATCAAACTGCAGTTCAACTTCTGCTGTAAAATGAAAATCGACGATTTCTGAAAAATTTTCAACCAGAAAATCGTTAACAATCATTCCTATATCTTTTGGAAAAAGTTTTGATTTCTCCTTCCCTGTAATTTCTGTTTTTGACGAAGATAAAGTTTTACCATTTATGAGTTCAATTGTTCTTATTTTTCGCTTTTCCCCGGGTCTGTCTTCTTTTGCAACATAGCCTCTGTTCTGAATAGTGGATATTGTTGGAGCATAAGTTGAAGGACGACCTATGCCGAGCTCTTCCAGTTTTTTAACAAGGCTTGCCTCTGTATATCTGGGGGGAGATGTAGTGAATTTTTCCGTAGCCGATATACTATTATAATATAATGGCATACCATTTTTTACCGGTGGAATTACATATTTTTCTTCCTCGTGGTTTTCCAGGTCAGCTGATTCTGAATAAACTCTCAGAAATCCGTCAAATTTTATCACTTCTCCGGTTGCAGAAAAAGTAACTGGAGAATTGTTCATTTCAATTCCTATGTTAGTTTTCTCAATGAGGGCATCTGCCATTTGTGAAGCTATGGTTCTCTTCCAGATAAGCTCATAAAGTTTTCTCTCATTCTGGCTTCCTGTTACTGAAGATTTCTCCGGATATGAAGGTCTGATCGCTTCATGAGCCTCTTGTGCCCCCTTTGTTTTTGTTTTAAACTGACGTGTTCTGGAGTACTTTTCTCCAAACTCTGCTATAATTGCATCACGTGACTTTGCTAATGCAAGATTTGAAAGGTTTGTAGAGTCAGTCCTCATATAGGTTATTTTCCCGGCTTCATATAGTTTCTGGGCCACTGACATTGTCTGTGCAACAGAAAAACTGAGCTTTCTGAAAGCTTCCTGCTGAAGAGTTGATGTGGTAAATGGCGGTGCAGGAGATCTCGTTCCGGGCTTGACTGAAATGCTGTTAATTTTATAATCAGCAGAACTGCATAATTCAAGAAACTTTAAAGCCTCTTCCTCTTTCGTAAATTTTTTAGACGCTTCTGCTTTGAGAATTGTTTCCGGGTCATCTTTAGATAAAAGAAAAACTGCAGTAATCCTGAATGCTGATTCTGTTTTAAAAGAGATAATTTCTCTTTCCCTTTCGACAATTAGTCTGACGGCAACAGACTGAACTCTTCCTGCAGATAAAGCGGGTTGAACCTTTTTCCAGAGAACGGGAGATATCTCAAAACCGACAAGACGATCAAGTATTCTTCTGGCTTGCTGTGAGTTAACAAGATTCATATCCACCAGCCGTGGTGTTTTTATGGCGTTAGATATCGCCTCCTTGGTTATTTCATGAAAGACAATTCTTTTCGTACTTTTCAAATCGAGATCAAGAACATTAATGAGATGCCAGGCGATGGCCTCTCCTTCCCGGTCTTCATCAGAAGCGATCCAGATATTTTTTGATTCAGCAGCATTTTTCCTGAGATCACTCACAACCTTTGTTTTTTCCTTTGGGATCTCATAGTTAGGAGTAAACCCGTTCTCGATATCTATTCCAAGATTTTTTTTTGCCAGATCTCTGATGTGTCCAAAACTTGACACAACATGGAAATCCTTTCCCAGAAACTTTTCAATAGTTTTAGCTTTCGCAGGTGATTCAACAATTACCAGATTCTCGACCATTTCAGCGACATTTATTCTTTTAAAAAACACGACAAAGTAAATCATTTAGGTGCCAAACTTCAAAATAAACCGTAAAGATTCTTTATTATTTACTATTTTTGGCACAAACTTCTGATGTGAAATGAAAGGCAATACGCAACACAGAAAATATCTTGTCTTATTCTGGATTCTATTCGCGCTACCCTTTGTTTTTGTTACAGTTCTTTTCATAATGATCTCAAATGAAAAGTTAGGTCCCATGCCTTCTTTCAGCGAACTTGAGAACCCCAAAAATAATCTGGCTGCAGAAGTATATTCCGAAGACGGGATATTACTTGGCAAGTACTATCTTGAGAACAGGACCTGGACCGACTATAAAGAAATTTCGCCATATATAGTAAATGCACTTATTGCAACCGAGGATATAAGATTTTACAGACATTCGGGAGTTGATATACGCGCTCTTGGAAGAGCTTTCGGCGGTTTCTTTTCCGGGAAAAACAAGGGAGGAGGAAGTACTATTTCACAGCAGCTGGCGAAGCTGCTTTACCCCAGGGATACCGCAAGAGTCTCATCTGTTACCAGAAAACTCAAGTTAGCTGTTTCTAAATTCAAGGAATGGCAGACAGCTGTTAAGCTTGAAAAAAGCTATACAAAGGAAGAGATCATTACAATGTACCTGAATAAATTTGACTTTATATATAGTGCTGTCGGGATAAGATCAGCTGCCAAGGTATATTTCAATACAACACCAGATTCATTAAATATTCAGCAGGCAGCAGTCCTTGTTGGAATGTTAAAGAATTCGGCGCTTTATAATCCTGTAAAGAATTTGGATCTTATGATGATCAGAAGGAATGTAGTTCTTTCCCAGATGGCCAGATACGGTTTCCTTGACCCAGCCGTAGCTGATTCCGTAAAAAAACTTCCTATTGAACTTGATTACAAAGAAGAGGATCATAATTCAGGACTTGCCACATATCTGAGGGAATATATCAGGAATACGATGATTAAAATAAAGCCTGAAAGGAACAGGTTTGTTTTCGATGAACAATATGAAGATGCTCTTTGGGAATGGAATAACAATCCGCTATATGGTTGGTGCAGGAAAAATAAGAAACCTGATGGTTCCAACTATAATATTTACAGGGATGGGTTAAAGATCTATACAACTATTAATTCAAAGATGCAGAAATATGCTGAAGAGGCTCTAACTGAGCATCTTTCAAAGGATATTCAACCAAAATTTTACCATTTTGCCAAAACCTTAAAAAATCCACCATATTCCGACGATCTGGATAAGAAGGAGATCGATGACATTATTTCAACAACGATAAGAAGATCAGAACGATACAGGAATATGAAGAGTTCAAAATTATCAGATGATTCAATAATGATATCATTTAATACACCCATCAGGATGAAAATTTTCTCATGGAAGGGTGAAAGAGATACTGTTCTGACTCCTCTCGATTCAATCAGATACTATAAATATATAATGCGTTCCTCATTCATGGTTGAGGATCCTCATACCGGATATGTAAAAGCCTATGTAGGAGGACCCGATTTCAGATATTTTAAGTATGATGCAGTGACCGACCAGAAGAGGCAATGCGGGAGTACGATTAAACCATTTCTTTATACCCTTGCAATCCAAAGCGGATATTCTCCATGTTACGAGGTTGATAATATACCCCGCACATTTGATCTTGGCATTCCGAGGAAATATGAGTTGGGAGACTCAACCTGGACTCCCAAGAGCTCCGGTCCTAAAGATTTTCATGGCAAGAGAGTGACTTTAAAATGGGGTCTTGCTAAATCAGAGAATTATATTTCAGCCTGGGTGATGAAACAGTTTACCCCAAAAGCAGTGGTAGATCTGATGCACAGGATGGGTATACGGAGCAAGATAGATCCGGTTGTGTCTATTTTCCTGGGAACATCAGATGTCAAACTTGAAGAGATGGTAGGTGCTTACGGAACATTTGCCAATAAAGGAGTCAATACACAACCGATGTATGTGACACGGATTGAAGATAAAAACGGGAACACTGTTTCAAAGTTTTCCCCTAAGATAGAAGAGGTTATCAGCGAGGAGCAGGCATATCTGATGCTTGATCTTCTGCAAGGCGTAGTCAGAATAGGATCCGGAATCGGGTTACGGTATACCTATAATCTTACTAACCAGATAGGAGGGAAAACAGGTACGACACAGAACCATGGCAACGGCTGGTTTATGGGCGTTACTCCAAACCTTGTTGCAGGAGTCTGGAGCGGGTGGGAGGATCAGAGCATCCATTTCAATACTCTTGATGAAGGACAGGGAGCGGTAATTGCGTTGCCGATATTGGGCATTTTTCTGAAGAAGGTATATGCTGACCCGCAATTTAGTTCAATGGATGAGGATATTTTTGAGCGTCCTGCCGGATTCAAACTGGAACTTGATTGTGACAGGTTGAAAAAAACAACTAACAAACGAAGCAACTATCTTCAGAAGTATTAACCGTTTATCCGAATAAAAACTTAACCAGAGTTTCTATTTTGCCTACAGGAATCACTTTTATTTCTGCATCCTTTATATTAATATTCCTGTGATACTTTGATATATATATCTTAGTAAACCCCATCTTTCCTGCTTCTCTGATTCTCTGCTCAATCCTGGAAACCGGTCTTATCTCTCCGGAAAGGCCTGCTTCCCCTGAAAAACAAGCATTTCTCTCCAGCGGTATGTCCAGATTAGATGAAAGAACTGCACTTAATATTGCCATGTCAATTGCCGGATCGTTAACTTTTATTCCGCCGGCAATATTCAGAAATACATCTTTTATAGCCAGTCTGAAACCGGCTCTTTTTTCAAGAACAGCAAGGAGCATATTAAGACGTCTGATGTCAAAACCGGTGGAGCTTCTCTGAGGATTACCATAAACTGCACTGCTGACTAGCGCTTGTGTTTCAATGAGAAAAGGTCTCAGCCCATCGACTGTAGCGGCAATTGAAATTCCGCTCAGGGGTTCATCATGCTGATTGATAAAAAGTTCTGAGGGATTATCAACTTCTCTTAAACCCGATTCCAGCATTTCAAAGATCCCCAGTTCGGAGGTAGACCCGAATCTGTTTTTCACGGATCTGAGTATTCTGTATACATAATTACTGTCGCCCTCGAAGTATAGAACAACATCGACTATGTGTTCCAGAACTTTTGGTCCTGCAATAGTTCCATCCTTTGTAATATGGCCAATAAGAAAAACCGGTATTCCGGTAATCTTAGAGTACTTAAGCAACTGTGCGGCACATTCCCTGACTTGCGATACCGATCCGGCTGAAGATTCCAGCAATCCTGTCCTGATAGTCTGAATGGAGTCAATTATTATAAGTCCGGGTTTAATATTCTCCGAGTGAGTGAGTATTGTTTCCAGTTCTGTCTCACTGAGTATGTAACATTCGGGATTATTCTTTTTAAGTCTTTTGGCTCTCAGACTTATCTGTTCCTCGCTCTCTTCACCTGAAACATAAAGTATTATCCTGTTCTTCATTGCCAGCGCCAACTGAAGAGCAAGTGTCGATTTTCCTACTCCGGGCTCACCGCCTAGTAATATGAGTGAACCGCCCACCATGCCTCCGCCAAGTATCCTGTCAAGTTCGGCTAACCCTGTTTTTTGCCTGGACTGTTCATCAGATTTAATATTATCAAGAAGTTCGGGCTTTTTCTTTTCCTTATCAATTTTAAAAGAGGATTCCCGTGAAGAAGCTGGGGCAATTATTTCTTCATGATAAGTATTCCACTCCTTGCATGATGGGCACCTGCCTATCCATTTTGACGATTCAGCGCCGCAGTTCTGACATATAAAAACACTCTTTGACTTGGCCATTCAATGTTTTTTTTGACTTTTATAAATAGGTCCGAGAACCCACTAAAGAGGGCAATCTTGGGGCTTAATTTAACCCCCCTTTAGGAGGAATGGGGGGGTTGTTAATCACAGTATTATGCGTCTTCTTCCTTACCAAAGCATAAAATGAATAAGTTCCAAGAATTGCTCCAAATATCATTTGAGATTCATGTGCAAGAATTGCATATACAAGTCCGTCTTCGAGGCTTATTCCATAAACGACTACCAGTGCTCTTGATATGATAAAATGAAATGCTCCCAACCCGCTTGTGACCGGAGCTGACATTGCAAGACCACCTATTACCAGCAGGAAAATGCCATCGAACAGATCAAGATGTGAAGTGCTTTTAACTGCGAAAACCACAACCCAGGTCATAAGGGTATAGTTGATCCATATGAAAAGAGTATGAAAAAGAAATTCCCACTTTCTTTCTATTTTAGCAATTGTTTTAAGTCCATGGCTGATTCCTTTGGCTGTATCGAAAATTTTGGCAAAGAACCTTATTTTTCTGAGACTTTTCCTTGCTTTATATAAGATGAATAATATTGAAATACCTGCAAATGAAAGAATTAACCAGAATATCCAGGCAGCGCCGAAAATATCGGAAAGTTTCTGTTGGATAGGCTGATAAATGTTATCAATCAGAAAAGGACCAATAGTAGTACTATCGATTATCAGCATTATGATCATGATTGAGAGTAATGATAAAAAGTCGATAAACCTTTCAATAACTACAGTGCCAAAAAGCTGATCAACCGGTATTTTTTCCTTTTTACCCAGGGCAACGCACTTTGAAACTTCACCGATTCTGGGGAGCGCCATGTTTGCGAGGTAACCTGTCATCATTGCATAAAATGCATTCTTAAGAGAGGGTTTGTAGCCCAGAGGATTAATCAGAAGTATCCATCTGCGGGCTCTGCTTATATAGGCAAGCAGTGCAAAAAATATGGAAAGAAAAAGCCAGATATATTTTGCCTCTCTCAGGCCTTCACCGAGATTTGTGAAATTGGTTTTCCGGAATGCAAGCCAAAGCAGAATCAATCCCACTAAAAGAAATGCAAGAAACTTAAGGACTTGTATAATGCTTTTTCTCAAGCTCAGATTAATTTGTTTGTATTTGTATCAGGGAAGACAATATTCGGTCTGAAAGATCTCGCTTCATTGAATTCCATGGCAGCATAAGATATAATTATGATCACATCCCCCACTACAACCTTTCGTGCAGCCGGTCCGTTAAGGCAAATCTGACCCGAACCTCTTTCCCCTTTTATTACATAAGTATCGAGACGTTCCCCATTATTTATATTGACTACCTGTACCTTTTCATTTTCAATAATATTGGCTGCATCCATCAGATCCTCATCAATTGATATGCTTCCAATATAATTAAGATTTGCTTCAGTCACAGAAACATTATGAATTTTCGATTTTACAACTTCAATTAGCATACCAACTTGTTTTTCCATAAATTAATATTCCCTTTTGATTTTCTTCGTTTACCCCTTACCCTAAAGCCTGCCTGCCGGCAGGCAGGGGAGCGAAGAACCGAACCCCGCTTGCGGGGGAGCTCGGCGCAGCTAAAATCAATTTCTCCCTTTAGGGATGGGGTAAAAAAATTGATTTTCAAGCTTCTTTATATCACTGCAAAGTTAATTAACCTTTTAATTCAGAACAACGAAATTTCAATATTATCAATTAATCTTATCTTCCCGGCTTTGACTGCTATGCACCCGAAATACCTTTTCCCCTTATCAAATTCACTTTTTTGTCTGACTGGTACAAGTTCAACATCATCTGCTATTTCAAAATACTCAACATTAAAGTCCGGAGTCTGATTAATGGTGGATTTTACAAGATCTTTAATATCAGTAATTTCCGCGGTTTTTATCAATTCAGCTGCTCTCAGTAAAGTTTTGTAGATAATAGGTGCATCAATCCTAATACTATGTTCAAGTAACATGTTTCTGCTACTCATCGCAAGGCCATCCGGCTCTCTAACGATAGGACAGCTGCTAATTTTAACCATTTTCCCTGTTTGTCTGACAAGTTCTTTTATGATAGTCAGTTGCTGAAAATCTTTCTGACCAAAATAAGCAATTTGCGGGTCAACAATGTCAAACAGCCGGCTCACAACCTGAGCAACACCGTTGAAATGGCCGGGGCGGTGTAATCCTTCCATTACTTTATCAAGATTTCCGAAATTGAAGATCCTGGTGTCTTCTTCGGGATATATTTCGTGTGTGTCAGGGGTAAACACAATGTCATTTTCCCGCATCAGGCCTGATAACATTTCCAGATCTTTTTCCACATTTCGCGGGTAGTTTTTTAAATCTTCTTTGTCGTTAAACTGGGTCGGATTTACAAAAATACTTACTGTCAGAACCCGGCATTCTTTTATTGCCCTGGCAACCAGAGACAAATGTCCTGCATGTAAAGCCCCCATTGTCGGTACGAAGCCTGAAGGCTGAATATTTTTCCTTTTAAGGAGACGCTTAAGTTCCTTTACTGTTGCTGTTCTGTTCATTTTGAAATCTTTATGCAAACCTAATTGATTTTTATTCAACTTAACAATGACAATTAGACCAATGATTTCTAAAAAGAAAAAAATTGAATTTAATCCGCCTTCGCGTAAAGCTTCGGCGGACGCGAAGTCTAGGTTTAATTCCTCGGTGCTTGCACCGTTTTTTGAGTCCAGAGCTTGCTCTGGGGTTCATACCATTTGATTTGTATGAATAGCAGCAATCATAAATAAAACACTATAAATCGCTTGAAAATCAATTTATTTACCCCATCCCCAACCTTGCTCTGCCGAAGCGGCTACGCGAAGGCGAGGGGGGAGTAAATTGATTTTGGCTGCGCCGAGCTCCCCCGCAAGCGGGGTTCGGTTCTTCGCTCCCCTTGGGGCCGGGGTTAACGAAG
>Ga0182017_10001427_pt1 | contig 18397 bp, 16 predicted proteins | sample 712E3DmetaG_FD_120492 | JGI IMG/M metagenome (GOLD analysis project Ga0182017, IMG submission 120492) | Permafrost microbial communities from Stordalen Mire, Sweden - 712E3D metaG | ecosystem: Environmental > Terrestrial > Soil > Wetlands > Permafrost | place: Sweden: Stordalen | collected... | reverse complement strand
TTACTTCAATATCGTTTAATTTAAGAGATTTTTTTAACCCCAATCCCGCAATTGCGGGACTATAACTTTCGCATTGCACTGACCAAGTTTGCCCTCCTTCTTAAGGAGGGTTGGGAGGTTTTAATTAAACGACATTACTTATTAACTAACTAAAATCTCTTTTTCAAGAGAATTACGAAAGCACTGATTGCTTAGTCTGAGCCTGCTCTTCGAAATTATAGAGTAAGGTAGATAAGTATCGCTCACCTGTATCGGGCAATACCACTACAATATTTTTGCCTTTATTTTCAGGGCGTTTGGCAACTTGTAATGCTGCAAACGCGGCGGCACCTGACGAAATACCGACAAGCAGACCTTCTGTCCTGGCTAAAGCCCGGCCTATTTCAAAAGCTTCTTCGTTTTTAACCGTAATTATTTCATCAATAATGCTGCGGTTAAGGACTTCAGGTATAAAGTTGGCGCCTATTCCCTGTATTTTATGTGGGCCGGGTTTACCTCCTGAAAGAATAGCAGAATCAGCCGGTTCAACTGCAATTGCTTTGAAATTTGGGTTACGTTTTTTAATTACTTCGGCTACCCCGGTTATGGTACCTCCAGTACCTATGCCGCTTACAAGAAAGTCAACTTTACCATCTGTGTCGTTCCAAATTTCTTCAGCAGTTGTTTTGCGATGAATTTCCGGATTTGAAGGGTTTTTAAATTGCTGCGGAATAAAAGAATTAGGGATTGTACTTTTTAATTCTTCAGCTTTTTTAACTGCACCATTCATGCCTTCCGGTCCCGGTGTAAGTACTAATTCAGCCCCAAGCGCCTTAAGGAGATTTCTGCGTTCAATACTCATGGTTTCGGGCATGGTAAGTATGAGACGATAGCCTCTTGCTGCTGCCACAAATGCAAGTGCAATTCCTGTGTTCCCACTGGTAGGTTCGATAATGACAGTATCTTTATTAATCAATCCCTGCTTTTCACCAGCTTCAATCATTGATAATCCGATACGATCTTTAACGCTGCCACCGGGATTGAAATATTCGAGCTTGGCAATGATGGTTGCCAATGCATTGTTTACTTTATTAAAATTAGACAACTCCAATAAAGGGGTGTTACCAATTAAGTCGGTCAAATGTTTTGCTATACGTGCCATAATGTTTGAATTTAAAATTAACTATGACAAAGTTGCCAATACTTTGATTTTCCCGAAATCCCGTTATTGTGGTATTTTATATACCGTAAATGTGGTATGGACTAAATATGATACTCAATAGTATCAATAATGCCCGCTTTAATGGCATACATAAGTAATTCGGAGGCATTGGTAACTCCAAGCTTGCGGAATATATTTTTACGGTGGGTAGTTACCGTATGAAAACTGATATGTTTGCGGACGGCTATTTCTTTGGTTGTTAAGCCTTCGGCTACCAAACGGACAATTTCGATCTCGGAAGGTGTTAACTGACCGGTTTCATCAGTTGAGAATTTCTTCTCATTCAATTCAAATAACATGTCTAATAAATCGCCGGAATAGGACGGTTTACCTTTTAATGCGGCTTCTATGGCTGCAAAAAGTTCATCTTTATCAACTGTTTTAAATATAATGTTTTTAATGCCAATATTATTAAATTCAATTAGATCGTTCTTGCTTACCGTATTTGTCAGAATAAGGATATGAATTTGGGGATACTCTTTTTTTATTTCTTTTAAATCCGAAAAGCTTTCAAAATCAATGAGTGAAAAATCAACAATTAACAGGGAAATCGTCTCGTTGCTGAGTGATTTGAGTAGATCGTATTTATTACAAACTACTTGCTTAACAATGAATTGTCCTTCATCCTTAAGAAGGATTTTTAACGATTCGGTGATTAGAAACTGAGAGTCTGCAATTACAATGTTGTAAGGCATGTTGGTTGTTTGTATTTCAGCTGCTGTTTTTGGTTTGCTCTACAATACCTTCATTCAGGCTGCCAGTGCGGTATCCTCTTATATCAAGGGTAACGTTATCATAACCAAGTTTCTTCAAAGCACTGTAAATCCTGGATGAAAGTTCCTCATCTGTAAATTTAACAATTTCATTCTTTTCCACCTCAATACTTGCAAATTTTCCGTAAGTGCGTACCCTGGGATTTACGAATCCTTCGTTTTGCAGGATTTTTTCTGCTTCCTGGATACGGTTTATGGTTTCGTCGGTAATATAATCGCCATAGGGAATACGTGAAAGAATACAGGCGTTTGCTGGTTTGTTCCAAAAAGGAATTTCATATTTTTTGGCAAGTTCCCTTATTTTTTTTTTACTCAGGTTCACTGCCTGTAATGGGAACAATACTTTTAGTTCATTCATAGCTGAAATTCCTGGTCTGTAGTCAGCCGGATCGTCTGCATTTAGGCCTGCTGCCACCCGAGCTATGTTGTGTTCCTTGGCCTTGTTAATAATTGCAGAGAATTCAAATTTTTTGCAGTAGTAGCACCGGTCAATAGGGTTTGGCCTGATGTGTGCAGGTACCAGGGATTCGATGATTAGATGTTTTATATCCAAGCTTTTGCAGAATTCAACCGCATCGCTTAAATCGCGTTCAGGCAAATAAGGAGTTTTTACAGTAATCGCAACAACATTTTCATTACCCAGGGCTTGATTGGCTGCATGCAATAGGAATGCGCTATCAATTCCACCGGACAGAGCTACTGCCAAGTGTTCAACAGATTGTATATATTTGATAAGTGACTCGTATTTTTCTTCATTCTTCATAATTCATAGAAATAATTTTTTGCTGAATTTATGCTTTATTGTGAGGATAACACATTAATTACTTAAAAGTTTATGAATATCTTATTAAGTAAATTTTATACACAACATTTAAGTATTTCAGGATGTTTAGGTTTTTCCAGTACTTTTTTATCTTCCAGTGAATATTTATACTCAGGATTATAAGGAATTCCTATTTTGTCAAGCAATGGTTCTACCGATACCTGATGAACCTGAAGCCCAATATCCCATGGATCGTAACCTAGTAACATACCTGCCACTTCTTCGTAAGTAAAAACCGGTATTCCAAAACCGTTTTCACCGTAGGTTTTCCCGGTCAATTCAGCAATAGCATACTGCCACTTGTCGAGAAACATCGGGCAGCCCGGACAATTAGTGATAATCATATCAGGTTTATAGGGTTCCATGGATTCAAATTTTTTGTGCGAGCAGGAAATTGAAAATCCGCGGTTTGCTTTTACCAAGTATTGTCTGAACCCAAAGCCACAGCAATGACGTCGTTCAGGATAATCGATTACTTGACCACCCCAATCCTCGATCATTCCAATCAGTACATAAGGATATTCCGCGCCTCCTATTCCTTTGGCAGGGAACATTTTAGAATAATGACAACCCACATGTTCGACCACACGCAAGGGCATGCCGGTATGTCTGTTTACCAAACGGTATTTGGCTTTTTGGGCAATTTCCTTTCTAAACTTATAAATGATATCACTTGCATGGGCAAGATTTTTTGGTTTTTTGAAATCACGGCCAGTCGCTTTTTGTAGATTTTTGCGAACACGCTGTTCAATTTCCGGGAAATGATGCCATGTATCTAAAATTTCGGTATACAGGCCAAAGGATGTGATGCACGAGGGTATAATATTTTCATACCCAGCTTCGGTCATCAGGGCAAACTGACGTGCAACAACAGTCATCGTAGTTTCGAGAGGTACAATATCTCCATGATAGCCTATGCCGGTGCAGGTAGTGTGTGCGGGATTCTCATACACATCTTTTCCCAGGTCTTCTTTTAATATTCTTAAAAATGTGGTTTCCGACCCAGGGAAGAAGTTTTGTCGTACACAGCTTCTTACATAAAAGTAGTTATCACCGGCAATTTCTTTTTGGTAATTTTCCCAAATTAGCTTTTTACCTTCAATGTTCATTATTAAATAATATTTAGTTTAAGGTCTAATGCAACCACACATGATTGATTATAAACTATTTGCATCCGTTTTATGATTCTGTTCAATCATGTGGGTTTCATTGGTCTGTTCTATTTTTGAATTGTAAGTATAGATGTGTTTTATGTAGTCGTTCATTAGTTCGTCGGTGAGTTCGATATCCATTTCTTCCGACTTGGCTTTTGAGAATTCTTCAATCTTATTTAACCTTTCTGTTCCACCGGTTACATCAAAGATGCTTTTTATTTCAGCTAATGCTTCATCGGGAATTTTTCGGAGAATACCCGGGCCGTTTCCTTTGTAATTTGCTCCCAGCCTTTTCATTACACCACTCCAGTTTTCCTGTCGCCAATCCCAAACGGGACCTTGCTCAGGATATAAATCGGTGCCAATACCTTCGAGGTAAAGACAGTAACCATGATTCAATATCCAACCGCCTACCACTCTTTTTAGGAAAAATTGCTGTCTTCCTTTTTCCGATTCGGCAAAATAACCTTTGTCCATAGCAAGGTTGCGTAAGGCCATGATAACCAATCCAGGTGTGTTATCCCTGGGACACCTGGTTTTGCATGACATACATTCCCCGCAGTACCAAATGGTATTGCTTTTTAATAATTCTTCCAGTTCTTGTTCGTTATTTGACTGAACCTGGTTCATCAATTCCCTGGGATCGTAATCGTAAAATTCAGAGGCAGGGCATATCGCTGAACATGTGCCGCAATTAATGCAGGATTTCATGCCTTCAATGTACCTGACATCTTTTTGCAATTCAGCGTATAATGAACGTTTTTTTGGGTCCTTCATAATTTGTTTGATTTTATTGAAACATCAACCAATTAATAAACCTTCTATACGAACCTTATAACTGCCATCTCTGAGTTTGGTTACCGCATTCACCAGACCACTGTGCCGCCATTGCAGCATACACCTACGAGGTAGAAACCAGTAGCGACGGCCAAGCTTGATTTCTTCTTTCGATTCTTTGATAATACCTTCATAAGCCTGTGATACGTAATAGCCGATATCCACAAAACCTTCGCTCCTGGGCCTGAGGGGTCCCGTTACATTCCAGTGGATAACCCCATTACGTGGGTCAACATCCGAAACTACTCCGCAATGCGTAACCGGGCATCCACACGACATACCCATAGGACGGCCAATCATAACATCACCTTTCTTTATTCCAAGTTCCTTTACTAACGTTGGGTTATAAGGCAGAATGGTTTCTTTGGGGCCAGGCTCACCTTCGAATACATCGAGGATAAAATCGAACTCTCTTTTTAGGCTGTCTTTCCATTCGAGTTTTTCACCCAGGTTTTCTCCAGCCATGCAATTCAGGCAATTTTTATGGATGCTGACACTCGCAACGGTCTGTTTTACATGTATGCACTTTTTTAATTCCGTTTCAGCCTTATCAACAGCGATAGCAAAATCATCACACGATTTATAGCCACAAGCTCCGCAGTTCAGATTTGGTAATAATTCAAAGGTTTTGCTGGTATTACATGATGCTACTGTTTCCATAAGATTTAATTATTAAGAAAAGATTGAATTTAGTTGCATTACTGTACTCTTGAGGGCAGTTTTTAAAACTTCAATATCTTGTTCAGTATTAAAACGCCCTAAACTTATACGGATGGCCCCTCGTGCTTCGAATGGGTCTAAGCCAATAGCCTGTAAAACATGAGACGCACTTCCGCCATGATTGGATGAACAAGCTGATCCGGCAGATACGGCAATTCCCATTCCATCTAATAAAAGAAGGAAGCGTATGGTTTCTCCTTCCATCCCATGAAAGCTAAAGCTCAGATGGCCTGGCAGACGTTTTTCAGCATGCCCGTTGATATAGACATTCTCGTAATTTTCAAAAAGAAAATCTATAAGCTTTTCTCTGAGTAAGGTTGATCTGCGGTTTTCTGTATCCATTTCGGATATACATAAATCGGCAGCTTTAGCAAACCCCACAATACCAGGAATGTTTTCTGTGGAGGAACGATAGCCAGCCTCTTGTCCTCCACCATGTAACAGAGGTGCAATTCTTGTACCTTTTCTAATATATAAAGCCCCAACACCTTTAGGCCCATAAATTTTATGAGAGTTGATGGTGAGCAGGTCAATATTAGTTTGATTTACATCAATTGGTATTTTACCGAAACTCTGGCAGGCATCGGAATGAAAATACACGTTGTGTTGCCTGCAAATCTTTCCAATTTCCTCTACCGGTTCTATAGTGCCAATTTCGTTGTTTGCATACATTACAGAAACCAGTATAGTCTTAGGGTTGATTACCTTTTTTAAGGCATCAATATCCACCAAACCGGAATTGTCCACCGGAAGGTAAGTAATGTAGAAACCCTGTTCTTCAAGCCATTTACAGGCATTTAATATGCAGTCGTGCTCAATGGCCGAAACAATAATATGATTCCCTTTCTGCCGGTTGGCAAAAGCAATGCCTTTAACCGCAAAATTGTTTGCTTCGGTACCGCCCGATGTAAAAATAATTTCTTCGGGTTTTGCACCTATATAGCTTGCAATTTGAGCCCTGGAATGGTCTAATATTTCTTTGGCCTGAGTGCCGTAAGTATGAAGACTTGATGCGTTGCCATAATAGTCCGAAAAATATGGCATCATAGCATCCAATACCCTCTTGTCAAGACAGGTAGTTGCTGCGTTATCGAGATAAATTCGTGGTTGCATAATTTCCTACATTTTATTCGCCTACATAAAAAAGCTCTTGATCCATAGTTCGTAATACTCCAAAGTGGTTCTTTGCGCCAATTTCTTTTTTTCCAACACAAATTGTACAAGTGCCAACAGGTGGGTTTCCGCGCAAGTACATCGGGAATTCTACATCAGGTGTTTTCAGGATTTGTTTTACAATAGGGTCGATACCTATACCATACAAAGCATTGCTTTCAACAACAGTAATTTCTTTGGCTGACTCGAGTACACGATAACGGAATACTTCACGCTCGGCTTGTGATATCAAATCAATTTTGGTGATTACGCTGATATCGGCAAGCGTTAGCATTGGCCCTATTTTGCGAGGAAGGTTCATGCCGCTGGTAGCTTCGAGTACCACAACACCCAGGGAGTTTTCGACATACGGTGAACATCGAAGGCATAAACCGGCAGTTTCAACAAATAAATAATCGGAACCTACTTTTTCAGCCCATTCAACAGCCTCATCGAGAACCACCACGTTGCAATGGTCGGGGCAAAGTTCGCCTGAATAAATTTTACGGGTAGGTATGCCAAACTCTTTGTTAATGGTTTCGTCCTCATCAGCATAAAGGACGTCTATTTTTATGTACGAAGGTTTCAGGTTTTTGGCGATCATTCGTTTAATAACCTGGCGAATAACGGTTGTTTTACCGCATGTGGGCGGCCCTGCAAATATTACTAGTTTCATGTTTTTATTGTTTAAATTATTTCATTTTTTAGCATCATGTTATTAACAATCAATAATTCACAGCATTTTGGCTCCAGCCCCTCATATTTGTCTAGTAACAGAGTTTCCTCCCTATTGTGGAGGGTTAGGGAGGGCCTTATACAAAATGTTCCAGTTGACGCTGGTTTATTTCTTCACCTGCCCGTATTAAACTTCGAAAATGAAGGATTATATTGTCAATTTTCTTTAACTCATTGGCAACAGTGCGTTCTTCGGGATTCGACACAACTAACTTCTGCATGGCACCATTTTTCATGATGATACGCGAATCTGAAAGCAAAGCAATAGTAGGGTCGTGGGTTACAAATACAAATATTTTCTCGTACCTTTTTAGTAATTCAAGCGCTTTTGTTTTATGAATACCGGCATTTTCGATTTCATCCAGCAAAATGATGGGCGAATTACCTATAACTACTGCATCGGCAATCAATAACGAACGGGTTTGTCCACCCGAAAGTTCGGTCATGGCCGTGACTTTGTTTATTGCTTCGCCGGTAAGTTGGTTGGCAAACTGAACGGTTTCGTCAACTACTTTTTCAATATTTGAAGCGCCGCGCACTTTGGCATGGATAGTTAGGAATTCGCCAACAGGAAGGTCGCTCAGAAAATTGGTGTGCTGCGAAATCATTGCGATAGGATGTTTCGAAGGGTCGAAGGTAAAATCTTCCGGCACAGGTTCATCGTTTATTAGAATCTGCCGGCCCGACGGGGTGTTCCGGTTAGCAAAAAGTTCAATATCGTTAATAAGTGTAGTTTTTCCGCACCCGGTTGGGCCTACAATACTTACAATGTCGCCCATGCAGAGCTCAAACCGCTCAACTTTTTCTTTTGAACCGTCTTTGCCCTGTCCACCAATTAAGGTTATTTTCTTTATTTCCATGTGATATTTTAAAATACGTAATGTCTATCAAATAAGTGTACTTTTGTACAAATATATAATCTATAATAATGAATATTAGTAGTATTAAATCGTAAATTTGGATTAGATTTTATGCGTATTATTTTTGTAAGTATTAATACTTATCGAAAAAATGCTTTCGAAGAAGACACGATATGCTATGGTTGCTTTGGTTTACCTGGCAAAGGAAGGTGGACAAAAAGCAATTATGAGCACAGAGATTGCTAAAAACGAAAAAATTCCACAAAGGTTTTTAGAAAATATATTGCTCGAGCTAAAAAAAATGGGCGTTTTAGGTAGTAGACTCGGAAAATCCGGAGGATACTATCTGATAAAAAAACCTGATGAAATAAGGCTTTCGGATGTAATCAGGCATTTTGAAGGTGCTATTGCCTTACTTTATTGTGTTTCTGAAAAACAATATCAGCCATGTGAATTTTGTAAAGATGAAGCCAAATGTAAAATCAGGGGGGTTTTTAAAGAAATTCGAGATACAACATCTGCAATACTTGATAAAACTACGTTGTCAAATCTTGTAGGATAAACTGGGCACATTAGTTTTTATTTCTTTTCTCTTTGAAATTGAAGGATATTAAATAATTTTATCTTCGTAAAATAAAGTTTTGGTTTTTAAGTTATTCATTTGAACTAAGCATAATTCAGGTGAAGCGGATATTGCTCATTTTTCAAGTTATTGTACTAAGTATTTCAGTATTTTTCTGTTCCTGTTCAAACAAGAAAAATACCTCCTTTACACGTGCTTATCATAACCTTACTGCGAAATACAATGTTCTTTTTAATGGAAGCGAAAGTTATAAGAAAGGTTTAAAAAGAGTTGACCAAACGTTTAAAGATGATTATTCGCAAATTTTGCCCGTGTTTAAATATGGTAATAAAGATATAGCGGCTAGCATTGCATCTGAAATGGATGTAACTATCAAAAAAGTATCTAAGCTGGTTACACTTCATTCTATCAAGGCTAAGCCAAAGGAAAAAAAGGGTCATTTATCACCACAGGAGAAAGAATTTTACAATAAAAACGAATTTAATAATTGGGTCGATGATGGTTATTTGTTAATGGGTAAGGCTCATTTTTATAAACAAGATTATACAAATGCTACCGAAACATTCACTTTTATAACTCATGAATTTCCAAAAGAACCTGCGCATTACGAAGCTATGATATGGCTGGCGCGTGTCTACTCTGAAACCGCTGAATATCGTGATGCCGGGAATATTTTAACTACGCTTGACGCTGACAAAAAATTCCCCAAAAAGCTAAAGCTGGATTTATATACAACTTCAGCTGACCTGGCATTAAAACAGAATCAATACATGGCTGCTATCAAATCGCTGGAGAAAGCATTGGAACTTGTTCATAAAAAGAAACTTAAGATACGCTATACTTATATTCTGGCTCAATTGTATCAACAAACTGGTCAGTTTAAGAAAGCATCAGAAATGTACACCCGGGTTATCAGGAAAAATCCGCCTTATGAAATGACCTTTAATGCGAGGATTAACCTGGCAAGTGTGGTAGAAGTTGGCTCGAAAAACAACCGCAGCATAAAAGACAAGCTGCGGAGGATGCTTAGGGACGACAAAAACAAAGACTACCAGGATCAGATATATTTTGCCTTGGGAAATATTGAGATGAAAGAGGGCAACCGCGAAAAAGCTATAGAATATTACAAGCAATCAGTAAAAGCTAGCACTAATAATAATGCGCAAAAGGCCCTTGCGTGCCTTACACTTGCCGATTTTTATTATGGAGAAAAGAACTATGTTCCTGCCCAGGCCTATTATGACAGTACTCTTTTATACATCGCCGATAACTATCCCAATATAGACGACATGAAGGTCAAAGCAAAAAGCCTTACCAGTCTGGTACGAAACCTGAATACCATCTCAACCGAAGACAGTGTTCAGAGGATTGCCAAACTCCCGGAGGCAGAGCGCATGAGGTTTATTGACGGTATTATCAACGACCTTAGAAAAAAAGAAGCAGAGGCAAAAATAGCCGAATCGCAACGTTTATCGGATTATTACAATAACCAGTATCGCCAAAATACATTACAACAAAACACCACAACGGAGGCAAAATGGTATTTTTATAATCAGGTTTCTGTTGCCCAGGGAATGAAGGATTTTCAATTGCGTTGGGGAAAACGAAAACTTGAAGATAACTGGCGGCGCCGGAATAAAGGAGTTACAGGGTTTGGTGCAGAACCAACTGAAACTGCCGCTTCTGATAAGAAACAGGAAGGCGAAAAGAAAAAAGCACTTGATAATAAATCCAGGGAATATTATATTCAGAATCTTCCGCTTACTGATTCGCTGGTGAAAGTCTCAACCCAGCGTATTATCGAAGCTTATTACAACGGAGGCCAGGTTTACCGGAACGAATTGAAGGATACTCCTGAGGCAATTAAGCTTTATGAAAAAATGATGGAGCGCTACCCTGAAAACATTTTTACGTTGGCAGTTTATTACCAGGTTTACCTTATGTACAAAGACATAAAAAATGAACAAAAAGCCACGTATTATAAAAATCTGATTTTGACTAAATCTCCTGAAAGCACGTATGCTAAAATTATTAACGATCCTGAATACTACAAACAGGTTCTTGAAAAAGAAAGAGAGGCAGATCGTTTCTACGAACAAACATATAATTATTATAATGCAGGTAACTATCAGCAGGTAATTATTAATGCCAAGTTGGCTATGGGCCAATATAAAAACGACCCCGTACTTGCAAAGTTTGCCCTTTTGAAAGCTTTTGCAGTTGGTAAAACTGCTGATAAGATGACCTTCCGCAATGAGCTTAACCAGGTTATTACTAATTATCCGAAAAACGAAGTCAGTACCCTTGCCAAAGAAATCATAGCGTATTTAAATACTTACCAGCCTGAAACCAAGCAACAGGAAGATATTAAAGTTGCAGAAGTGATTTATTTATTGGAGGAAAAGGCAACTTACTATTTCGCCCTGGTTGTTGAAAAAGCAGAAGATGTTAACCAACTGGTATTTGATGTTATTAATTTTAACCTGGATAATTTTAGTAATGAAAAGCTTGAATTAAGCAATGAAGCCCTGGGTAAAAATTATAAAATAATTACAGTTCGAAGCTTTGCCGATAAGGATAAAGCCATGAATTATTTCCGGTCATTTAGTCCTCAGGTTCTCAAAAACATTAAAAACCCAACCAAGCATATCTTTATTATTTCTTCCTCAAATTATCAAACGTTGCAAAAGCAGGATTCGGACGATAGCTATCTGCAATTTTTTAAGATACATTATCAGTAATGTTAGCTTGCGTTTTTGAGGTTTGTCATAATTTTTACATCTTTAATTTATTAATGCTACAACCGCTTAATGTAATTTAGAAAGTATTGAAGCTCAAACTTACTTAACGCGGAGTTGTTCACTATACAAAAAGCTGATGAAAAATTCTACCATATTATGGATTGACGATGAAATTGACCTGCTGAAGCCGCATGTTCTTTTTCTGAATGAAAGGGGTTACGAGGTTATTACGTGTATGAATGGAACTGATGCCCTTGTATTGGTCCAGAAAACCGATTTCGACGTTATCCTGCTTGATGAGCACATGCCAGGTTTGAGCGGCCTCGAAACACTAAACCGGATAAAAACTTTGAAACCAGGCATCCCTGTTGTAATGATCACAAAGAGCGAAGAAGAAGACCTGATGGAAGATGCAATTGGCTCAAAAATTGCCGATTATTTGATAAAACCTGTCAATCCCAAGCAAATTCTGCTATCCATAAAGAAAAATACAGAACAAAAAAAATTAGTTTCTGAAAAAACTACCACGGCTTATCAATCGGAATTTTTAAATATTACCAACCTGATAAACAATGCACGGACTTATAACGATTGGGTTGAGGTTTATAAGACACTGGTGTATTGGGAATTGGAACTTGAAAAACTCAAGGATTCCGGCATGTTTCAGGTATTACAGGCACAACACATTGAGGCTAATCAAAACTTTGCCAAATACATTCGAAAGAATTACCTCGAATGGTTTAAGAGTGGTAATGACAAACCATTGATGTCGCCAAATGTTGTTAAGGAAAAGCTGGTGCCTTACCTGGCGTCTGGTGAAACGGTTTTTTTTATTGTTATCGACAATCTTCGCCTCGATCAGTGGAAGACAATTTATCCAGCCATGAGCGATTTCCTGAAAATTGAGAAGGAAGAGTTATATTGTGCTATTTTGCCTACTGTAACTCAATATGCCCGGAATTCCCTGTTTGCAGGGCTGATGCCTTTGGCAATTCGCACAATCTATCCAAATCTCTGGGAAGGCAATGATGAAGATGAAATCAATAACCAATATGAAGAGGATTTAATGCGCAAGCAGCTTACCCGGCTTGGGTTTGACATACATATGGCCTACGAAAAGATTTCAAATCAGAAGGCAGGCCGTAAAGTGCTTGATAATATTAAGAATTACTTTAATAAACAGCTTGTTGTGCTGGTTTATAATTTTGTTGATATGCTTTCTCATGCACGTACTGAGCTTGAAACGGTCCGTGAACTTGCTGAAGACGAGGCTGCCTATCGAACGCTAACCCTCTCCTGGTTCCAGCATTCTTACCTGTTCGATTTACTCAAAGCCGTGGCAGAAAATAAATGTAAAGTTGTTATTACTACAGACCATGGTTCGATTAAAGTTAATAACCCTGTTAAAGTGGTTGGCGACCGCAGCACATCAGTCAATTTGCGTTATAAACAAGGAAAGAACCTGAACTATAACCCCAAAGAAGTTTTTGAAATCAAAGATCCACAAGCAGCGCAGTTACCTCGCTTTAACCTAAGCACGTCATACATTTTTACTGCTAGTGACGATTTTATGGCTTATCCTAATAATTACAACCATTATGTAAGTTATTATAAAAACACCTTTCAGCATGGCGGTATTTCGCTCGAGGAAATGCTAGTGCCCTATATCGTTCTTAGCCCTGTTAAGTAAATATGAAACAATAATTTTGTAAATCTCTAATTTTTAAATACTATTGTAAAAAAGCGGATTTCAAAAATATGCATTTAAATGAATTTTCTTGCACATATTTATTTGTCGGGCAATAATGATCTGGTAAAGATCGGTAATTTTGTCGGCGATTGGATAAAAGGGAATGATTACAAAAAATATCCCGCAGATATTCAAAAGGGCATACTTATGCACAGAAGCATTGATTTCTATACAGATAGCCATCCTACCATAAAACAAAGCAAAAGCCGGTTGAATGATAAATACCATAAATATTCGGGAATTATTATTGATATTTTTTACGATCATTTCCTTGCAAGTAATTGGAAATTATATTCAACTGTTTTATTGAGTGATTTTGTAAATAACGTGCATGAGGGCCTTCTTGTGAATATGCATTATTTTTCTGAAGAAATTCAGGAATTTATTCCACGTTTTATGAATTACGGGTGGATTGAATCATATGACACTCCCCAGGGTATAGAAAAGGTATTACAGGGCATGAGCAAACACACATCATTGCCTGATAAGACTGATGAGGCCATCGAAATCCTTAAACAGCATTATGACAATTTTCGAAATGAATTTTTCGAGTATTTTCCTCAGTTGATACACCACGTAGAAGAACGGTTCCAGGTTACTATTAAAAAATATTAATTGTCGGAAAAATCGGGATTGTAATTTTCTATTTCAGCAGCTCTGTTCTGCTGGCATCAAAACGGATGAGAAGGAATAGAAGGATCGTAAATGCCCAAAGTGAGGAGCCCCCGGAACTGAAAAAAGGCAATGGGATACCAATTACAGGTAATACACCTATGGCCATACCCACGTTAATGGCAATATGGAAGAATAAGATTGACGCCACACCATATGCATAAACTCTGCTGAACACCGAGCGCTGTCGCTCGGCCATTACAACAATGCGCAATAATAAAAATAAAAAAAGCCCTAGCACCACTAAGGAACCTAAAAAGCCCCATTCTTCGCCAACTGTACAAAAAATAAAATCAGTGCTCTGTTCAGGTACAAAGTTGTATTTGGTTTGTGTACCTTGTAAAAAACCTTTACCTAAAAAGCCTCCTGAACCAATGGCGATCATCGACTGATTAATATTATAACCTTTACCCAACGGATCAGATTCTAACCCTAAAAGAATATTCATTCTTTGTTGCTGATGTTTGCCTAAAACATGATGAAAGACATAATCAACAGAAAAGGAGAAAAGCATAGCGCCCGATAAAAACAACACAAAAGCTGTTACAAAACGTATCCTCCTGAAAAACGTAATTATCAGAAAAATAAGGCCGGCAAGAACAAAGGAAATTGCGATAATATAGTAATAATCAATTTTTTTATGCATTAATACTGATAGTCCCCAAAGAAGTGATCCCAGGCCAGCAAAGATTAAAAAACCCAAAATAGTTTCCTTGTATTGTTTAGTATATAAAGCAAATATCAAAAAACCAAGCCCGACAATAGCAACGACGATGTGGGTTATTGGAACCAGCAGTGATAAAAAAAGTAATAGCCCAATCACAAATCCGAAAATCAATACTCCACCAGGCAATCCTTCACGGAATAAAACAATCGAAAATGATAAAAATACCAATAACGACCCTGCATCAGGTTGCATGGCTATTAGCATCATTGGAAGGAGAATTATTGCTCCAATAGTGAATAATGTTTTGATATTATTAACCTTGACGTTATAAGCGCTAAGATATTTTGCAATTGCCAAAGCTGTGGCTACCTTGGCAAATTCAGACGGCTGAATTGAGAACTTTCCAATATACAACCATGCCCTGGCCCCGTTAATTTCCCGGCCAAACACTAAAACTATTAATAGTAACAAAAGTGAAAAGGCATAAATAAAATATGCAAAAAATGGATAAAACTTCAAATCGATCATAAAAATGGTGAGCGCTATTGCAAAAGCAGCAATTATCCATATTAACTGAGAACCATAACGTTGTGAAAAATCAAATATGCTTTTATGTTCCTCGTTGTAAACGGCAGCATAGATATTGATCCACCCCATAAGTACAAGTATCAGGTATACTAATACGGGGACCCAATCTACATTAGAAACAAAATTTTCTCTTCTGCTGTTATTCATTTTTTGTATCTATAAGTTAACATCAGCTTTTCGAGTTCAGGACGTGCTATTTTACCAGTCAAATATTTTTCTGTCATAAGGCTCGCAATTGGAGCAGCCCATGCGGCTCCGTATCCAGCGTTCTCCACCAAAACGGCTATGGCAATTTTAGGATTATCTTTTGGAGCAAAAGTTACAAAAACAGAGTGATTATTTCCATGCGGGTTTTGCGCTGTACCGGTTTTTGCACATACTTCTATATTGGGGAGTTGTGCTATAGTAGATGTTCCATCGGTTACTGCGCCTCTCATTCCTTCAACAATTATATTGTAAGCGAAAGTATCAATAGGTGTAGTATGTTTTTCAAAAAATCGGTCGTCTATATTTTTACCTTTTATTTCCTTTATCAAATGGGGTATGTAATAGTAACCCCTGTTTGCAATGATAGTTGTAATATTAGCAAGCTGAAGTGGTGTTATACCCATTTCGGCCTGTCCAATAGCCAGAGAAATAATAGTTGCTGATTTCCACCTGTTTTCTCCGAATACTTTGTCATAATAATCTGGGGAAGGGACATTGCCTGAAAGCTCGTTTGAGATATCTGTATTTAGCTTCCTACCTATACCTAAACTTATCACATCATTTCGCCAAACGGTATAACTTTCCTTAATATTAGAATATTTCGGGTTATCAATTATATTCCGGAAAACATGACAAAAATAAGTATTGCACGAATGGGCAACTGCCTGTGGCAGGTTCAAAGTACCATGCACATGTGTACAAGCCAAAAGTTTAGGCCCTCCGTAATTATAACCTCCAGGGCAAGTGAATAGTGTATTACGATTTACCACATTCTCTTGAAGACCAATTAAACCGTTTACGATTTTAAAAGTAGACCCGGGTGGATAATTAGCCATCGCCGCGCGAAAGAATAAAGGATTAACAGAATCCCGGCTTAATTTTGGATAATTTATAGCACGCGCTCTGCCAATTAAAAGTTGAGGATCATAAGTAGGAGATGACACCATAGCAAGGATTTCCCCTGTAGATGGTTCAATAGCAACGGCACTGCCTCTCATATTTTGCATAAGGTACTCTCCATATTCCTGTAGATCGGCATCAATAGTTATAGTTATGTCAGAACCTACAATTGCCGCCGTATCAAAACGCCCGTTTTGCAAAGAACCTTTAATGCGGTTATGGACATCTACAAGGTAAATATTTTTCCCCTTTATCCCCCGAAGTTCTGTTTCATAAATTTTTTCAATACCACTAATGCCGATATAATCACCTATCTTATAATAAAGATTGTTTTTAATGATTTTTTCATCAGCTTCGCCAACATAACCCAGCAGATGCGCCCCAATCTTTCGCTCATACTTCCTTAAAGTACGTATTTGAACAAAAAATCCTATGTATTTATAAAGTTTTTCCTGCAAAACAGCATAAGTTTCTGCTGAAATTTGTTTTAAAAAAATGGAAGGTTTATACATTGAATAATCTCGTGCCGCTTGAATAGTTTCTTCTACATATTCCGGAGTGATTTGAAGTATTTTACATAGTTCGGTTGTGTCAAAAGCCCTTAGTTGATTAGGCGTAACCATCAAGTCGTAAGCAGCTTTATTGTCAACCAGCAATTTGCCTTTACGGTCAAAAATCAATCCACGTGCTGGGTATTGAATTACAGGCCGTTGAGAATTATTTTCAGCCGAATATTTATAAGAAACATTTAAAATTTGTAGATAAAAAAGGCGTGCCAGAAAAATTAAAACGGTAAGGGCGAATATCGCACTTATAATATATCTGCGAAAAACATACGGGTTCATACTACCGCTTTAGTGTAAGAAGTTGACTTAAAACCACAAGCAATAATGTAGAAATCGAGCTGAGAATAACTCTTAGCAACGTAGCGAAAAACTGATGAAATTTAAATACTTCAATATAGAACAAAGCCATATGATGAATTACCACAAGTATAATTGCATATTTTATAAACCACTCAAATCCTAAATATTTTACGTTAGGTTGAGATCCTGCTTCGTATCCGTCGCGCGGAGCAATATATTTCAAAAGGTATGGCCTTAGGAAAGCAATTAAAACCGTAGCAAATGTGTGCATTCCCAAAGTGTGTGAAAATAAATCTATACTAAATCCTAGCAAAAATGCCGAGAAAAGGAGTACCCACTTTGGCGTTTCAAAGGGAAGTAAAATGATAAAAAGAATATAGAGGTACGGATCAATATAACCGCTAAATTCGATATTATTCAGAATTAATATCTGTAATAATATTAGAAAGATAAAGTTGCCAATATGTCTTGAGATATCTCTAATCATGTTCGGATTTTATTTCAAGGTCTTGTTGTTCTTTTTTCATCAGGTTATCAACAAGGGTAACATAATTTAGATTTCTGAAATCGTTTGTTAACTTTACTTTGATGGTATAAAAATTCCCATTCTTCAAATCAAATTCCTTTACTGTTCCCACCGGTATACCTTCAGGAAAAACATCCGAGAAACCGGTTGTAATAAGTGTATCGCCTATTTCAACCTTGACATGATAAGGAATATCGCTAAGGATACAAATTTCCGGGTTAAGATAGCCCCAGGCAAGTGAACCAAAATAATTGTTCTTCTTAAATTTGGCGCTTACCTTAAAATTGCGGTTCAGTACAGATAATACAGTAGAATAATTATTTGATACACCAACAATAACTCCCACAATACCCCTAGGTGTAATAACTGCCATGTCAGGTTTAATCCCGTCTTTCGAACCTCTGTTAAGCGTGAGGTAGTTATACTGCTTATTCACAGAATTGTTAATGATTTTTGCTGAAAAAAAAGTATAACGTTGCTTATAAATAGTATCGATAAGGGTATCCTTTTTATCCTGAATATTTTTTTTTAAGGAGGCTAGTTTGTTCCTAAGTTCATTATTTTCCTGGGCAAGTAATTGATTAGTCTCTTTTAACGAAAAGTATGCTTTGAAATTATCCGTTTGCTTGTAAAAACTACCAG
>Ga0182017_10001424_pt1 | contig 18423 bp, 15 predicted proteins | sample 712E3DmetaG_FD_120492 | JGI IMG/M metagenome (GOLD analysis project Ga0182017, IMG submission 120492) | Permafrost microbial communities from Stordalen Mire, Sweden - 712E3D metaG | ecosystem: Environmental > Terrestrial > Soil > Wetlands > Permafrost | place: Sweden: Stordalen | collected... | reverse complement strand
TTAGACGGACTTCGCGCGTTCGCTATTCTCCCGGTGATCTTCTGCCATTGTTACCCTCGTGACGGGTTCTTCGGCTGGGTTGGGTTTGTCGGAGCGGGCGGCTGGATGGGCGTCGATTTGTTTTTTGTGTTGAGCGGATACCTGATTACCGGCATACTCCTCAGGACAGTCGATGACCCGCACTATTATCGGAACTTTATCGTGCGGCGGGCCCTTCGTATTTTCCCGCTGTATTACGTATGCCTGGCGTTGTTCACAGCCGCTGCATGGCTGGGCGGCGGCCAACAGTGGTCCGACATGCAGAAATGGGGCCTTGGCTGGTTCGTTGTCTACCTCGGCAACGTCCGCACGGCGCTGCACGGCTTTCCTCCAGTCTTCTCGTTTATCCCGCTCTGGTCGCTGCAAATCGAAGAGCAGTTCTACGTGCTCTACCCCCTTGTGGTCCTGCTGCTTTCACGGCAGAACCTCCGGCGCTTTCTGGTTGGCTGCGTCGTCACAGCTCCTCTGTTGCGGGTGTTTCTGGTGCTATTCGTTACAGGCAGCTCTGGGGCCCGCTATGTGCTCATGCCGTGTCGTATGGATTCGCTTGCCTTGGGCGGACTTGTAGCGATCCTGGCACGATGCGAGCCCGCTCGATGGCCGTCTCGCGCCCAGGTGCGAAGCGCTGCGCTGATCGCGGGCTTCGCCGCATTGGCAGTCTATGCCTTCGCCTGGCGCTCTCAGCCAGCGGAGTCCCCTTTTCACCCGCTGACTTCCTCGCTGGGCTATTCGCTGAACGGAATCGCGTTCGCATCGCTGCTGGCCATCGTCGTGCTCTCGCCATCGCCCGTTCTTGCCGCTGTGCTGCGCTGGCGTCCGTTCACTTACACCGGTGAGATTGCGTATGGTCTGTACCTTCTGCACGGCCCGGCGGCTTGGATGGGGCGGAAACTGGTGATGGCGACCATCGGAGTGGAAGTAGCGCCCCACTCTGCGGCTGCGGTGCCAATCACGTTTCTTGCGAGCTATCTGGCGGCTGGCCTTTCCTGGCGCTACTTCGAATCTCCGGTGCTGGCGTTGAAAGATCGGTTCACATCGCCGGCTCGCAGGTTAAAGGGCAACTGACAAAGTCCCTGGCCTCGTTGAACCATGCCCCAGGTGCCAGCCCTCAGGCCCCTGCAACTTCCCGCCTCCGGCCCGCGTCAAATCTAGGGATTGCGGGAACCCGATTGCCGGAACCGAATTGAGCCGCTCCCCGGACTGGGGCGATAATAGAAGCATGCGGCGCCGGGATGCGGGGCCGCCTCTCAAGGAAAACACACCCGATGAAAAGCTGCCAGGCCGCGACGCTCGCGTTCGCCGTGGCTGTCGTTCTGCCTGCCTTGGCCCAGACCGCCAAGGAACCGCCGCAGCGGCCCAAAGCCGGCCCCGTTTCCATCATGCCCGCAGCCGACCTGCGCCCCGGCATGAAGGGCTACGCCTGGACCGTGTTCGCAGGCACGGAGCCGGAGCCGGTTCCGGTCGAGATCATCGGCCTTTGGAAGAACGCCTGGGGACCCAAGCAGGACATCATCCTCGCCAAGATGGGCGGCAAGGCGCTGCGCACCAACGTCGCCGGCGGAATGAGCGGCAGCCCGGTGTACATTGACGGCAAGCTCATCGGCGCCGTCGCGCTCCGGCTCAGCATGTTCTCGCCGGATGCCATCTGCGGCATCACGCCCATCGAGCTGATGCTCGAAATCAAGGACTACGACACCACCCTGCCCGCCGATGCGCGCACCCCGGATAAGGCTGCCCCACGCGCTGCGCTCGAGCTTCCCGGCGACATGCTGGCCCGCGTGGTAGCCGCCGGCGCCCCGGCGAGCCTGGCGCCCCAAACGGCGCTGATGACGCCCATCGAGACGCCCCTGGCCTTCTCGGGCTTCGATCCGGCCGTCCTCCAGCAGTTCGGGCCGCTCTTCCAGCAACTCGGGCTGACCGCGGTTGAGGGCGGAGCCGGCGCGGCGCTCGATAGCCCCAAACCCACGCCGGGCTGGCAGCACGCGCTTCAGCCGGGCGACGCCGTCGCGGGCGTGGTGGTCTCGGGAGACATGAGCATCACCGGCCTCGGCACGGTCACTTACAACGACGGCCACCGCGTGCTCGCCTTCGGCCACTCGTTATTCGGCCTGGGCCCGGTTGACATGCCGATGAGCGCCGGCCAGATCCTCTTCACGAACGCCTCGGCGTTCCAGCCCAATAAGTTCGGCAACGCCACCCAGATCGTCGGCGCGCTGCACCAGGACCGCCACAGCGGCATCATGGGGACTCTCGGCGAAACCGCCGCCATGGTCCCGGTGACCCTGCGCGTGCGGTCTTTCGCCGAAGATAACACCATCCGCAAGCAGCGCGAGTTCCACTTCAACGTTTTCGTGCAGCAGAAGTGGACGCCCTACCTGATGATGCTCACGCTGTTCAATTCCATCTCCAGCCTCAACGACTTCATGGAAGAAGCCACCTATCGCGTCAGCGCGAAGGTGGCGCTGGCGGACCGGCAGAAGATGTCGTTCTCGACGATGCAGGCCCCCGGAGAGATGCCGATCCCGGCGCCCATGATTCTGGCCGGATGGTGGGGCGAGAAGTTCAACCGCCTCTTCGGAAACGCCGTCCAGGTTCCGCGGCTTGAAAGCGTGGACGCCACCGTGGATCTGCTGCCGGAGCGGCGCGTGGCCTCGATCGAGAATGCCTGGATCCCCACCAGCGAGGTCGCGCCCGGCGAGACCGTCCCGGTGAAGGTCTTCCTGCGGCCATATCGCGGCCCGCAGATCGAGCGGGTGTTCGACTTGAAGATCCCGGCGACACTGGCCAAAGGCGAGCATCGCATTCTGCTGAGCGACGCCGAAACGCTCAACCGCATCCAGAACGCGGCGGCATCGATGAACCGCTTCATCGACGTGCCGCAGATCGTCTCCCTGATTAACCAGGAACGGTCGAACGACAAGCTGTACGTCTCCCTGATCGAGTCGCGGCCTACCGTCTACTACGACGACAAGACGCTCCCCAGCCTGCCCGCTTCGGTGCTCAACGTTATGCAGACCGGCCGCGCGTCCAACCGCCCCTTCGCCACCTCCGCCGAGACGGCGTTCGAGGAGGCCGCGATTCCGTTCGAATACGTGGTCAACGGCAGCTTCGCCCTGAAAGTCACCATCAAATGAGATCCTTCTCCGCTTGTCGTTGCGCGCGCGCCCTTCTCTGCCTCTTTGCCCTCGCCTCGCTTCTCCACGGCTCGGACACCCGCGTGTGGTCCCAGAGCGACCAGGCCGCTTTCGACAAGGGTGACCGCAAGAATCTCTCGCTTTCGAGTGACGGCCATCTCCGCCTGGCTCCGCAATTCGACGAGCTTCTCGACAGCTCCTCGGTCTATCTGTGGGCGCTGGCCGGGGACTCGAAAGGCAACCTCTACGCGGGCGGCGGAGGCCCCGGCGGTCCTGGCGCGCGCGTGTACATCGTCCCGCCCGGGGGCAAGGGGAAAGTTCTGGCCGAACTCGAGGGCTTGGAAGTACACGCCCTCGCCGTTGACGGCAAGGATCGCGTGTATGCGGCCACCTCGCCCGATGGCAGGATCTACCGGCTGTCGCCGGGCGCGAAGCCGGAGGTCTTCTTCGACCCCAAGGCGAAATACGTTTGGGGCATGGTCTTCGACAGCCGCGGCAATCTGTTCGTGGCGACCGGCGACCGCGGAGAGATCTTCCTGGTGACGCCCGGCGGACAGGGCAAGGTGTTCTACAGAACTCCCGAGACCCACGTGCGGTCGATGGCCATCGACGCCCAGGACAACCTGATCGTTGGGACCGAGCCGGGCGGTCTCATGATCCGTGTGTCGCCGAAGGGCGAAGGGTTCGTGCTTTACCAGGCCGCCAAGCGCGAGATCACGGCCGTGGCGGTGGCAGGCGACGGCTCCATTTACGCCGCGGGAGTGGGGAACAAGACTCCGGCGGTCGCGCCCGCGCCCGGCCCGGGCGGGGCCGTGCCCAGCGGTCCGCCGGCCACGCTGGCTGCGCTGCTCCAGGGCCAGCCGGGACCGAGCGACCAGTTGCCGCAGCGGCCCGCGCAGGCGGCTCCAGGCGCGCCCGGCCCTCCGCCGCAAGTCACGATAACGGGCGGCTCGGAAGTGTACCGGATCGATAAAGACGGTGCGCCGCGCAAGGTCTGGAGCCATCCGCAGAGCATCGCCTATGCCATCGGCTTCGACGCCGCAGGGCGCCCGCTGGTGGCGACCGGGAACAAGGGCATCGTCTACCAGATCGATTCCGAGTTGGTCTCGACCGATCTGCTCAGCGCACCGCCGTCCCAGGTCACGGCGCTCTGGCAGGGACACGGCGGCCGGATTTTCGCGGCCACCGGCAACGTGGGGAAGGTCTACCAAATGGGGCCGGTCCTCGCACTGCAGGGCACGCTCGAGAGCGACGTGCTGGATGCGGCCAGGTTCTCCTATTGGGGCCGGCTTTCGTTCCGCGGCGACGCGCACGGCGGGCGCATCTCCCTCGAGACCCGCAGCGGCAACCTGGACCGGCCGCAGGACGGCTGGAGCCCCTGGTCGGCCGCCATCACCTCGCCCGAGGGCGCGCGGGTGACTTCTCCGGCCGCCCGGTTCCTTCAGTGGCGCGCCACGCTCGCGGGCTCGCCTGCGGGCGATTCGCCCGACCTGCGCTCGGTGGACGTGGCCTATCTCTCCAAAAACGTCGCGCCGCAGGTGGAGCTGATCGAGATCACGCCGGCCAATTACCACTTCCCTCCGCAGTCTCAACTGATCCTCTCGCCGAATCCGCCGCTCACGCTGCCGCCGCTGACCAGGACCGCCCGCACGCCTGCGCCGCCGCTCAAACTGGGCGGCGATTCCGCGCTTTCCATGCAGTACGCCAAGGGCTACCTGGGCGCGCGCTGGCTGGCCTCCGACGAAAACGGCGACGAGCTGGCCTACACGATCGAGATCAAGGGCGAGGACGAGACCGAGTGGAAGCCGCTCAAGGACAAGGTCTCCGAGAAGCGCCTGAGCTGGGATTCGACGGCGTTCCCGGACGGCGAGTACCGCATCCGCGTGACGGCGTCCGATGCGCCCGCGAATCCGCCCGACCAGGCCCTCACCGGCAGGCTGGTGAGCGATCCGTTCACCATCGACAACACTCCGCCCGCCATCACCGGCCTGGCCGCGAGCGCGGCCGCGAACAAGATAGCCGTGCATTGGCATGCCGCCGACGCGCTCAGCGTGATCGACCATGCCGAGTATTCCCTAGATGGCGGCGATTGGACGCCCGTCGAGCCCACCACCAGGCTCTCCGATTCCAAGGAAGAAGATTACGCGCTGGCGCTCGACAACCCCAACCCCGGCGAGCGCACCATCGCCGTGCGCGTCGCCGACGAATGCGATAACGTGGCGGTAGCGAAGGTAGTCGTTCATCCACCCACAAAGGAGAAAACCCAATGAAGCGTCTTTTGGCAGTGCTGATCGCTTTCGCCATCCCCGCCCTGTGCGCGGATGACATGCTGGTTTCCAAACTCGTCAAGCGCTGGCAGACTTCGAAGACGTACACCATCGCCATCGCCGAACAGATGCCCGAGGACGGATACGCGTCCCGGCCGAACCCGGAGGAGATGACGTTCGCCGAGCAGTTGGTCCACATCGCCAGCGCCAACGCGTTCTTCCTGTCGAAGGTCACGGGCACGGCATCGCCTGTCGCGAAGCCCGACAAAATGGACAAGGCGGCGGTGATCAAGATGCTGAGCGACTCGTTCGACTACGTCATCAAGTCGGTCCAGGGCCTCACGCCCGAGCAGCTATCCCAAGTGATCGACTTCGGCGAAGGGAAGATGAGCGGCATCGACGCCATCATGCTGGGCCTGGATCACACCACGCACCACCGCGCCCAGTGCATCGTCTACCTGCGCGTGAAGGGCATCAAACCCACGAACTACCAGTTCTGAGGGTGTGGGGCGGATTTCCAGGCCCGGCAAGCGCGGGTCTGGAGACCCGCTCGGTGCCCGTCCAGAGGGCACGTCGCAACGGGCGGCGGTCTGAGGGAGTCGGGATCGGCGCAAAAGAGATTCGGCTCCAAGACCCCTCCGGGCAACGTCTTCTCTGTCATACAATGAGCCGTGGGCTCGACTCAGCTTTCTTCCGCTCGCTGGCGCATTCTGGCGCTGCTTTTCTTCGGGACGACGCTGACCTACCTGGATCGCGTCTTCCTGTCCAACCTTTGGCCGACCCTCCGCGACAGCATGCACTTCAACGCCGGGGATTACGGCAATCTGACCGGAGCGTTCGCCCTGGCGTATACCGTAGGCTACCTGGTCGCGGGCAAGTTCGTCGACCGCTTCGGCAGCAAGATCGGCTATCTGGTTACCATCGCCTGGTGGGCCGCCGCGTCTGCGCTGGTGGGCCTGCCGCTGCTCTCGGCTACCCTGGCGGGCCTGCTCGTCTGGCGCGGCTTGCTCGGCTTCGGCGAAGCCGGCAACTTCCCGGCCGCTATCAAATCGGTGGCTGAATGGTATCCCAAACAAGACCGCGCGTTTGCCACCTCCGTCTTCAATTCCGGAAGCAATGTGGCCGCGATGTTCGGCCCGGCCCTGGCTGGAGTGTTGGCTCTGACGTGGGGATGGCGTGGCGCCTTTTACCTGGATGGCGCGCTGGGCCTGGTCTGGGTGGTGCTGTGGTTGACTCTCTACCGGAACCCGCCGATCCAGCCTGAGGATGAAGGCGTGATCACGGCCAAAATCGGCTGGATTGGCGCGCTGAAGTATCCGGAGGCATGGGGCTTTGTCATTGGCAAGTTCCTCACCGACGGTGTGTGGTGGTTCTACCTGTTTTGGCTGCCGCCGTACCTGTACGACGTTCGCCACTTCAATTTGAAAGAAGTTGGATGGGCCATGCCGGTGCTCTATTCGGCGGCCAGCGTGGGCAGCCTGATCGGCGGGGCGATTCCGAGCTACCTGGGCCGGCACGGTTGGGACATGCGCAAGGCGCGACCCACGGCCATGGCCATCTGTGCGCTGTGCATGCCCATCGCGGCCACGGCTGTCGGAGTGAAGAACCCCGTTCTCATGATCGCGCTGATTTGTTTTGGGCTGGGCGGCCACCAGGGCTGGTCGGCGAACATCTTCAGCACCACGTCGGACGCGTTCCCGAAGGGAGCGGTAGGCTCGGTCACCGCCATCGGCGGGTTCGCCGGCGGCCTGGGCGGAATCCTGTTCAGCGCCAAATTGCCGGGCTTCATCATCGGCCATTTCGGCACCTATGTGCCGATGTTTGTGATGATGGGCAGCCTGCACCTGATCGCGCTGCTGGTCATGAGCCAGCTATCCTGGCGCAAGCGGCGGCCGGTGGCCGCACCGGCTTAGGCAGGGCACGTAGACGCCTGCCCCACCCCTATACTGGTGAAGGATGGCCCGGACCGGCGAGCTCACGGTGCGCCAGTTCTTCTCGCGCGCGGGATTGCTTTCGCGTTGCCATCCGAGTTTCGAGTTCCGGTCCGGGCAGCTTGAGATGGCCGAGGCGGTCGAGGCCGCCCTCGCCGAGCGGCGGCATCTCATCGTCGAGGCCGGCACCGGCACCGGCAAGACGCTCGCCTACCTAGTCCCCGCCATCTTCTCCGGCAAGCGCGTGGTCATCTCCACCGGCACCAAGAACCTGCAGGAGCAGCTCTTCTACAAGGACGTGCCGTTCCTCCAGAAGCACCTGGGCGGCGACCTGGCCGTCTGCTACATGAAGGGACGTAACAACTACGCCTGCCGCCAGAAGATCTACGACGCCCGGAAGGAGCCGGTCCTCGAAGGGCTCGAAGAAGTGGCCGATTTCGAGATTATCAGCGAGTGGGAGAAGACCACCGAAACCGGCGACCGCGCCGAGATCCGGACCCTGCCCGAAAGCACCACGGCGTGGGCCAAGGTGGACGCGCGGCGCGAGATGTGCACCGGCCAGAAGTGCCCGCAGTTCGAGCGCTGCTTCCTCACCCGCATGCACCAGCGCGCGCATGAGAGCGACATCATCATCGTCAACCACCACCTCTTCTTCGCCGACCTGGCCGTGAAGGAGCGGGAGTTCGCCGGCATCATCCCCGAATACGGCGCGGTGGTGCTCGACGAGGCCCACGAGATCGAAGACGTGGTGGGCCAGTACTTCGGCGTTTCGGTGAGCAACTACCAGTTCGAGGAATTGAAGCGGGACATCGGCGCAATCGCGCGGCGCAAGAGGTTCACCACCGAGGAACTGGACCGCATCCTGATCGCGGTGGGCGAGGCCGCCGCGCGCTTCTTCGCTCTGTTCGCCGGCTACCAGGGCCGCAGCGGTTTCCGCGAGCACGAGGAGTTCCTGGAGCGCTATCCCGAACAGTATGGCAACGTGCTGCACGGCCTGGAGCTGATCGCGGCCCACCTGCACCTCATCAAGGACGCGCCCGAAGAAGTCTTCCCGCTGTTCAACCGCTCGGTGTCGCTGGCCAAGAATCTCGAAATGTGGATGGCGGGCAACGACCGCCGCTTCGTCTACTGGATCGAGCGGCGCGGTCGCGGCACGTTCCTGCAAGCCACGCCCATCGACGTTTCCCGCATTATCGCCGAGAAGCTCTTCAACGCCGTCGACACCGTGGTGCTGACCTCGGCGACCCTGGCGGTGGCCGGCAACTTCGACTACACGAGCCGGCGGCTGGGCCTGGAATCGGCGCGCACGCTGATCGTCGCCGGGCACTTCGACTACCCCAACCAGGCCACCTTCTACGTGCCGCAGCACCTGCCCGACCCGCGTCATCCGTCCTTTGTACGCGATGCCTCCGACGAGATCGTGCGCGTGCTCAAGGCCAGCCGCGGCCGGGCGTTCGTGCTCTTCACCAGCTACCAGCAGATGCGCGCCGTACACGACCGCATCTCGTTCGACCTCGAGTACCCGGCTCTGCTGCAGGGCACAGGGCCGCGCTCGGCGCTGCTCGAAGAGTTCCGCCGGACGCCCAACTGCGTGCTGTTCGCGACCTCGTCCTTCTGGCAGGGAGTGGACGTGCCGGGCGAGCAACTGAGCTGCGTCATCATCGACAAGCTGCCCTTCGCGGTGCCGAGCGATCCGGTGGTGGAGGCGCGCATCCGAGCCATCCGCGACGAAGGCGGCGAGCCGTTCTACGAGTACCAGATCCCGCAGGCGGCCCTGGCGCTCAAGCAGGGCTTCGGCCGGCTGATTCGCAGCCGCTCGGATCGGGGAGTCCTGGTTTTGTTGGATAATCGAATCAGCAAGCAGCGTTACGGGCAGGTCTTCTTCGACAGCCTGCCGGAGTACCGTTACACCACCGAAATCGCGGACGTGGAGAGTTTTTTCGATGTTTGAAGTCTCCGTGGAAGAGACCTTCGCCGCCGGGCACGCGCTGCGCGGCTATCGCGGCAAGTGCGAGAACGTGCACGGCCACAACTACCGGGTTCGCGCCATCGTCGCCGGCGAGGCTCTGGATGCGGCGGGGCTGCTGGTGGATTTCGTGGACCTCAAGCAGATCCTGCGCGCCATCATCGAGAATCTCGATCACCGGTTCCTGAACGACGTGCCGCCCTTCGACACCATGAACCCCACGGCCGAGAACATGGCGCAATACTTCCACCAGGAAATGAGCCGCCGCCTGGACGGCGCCGGGCGCCCGAACCCCGTGCGGGTGGCCGAGGTGAAGGTCTGGGAGACCGACACCGCCACGGCAACGTACCGGCTGCCGTAGCGCTATAGCGCGCCCAGCCAGCGAATGGGGAAGCGAGCGGCGAGCGCGTTTGCCAGCCGCTCGTCCGAGGTCACCAGCGGCATGCCGGTGAGAACGGCGAGGGCGATGTAGACGCCGTCGTACACCGTTCGGTCGTACGACGTGGCGATCGCGAAGGCTTCCGTAAGCAGCGGGGCGGTGGGAGCCGTTGCGATACGCCGTCCCTGAAGCGCCGCGATCGCTTGCCCGGCGGACGCCCGTGACATCCGCCCCTGGCGCGCGGCCTTCCAGAGAATGTTGCCGACCTCCGGCCAGAAGAGGTCCGGCACCAACAGGCGAAGCCGCCCGGCGGCATAGGCTTCGAGCAGATGAGCGGCTTCCGCCGCCAGCGTCTCAGTCGCGCCCGGCAGGAACCACTTCGCCGCGACACTGGCGTCCAGGACGCAGGCCGTCACCGCAGGCGGTCCTCGCGCAGCATCTGTTCGGCGGTCGGAAAAGGACCGGCTGCGCGGGACGGCTTTGCGCGCAGCCGCCGGGCGCGCTCGAGGAACTCCTTGCGGCGCGCCAGTTCCGCCGGCGTGGGCACGGTCTCCTCCAGGAGGGCGAGGACCTCCGCGGAGATGGACTTCCGATGCTCGCGGGCCCGCGCGCGGAGAGCTTCGTACAGGTCTTCCGGAACGTTCTCGACATAGAGAGTGGGCATAGGATGGTCCTATGAAAAGTCTAGCAGATGTCTAGAGCCGCTGGCCCCCCAAGCGCCGCCGCCGCCCGCAGACACGGTGCCGCGCCGCCCCGCAGGCGCCGCCGCCCGCAGACACGGTGCCGCGCCGCCCCCCAGGCCCCGCCGCCGCGTGAGGTAGCCTGAACTATGCGGCTCTCCTCGCATTGCTGGGCGGTCACGGGCCTCGCCTACCTGCCGCCCTGGGCGGTGAACTCCGGCTTCATCGCCGGCGAGCATACGACGCTGGTGGTTGATACGGGTGCGAGCGCCATGGCCGCGGCGACGATTCACGGCTACGCAACCCTTGCCCGTCCAGGCAACTGTCTGCTCGCGATCGACACCGAGAAGCACTTCGACCACATCGGCGGCAACGCGTATTTCCGGGACCGCGGCATCGATGTCCTGGGCCATCGCGGCTGTGCCCGCAGCGAAGAGGAGTTCCGCGCGGAGGTGGCGGGTTTCAACGCCGCCATCGCGGACCCGGCCCGCCGGGCGCGGGGCGAGGCGGGGGCGTTTTACAGCGGCACGCGCCTGGCGGCACCCAACCGGTTCGTCTCCGAGGACACGCTCCTGGAGCTGGGCGGCCTCGAAGTGCGGGTTCTGCTGACGCCGGGGCACACGGCGACGAACCTGACGGTCTATGTTCCGGCAGAGGGCGTCGTCTACAGCGGAGACTGTCTGGTGAACGGCTACCTTCCGAACCTTGCTTGCGGGGCCGGGCCCGAGTGGCGGCAGTGGTTGGATTCGCTCGACCGGTTGGAGCGGCTGGCGCCCGAGATCGTCGTGCCAGGGCATGGGCCTGTAGCCCGCGGGGCCGAGGTGCGGGAGACGATCGAACGGAACCGCGCGGTGCTCGACGAGGCCTTAAGCAGGGCGTGAGAGCGGCGGCTGGCGCGGGGGTTCGATTGAGATCCGAGGCCCTGGAGCGGGGCATGTCCCGGATGCGCATGCCTCCGTGCCGATCAAGCCTGACACTTGAGCATTGGATTCCGATGTCTCGAAATGCGCGTGGAAACTCTGCCTGCGTCAAAAGGCGCATTGCTCTCGACAAAGCGCTTTCCATAGGGGTCTCGGCATTGCAACACGCCGCGTTGTTCTGCTATAGAATGCGCGCATCGCCGGACTTCTTCGAGCCTCGCGGGTTGGATACCAGATTGCATAGGTCCACCCTCTATGAATCTGACTACTATCGCTCGGTCGGCTCTCCAACTGGCGGCCGCACTACTGATTTCGTCGATTGCTTTCGCCCAAGGCACGTCCGCGCCTCCTCCAACGGCGGGAGCCGGTGGCCAGGGTGCGCAGCGCTTCGACGGCAAGTGGCTCACGAAGCTCACCTGCCCTGCAAAAGGGAACACCGAAGGCTACACGTGGCTGCTTGCGGGTGCCATCCAGAACGGAAACTTCCACGGAGAGCGCGGCACGGCGGGGGAGCCCGGCTACCTGCTGATCGAGGGCAAGGTCGCGGAAGACGGCCGGGCCAAGCTGTCCGCAAACGGAATCGTCGTCTCCAGGCAATACGCCCGTGGAGTCTTAGCCCATAAGGGCGAGGAGTATAGCTACAACATCAAGGCCGAGTTCAAGGATACCGAGGGCGCAGGCACCCGTGACACGGGCCTCGGCGTTGTGGGCCGCCCCTGCACGTTTGACTTCGCGAAGCAGCCGGCCACGAGCCCGGTTGAGGGACGTTAGGCCGCGGCGTCCTCGCCGGCCGGCGGATCGGGCGGGGCTCGCCGCCCGGCAAACGCGCCCGACTCGCCCTACGCCCCCATCCCCGGCCGCCGCCGGTGCCAGTCGGTGAGCCCCTGGAACTCGCGGCCGAACGCGACGAGCAATGCCTCCGTGAACGGGCGGCTCACGACCTGCATCCCCACCGGGAGGCCGCCGGCGAAGCCGCAGGGCAGGAAGAGCGCCGGCAGGCCCGCCAGGTTGCCCGCGGCGTTCAGGTCCGCGAGGCCGCGCTGGCTGGGCTCGGGGCGCTCCGGCGCGGCGTCCACCGGCTCGTCGATCCTGGTGGCCGGACCGAAGCGGGAGGGCGAAACGAGCAGGTCGTAATCGGCGAACAGCCTTGCGAACGCATCCTGGATCAGCCGCCGCGCGCGCATGGCCTTCAGGTAGTCCCGCGCCGCGAGGTCGAGACCGGCTTTGAGGCCGGCGATCTGGCGCGGGTCGGCAAGCTGGTCCACGCCGCCGCTCTCGATGAGCCGCTCGAAGGCCGCGGAGGCCTCGGCGCCGATGACCGTCCCGGCGATGGCCGCATACGGAAACGCGGGCAGCGCCGCCTCCTTCATTTGCATGCCGGCCGAGCGAATCGCGTCGAGCGCGGCCTGAAACGCCGGACGCGCGGAAGGCTCGGCCCAGTCGGAGAAATCGACGGGCGCGAAGCCAACGCGGACCTGCTTGAAGTCGCGCTTGTCCTCGGGCCAGTAGTAGTAGCGCTTGCCGGCCGAGCCGGGATCTCTCGAATCGCCGCCCGAGATGGCGTGCATCACGATGCCGCAATCTTCGGCGGAGCGGCACATGGGGCCGATCTTGTCCATGGTCCAGGAGACCGGCATGGCGCCCTGGCGGCTCACCAGGCCGTAGGTGGGGCGCAGGCCCGTGATGCCGCAGTAAGCGCACGGCGTCATGATGGAACCCCAGGTCTCCGAGCCGAGCGCAAAGACGGCCAGACCGGCGGCGACGGCGCTGGCCGATCCGCTCGATGAGCCGCCCGACCAGCGCGAACGGTCCCACGGATTCAGTCCCGGCCCGAACAGGGACGCCGCGGCGGAGCGGTAGCCGCCTGCACCGGCCAGCTCGACCATCGCCAGCTTGCCGATCAGGGCCGCACCCGCTTTGTCGAGTCCGCCGATGGCGGCCGCATCGTGATCGAACATCTGCGTTTGAAACGGGCGCGCGCCCCAGGTGGTGGGCCGGTCCGCGACGGCCAGCAGGTCCTTGGCGCCATAAGGAATGCCTTCGAGCGGGCCGCGCAGGTGTCCGTGTTTGATCCGGTCGTCGGTCGAGCGGGCCTGTTTGAGCGCGTCCGCGCGCAGAGAAAGCGCCAGCGCGTTCAAGCCCGGGCCGAGCTTCTCGAGGCGGCCGCTGAAGGCGCCGACCAGTTCGGCGGCGGAGAACTCGCGCGCCCTCAGCCTGGAGCCGAGCTCGCTCACGGTCGAGAAAAAGACGTCGTCGGTGAAGGCCGGCATGACTATTCGACCCGGAACGAGAACGCCGGTTCGGTCTCCGCCGGAATGGCGAGCCGCCGGACGGCGCCGGCACTCTTACGCAGGTCGTCGGCGGCGGCCTGCGGCGATTGTCCGGGGGCGCCCGAGGCCTGCGGCTGACCGGCGACTCGGACCGATCGCCGCGCAGCCGCCGGAGCCGCGGCCAGTAGGCCGCCCAGTTGTCTCCGCGTGATTCTCATTTCGAGTTCATTATAGGCTCGCTCGAAGCCGCCAGGGCCTCGAGTGCCGCCTTCTGCATCGCCGCGCGGGGCGCGCTCTGGCCGGTCCAGATCTCGAACTGCCCCGCCGCCTGTTCGAGGAACATCTCGATGCCGGGCACGATCGCCGCACCTTGCGCGCGCGCGCTCCGGACGAGCAGCGTCTCGATCGGGTTGTAGACCATGTCGAAAACCACGGCAGCCGGGATGCGGCCGGGGAAGAACGTCTCATTCACGTTCGGAGACATGCCGAGCGGCGTGGCGTGCACCACCGCGTCGAAGGTGCGCTCGACGGCCTGCTCGCGCAGGAGCGGCTCGGCGCCGCAGGCCTTGGCGAGCGCGCGGATGCGATCCGGGTTGCGGCCCGTGACGGCCAGCTTCGCTCCGGCGTCGGCGAGCGCGAAAGCCGCGCTGCGTGCTGCGCCGCCGTTGCCCGCCACCAGGATCGACGCTTTGGCCAGGCGCAGATGCCGCGCCAGGGGAACCGTGACTCCGGACACGTCGGTGTTCGCGCCGCGCCATTTCCCCGCCTTGCGCCATACCGTGTTGACCGCCCCGATGCGGCGCGCCAGCGGGTCGACGATATCGATATACCGGAGGATCTTCTGCTTGTGCGGAAGGGTGACGCTGAAGCCCGCCACGGGCAGCTTCTCCGCCATCGTCATGAAGTCCTTCAACTGCGGAGGCTGCACCAGGAATGGCAGGTAAACGGCGTCGATGCGGCGGGCCTGAAAGCCGCGGTTGTGAACCGCCGGCGAGATGGAGTGGCGCACCGGATCGGCGATCACTCCGAAGATGCGCGCGTCGCGGCCGAGCTTTTCGATGCGGTAGATGTGCCGCAACTGGCGCGCCGCCACCTGCCCGGCCGCCGTGCCTTCGGCGGCGCTGGGCGCGGCATACGTACAGAGGCCGCCAAAGACCGGCGAGAGCACGCGCGAGGGGAATCCTACCTCGCCCATGGCCAGCAGGATGAGCGGAACGCGCGGGTGCGAGCGCGCCAGCGACAGCACGCGCAGGTTGTCGGAAGGTTTCCGGGCGGCTGTGACGATCTTATAGGCGTCCGCCGGAATGCGCAACATGCGGCGCAGGACCGCCTCCATGGCCGGTGTACCCTCGAAGTTGTGGTAGGAGATAACCAGCCGCGCCCGGCCGCGGAACGGGTCGAGCTTCGCGGGCGCGGCCTCGGCCGTCTCGATTTCGATATCCACCGCGCGGGCGCCGGCCTCCACCGCGCCGTTCAGGATCCGAAGCTGCTCTTCGACGCTGCCGTTGAAGCGGCCGTGGTTCTGGCGGCGGCGGCAGGTGGCGAGGATGAGGGTCTCCGGATATGCGGCCAGGAAGCCGCGCATGGCGCCGGCACCTTGCTCCGGATCGTCCAGGCAGTCCAGCCGGAACTCCAGGAAGGTCTCGCCGGCTTCAGCCTCCCGCCGCGCATGGTCGAGCAGCTTGTCGGAGGTGGGAAAGCCTAGCGCGACGGCAATGCGCGGAAATGATTCCGGCGGCGGCATCTGGGGAGCGAAACCAGAATATCACGGGTGGGAGCGTCCGCACCCGAATCCCTCTCGCCCCGGCTAAATCGCCGCGCCGCTTCGAACGGCCGCCCAAGGCAGCGCCACGCTCAGACCGCCCTGGGCAACGCCAGGCTCAGACCGCCACCGTCTTGCTGGATTCGCGGGCGATGAGCTCGAAGGGGACGATGATGCGCTCGGCCGGGGCCGGCTCCTTCGATTCGAGCATGCGGGCCATTACCTCGGCCGCCCGCTCGCCCATCAGGGTGCTGCTCAGGTCGATGGTCGAAAGCGGCACGCGCAGGATGTCCGAGTAGTGGACGTTGCCCGCACCGACGACCTCGATGTCGTAGGGCACCTCGAGGCCGGCCTCGAGAATGGCCTTGATGGCGCCCACGGCGACGGCGTCGTTGAAGCAGACCACGCCATCCAGGCGCGGGTTCACCGAAAGGAGCCGCCGCATGGCCGCGTAGCCGGAGGCGTCGCTCGACCCACCCCGCACCACATAGCCCGGCGCCACTTTCAGACCGTGCCCGCGCAGCGCTGCCACGTACCCCTTGGCGCGGGCCGCGCCGCTCGAAGTCTCCGGCCCCTCGATATGGGCGATGTGGCGGCAGCCTCGGGCGATCAGGTGCTCGGTGGCTACGGTGCCGATCTCCTCGTCGTCGGCGCCGACGTAGCTCGCGCCGATCTCCGGAAAGTCGCGGTCGATCAGCACGAAGGGTAGCTTGTGCTTCTCGATCTGGCGGAACAGCGCCGTCTCGCCCGGCGCCTGGGCCGAAGCCAGAACGATCCCGTCCACCTGCGGGCAGCACAGAAGCAGGTGAACCGCCTGCCGCTCGCGCTCGGCGTCCCCCTCCGAATTCGAGATCAGCACCGTGTAGCCGGACGGCTGCATGACGCGCGCCACGCCGCTCGCCACCCGGGCGAAGTGCGTGTCCGTGAGATCGGGAACCACCAACCCGATGATGTGAACCTTGCTTTCCACCGCCATACTCCTTAGAGCGCTCTGACAAAGGATACGCCGGGAAAGGCAACTTCCGCAACGGGCCCCCGTGGGACAGGCCTCCGGCCTGTCGGCGGGCCACCCGGGGCCGCCCGTCGCCTGTGACCGCCCGCCGCCCGTGGCCCGTGGCCGCCCGTGGCAGAGGCCTCCGGCCTGTCGGCGGGCCGCTCCTACGCGATACTCTAGGGTGATGCCGTTTGCTTCCATCCCCGAGGCGATCGACGAGCTGCGCGCCGGGCGCATGCTGGTCGTGGTAGACGACGAGGACCGCGAGAACGAGGGCGACCTCACCGCCGCAGGCGAGAAAATCACGCCGGAAATGGTGAATTTCATGGCCCGGTACGGCCGCGGGCTGATCTGCCTGGCGCTGACGGCGGAACGCTGCGACGAGCTGCACCTGCCGCCCCAGACGGCCAAGAACACGTCCCAGTTCGGCACGGCATTCTGCGAGACCATCGACGCCCGCGAAGGCACCACCACGGGCATCTCAGTGGCGGACCGCGCGCGCACCATCCGGGTCGCGGTCTCGCCCAAGACCCGCCCCGCCGACCTGGCGCGCCCCGGTCATATCTTCCCCTTGCGGGCCCGCGAGGGCGGCGTGCTGGTGCGCGCCGGGCAGACCGAGGCGGCGGTTGACCTGGCCCGGCTGGCCGGGCTGGCGCCCGCCGGTGTCATCTGCGAAATCATGAACGACGACGGCAGCATGGCGCGGGTGCCCGAGTTGATCGAGTTCTGCAAGCTGCACGGGCTGAAGATGATCTCCGTGGCGGAGCTGATCCGCTACCGGCTGGGGCACGAGCGCTTCGTGCGCCGCCTGGCGGAAGGCTGCCTCGAAACCGAGTTCGGCCAGTTCCGCACCATCGCCTACGCCAGCTCGACCGATCCCGAGATGCACCTGGCCCTGGTCCGCGGCGCCGTGGCCGGCGGCGAAAACGTGCTGGTGCGGATGCACGCGCGCTGCGCTTACGGCGACGTCTTCGGAGCCACCACCTGCGAATGCCGCAATATCGTCCGGGCATCGCTCCAGCGCATCTCGGCGGAGGGTGCGGGAGTCCTGGTCTATCTGCATCACACCGGCCGCGGACTCCGGATCGCGCCATCGGAGGCTGGAATCGACCAACTCGTCTCCCACCCCCGCGATTTCATGAACTACACCAGCGCCGACGGCCAGCGGCTGTTGCAATACGAGACCGGCATCGGCGCGCAGATTCTCTCCGACCTCGGGCTTCGCACCATCCGGCTGCTGACCAATCACCCACGCAAGGTGGTGGGTCTGGAGGCGTTCGGCATCCAAATCACGGAGCGGGTGCCGCTATAGGCGTGGCGCAGGCTTTCGAGCGCGGCGACGGGCGGTTTCGCCCGCCGTCAGAACTTCGCGCTCCAGTCGTCGAGCGCCTTGGTGAGGACGTCGCGGACGGCCGAATACCCCGGGCTGGCGTACTGGTTGACCTTCTCGCCGGAATCGCGGTTCACGTCATAGAGCTCGTTCGGTCCGCCTTCCCGCAGCACCAGCTTGTAGGTCCTGTCGCGCGCCATGCGCATCCTGCCGAATTGACCGAAGCACATGCCGACCCACGGCCGCTTCTTCGGGAACGGTTCGTTCACCACCGCCGGACGATAGCTCCTCCCGGAGAGATTCGCGCTGGCCGGCGGCGTGGTTTGGGTGAGATCGCAGATGGTGGGGAACACCTCGTACGAACCCACCATCTCGGGCCGTACGGACTCGGGTGGGATGTGGCCCTGCCACTGCCAGATGACCGGCACGCCGACCACCTCCTCGTACATGTTGGGCGGCTCGGAGGCGCGCCCGTCCCCCCACAGGCCGTGGCGGCCGACGAGCGAGCCGCAAGTGGCGGTGAACACGATCAGCGTCTCGTCGCGCAGGCCGCGCTCGTCGAGCTTCTTGATGAGCCGCTCGATCTCGACGTCGAGCGCCGTTACCGATGCCGCCACGCCGCGAATGGCGCCGACGATATCGTCAAATACGGCCTTGTTTCCGGCGGCGTTGCGCGCCAGAGGCTGCCAGCCGGTGCCGTCGAAGCTGGCGCCCCTGTAGAGATCCCGGTACTTCGGAGCCGGCGCCTTCG
>Ga0182017_10001420_pt1 | contig 18451 bp, 14 predicted proteins | sample 712E3DmetaG_FD_120492 | JGI IMG/M metagenome (GOLD analysis project Ga0182017, IMG submission 120492) | Permafrost microbial communities from Stordalen Mire, Sweden - 712E3D metaG | ecosystem: Environmental > Terrestrial > Soil > Wetlands > Permafrost | place: Sweden: Stordalen | collected... | reverse complement strand
TCCGCGACCCTTCGCAATGTCGCTGATTCATTCTTATGCTCCGCGACCCTTCGCAATGTCGCTGATTCATTCTTATGTTCCGCGACCTTTCGCAAGGTCATGGATTCAAATCCCGACGTGCGCGTTTCAACACACGCTTTACGAATTCCGTTTTTCCGGATGTGTACTGCTCACGGTCATTTTTAAACTCAACAGCAAGCTTTTGTTTGAGCCGCGCATATTCATTTGCGGCGGTCGGATGAGTTTTAATATAATCTCTAAAAACAAGCTCGTCCCAGTCTCCGGGGTACCGCACATGAACATGATATGCCTGCCCTTGAAAGCCGTGTTCCGTATATCCTTTGACAAACATCATATGCGGGGGAGGGTTCTCCGGTTTGGGAATATATTGATACCCGATTCTCTTCAGCGATAACTGTACAGCATCGCTGCTGCCCGGAGAGTCGTTTATTTCCATGAGGATATCGATGGTCGGTTTTGCGAGCAAGCCGGGCACTGCCGTGCTTCCGATGTGTTCAATTTTGACGACGATCTTCGGTTCAATGACTTTTTCAAGACATTTTTTTTCTTGAGCAAAAATATCCGGCCATGCAGGATTCGATTCCGCAAGAATAATAGGAAAGAGCATGCCGTATTGTTCGGTTGTTAAATTATCGAGATTCATCGCTTAACGTTCCTGCCTGCGTTGAAAAAAAACTTCGATTTTATTCTTTCTAACACTAAGCACCCAGAACTAAGAACCATGAACTTTTATATTTATGTTTACTCTTCAACCATTCTTATCGTCCAGAAATCGTTCGCAAGATTATCATCTAATAAATAGTCGTATGGGATGGTAAAGTAACCTTTTATGCCCCAGGAGGGTCCCCAGCTGTTGCGGACTATGAATCGTTTTGCTGCATCGTCGTATCCGACGGCGAGAACAGCATGCCCGCCGACCACTGATTCGTCCTTCTTCGGCATATTCAGCTTGCCGGTTTTTGAGACGGACGGCGATTCGAACGATTCATAAACCGTGAATCCGAATACAAAGGGATATCCTTCCATGAGACATCCTTTCATCTGATTGAGCGTTTGCGGTACTCTATGATAGGAGAGTGTTTGATGTTTCAACGCTTCCGTATAACATGGATTTGCAGGCTTGACGTTAAATTTCTCTATTTCGTAAGACCATAGAGGTTCCGGGCAAACTCCCTGTTTGTTCATGCTTTTCATCCCGTCCCTGATTTGTGCGCCGCTGTCTGAATCGATCGTATGCTCGATCACCCGTTCGTTATAATAAATGAACAGTCGCGAAGGCATAAAATCCTTTGCCTGCCTTTGCCGGATCAGTTCATATTCGAAAGCCGCACCGATAGCATTTGCCGTACAGCTTCCCAATTCTCCCTGATCGTACACCGGGGGGCATTTGGGGCGCAGGTCTATTTTTAACGGTAATTTTCTGAGAATGGCACGTGTTGCAAGATATGGAATATCCCGCTGGTCCGGAAGATCCGGAATCCATCCGAAACGTTTGATTACGTGCGGCATAGCGTCTCCTTTTCGGTCAATGGTGAATTAAAACTTTTATACGAATGAACCAAAAAACCAAACGACTGTCAAATTACACGACCGGAATAGAACTTTCGGGAAAAAATGAAGCCGTTTATTCCTTTTTCTGAGAGAGATTTTTTTTCATCCTGCAAAAGCAATTCCCAATGTTCGACATCGATCCAACGGCCTAACTTATATCCGGCTTTTTTAAGATGTCCTACTTTTTCAAAACCGAAAATTTTGTGCAGGCGAATACTGGAGTCGTTAGGAATGGCAATAATGCTTATTAAAGCTGTATACTCCATCTGTTTCATATCTTCGATAAGCCGGGAAAAAAGCAATTTTCCGTATCCCTCTCTTGTATAGTCTTTATCCAAAAAAATCGTAATCTCGCTCGTGTATTTATATGCCGATCGCTCGATAAATTCGGATGCGTAGGCATATCCGATAACGACAGCATTAACTTCTGCAACGTACCAGGGATACAGCGGCGTATATTTTTGTATCCGCTTCATGATCTGTTCTTCGTTCAGCATTTCCGTTTCAAAGGTTATAATCGTATTGGCGATATAATGATTATAGATATCCCGGATTCTGGGTGCATCGGTCAATTCAACTTTTCGTATGGTTGCTTTCATAAAAATATTATATTTATCGCTGTTTCTTTTTCCACCAGGCATTAAGCCGCGAACGGATATCTTTTTCTCTGCCAAGATCTGCCGGTTTATAATATATCTTATTTTTTAAATTGTCCGGCAGATACTGCTGTTCCGTAAAATGCCCGTCGAAATCATGGCTGTATTTGTATTTTTCTCCATAGCCGAGTTCTTTCATAAGCTTTGTCGGGGCATTGCGCAGGTGAATGGGAACCGGTAAATTCGGGAGGTTCCGGACATCCTCCCATGCCAGTTCGATTGCCATATATGCCGCATTGCTTTTTGGACAGGATGCAAGATACACAGCCGTTTGCGCAAGGACGATTCGCGCTTCCGGCATGCCGATATAATCGATTGCCGTAAAGCAGGAAGTGGCCATCGTAATGCCGTACGGGTCTGCATTGCCGATATCTTCTGATGCGAGGACAACCATGCGGCGTGCGATGAATTTCGGGTCTTCCCCGCCGTCCAGCATGCGCGCCATCCAGTACACGGCTGCATCCGGATCGCTGCCGCGAATACTTTTTATAAACGCGGAAATAATATCGTAATGCTGCTCCCCTTCTTTATCGTAGAGCGTAAATTTTTTCTGAAATGCTTCTTCGATTTTTTGTTTCGTAATAACGACGGAACCACAGGCATCCGGTTTCACCAAACGGACGGCATTTTCCAGCCCGTTGAGAAGTTTTCGCGCATCGCCGCCGGAAAGAAGAAAGAGAAAATCGCGGTCTTGAATCTCGATTGTCCGTTTTGAAAGCACCGCATCGTTCCGGAGTGCATGATCCAGTATTTTATTCAACGCTTCACGGTTCAATGAATCCAGTACATAGACCTGGCAGCGGGAAAGAAGCGGGGAAATGACTTCAAACGACGGGTTTTCCGTCGTTGCGCCGATCAATGTCACGATGCCTTCTTCAACCGAATGCAGCAAAGCATCCTGCTGCGACTTGTTGAAGCGGTGAATTTCGTCGATGAACAGGATCGTTCGCTTTCCAAGCTTCCGGTTGTTATTTTCTGCTCGGGAAATCACATCCCGGATATCTTTGACACCGGCGGAAACGGCGTTGATTTGGAAAAATTCCGCCTTAACGGAATGCGCAATAATTCTTGCAAGCGTTGTTTTGCCGACTCCCGGAGGACCCCAGAGGATCATAGATGATAAATCGCCGCCCTCCAGCAGGGATCGAAGAGGTTTGCCTTCGCCGATGATGTGTTCCTGTCCCCAAAAATCGTCGATCGTCTTCGGGCGCATGCGCTCCGCAAGCGGGGCGGACAATGCGGAGCGCGGTGCTGCAGGTTCGGTATCGGAAAAAAGATCGGGCATGTTAAGACAGTTCTCTCGTGCTTGGTGCGTGGTTCTTGGTTAATCGTTCAAAGTGCCTGCCTGCGTGACTGCCAACCCGCTGCGCATTTTGGCGGGCGTCAGCAGTCGGCGTCGCCGCAATGCGGGCAGGCTTCAGTGCTGCTGTGTTGCCGTTGTTTATTTTTTGGTTTGTCAGTTACTTTGTTGTAATTATATTTCACTGTTTATTGTATTTCGAACTTCAGCACGAAGCACAACGAACTACGAACCTTTATTTTTTAACCTGATACACCGTTTCGCCTTCTTTCGCCAGACCGTAACGCTCCCGGCCGACTCTTTCCAGTGTATCGTCGTTGGTTTCGAGCGCTTTGATCCGATCCTGCAGCTGCCGGGTTTCGAGGCTGTCTCTTTTCAGCTGTTCGGTCCATTCCTTCTGCTGACGTTCGAGTTTTATGCGCGTCATAAGACCCTTGTTATCGAACAGAAAGTAAATAAAAATAATCGCTCCGATAATAAGAAGAATCGTCCGCCGTTTGTTCTTTGCGGCGCTTTTGGCAATTTTTTTAAGCAGCTTTTCCGGCTGTAGTTTTCTGTAAAACTGATCGTCCATCACACTTCTATTTATACCAATCGTTTTTTGGCTGATATGTTGTGTTTAATTTTTTCTTTTGTTCGTGCCTCTCCATCGCCAAAGCAATCAACCGGTCCAGCAATTGTGAATACGGCAGTCCCGTCGCTTCCCAGAGCTTCGGATACATGCTGATGGATGTAAAGCCGGGAATGGTATTGATCTCGTTTAAAAATATTCTGTTAGTCTTTTTTACGACCAGAAAATCGACACGCGCCATGCCGCTGCAATCAAGCGTCCGGTACGCTGTGATTGCAACGCGCTGAATATTTTTTACGACAGTCTTCGGAAGTCTTGCGGGAATAATGACGTTCGATTTTCCATCGACATACTTTGCATCGTAATCATAGAACTCGTTGGAGGGGACAATCTCTCCCGGAACAGATGCCTCGGGATTTTCATTTCCCAGCACAGCACACTCAATCTCCCGTGCATTCGGAACGGCTTTTTCCACTAAAATTTTCCAATCGTACTGCGAAGCGAATTCGATATGCTCAAGCAATTCTTTCTGGTTGTGCGATTTGGAGATACCGATACTCGATCCAGAATGCGCCGGCTTTACGAACATCGGGTAGCGAAGCTTTTTTTCCATTTCTGCAATAAGTTTTTTCGGAGTCGATCTGAATTCATTGTAAAAGAACCAAATCGCAGGCGTCGTTGGAATTTTTGCCTGACGTAATAAGTCTTTTTGGACGATCTTATCCATTCCGACTGCAGAACCGAGCACACCTGCGCCGACATACGGCAAATCGGCAAGCTCCAGCAATCCTTGCAGCGTGCCGTCTTCCGCGTACGTGCCGTGTACGACCGGGAACACGACGTCAATCCTGCTTTCCACGGCGGTGCCGCCGTTCATCGTTACAAGCGATTGTTTTCGAGGATCAGGGAGGATTAATTGTTCGGTCTCGTGATCGATTGAAGCGTTCTCTTTGAGAAGTTTCATTGCCTCTCCGGAACTAAGCCACTGACCGGTATGTGCGATGCCGATTGGAACGATTTCGTATTTGGATTTATCCAAAGCATTGATCACGGATGCGGCTGAAACGAGCGATACTTCGTGCTCCACCGAGCGTCCGCCGAAAATAACGCCGACGCGAATACGGCGCGGCAAGGAGGATGAATTTAATGCGGGAATGTCTGAATTCATTGTTATTCTTTCGATTTCGAAGGAGGTCTCGTTTGTCGGATATCTGACTTTCGTAAACCATATGATACCGAAAAGTGTAATGAGGTGCAATCAAGATTGTTTCCTTGCAGATTCTCGAATTTTGCATATATTAATAAAAGGAGCAGTATGCACCGGGATATTATTAAAAACTTGTAAGGAAACACTTCCGGAAGATGGCGTACTTTCCGGTCAGCAGCGGAGAACAAATGAAAACGGTTCGGCTTATTTTATTATTATTTTTTATCGGAATACCGGAAGGATGGGCTGCGGATTCGGTACCGACAGCACATAAAATTTCTCCTTTTTTTCAGCAGCTCTTGAATAAAAGCACTATTCCCGGACAAAGGCCCGGATTTTCAAAATTATCTGCTGTACCGATCATTCGATCCTCCGGCGATACTCTCTATCAGGCCATTATCCGGACCACCGATCCCCAGGCGCTGCGAAGCATGGGAATTCAGATCAATTCCGTCTGCAAAAATTTTGTGACTGCTCATATCAGCAGAGCTCAGGTGCAGCAGTTGTCCGGATCGTCCCTTGTCTCGTTTATTCGGGAAGCGCGGAAGCGTCATCCCAATAACGATGTTGCTGCCGGACTCATCGGCGCGCGATCCGTGCAAAACGGCGCCATTAACAATACAAAATATACCGGCAAAGGAGTTTTGATCTGCGACATCGATACCGGTATCGACTGGAAACATTTGGATTTTCGCGATCCCGATGACACCACGAAAAGCCGGATTGTCTATATCTGGGATCAAACACTCTTAGCGACCGGTTCCGAGACTGATGTAAAAGGGTACGGTGTACTTTATACGCAGTCGCAAATTAATAATGAGCTGGGCGGATCGCCGGCGAACTTTGTTCGTACTGCCGATAACGATGGACACGGCACACACGTGTCCGGTACGATTGCAGGCAACGGCGCCTCCATGAAGCCGAGTTACAAATATGCCGGGATGGCTCCCCAGGCGGACATCATCATGGTGGAAACCGATTATTACGATTCAAGCATTATCGATGCAATAGAATGGGCGGATAGTATGGCCACAGTTTTAGGCAAACCGCTCGTTGTGAATCTATCACTCGGGACGGTATTGAGTGCGCACGATGGTACCGCAGATGACGAACTTGTCGTCGACGATGTATGTGCAAAACCGGGACGTGTCGTTGCAATATCTGCAGGCAATTCGGAACTGGATTATATTCACGTCTCCGGAACTATGGCCGCTCATGATTCTGCAACGATCAACTTTACCGTGCCGAGTTATATTCCAAGCAGCGTATCTGGAGACGATTATATTTACGTCGATACATGGATGAACAACGGAACCAGCGTCACGGGATTTCTTCAATCGCCGAATAAAAAAACCGTCACAGCTCCGCCGGATACAATTTTCGTCAACATGTCGAGCGACGGCTATATGGAATTATATAATTACATCAGCCCGAACAACGGCAAATTAGAAATAGAAGCGTATATTTCCAATGACTACGGTCCATCTCCAAAATCCGGGACATGGATTATGAAGTTGTACAATTCTTCTTCGGCTCCTGTTACATATCACGGCTGGTTTCAATCTTCACTCGGCGCATCCGGATCGACTGTAAGGCCTGTCAGCGGAGATAATAATTATGTCGTTGGTACTCCCGGTAATGCTTCAGCCGCAATCACAGCGGCTGCCTATACGTCCCGCTGGTATTGGAAATCGCTCGACGGAAACACCTATTCATCTAATTATGCCAATAGCAGTGACAATATTGCCGTGTTCAGCAGCGCGGGGCCCCGGGTTGACAACGTTCAAAAACCCGACATTGCAGCTCCGGGATTCTGGCTGGTTTCGGTTTTTCCGAACAGCTTTCTTTCGGCTGCCTCGTCTTCCAATAAAGCGTATGTAACGCCGGATGGAAAACATCAGGTCATGGCAGGCACGAGCATGGCTGCCCCGTGCGTGGCAGGGAGCTGTGCGCTGCTTCTTCAGTACAATCCGAACCTGACCGCGGCACAAATAAAAAATGCAATCATATCAACGGCCACTGCAGATGCATTTACCGGAAGTTCGCTTCCGACTCCGTTCTGGGGATACGGCAAACTCGATGTCCTCAAGGCATTGTCGCTACTCGCATCCGTTTCTACATCGCCGGGGAGAACAATGCTTGCATACGATCAATGGAACGGGAGCTCAACTGCAAATAAATTTTTTGCGGGTTCGACTGAAAAATACGCTGTCCGCATCACTCCTTCTTCCAATGGAACGCTGAGCGGCGTCTTTTTCCATCCCGCCTCTGTTCTTAAGTTTTCCGGAAGTCCGAGCATAGAAATCTGGACGAATAGCGGCGGTCTACCTGGTTCGCGTATAGCCGGACCCTTTGCTGTCGATACAAGCGGAATTTTGGCTTCGAGTTGGAATTATTACGACCTGTCGACACAGACAATTCCTGTCTCCTCCGGCACCGATTATCATATAGTAATGTACGAATCAGCGGGAATAAGGGACACGCTGTCGCTTTTGTACGATGCAGGCACGATCGACGGCCGCACTTCGAAGTACTCCAGCGGAACATGGACAGAGCTTACAAGCGGCGATGCCCGTGTGCGCGCTGTCGTTACGACTACCAATATTTCTTCCTTTACGGCAACAGCAGGCGGAGGAAAGATTCTTCTGCAGTGGACAAGTTTTTCGGAGGCCGGTGTATATGAATACCGCATACAATTCATGCCGCCCGGCTCTTCTACGTGGACAACAATAGGATCGGTTCCCTTGTCTTCCTCCCATACCTATAGTTTGACCGATTCGACAGTTACCGTTGGAGGAAGATATACATACCGGCTCGCAGAAATCGACAGTTCAGGATTAGCGATCTATTCTTCTACGATACAAATCGATTATAATGCAGCGACAAAATTCATTGTCTATCAAAATTATCCGAATCCGTTCACTTCTACGACGACTATTACGTACAGCATAACCGAAGCAAACCGCACGACGATCCGCGTGTACGATATATTGGGAAGGACCATAAAAACATTGGTGGATGAATATGAGCAGCCGAATATCTATATCCTGACATTCAACGCATCTAAGCTCGCTTCCGGCGTTTATTTTTGCAAAGTAACTTCCGGCGGAAACACCGCGACCAAGAAAATGATTGTCTTACATTGACGGATTTTTCAGTTTCTCTTTTTTTTCTGCCGGCATCATTTTTCAGGATCCCGGCGCTGTTTTCTCTCATTTCCTTTGCCTTTCCCGCAAAAACTGTGTAGGTTCTAAACAGAAGAACATAGTTGAACGAACTAATCAATTCTGGAGATGCATTCATGGCAAACTCGCTGTTTGCAAAAAAACCGTTATCGCTCTTACTGGAAGAAATGAAAGGCGAAAACCGACTGCGCCGTGTTTTGGGTCCGGTTTCGTTGACAAGTCTCGGAGTCGGAGCAATTATCGGTACGGGGATTTTCGTTCTCACCGGGGTAGGAGCACACGACAAAGCAGGACCGGCGCTCATTCTTTCGTTTGCCGTCGCCGGAATTGCATGTGTTTTTGCGGCGCTTTGCTATGCAGAATTCGCTTCGATGGCTCCTGTCGCCGGTTCGGCATATACGTATGCTTATGCAACGCTCGGCGAAATGTTTGCATGGATTATCGGATGGGATCTTGTGCTTGAATATGCGGTTGCCTCTGCCGCCGTAGCGCACGGCTGGTCGGCGCATTTTCAGGATTTGCTCAAGAGCTTCGGCTTTTTTATTCCGCATTCGTTTGCCTCCGCACCGATTGATTTCGATACGGCTGCCGGACGGTTTTTTACTACCGGATCGTATCTCGATCTCCCCGCTATTCTCATAACGATTGTCATTACATTTATTCTCGTTAAAGGCATTAAAGAAAGCGCCGTGTTTAATACGGTCATGGTGGCCGTCAAACTTGTGATCGTGCTCTTTGTCATTGTCGTCGGCGTTTTTTATATAGATCCGAACAACTGGCATCCTTTTGCACCGTACGGATATACGGGCATCAGTTTCTTCGGGCATACGTTGTTCGGACAAACCGGAAGCAACGGCGTTCCGCTCGGTATGCTGGCCGGATCCGGTATCATCTTTTTCGCTTTTATCGGATTCGATTCTGTCTCAACGCATGCGGAAGAAGCGCGCATTCCGAAAAAAGATGTTCCCATCGGCATCATTGCGTCGCTCCTGATTTGTACTGTCCTGTACATTGCCGTCTCTGCAATCGTTACCGGTATGGTCCGCTATGATCAGATCGATATTAACGCTCCGGTTTCCAATGCGTTTGCACAAAAAGGACTGCCAATGGCGCAGCGATTAATCGATGTCGGTGCTATTACAGGTATCACTTCGGTGCTGCTTGTGATGATGCTCAGCCAGCCGCGTGTACTGCTTGCAATGGCGCGCGACGGCATGGTGCCGGTGAGTTTCTTCGGCGCAATACATGAAAAATTCCGCACGCCATGGAAGTCTACTATTCTTACTGGAATTTTTGTCGGAACAATGGCAACCCTGCTTCCGATCCGGATACTTGCGGAGCTGACCAACATCGGAACGCTCCTTGCATTCGTCATTGTCTGCACGGCGGTTCTTATTATGCGAAGAACCAACCCGCTGGCCGAACGTCCGTTCCGCGCTCCCTTGGGCTCGTTTACGCCTATTGCCGGTATCGTATGCTGTTCCATTTTGATGTTTTCCCTGCCGGTCGAAAATTGGTGGCGGTTGATTGTGTGGTTGCTGATCGGTTTTATCATATATTTTTCCTATGGCCGCCGGCATTGCGTCACCGCACGCATACGCCGCGGAGAAGTAATCGTGCCGAAAGAATGACAAATGGTAAATGGCGAATGGTCAATGGTAAATGGTAAATAGGAAGTGCTGAAGTCAGGATAAAAGTTATAATCAATATGCCAAGAAACTTACCGACTAAGGTAAATGAGGTCAGTAATAGTTAATAGTTAGAAGAAGAACGGAATAAACATTTTTGTTCGCAGCATATATTCTTGATATGGCAGACCGAAATATCGAGAACATTCGGCTTCATCCGCTTTCGCCGCTGCGCCCAGACAGAGTGTCGCTGTTGTCGTCAGAAAAATTGAAGACCAGCTTACATCCTTAAGAAAAGCTCCCCATGCAAGAAAAAGAAGAGAAGCATACAGAGGGTGACGAATGTAGCGGTATATTCCGGAAGTTACCAGAGTCGAAGTTTTTTCGAATTCCAGCAAAGTCTCGTCTTCCCGACGTCTGCTGGGTTTGCTTGCCGTACGAAGCCGAAAAAACCCCAATCCCAGCACGATCAAAGATCCGCATAAGAACATCCATGAAATGATCTGGAATGTCGACAGGGGATCGATAAACCACGATCGGATATTGACAAGGACAAGTGCAGCGATCGCCTCCCATGCAAAGAGCCTGTAAAAACCGTGGGAGCTGATCATGAACAGCGACTTTCTGGAAATATAGACGATGCATGTGGAAACCGCTGCAAATAAAAATATTTTGATAATTCCGGTATCCATCAATAATCTCCTCAAAATACGGTTCATTGACTGCATCAGTCCGTTGTCACGCTATCGGTCTGCATCGGCTCATTTCTGTTTTCATCTTACTTTTTGTATATAAATACGTATTTCCATGTTTATTTTCAAGTATAGTCATTGAGCAATTTGAATATTGTCGGCTCATGCGCTGTTTACCGTATTTTGGAATATGCTTTTACAGCGATCAACACAATGTCTTTTTCTTGTGATATCGTCACGAAAATGTAATAATTTTACGATCCTTTTTCTGCAAACGATGTTCTGAGATTTGCCAACTACGAACGAAGGACTATCGAACCAATCAACTTCTTAATCACCGGAGGCTTAAAGATATTTTCCTGCGATCCGCCATTAAGATCGGCGGGCAAACAGCAGGAATCTATTTTATGATTCCATCTGAATTAAAAACCATGAACCAAATAACTTCTTTATTATGTCTCCTGTATTCTGAATTCTGTTTCCATTTGATTGCTCATTGAGGATTTTCTGCGTAATTTCAGGAGGTACATTCATTTCCTCAGAGGTGTTGAGCAGTGCAACGGCTTAAAAAAATACTGCAGCAGCGCAATACGATTGTCATCAAAATCGGCACGGCTCTTCTTGCCGATAAAGTGAACGGTATCCATACGGAACGGCTGGCTGCCATTGCAAAGAATGTCGCGCACATGCGGATGCTCGGAAAAAACGTAGCAATCGTCACTTCCGGCGCTATCGGCGCCGGCGTTGCAGCCCTCCACCTGAACGAACGTCCTAAAACCATTCCGGAAAAACAAGCAACTGCTGCGATCGGTCAGCCTTTGCTCATGGAAGCATATGAAACAGCTTTCCGCACGCAGCATCAGGTTGTTGCACAGATATTATTGACTAAAGACGATTTTACAAACCGGGGCCGTTATGTGAATGCAAAAAACACATTTGCATCGCTGTTCGATCACGGGGTTGTTCCGATCATCAACGAAAACGATACGGTCGCAGTCGAAGAAATAAAACTGGGAGACAACGACAATCTTTCCGCTATGGTTGCCACACTCATCGAAGCGAATCTCCTGCTGATTCTTTCCGACATCGATGGGCTGTATACGGACGACCCTGCGTATAATCCGGATGCGGTACTGATTCCGGTCGTTGAAAAATTAACACCGCAGATCGAGCGGCTTGCAAAAAAAAGCAAGAGCGAAATGAGCACGGGAGGCATGGTTACCAAAATACAGGCCGCAAAACTATGCATCGATGCCGGCATCGTCATGATTATCGCCAATGGAAAAAATCCGGAAACGATCAAAACGATTTTTGAAGGCAATTTCCGTGGAACCGTTTTTATTCCCGGTTCGAAAAAAATATCCGTCCGAAAACAATGGATCGGACTTTTTTCTCATCCGGCCGGCGCGATCGTCATCGACGACGGTGCGGCGAATGCTTTATTGAAGCAGCAAAAGAGCCTGCTGGCCTCCGGTATTACCGCCGTGCGCGGCGAGTTTAAAACGCAGGAAATTATTTCCGTGTTCACAATGTCCGGCAAAGAGATCGGAAAAGGAATCTCCGCATACTCCGCGGCGGAAATCAGCATGATCAAAGGGAAAAAAAGCTCTGAAATTGAAAAATTGCTGGGCTGCAAAGCTCCGGCGGAAGTCATTCATAGGAACAACCTTGTCATGGGAGAAGAATAAATGGCAACAGTTCAGGAAAAAGCTTCATCGGTAAAACGGGCAAGCCGCATTCTTGCAAATGCATCAACAGCAAAAAAAAACGCCCTCTTAAAAACAATTGCAGCAGAACTCAAAAAAGAAACACAGGAAATTTGCAAAGCGAATGCACTTGATCTGCAGCTTGCATGGGAAGCCGGTCTCTCCGGAGTGACCCTCGACCGGCTTACGTTGGATGAGAACCGCATAGCACAGATGATTGCCGGCATCCGGGATGTTATAAAACTGCCCGATCCGGTAGGAGAAATTTTCGGAAAACGGCGCCGTCCGAACGGTCTGGTTATCGAGAAAATGCGCGTTCCGCTCGGTTCGGTCGGCATCATTTATGAATCGCGCCCGAACGTGACCGTCGATGCATCGGTGCTATGCCTCAAAACCGGCAATGCGGTTCTTTTGCGCGGCGGCTCGGAGGCGATCGGGACAAACACAGTACTCGTGAAAATTATCAAATCCGCTCTCAATAAAGTCTGCCTGCCGGATGGTTGTGTGGAACTGATCGAAACCACAGACCGGAGCGCCGTTACGGAAATGATCAAACAGGATAAGTTCATCGATGTTATTATTCCGCGGGGAAGTCAGTCACTGATCCGGTTTATTGCCGAAAACTCAAGCATACCGGTCATTGTTCACGGGGAAGGAAATTGTCACATTTACGTCGACAGTTCTGCCGATCTCGAAGTTGCAGAAAAAATTGTCGTCAACGCCAAAGTTCAGCGGCCTTCAGTTTGCAATGCAGCGGAAAAATTGCTGGTGCACGAAAAAATTGCCGGCACATTCCTGCCCCGCATCGCACAGGCGCTGAGGAACGAACACGTAGAACTGCGTGGCGATGAACGCACCGTATCCATCGTTGCGGATATAAACCCGGCGGAAGATGCGGATTGGCCGCGCGAATACCTGGACCTCGTTATGGCGATTAAGATAGTCGGCAGCATCGATGAAGCTATCGAACATATCAACACGTACGGAACGCACCACTCCGATGCAATTGTTACAAAAAACAAAAAGAACGGAGAAAAATTCCTGCGGGAAGTGGATTCCGCCGCCGTCTATGTCAATGCATCGACGCGATTTACAGACGGTTATGAATTCGGACTCGGTGCGGAAATCGGCATCAGCACGCAAAAGCTCCATGCCCGCGGACCTATGGGATTGGTCGAATTGACAGGCGCAAAATTTATTGTACACGGGAAAGGGACGATCCGGGTATAATGACCGCTTTGAATGTTTCTTTTTCGCACCCTCCGCCGGCGCTCAAAATATTTTTATTTTGTCCGCGGAGCGTAATTTTTTTGTTTTTTCTTGCCGTTTCTTCTTATGCACTGCATGCGCAGGAAAAGCAATATTATTTCTTCCATCCCTATACGTACGGTTCGGATGCATTATATAATCCGGTATCTCTTCTTACGGATGGAGGATTCGATTCATACCAAATCCTCGACCGGCAGCCGACGTGGAACAATATCGAATGGAATATTGCAGCCACCAATGTCTGGAGAAGCCTCATTTCTCCTCTGCCGGTTATCAGTGCATTCGGCTGGAAACGTTTTATACGCCAGGAGATTATTCCCTCGAGTTTCAATATCAACGATGCACAGTATGCGCCGAATATAGCCCTCCACACCATCGGAGGCGGCATGGAGTACCGGAAGATTTCCGAATGGTACGATTATTACGATGTCCCGCTTCCATATATCTGCGGTATAGCGACCTGCGTAGCATACGAGTTTATCAATGAAGTTGTAGAAAACGGTCCGCAGACATCTCCCAACGAAGATTGTATTCCGGATGTGCTTATTTTTCAGCCGCTCGGTTTTATACTTTTCAGTTTTGACGGCGCTGCGGAATTCTTCTCTTCGACACTGCAAATGAACGACTGGTCGGAACAGACAGGTCTGTCGTTTGCGCCGTTTGCGGTGCGTAACGCCGGGCAAAATTTCGTCATGAAACTCGCATTGAACCGGAACCGTTCGACGAATATATTTTTTCATTTCGGCGAATTCGCTCTTCTCGGCCTTTCGCTTAAAACGAATTCCGAATATGCCGTTTCGTTCGGAGGCGGATTCGCATCGACGGGTGTGAAGGACCTTCCGACGATAAACGGAGTACCTTCCAACACCGTCATATCCGGGCCGATGGCGGGAATTTACTACGACCGGAATAATTCTCTGCTTGCATCCGTCGTGTATTCGGCCAATCAGAATACCCGGTTTCGGATGAACCTGTTTCCTGGACTGCTGAGCAGTTCGGAATATTGTCCCGGGATTTTTCTAACAATTTCCGGCAATGGGTCGACCACTGCCGGATTGACCATGCGGATACTTCCTGTTGGCCTCAGTTTCTTCTCGCCTCACAAATAATACGTTCAAGGAGCTTCTATGAACAGCACTACTACTGGAAGCGAATTCAAAAGAGGACTCGGCCTTTTCGATTCTACCATGATTGTTGTCGGTTCCATGGTAGGATCGGGAATTTTCATTGTCAGCGCCGATATATCGCGAACGCTCGGTTCGACCGGCTATTTGCTGCTCACATGGATTGTGACCGGGCTTATGACTGTTATTGCCGCGTTGAGCTACGGCGAGCTTGCAGGCATGATGCCGCGTGTCGGCGGGCAATATGCATACTTGCGCGAAGCGTATAATCCTTTTATCGGATTTCTCTACGGCTGGACATTATTCCTTGTTATTCAGACCGGAACGATCGCAGCGGTCGCGATGGCATTCGGTAAATTCACCGCCGTGCTTTTCCCTGTGCTCGGCGAGCAGAATATTCTTTTAAATGCATGGGGATTGCATATCAGTGCGGCGCAGTGTACAGCTATTGCGAGCCTGGTCATCCTGACCGGGATCAACATGTTCGGGCTGCAGGAAGGGAAAATCGTTCAGAATCTTTTCACATCGACAAAAATCATTGCGCTGGCAGGACTCATTGTTCTTGGCATTATATTTCAGCGGAACACGCAGGCGTTCGAATCGAATTTTTCATCTTTATGGAATGCAGCATCGGCTGTCACGGCCGGCGGAATTGTAAAAATTCTCCCGCTCTCCGGACTTGCCTTGTTCGCGGCGTTCGGCGCCGCTATGGTGGGATCGCTGTTCTCGAGCGATGCGTGGAATAATATTACGTTTACAGCGGGGGAGGTAAAAAATCCGCGCAGGAACATACCGCTTTCTCTTGCACTCGGAGTCGGCATCGTAACGCTCATCTATATTCTCTGCAATGTTTCGTACCTGAGCGTTCTTCCGCTTTCGGGAAATCCTCAATCGGCGGCAGCAGCGGAACGCGGTATTCAATTTGCCGCAAGCGATCGCGTGGGGACCGCTGCAGCGGAACAGATTTTTGGAATCAGCGGCGCACTGATAATGGCGATTCTTATTATGATTTCAACATTCGGCTGCAACAACGGCTTAATCCTTGCGGGCGCGCGTGTCTCCTATGCCATGGCAAAGGATGGACTATTTTTCAAGGCCGCGGGAAAGCTCAACAGAAAATCGGTGCCGGGAGCGGCGCTGATCGTCCAGGGAATCTGGGCTGCAATTCTTTGTTTAAGCGGAACATACGGCAACCTGCTGGATTATGTTATTTTTGCAGTCTTGATTTTTTATATTCTTACGATCGGAGGAGTTTTTATATTGCGGAAAAAACTTCCGGATGCCGATCGTCCTTATAAAACATTCGGCTATCCCGTTCTTCCCGCTCTCTATATTGTTCTCGCAGCAGCAATATCGATCGATCTGCTTATTTATAAACCGCAGTATACGTGGCCCGGACTCATCATTGTGCTGCTTGGAATTCCGGTTTACTTTCTGTGGAGGAAAAAAGGTGAGCAGCAAACAGCAAATGATGAATAGCGAATAAAAGAAGATCCTAGTGCCAGTCCTAAAAAATGATATTGTATTCCATGAGGCATAGTGCCGCGAAAACAATGCACTTCTGCACGGCAAAACACAATATTACTTAATTGAAGCGGCATTAGTTCCCACCGGAAGCGGGCAAGCGTGGTGCTTGATGCTGAAGTTAAAAAAATAGGTACTATTCAGCGTTTAATTTAATTATAAAAACATCCCTGTAAAAGAGCTGTCCGACTGCGAGTTGTCCCGAAGGTCACTTAGTGATGCCTATGGCAGACTCCAATGGAGGACTCTACAATAGGGATTTAAAGCTGAGCAAAAAAGCATTTATTCCTAATACATTGAATAATTACAAATGATTCGGATTCGCTAAAATTGAAGGCAAGCTGTGTGTAACATCCGCAAAGAAGCAGGGAACCGGAAAGTATGAACAGGCAAAAAAATTTGCTCAGGTTTGTTCTGACGGTAGTTTTCAGTCCCTCATACATCATGTTTTTTTCCTTCTCTCACAACTCATACAACACACGTGCAATCCCAATAAAGCATTGCAGACTCAGTATCAGCCGCTGCTGCAGTTTGATATGGAACTATAAACTGTAAATAGCGGGTTTGTCGATATGAAAACAGGAGACAGAAATTGTGATCCGCGGCACATTGTGACGGCGTTCTCTTGCATGAAAGGATTAATTTTGTATTTTTCCTTTGCATTTATTTTCCACACAACAAAGAGGCAAATAATGAAGAGGAAACAAATACAGACGAGATGCGCCGTTTCGACTCTTTTTTTCTGCAGCGCTCTCCTGACATTTACACTCGCCGGATGTTCGACAACATATCTTCAGAATCTTACAGCCGAAGGTCCGTTCTTTCAACCCCCTGTGCAGATGGTGCATGATACGCTGCAGACCATTACTCTTCGACCGAGCATATCAATGATCACGCCGCAATCAGCGACGGGACGGCTTTCCGGACATACGCAGGTAAACGGCAGCGGTGTGTATTATGTCGATACGATCAAATCGACGACGCCGTATCAATATCAAGAACCGCTGGGTGTCAATACCCATAATTTTGATGGAAATAATTTTAGATGGAATCTGCCGGGCGTTTTGTATGGGCTGGATCTGGATATCCCCGTTTCGCCCGGTTCCGCTCTCAGTTTCGGAGGTAATTATGCACATCTCAACGGCGAGCCGTACTGGCAGGCATACGGCATGGTTAGTCTTTTCTCTATCAACAGCCAGCATGTCGCAGTCCGGTTCGATGCCGGGGCAGAATGGCAAAATTTAATTTACAATATTGAATTTGTTCGGACGACAACCACTCTCGCTGCATACAATGTCGTCGAGTTCGATCAACTCCAGCAAAACCAAACAGAAACGAATTATTTTGTAGCGCTGACATTAAACGGTACATCCGCAGCTTCGCGCGTCCATCTTTTTCTCCAGGCAGCAGCAGTACGGCAGATGCTCTATAATATTTCAAACATGACCGGATCGCAAAGCTATCTGAATTCAGAATACCGGACCCAGTACCTGTATTCGCTGACACCGGGATTCAGCGTCCTTCTGGCCGATAATTTTTCCATCGTGCTCGGCGTGCGTTTTGTGTGGGATGTTAGTACGGAAAGCGCATCGCAAACGCTGTATCAGCCTCTGCTGCAGTTCGATATGGGGCTGTGAGTTCGTTCTAAGTTCGTAGTTCGTGGTGCTTAGTTATTAATCAACAAGCTACTGTGCTGCTGTTCAATGTTCAAAGTTTTAACAGTTATTAGGTTCTTAAGTTTATTCTCTTTCGGGTTGAATACCCCGCCGCTTGCGGCGGGGAGCTTCATTGATTCTTAGTTTTTCCCCAACTTCAGCGCTGCGCACCATGCACTCAGAACTTTTTTCTCATCGCTTGAAATTCGCTTCAATGTCCCGCGATGAGCACTTCGGCGATTTGCACGGCATTGGTTGCTGCGCCTTTGCGGACATTGTCGGAAACGATCCAGAGATTGATGCCGCTTGGAACGGAGTAATCTTTTCGTATTCGTCCTACGAAGACCTCGTTTTTACCGTAC
>Ga0182017_10001417_pt1 | contig 18482 bp, 11 predicted proteins | sample 712E3DmetaG_FD_120492 | JGI IMG/M metagenome (GOLD analysis project Ga0182017, IMG submission 120492) | Permafrost microbial communities from Stordalen Mire, Sweden - 712E3D metaG | ecosystem: Environmental > Terrestrial > Soil > Wetlands > Permafrost | place: Sweden: Stordalen | collected... | reverse complement strand
TGGAGTGGGGTATTTCTATCAACCGACAATGGCACCAATTGGACTGCTGTCAATTCTGGTTTAACATCTCCATATGTTTATACTCTTGCCACAAGCGGTGATAGTGTTTTTGCTGGAAGTGCCTTAGGAGTCTCTCTTTCGACTGATAACGGTACCAATTGGACTACTATTAATAACGGTTTGGCAGCTACTTCAGTTTGGGCTCTTGCAGCCAGTCCCGACCATGAAAATCCAGGTAGTAATAATCTCTTTGCAGGGACTGATGGTCAGGGTGTTTTTCTTTCTACTGACGATGGAACCACTTGGACTGCCATTAATAATGGAATAACAAATAAATCTATCAATGCTCTTATCATGAGTGGCTCTAATCTCTTTGCTGGCTCTAATAGTGCTATTTTCCTTTCTACCAACAATGGTGCTAATTGGTTTACCTCTTTTCCAGGAGGATCATCATGTGTCACTTCTTTTGCAGTCAGCGATGGCAATATTTTTGCCGGAAGTTGGGATGGAGTCCTTCTGTCAACTGACAACGGTACCAGTTGGACTGCCGTCAATTCTGGATTAACAAGGGCAGTCTTTTCTCTTGCAATCAGCGGCAATAATCTCTTTGCTGGAACTAATGGTGGAGTTTACCTCTCAACCAATAACGGTTCCAGTTGGAATGGTATCAATTCTGGTTTCACGATTAGTAATGTAAACGCTCTTGCAATCAAAGATACCAAACTTTTTGCAGGACCCGATTATAATGGAGTCTTTCTTTCGACAAATAATGGCACCAGTTGGAGTTCCTTCAATAATGAGTTAAGTAATTATTCTATAGAAGCTCTTGCTGTAAGCGGTAACAATCTTTTTGCCGGTACTTACCGCCGTAGTATTTATCTATCGACCAACGACGGTAATAGTTGGACCAGGGTCAGTTATGATCTTATAGGTTCATGGGTCCAAAGCCTTATTGTCAGTGGCAATAATCTCATTGCAGGAACTATAGGTGGTGGGGTTTGGAGAAGGCGGTTGTCTGAAATGATCACATCTGTTAAACAAGTGTCTACTCAGTTACCAGATAGATTTGTCTTGTATCAAAACTATCCCGACCCTTTCAATCCGACAACAACTCTTTCATTTTGTCTTCCATCAAAATTACATGTATCATTAAAAATCTTTGATCTTGCTGGAAGAGAGGTTGCAACGATAGTCAATGAAGAATTATCTTCTGGAAATCATACTAGGCAATGGAATGCTGCAAATGTGTCAAGCGGTGTTTATTTTTATCGCTTGCAAGCCGGTTCGTATTCAGAAGCAAAGAAACTTATTTTATTGCGCTGAGCCAATTGCACCGAACCATTTTAAAAAAGCCCGCCAAAAGGAAAAGCAAGGCGGGTAAATTCGCCAAAAGGAAAAGCAGTGCGGGTAAACCCGCCAAAAGATAAATCATGGCGGGCAAGCTATTAGCTGGAAGCTTGCCCGCATTGCGGCGACGCCGGCTGCTGACGCCCGCCAAAAGGTGGAGCAGAGCGGGTAAACAGTTACGCAGGCGGGTCCGAAAATGTTATTTCCGCGAGAGCGGAAAACAAAATTGAAGGTAAGCTATAGAAATGAAGCCTTTGAATTGTGCAATACAAATGATGAGTATGTAACATTCTCCCGATGCGTCCGCGTGTGCATCGAGGCCGTGAGCGGCTTGCGGGAGGAATACTGACGGACATGCCCGTCCCCCCCAAGTAAAACGGTCTATCATGGGTCATAATGATCGCAGATGGCCTTATCGCATTTTGATAAATCCATCTTAATCAATAAAATTAACAAAATGCTTATTCAAATTATTCAGTGAAGAAAATTAAAGCAATGAAATATTTGTTGCCTGCGGCAAACAATGCCCTGTATGTAGTACTATCAGTTTTAGTAAGTATAATATTCTGTCATTCAGGATGTGTAAAAGCACGATCATGACTAAGACTTGCGGATGCTCCAGATGTCATTCCTTTTGATGCGCGGTCAGTGGCCATTGAAAGTTATTCATTGCAGCAGCTCAGTGCCTATCAAAGAGAACACACGAAAAGCTTATGTGCAGTGAAAAAGAACTAAGGGAACGTTAAAATGAAAAGAAGAATATGTGCAAAAATAATAATTGTTGAGACATATGAATTCCATGAAATATGACTTGATGGCAATTGCTCCTGGGGGAGGACACCTCCGAGAAATATTATTAGCATTGGAAGATATCGACAAATCAGAGGTACTGTTTGTCACAGACCCACTCCCCCATTTAGTAAAACGTTCCGACCTCAATATTGAATTCATTGTCGATCCACGTTTGAATCCGTTCAAATTCGTTGTCAATTTCTTCACATCTGTCTACTTAGTTTATAAATATCGGCCATCAATAATCATCTCGGCTGGTGGCGGCCTTTCTCTGCCAACATTTATCTTTGGAAAGCTCCTTGGTGCAAAAACAATATTCATCGAAAGTGGCTGTAGAATACAATTTCCATCAAGGACCGGCAGGATTCTCTATCACTTCTCTGACTATTTCATCATCCAATCAAGAGAGCTGAAAAGAAACTATCCAAAATCCATTTTATCAGGTATCTTGTAATGATTCTTGTCTTGCTTGGCACGATTCCAAATAGTTTCCGACGACTTATTGAAGCTGTGGATAGTTATTCGGATAAGAGTGGAAAACATGTTCTCATACAAATTGGCGTATCACAATACCTGCCTAAACACGCTGAGTATTTCCGATTTCGCACCCATAATGAACTTATCAAATTAATCAAATCCGCAGAATTAGTAATTACCCAAGGAGGTTATGGGAGTATATATGATTGTTTGAATCAAAAAAAGAAGGTTATCGCAGTGCCAAGGAAGAAGGATATGCAAGAGAGCTCGGATTCCGGTCTTGGGCAGATTGAATTAGTGCGTTATCTTGAAAAACAAGGAAGAATTCTTGCCTTATACGATCTATCTCGGCTGGAAGAAACTATCCATAAGGCGCATAGTTTCGAACCCAATTTCGACTACTCGAACAATGTATCGAAGGTTATATCAACGATCTTGGCTAAGGAAAGGCAAAAGCAGCGTAAATCGAACGGTATCAATATCTTTCGCAATATATTCCCCCTGTTTTTTAAAAACAGAATTATTGAGATGACCGCTTTTGTTACAGACAAATGTAATTTCAGATGCAAACACTGCTTCATGCTTGACACGTTAAATAAGAAAAAAGATAATTTCCTTTCCCTGGAAGAATTCCGATTAATGGGGAAACACATTCACTCTATGCAAAGGGTTCATATCGGAGGAGGAGAACCTTTAATAAGGAAGGATATCTCCGACGTTGTATTGACTATTTCGAATCATTGGAATACACAAGTAATTTGCTTGCCAACAAATGGTTCGTTTCAGGAGAATGCTGAACATACAGCCGAAGAATTTGGTTTGAAAGGGAGACACCATTTGCGTTTCCATTTCTCGTTGAGTGTTGTAGGCGAGCAGATGACCGATTTTACAGGACATAAGCAAGCGTTTCATCTTTGGGAAAAAACGATAAAGAGTGTTAAGAAGATTACACGTGAATTCAAAAATGTGTCCACTATTGTGTTAAGTACATTCAACGATTATAATCAAAACCATATTGAAGATTTTATTCGCTATATAACAAACGATGTCGTCCCCGATGATTTTAGCTTTGCACTCGTAAGATCGCATGCAAACTATAAGCCTAATTTGAATTTGAATAAATTTATTTCAATCAATCATAAGATTCATTGCGAATCAAGGGCTCACAATCCTTTCATTAGGGCTTACCGGGAATTAATTCGCAATAAGATCAGTCAATATTATAAGGATCCACGCTATACTCTTAAATGCACTTCTGGTACATTAAGAGTTGTGATGTCTCCCGATGGTGATGTTTATCCTTGCGAAAGACTTGGATACCCTGAAGGATCCGATAAAGATGAATGGAACATGGGCAATATCCGGGAACATGAATACAATATTCACAAATTGCTCAGAGGAGCAAAAGCGAAGTCAATACAGAAGAGAATTCGGGACGATAAGTGTCATTGTCAGCAAGCTATTGATATGTCAATAAACTATTTATGCACATGGAAATTTAAGTTCGAAGTATTATTTTTAGGTGCAAAGTATCTTTTCAGACTTGAATAGATATTGAATGCTATATATTAATATTTGCGTAGCTACATTCAATATTCCATCTCGTGCACATATCCATTTTAAAAAGAGATCGCTAAAAGTGAAGCAAGACGGGCAGGTCAATATCTATCCATGAGAAACCAAGCAACGGGCAATGACCATTAGGTGTCAGGAAGAACCAGTAACCAATATATTAGCTATTTAAATATGTCTGCACAATTAAGAAAATCGATTTTGAGGTTTGGCGGTGTTATGCTTATAATCCTTGGAATATTGCATTTGGCAGTTACGCCCTTCATTGCCCGCCTTATCTCAGAAAACGTCGCCGAAACCGTCGCAATCTGGCTCACACCACCCATGCTTCTTAATCATGTCATTGTGGGAATTCTTTTACTCCCTTTGGGGATTTTAACTTTTTATGCAGCACCTTCAGCAGCGGCTGGGGAGCGCTGGGCATTAATAGTCACGCGAGTTATTGCGATAACTGCTGCAACACTACCCCTCGTACTCTCGATACTCATGGGTGCTGGATACTTTGGTGCTATTCCATTTGTTGTTGCAACAATAATAGTTTTTATAGCAGCATTGTCGCTCCTTGCGGCTGCATTCTGGCCAAATTCTTCCGCCGCCTAACCGAGCAGCTTTACGAAGTGATCCCTTGGGACAATCTGACCTGATAAGCGCCCGCCAAAAGGTGGAGCAGGACGGGTAAACCCGCCTCTCATTGGAACCGCGTGAGTTATGCGGATGTTGTTGAATGAGACAAAAGGAATAGAAATGAATATTTACTATACTACTGTTTTGACTCCTGGCTGCACTTGCTCTTGCCGGCTTAGAGTCGCCGATTGTCAGATTACGTAAAAGGATTACCGCTATGGCAGAAAATAAAACCAAACCGACAAAAAGCAGCGTTACTGCTTTTTTAAACAAAATCAAAGACAAGCAATTGCGGGACGACTGTTTTGCTATTCTGGAGGTTATGCAGAAAGTTTCGAACTGTGATCCCGTCATGTGGGGAAGCGCAATTATCGGTTTTGGCACACATCACTATGTGTATGAGAGCGGACGAGAAGGAGATACTGTTGTTATCGGCTTCTCACCGAGAAAACAAAACATTACCTTCTATTTAATGGGCGGACTGAAGCCTGTTGAAAATGAGCTTGCCAAGTTGGGAAAATACAAAACAGGTAAAGGATGCCTCTATATTAAGTCCCTCAGCGATGTGAACGTGGATGTCCTCAAAAAAGTCTTTGCTAAGGCTTTTAAAAGAGCATAACTTAAAAGCGTCCAAACGAACCAACCATTTTAAAAAGATCCCGCCAGAAAGAGGCGGGCGAGTTGGAAGCGGTATGGCCATGCCTTCTGCGCCTGAATAGGCTGTTTCCGGGAGATAAGGATGAAATTCCCGAATGGCTGACTTTGTAAAAAGCGGCACATGTGAGCTAAATGGGCTTGTAATGCGTGATGAGAGTGGCTGCAGCTTTAAGAAGCTTTTCAACACAAACTTGTTTTATTTGGAACAATTCGATAGTATTCAGCGCGGCATTATCCGCCTGTCAACCCGCATAGAGAGGAAAACAGAGCTATCCGATGCGTTCCGCAAAATGATCGGTTGCTTTGTGACTGTTAGCCGGAATGCCCATTGTCTCGGTTCCAGAAGAAGCTCCTGTAGAGCAATAAAGCAATTATTCCAAAATACACTGAACAGCTGCGAAAAAGTTAAAAATTACCGATGTTCGCTGAGTACTTAAGAATTTTGTAAATTGTAATATCATAAATGTGAAATAAGAATAAAAACAAAGGAGAGAATCATGGCTGCTTCATTCTTTATCGTGGTATTTGCTGCTTTAGGAATTGTTCTGGTGACTTTTAAGTCACGGAACGTTTCGTATCCCATTAATCTTAAAAAAATCGGATTTGTCTGCCTCGGATTGGCGGTATTGTCCCTGGCTGTTGCATCTTTTGTGATTATTGAACCCGGGGATGTGGGAATCCCTGTCACATTCGGCAATGTAGGTTCACAATCGCTTCCAGCCGGTATTCATCCGATCTTTTTTTTAACGGATGTTTATAAAATGTCTATTCAAACAAAAGACTACACGATGTCTTCAGTCCATAACGAAGGCAACAAAGCCGGTGATGATGCTGTTGCCACTTTGTCCCGTGATCAGCTTATTCTAAAATTTGATGTCAGCGTTTGGTATCATTTGGATCCATCGCAGGCAAACAATGTTTACAGCAATATCGGGCTTAACTATGAAGAAGTGATTGTGAGGCCGGCCATTAGAACCGCCCTGGTGAATGCTGCCACCAAGTTCGACGCCAGCGATGTGATGTCTCTTAAGAGAGACTTCTATACGAAGATGGTTTCTGATTTATTGCTTCAGGAATTGAATGGAAAAGGGGTAATTTTAGATAATGTCCTTATAAGGAATGTGGAACCTCCGACAACTGTCAGCGATGCCATTGCTGCAAAACTTAAAGCTTCTCAGGAGGCGCAGCAAATGGAGTATACTATTCAGTACGCTCAAAAGGAAGCGCAGCGAAAAGCAATTGAGGCTCAGGGGATTTCGAATGCGCAAAAAATAATCGGCAACGGATTGACGCAGAATTATCTGCAGTGGTATTACATCTCTCAGCTTAAAGAAGTTGTAAGCAGTCCTAACAACTCGACGATCATTTTGCCATACGACCAAAAATTGACGCCACTCTTGAATATTCAAAGCAAGAAAAAAGAGTAAGAATGATTCGATTCTGACGCATAGGGCACGCAAAAAGTAGGTTATAAGAATTTCAGGCATCTGCCAGGCGTATTTGACAAAATTAATTTCTGCCCCTGCAGGGGGGGGGAGATGAAAAGGGATTGAAGGAGAATATACAAAGGCAAGAGTAAGGCTTAACCCCCTGCATGTGTATATTGTCATAAGCTATCGCTCACATCTATTATAACCATCGGACTCCGGCGTGCCGGGATAGGAATACCCCGCCAATTTTTGTATTATAGAATTCGTTAAGTGCAATTGACCTAACTGAATTATCGAAAGGAAATAATATGAGTCGCCGAAAGGTTATCCGCATAGCAATAAAGGTTATTTCATTTGTGTACACGATATCCGTTCTGTTGTTTGCAGCACAAACGATGCTCTATGCAACAGGCGGCACGCCCGCCGGCAGCGGCACAGCGGCAGATCCTTTTCAAATTACAGATTATGCCGATCTGAAAGTCGTTGGAACAACCGCCGCCTACACGCTCAGCGCTGTGTATCGTCTCACCGGCGATATCGATGCTTCAGCTTCTTCAACGGAGCATAGCGATAGCGGGTTTGTACCCATAGGCGACAGTTATGCCAATTATTTTACCGGCACATTGCACGGTGCAGGACATGTCATTAAAAATCTTCACATCAACCGTTCCGGGTCAAGTTTTATCGGACTTTTTGGATGTGTATGGGGCGCTGCAATAATCGACAGTTTGGGAGTGACTGATGCCTCTATAGCCGGAGTTCAATTTGTCGGCGGGATTGCGGGATCCAGTGACGGCACAATCAGTAACTGCTACACAACCGGAAACGTGTCAGGCAGCTATGCCCAGGTCGGAGGTGTTGCGGGAGATAATCTCGGCACAATCAGCAACTGCTATTCAAGCTGCAGCATGAGCGGCAGCGCCAACGATGTTGGCGGAGTCGTGGGATATAGTGACGGCATAATCAGTAACTGCTATTCAAACGGAAATGTGTCAGGCCTTTACTATGTTGGCGGTGTTGTGGGGGATAACGACATAGGAATTATCACCAATTGCTATGCAACGGGCAACATTATCGGAAGCTTCAACGATGTCGGCGGGGTCGCGGGACTGAATGGTAATTCCGGAATGGTCACCAACTGCTATGCAATCGGAACCGTAACAGGCGGCAATGATGTCGGCGGAGTTGTAGGAGAGATTTATGATTCCGCAAAAGTCAGCAACTGCTATTGGAACACTCAGACTACGGGAATGTCTTCAGGATATGGTACTATCACGGATGGAGGTGCATTTTCCGGATCGGGATTGACCTCAGCGCAGATGAAACAATCGTCCTCGTTTAGTGGATGGAATTTTACGACCGTATGGTCCATGAATTCAAGCATAAATAACGGTTATCCGTATCTTGCTTCAAACATAGCAACATCTGTCGGAGAAGTAACAGTTGTTACACCAAAAACCTTTTCCCTAATGCAAAACTATCCCAATCCGTTTAACCCGACGACGACAATACAATTCTCTGTAGAGAAGGATGGCAAAGCTGTGGTGAAAGTATTCGATATTATGGGTCGCGAAGCGGCTACATTATATGATGATGCTGCACAAGCCGGAAAGAATTATACTGTAACATTTAGCGGGGCCGGATTTTCATCCGGTGTGTACTTCTATACTATCGAAAGCAGTAATCAACGTTTAGCAAAGAAAATGATAATGGTAAAATAGCGGATTGCTATTGCAATTCCTTCTAACACATTCAGGATGCAGTAAAGACAGGAGCACGAGAACCATCAACTGCCCTGGGCGAATGGAATATTGCGCCATTATTATTCCGTAATAGAGAATTTGTTAGGCGGGGGAGTATGATGGTCGAAACTATAATATTTGAGTGGGATCAAAATAAAATGAGCTTAATCGTAAAAAACACAATGCAATTAAAAATTATCATGAATGCCGAATGATGCATAAAAATGCTAACAATATTCAAGTTGAATCTTTTCCCTGCGAATACATCATTTTTCGTTTAGGGGATTGACAAAGAACGAAATGCTTAATACATTTCCGTCCAACAAATATTAAAAACGAGGAAAAAATGGAAGAAGAAAAACAGGAAGCACATCCGGTGATCGGAGAATACCAGGGGAAGCCGATCATTCGAATTCCCACTGTTGATAATCCGAATACGGAAACCTCATGGCATTGGCTCTCCTTCGGAAAAACCAAAGCAAAAGCTATTGTTAAGCATTTTGAGGCGATAAAAAAGTTCGCTGAAAGCTGAAAAATAAGCTGCCAAAGTAGAGTCCCCGCCAAAAAAATGGCGGGCAGGCATCTCGAAGACGGACTAACAAAAAGTCGCCTTTAAACTCGTTCTTAAGAGCCGGTAAAAATTCCCAAAGAACCAAATTTATCCATTCAGGAAACCGGCAAAATTAATGTTTCCTTCCTCCATCCCGTCCGCTGCTGCTGGCCGGTGGTGCAGGTCGAGGAGGCGGAGGCGCTGTAAAGCTCGATGTACGCTCAGCTGCGCGCTGCCGTATTTCGCTGTCATGAACTGTTGCTTGTTGTGCCGGCGTATTAGTCGTATTTTGCCATGTATTTTGAGTGCGCTGCTGCCAGCCTTGCGGAGTGCTGCGCAAAATGCTGCCGTCCGGAGCTGCATAAACATTATTTTGGCTTGGAGAATTACGCGTTTCAATCCGTGGTGCAGGAATCAATGCAGGCCTCGGCTCAGGCTGCGGAACTGGAGGCAAGGCCGGCCTGACTGCCGGACGAGTTTCGATTTGTGAAACAGGAGGCATTACCGGCCTGACCATCGTACGAGGATCTCTTGGAATTGCCGGTTGCGGCTGTGGCTGTGCAGGAGTCCTTCCGGGTCTTGGCGGTTCACTTGCCACCGGACGTCTTATACCTGTTCCTCTAAGATCGTAGAGAGTTGCCGGACGCTGTACGCCGGCCGTTCGTCTTCCATTGTCCGGCGCTTTTGCCAGCGTCGGGTGTTCCACTGTCCGGTGATATGCCGGATTGGATCCTTCCCGATAAACCGGCTTCGCAGCTGAATGGTACACCGGGTGATTTTCTGCCGGTCCCCACCATCCTGCACGTTCGGTTCTTGCCGGGCGTACAATCCATCCGTACGGCTGACCCCAGCCGGAGTTGATAGACCAGCCCGTCCACGGATCGTAGTCGACATTGAATCCCCACGTCCAGGGTCTTGGGTAATAGGCATGCCTGTGCCATGAATGATAATTGTATCCTGTTCCATAGACGACGGTTCTGCCGTAGATATAACATCCGGTGTAACCTGCGGTGTATCCGACATAGGCGAAGTCGGGAGTAAAATTATACACGCGGACATAACGGACGCCAAAGAGAGGACAACTCGGCGGGATTGTATAAATAATATCAGGGACATTGATGCAGACTTCCCATGGACCATACGGAGTTCCGCTTACAAACCAGACTCCTCGATCGCAGACGTAAAATTGTCCGTTGACGCGAATGACTGCTGCCGATGTATTCACGGCATAGTCCATACCTGTATTCTCAATCGGTTCAAACTGCGGCTCTCCGTCGTATTCAACCTGAGTTGTGGTTTCCGAACGGTCTACTTCCGCCATCTGCGGAATCTGTGCATCGTAGACGGCTTCTTTTGCCGGAGCCGTGCCTGCGACATCCGCAAGCACATTATCGCAGGCGGATCCGGGAGGAATATTTTTAAAATCAGCGGGGAGTTTATCGGGGGCAGTGAATGTCCACGGGCCGGTCAATCCCTTTGCAGTGAACCATCGTCCGGAGATAAGTATGTAATACTGCTGCGCATCAATTTCAAGAAACACACGGCTTGGAGTATTGCTTGCATACAATAGTCCTGTTCCCTGGATAGGTGCAAGCTGCAGGGGACCATCGGTGGCGATCAATTCAGTAGGCTCTGTGCTAACGATGATCTCCGGCACTTTTCCGGTATTCGATACGATATCGTTTGTCGTCGAATCTATATTCGCATCCTGGTCGGATTTCGTTTGCTCAAAAAGATCGATAACGGATTGCGGGGGAGTATCCGTTTGATGCCATGACCCCTTAATCGTTTCCGCACTGAACCACATATTTCCGCCGTGAAGATAGAATTTCTTGCCGGTTAACTCCTGAATCAAAAAATACGGAGTATTGACAACTTGTTTCAGGTTCGTTCCTTCGTCATCGCTGAGAATCGGATCGCCGTCAATTCGTATGAGAACAGCAGGGCGATCCATGACGATGATTTTTGGCGGAATCATTTCAAGCGCATGAGCGGATTCCTTCTCTTTCTGTGCAGTCTCAACGCTCTCAAGAAGCAGATCGAGGGAAAATGTAAGCTCGAAACGGGGAATCATTTCTTCCAATGCTGCGGCGATTTTTGCCGTATCTGCATTTGTTCCGGAAGGGAATCTGGTTCTTCGTACTTCCATCGATACGAGTTTCACCGTCCGGGTCGGGCGGTCGGTCAAGACTTGACATTCCACCCAGATGGCTCCAAATATCGGCGAATCTATTCCGACCGGGATAATGGAAACTGCAGCACGGGCCTTGAGGGAATTTCCCGAATACGAGTCGATTTGAGGCTGATACATCGTGATTGTGCCCTCGGAACTCAGTACCTCGCGAGGCCAATCCTGTGCAGAGAGCATCGTTGCCCGGAGGGTCATTAATACAATCACCAAGTATTTCATTGCAGCGCTCCTTCGTGTTCGTGTTTTCAAAAGTAGAGGATCATTATAAAAATATCGGCTTATCATTATCCGATTGTGCCTTTCAATAAATACAACGTATAGAACTGGAAAAAGTGTTGTGAGCCCGGCTTTCTTTCCCTCTCTTTATTATTCCCATGTGTCCGTTTAAATCAAGAATGCCGGCACCTGGAGAATGACTTATTTATTCTCCGGGATAAGATCAAAAGGAAACAATTTGATAGTATAGTAAGTATTTTTTAATATCAGAACAAATTTAGAATTATGAAAAAACGCTTTTATGGGTTCGGATCTCCGATCGTTTAAGACGGACACTGATGATCATCGATTGGTAAATTTAAAAAGCTGCAGAACAGGAGGGATTGTAATCTTTTCAAAATAGTATATACCGCAGCTTAAACCGGAAAGAATTATAATGCACGCGCGCAGGAGTTTTTATGATTACTCTGATTCTGACGACAATAAAATGTATTTTGACATATGGAATAAGCAGGAGAGGCAGATGAAACTGCGTTTAATTCGCCATGCAACACTTCAAATCGAACTGGCCGGCCGGCATTTATTGATCGACCCGATGTTTGCGGAGTCGGGAGCTTACCGGTCGCTGACCCTGGGGACATCGGCTGCACGGAATCCGATGGTACCGATGCCGTGTTCAGCGGGGACATTGCTCCAACCGGATATGATCATCGTGACACATTCTCACTTCGATCATTTTGATTCGGCCGCTCGAAAGCTGCTCCCTAAACATTTGCCGCTGATTTGTCAGCCGGCCGACCGCAAACGGTTCCAAAGCTTTGGTTTTACACAGGCGATATCAGTTGATTCATCTCCGGTCGATATGGGCGATCTGCAATTTATTCGAACCAAAGGAAAGCATGGACAAGGCATTATTGGACAGGCGATGGGACATGTGTCCGGATTTGTCATCACTGCGAGCCACGAACCGCATCTCTATATTGCCGGAGATACGATTTGGGGACCTGACGTGCAGGATGTTTTAGATCGCTTTCACCCGGATATCGTTGTTCTTAACGCCGGAGCTGCACGATTCAATGCAGGAGATCCGATCACGATGACCGCCGATGATGTTATTAAAGTGTGCAGGGCGGCTCCCCGAGCGAAAATAACTGCCGTCCACATGGAAGCTGTCAATCACTGCCGCTTAAAACGGGCGGAACTTACCGATCGTTTGAGGAAAGCCGGCGCTGCACATCAAGTGAGTGTTCTTGCAGATGGAGAATTTCTGATGGATTAATTGAACCGGATTATCCTCTTATTACCAATCGATATCTATCGTCTGACCATTTTTTAGAAAAATTTCTTTTTCTTTATTCCCGTTGATGAGCGTAGTTTTTCCATCCGCCTTTGCGCTGATAGAAATCTTTTTTAAGGTTTTATTTTTCCATTCCATTGAAATGACAAAACCGCCCCGGGCACAGACGCCGCTGACCGAGCCGCTTTCCCATGCATCGGGCAGGGCAGGGAGGAGCCTGATATAATGATCGCCTGATTGCAGAAGCATTTCAATGACGGAGGCTGAGCCGCCGAAATTGCCGTCAATTTGAAAAGGCGGATGAGCATCGAATAAATTAGGATACGTACCGCCTCCGTCTGAATAGTTTGTACGCAATCCATCGGGATCGACATAATGTAATAGTTCACGATACATTTTGTAGGCATGATTGCCGTCTCCGAGCCTTGCCCAGAGGTTGATACGCCATGCTTTCGACCATCCCGTCGATTCGTCGCCTTTGATTTCAAGAGTCCTGCGGCAGGCATTGGCCAGATCGGGTTCGGCAGAAGGTGTGATCTGATGTCCGGGAAATAATCCGAAGAGATGCGACTGATGGCGGTGCTGCGGATCCTCATCCTCCCAATCATAGTACCATTCCTGAAGGTTTCCTTTTTTACCGATTCTATACGGATGCAAACGGGCAAGAGCTTTTTCAAGTTTCGTTCTAAAGACGGCATCCGTATCCAAAATTATCGACGCTTGAAGAGTATTATCAAAGCATTCCCGAATGACAGCCAGATCGGCAGTGCCGCCGTACAACGTAGCTCCGTGATAACCATCCGGCGTAATATATTTATTCTCGGGTGAGGTAGAAGGGGAGGTGATGAGATTTCCTTTTTTATCTTCAACCAGCCAATCCAGACAAAACTGAGCCGCGCCTTTCATGATTTCGTACGCATCGTTTTTTAAAAATTCTTTGTCCTGAGTGAACAAATAATGTTCCCATAAATGCGTGCTTAACCAGGCGCCTCCCATATTCCAGTTTGCCCAAACCGGATCACCGTAACCGAAATTGCCGACAGGATTGCTCATTGCCCATATATCCGAATTATGGCACTCCGCCCAGCCGCCGGCGCCGTAAAAATTCCTGGCAGTTATTTTTCCTGTTAGAGAAATATTTTTTATAAAGCCAAGCAGCGGAAGATGCATTTCCGGAAGGTTCGCATTCTCTGCGAGCCAATAATTCTCTTCAACATTAATGTTGGTCGTATAATTGCTGCTCCAGGGGGGACGAATATACGGATTCCAGATGCCCTGCAAATTCGCAGGTACGCCGGGTGTGCGGGAACTGCTGATCAATAAATATCGTCCGTACTGAAAGTAAAGAACTTCCAGGTTCTTGTCTTCTTTTCCTTCAGCATAGCGTTTCAATCGCTCGTCGGTCGGCAAATCCGGGACGGTTGTCTTGCTTAGGTTTAAATTGACACGGTTGAAATATTTCTGATAATCATCCAGATGCGATTGCTTCAGTTGTTCAAACGGCTGCGAAAAAGCTTTCATCAATTGTTCCCTGGCAATGGCCTCGTCGTTCAGTCTGTTCATGGCCGGATCTTTATCAAATCCGTTGAAACTGGTTGCAATCGAAATAAAAATAACGGCTTCGGTACCTCCTCTGAGTCCAAGAGTAGTATCCGTGCTGATTATTTCCCCGTCCGTATTCCTGATTTTAAACATGGCTGTAAATCTTGTTCCTTTATTCTTGTCAAAGACAACTGCGTCTGGTATATTCCCGAGGTAATTGGGCAATGCGCGGACGGGAGCATATCCATTTATTTTTAATAGCCTGTCCGAAGAAGAGATTCCACACTTCAGCAAACTTTCGAATTTGAGATCGAAGCTTAACGCGCCCTTTTGACTGCTTGTGAATCTTATAATCATGATGCGGTTGGGGTTTGAGATAAAATACTCGCGGGAATATTGAACGCCATCGACTTCATAACGTAACTTAGAAACGGCTTCGCCGATGTTTAATTCCCGGTAATAATTGAAAGGTGCAGCAGCATGTTTACACTCAATGTACAATGTACCGAGCGGTGCGAAAGACTGGGAATACGCGCCTTGCAGCTTTTTATTCAGTTCATCGGCCAATTTGTAATTATCATTCTTTAATGCTTCTCTCAGCGCCGGCAGAGTTTTATTGGCATCGGGATTCATGTTTGCGTCGACGGGTCCGCCAGACCAGAGTGTTGCATCGTTTAAGAATATTTTATCGGAATTCACACCGCCGAAAACCGAGGCGCCCATTGTCCCGTTCCCGAGCACAAGACTTTCCTCAAAATATTGCGCCGGCTGTTTATACCACAGTGTATTTATAGACTGCGCGAAAGTAAAGTTTCCGGATAGAAAGGCGATGAAAAGAGGAGGGATGAAAAAAACGTTTTTCATATTTATCCGCATTCGATATTTAAAAATTGCAATGATTTCCTGACTTCGGCAAGCCACTGGCGGGAGATAAGCTCGTGACCGGCAGGCATCGATAAACGGTTGCTGAAGATTTATAAATAATGCATTGAATTGACACGCAAGATTGCGGACAATCTGCCGGCTTCTTTTCATTGTATTGCTGTGGAGTTTCATCATGCTCGAGAGACGAAACAATTTGAGGAAAAGTAAAGGCAGCCATGCCCGGAAGACCCGTTTTTTTCAAAAAATCGCGACGGGTATTATCGATCATTATTTCTATCCGGATAGTTCCTTTTTTACAACTCAGCGTTTAATTTAATGATCAAAATACCCCCTTCAAAAAGCTGTCCGACTGTGAGTCGTTCCGTAGGTCACATAGTGATGCCTATGGCAAACTCCTATGGAGGACTCTACAAGGGAATTTAAAGCGCACCATAAAAACAGTTATATCGAAATATAGCGAACGGGTGCTTTTTATTCCAAACTACCAATTGATTTCATCGAAAAATATGCTGCCGTTCCATGCAGGTTTATCATCCGGATGAAGAATAACCCATCCAAACCGGCGGACTTCTTTGAAGTTCCCCTTGGCGTGCACGCCGGACAAATCCCACCGGATATCGTTCCATCCGCTTTTTAATGCAATTGGTTTTTGTTCATCATCGATCCAATTTTCGGCTGAAGTAATATATGTTTTGAGAGTGCAATTCATGCCGGCAAGATCCTCGGGAATAAATACCTTTACAGCCAGTGTTTTTCCTGAAAAGTCTTCAAGATGATCGAAAACAGTTCCGATATTCGCTTCATTCGAATCGGGACCGGCGAAATGACAGAAGGCTTTCAAACTTCCGGAGCCGTCCTGTTCGGAACTCTTTGCCGGATCGAAGGAGATGTCTCGCATTGCAGGTTGTTTATTGTTCAGTGAATAATCCCAGTCATAAACTTCCGTCGAATTACTGAAGTGATAGAAGAGGCTGTTCTGAGAAAAATCATGAAAACCGATTCCGCGATCGGCGCTGTCGGCCAGGAACAGCCGGATGCCGTCCACCATGGTAGGTCTCATATTCGTATAATGATTTTTTCCGGGATAGACGCAGTGGATGAATTCCAATCCCTGATAGTTCCGCTTATCTAATAGCCGGAACATTTTTTCATCCGGTCCGATCATGAAATCGTAGCCCTCGAGCGAACCGTATGTTAGGAACAATTTTGAATGAATGGAATTTATCTTCCTCGATAGAAGTTCTTCAAATTCATATAGTTTGCCGGCATCCTTTTCCGGGAGATAAGGACTTGCTCCGATATAGGCGCAAAAAACATCGTTCGAATCTGCGGCATCGTGGAAGAAAGAATAAAGTGTAAAATGTCCTCCTCTGGATGCGCCGAATAATATTCGCCGGTGCGGGTCGCAGGAAAAGTTTCTCTCGACAAAAGGGATAACTTCTTTCAGAATACACTGTCTGAAGTTTTCGGGACTTTCGCTCAGGTCCCGTGTACGGGTTTTTTCATAGTCATAATTCTTCGGATAACCGATCCCGACGACGATGACGGGTGGAATAATCTTCTTCTTTGTCAAATAATGGATGTACTTATAGTCGAACCGGCGCCAGTAGCCGTCTGTGATATATATAACAGGAACATTGTGGAGCTTTTCAGAGCCGTTCAAATAACTTATATCGATCTTCAGATTGTCGTCGATGTTCTTTGAATGAAGATTATATTCACTAAACACTAAATCCATCTGATAGATGTCGTTGTCGCAGTTGAAACTTTTCATCGGGATAGTGTCTGTATGAGTATCTGTTTGTGCCGGCAAACATTCGACCATGAGGAAAAGGGTGATGAGGATAATCAGTGTTCTCATAGGCAGCCTCCACAGTGAACCTTGTTCATGAATATTGTTTTTCAGATGGAGCCCATCTGAAAGATGGACTCCATCAAATGATACTATTTTAAAAGAATGAGCTTCTTCGTTTGTGTAGAAGATCCGGCCTCTAAGCGGTAAAAGTAAACACCGCTGCTCATGTTTGACGCATTCCATTGGCGGGTATAATTGCCTGCCGGCAGCTCTTCAGAGACAATAGTTGCCAGTTCTCTTCCTAATATGTCGAATATTTTCAACGTCACAAAAGAACGCGACGGAAGTGTGAAAGCGATAGTTGTCGACGGGTTAAATGGATTCGGATAGTTCTGTGAAAGATTGAAGCTGCGCGCAATGGCAGGAGATTCCTTGACTCCCGTTAACGACCCGCCGAGAGCGCTATATCTTGCAATGACCTTCTGAAAATCATCGGCCGGGTTATACCGGGCATATAGACTGTCATTCCAGATAAGAGAACCGATTGGAAGATTGTCGATTGCAGATATATGTGCTGATTGGCTGAAATTCTCGATGAGATCCGTGAATTTTGAAATTCCGGCATTCGATCCTGCATTTTCAGTCTTCACGCCATTGACAATACCGGGAATGGTTGTCGGGTCGTAGTCGCCGAATATATATGAACTTTGGGTAATAGTATTGGCAGGAGTATTCGGCACTCCCCATTGGGATTCATCCCATAATGCCATCTGATTTGCAACTGTCGCATCTTTTATGCCGGGTGTAACAGTCTGAGGATCCGCCGCTATGGTATTGTCCTCAATCATACCTTGAGGATATGCCGCAAATAGGGCTCGCGTCCGGTCATTCATCCACTCTCCCGGCACATTATGCACGACCCAAGGTCCATTTCCCCAGCGATAGTAGTTCAAATACGACACCGGGTAAGGGCCAACAGTATTGAACGCATTGTTCTCATTGAGATAGTAACTGTTCATCAATGTGTCATTGTAGTTGACATTGTTTGAAACAAAGACTTTCATTCTGTCAAGGCCTACGTCGGCGGTATATCCGCCATTAGCCGTCCGAAATTGCGGCTGCACCATGATCGTTGAGCCGGGGGAGTTTGTCGTGTCGATATTAATCGTGCTCGTATGTTCTTTTCTGTCGGTATCCTCTTGGTACACAATATTGGTGTCTTCACCGGCCCAGTTATGATTAATGAAAATATTATTTGTGACGATGAATGTAATATAAAACTGAGACTGGAGCCAGTTCTTTTTGTTGTTGACAATCGTATTGTGATTGAGATAGGCAAATATGGTCAGGGAATTTTGCATGAGA
>Ga0182017_10001415_pt1 | contig 18494 bp, 11 predicted proteins | sample 712E3DmetaG_FD_120492 | JGI IMG/M metagenome (GOLD analysis project Ga0182017, IMG submission 120492) | Permafrost microbial communities from Stordalen Mire, Sweden - 712E3D metaG | ecosystem: Environmental > Terrestrial > Soil > Wetlands > Permafrost | place: Sweden: Stordalen | collected... | reverse complement strand
CTTTTCTTTTGGTTCAGACCGCTGCTCCCGACTCTGCCGGGACAGAGGTCGTAGGTTCGAACCCTACAGCGTCCACTCTGTTTTCTCAAACTTCCTGCTTTTCTTTTGGTTCAGACCGCTGCTCCCGACTCTGCCGGGACAGAGGTCGTAGGTTCGAACCCTACAGCGTCCACTCTGTTTTCTCAAACTTCCTGCTTTTCTTTTGGTTCAGCGTCCACACAGAATTTGTACATGGCAGATTGTAAATTCAGTTCTTAGTGCGTAGTTCTTGGTTCGTAGTTAAGAGCCAACTAAGGACTAAGAACCACGAACTAAGTCACTCCTCACTGCCTCTTCGAACTCTCCTGCTTTTTTATTTTTTTTCACATTATCCCATGTAAAATAACGGCCGTTCATGGCTATATAGACGCCGTTCGGAAGCACTTGAGCAAAAGCCAATGCGCTGCCAAGATTAAAAAGACCGTCCGAACTGCCGAATTTATACGGAATCATTGCTCCTGTTAATATGATCGTTTTGCCTTTGACGGATGTACCGAGTACTTTTGCGGTCTCTTCCATCGTATCCGTACCGTGCGTAATGACAATGCGTTCCTCTTTTGACTTGAGACACTGTTGTACAACTGTTTGACGATCCGCATCGGTCATTTCCAGACTGTCGATGAGCATCAGCGTGCGAAGATCCACATCGACTTTGCTCCTTCCCAGCTTCAACATCTCCGGCAGGTGCGTCGCTTTAAAAAACAACGTCCCGTCGATTTCATTGTATTCTTTATCGAATGTGCCCCCCGTTATGAACATTTTAACTTTCATTTTTCACCTCGCCGATGTACGGCCTCTTTTAAAATGTCTATCGCCGCTAAAATCTCCTCCTGTGTATTATAATAATGCGGTGAAAACCTGAGTTTACCCTCGCGAAGGGAAATGTCAACTTTTCGCTCCGCCATATATTGAAACACGGAATCCGGATTGATCTCCCCTTTTGGAAGAACAGTCACGATTCCGGAACGTTCCTCAGGAGAGAGCGGTGTGATCAATTCAAATTCATTCATCGATCGCAGCTGCTCGATAAGAAGCTCGTTTAAAGCAAGAATGTGCGGCTCGATCGCGTCGATGCCGAATTCCAGAAGCGTTTCCAGCGCGGCGTTCATGCCGATAATGCCGGGAAGATTCAAGGTTCCCCCTTCATACCTTCGCGCTGATGCTGCGAGCGGCTGATCGAGCTTGAAAAACTGCCATGGTTCCGCGACCGAAAGCCATCCGACATGTGCCGGTGCAATCGCGTCCTGCATTTCCTGTGTAACGTAGAGAAATCCTGTACCATGCGGAGCCATTTGCCATTTTTGCGAACCGCTTGCCAGGGCATCGATTTTCATTTCCTGTACATCAATTTTCAGCGCGCCCAGCGCCTGAATGCCGTCGACCACAAACCATATATTTTTCCGCCTGCAAAGACCTCCGATCGAGGCAAGATCCGCCCGAAAGCCGCTTAGAAACTGCACAGCGCTTAACGCCACAACCCGTGTCCGCGGCGTGATCGCCCGTTCGATCATCTCCGGCGTAATACGCTCGTCATGCGCCGGAAGCATATCTATTTCCACGCCGTTTTTTTTTAGATGGTAATACGGCTGCACATTCGCCGGAAATTCTGCATCGTTGAGCACTATGCGGTCTCCCGTTTTCCAGGGCAATCCGCTTGCTACGACATTCACCCCATCCGAAGTATTGAGCGTAAAGGCAATCCGGTCCGCGGATTCCGCGTTGATGAGTCTCTGAACAGCCGAACGACAGCTGATCAAAATTCGCAGGTCAGTTCTATACGTATCGATAGCGCCGGCAGAACGTCCTGCAAGATGTTCGCCGATCGCTTTCAGGACTCGCGTAGAAAGCGGACCCGTTGCGGCATGGTTAAAATATATGCGGCCGGCCGCAGTGTGCGGATAGAGCGCACGGGCTTTAGTAATTGTTTCTTCGGGAAGAAATTTCAATTTTACCTGCATATTGAAAATATAGCGACGCGCTTCCGCAAAGGCAAATGTGAAAACCGGTCAATAGTCAATAAACAGTATCGGTTCAACGTGCTGCAGTGCTGCGGTTCAACGTTGTTTTATTATTCAGTTCTTTGGTTCTTTGGCTTTTTAGTTTATTGGCTTCTCCTTACTATTTACGATTCGCAGTTTACAGCTTAATATTATTGCTTATCCCGGAAAAAAGGAATATTTTCAACAAAGGATTCATTTCTCAATTTCACACAACAATACCGGTACTATGAACCGATTCACCGCTGCTCTTCTTTGTACCCTCCTGTTTCATTCGGCTCAGGCACAGCCCGTCATCATGCTCAAAGGTCTTGTTCTGGACAGCGCGACAGGGCAGCCTTTACCGTCGGCAACATTGCGTGTTCTGAATTCATCGAAAGGAACCGCCACGAATGCCGAAGGCGCTTTTCAATTGGCGCTCGAACCGGGCCGTCAGATAGTCGCTGCAAGTTTTATCGGCTATGTATCGGACACGGTTTCCGTTGTACTGGCACCGGAAACAGCGCCGCATACATTCCTCCTTCGCCCGTCCGTCATTCCTTTGCCCGACATCGTTGCGTATGCGGAAGAACGGGATCCGGCGGAAGAAATTATTCTCAAAGCATCGCAAAAAAAACATGCAGCGCTCTCGGAACTCCGGACCTATCAATTTAAGGCATCTACCAAAACCACGGTCCGCTCTGTTTCCCGAAAAAACGCAGCCGACACTATCGTTGCATGTGTCTTTGAAACGCAAAGCGAAGGATATTGGAAATTCCCGGATCTATTTAAAGAGATCCTTACCGCCCGCCGCCAGCCGTTGTCGCTCGACCGGCGTATCAATACTTTTACAGTCGGTCATCTCCCGAATTTCAACGACGACCGCGTTTCTATTGAAAGCTATTCCGTTGTCGGACCGACAGCTCCGGACGCTCTGGAATATTATTCCTTTACGATGCTCGACACCGTGTCCATCGATAATGCTCCGGTTTACCGCATTCGCATGAAACCGAAGAGTTCGAACACACCGTTGTTCGACGGCACTATTTCCATCGCATCGAAATCGTTTATGGTTATGTCCGTCGACCTGCAGGCAAACGAAGCAATGAATCTGGCGCCGATAGACCGTTATCACATCTCCCAGCAATTCTCACTCTACGACGGTATTTATTGGATGCCGACGAACAGTACGGAGCATGCTGCGTTTTCGGGTTTATTTATCGAACAGGTTGCACAGATATCGGACTATATTCTTAACAAAGAAATATCCGATTCTCTTTTCGATCAATATGCGGTAACTGCAACCCCGGAGGCCGACAAACGGGACTCGGTATATTGGAAATCCGCCGCTCTTATTCCCCTGACAACCAAAGAACAGGGAGCAAATCGGCGGCTGGACAGCGTTCTGCAAAGCTCTTTTATCACGAGAACACTTCTCGCTCTTTCAATGTCATCGTTCATATGGGATGACCTGCCGTTTACATCTTTTTCGGATTTTCTTCATTTTAACCGGGTCGAAGGACTTTATGTCGGAGCGGGCATAAAACTTCCTGCCGGGAAAACATTTTTCCCCGAACTCCGTCTGGGTTACGGCACATCGAATGCAAAATGGAATTATGATGCAGACTTCGAGTACCGGCTTCCCATCCGGTCGCCGATCTTTCTTGGCGCTGCTTTGTACGACCTTCTCAAATACCGGGAGGGAGAAGCATACCCCGTGTTTCTTATTACCGAACGGACATTGTTGGAGCATGACGATCCGGTCGATTATTTTCATGCGGCCGGATGGCGTATCTTTACGCGTGCAGAAATTTCTTACCGCATACAGTGCAGTCTTGAATACCGTTTTGAGCGGGAAAACAGCGTACAGCAAACCACGAATTTCAGTCTTGATAAATATTACTCAGACGGCGGCCTTTATCGCCCGAATTCAGCCATTCTTGACGGGAACCTTCGCAGTATCTTACTCGGTCTAAGCTACGATACCCGGCAATTTTTGGCAGCCGGATTTTCCGATGAAGTTGAACAAAACCGTAACAATTGGCAATTAAGATTCGAGGCAGAGCATGCGGATCGGGGATTCTTGAAAAGCGATTTCGAATTCGACCGCTGCACGGCTCTCCTGAAACGGCATCAATTGATCTCCGGTGAAATGCGCCTCGATATCGACTGCTCGGCCGGATATTCGGACGGCGCACTTCCTCCGCAAAAAATGTTCGACGTCATCTCCCGCAGCGACGTCCTTGAAGCAGGCGCTGCCATGAGAACTGCATTGGAAAAAGAGTTTGCAGGCGACCGGATTGCAGTCGTTCAAATCGATTATACGGTCGGGAGCGACCCCTTCCGCTGGCTCGGCATTCCGGTTATTAAAAATACCGACCTTATTTTCTTTGCCGGATCTGCCTGGTCGGATATATCGGCGCCGGGCATTGCATTGCAGACCATCCCCGTCTCAACAGCCAGGAAGATCTATACCGAGGCCGGTTTCGGACTCGGACGGGTCTTAGGATATTTTCGGATCGATTGTGCTTGGAGGATCACACACCGGGAACATAACAGTTTCTATGTCTCGATCGAGACTCCTTCGTTTTGATTTTTCAAGCCGGCAGAAGCGCTCTGCTGCTTCTTAAATCCAATGCACTTCAGGACTTTTTTCTCTATCTTGATGATATAGTATAAAACATTTTTGAATGAAGCACCCCCTCATATATTCGTTTTTTCTCATACTTCTCGGAATTTCCATATCCGCAGCACAGCAGATCGTTCCGGCATCCGATACTGCGCGTCACATCTCGAGTGTGATAGACACAACGAAGATCCATGCCGATTCCACCGGCAGAGCAGATTCGACCAAACAGAAAAACGGCGTCGATACGGTCATTAATTATTCAGCTCAGGATTCGGTGGTCTACGCCATCCATTCGCGCACGATGCATCTGTTCAAAAAAAGCGAGCTTAAATATCAATCCATCAAGATGCAGGCAGAACTGGTGGATATCGATTGGAACAGTTCCATATTAACCGCACGCGGCATTCCCGACACGGCACACGCAGACTCTATACTCGGAAAGCCTATTATGAACGACGGCGGAGAAGAGTACCGCGGAGAAGTGATACATTATAACTTCCGGAGCAAACAAGGAAAAATCAAAGTCGGAAAAACGGATATGGAAAACGGATACTGCCTGGGCGAGCAAATCAAGAAAGTCGACACGGACGAATTGTTCATCGCCGACGGCCGGTTTACAACCTGCAGCCTTGCAGATCCGCATTACTATTTTACAAGTCCCAGAATGAAAGTCTATGCCCACGATAAAATCGTAGCAGAGCCTGTTTATTTTTATATTTCAGATGTTCCGATCCTTGCCTTGCCGTTCGGCGTTTTTCCGAATCACAGCGGCCGCTCATCTGGCATCATTACGCCGGGTTACGGAGATGACGCTACATATGGCTGGTATTTGAATCATCTCGGCTATTTTTTAGCGGCAAGCGATTATTGGGACCTTTCCACGGCATTCGATATCTACTCCCGCGGAAAATGGATGAATCAAACAATCGTCAATTACGCATTGCGATATAATTTCACGGGAAGCATCGAAGCCAGCATCACAAGCCTGAACAACGGAGATCCCGGCGATCTGAACTACAGTCAATCGCGCGATTATCACGTCAATATCATGCATTATCAGGAACTCGAACCATCCCCCAACACATCGAAAATCGCTGTTAATTTTACATTCATGAGTTCAACCTATTTCCAAAATTTCAGCACGAACCTCAATGATCTCCAGCAGCAGAACATCATCTCATCGGCAAACTATTCAAAAAATTGGGATGAGGCGAACCGTTCGCTGACGGTAAGTTTAGATCAGGATCAAAATCTTGCATCAGGAGATATGGGATTAAAACTGCCTACTATTTCTTTTACTCAGGGAACGATATACCCGTTTCAAAAAAAAACAAAATCCACAGGAGCCGATGGAACGACATCTGAACCGGACAAAAATCTGCTTGAAATGATCGGGATCAATTACAGCGCTGCATATACGAACGACCGGGTCAAGCAATCGCAGCTCTTCGACAGCGCATATACCCCCGCCGGCTGGGTCGACAGCGTCAGGGATTTTTCACAAATTAATACAAACTCTCTCACTCAGAATTTTTCACTCAGTATTTCACCCAAGCTCGGTTATTTCACCATCAGTCCTTCATTCTCATGGAGCGATACGCGAACGATGGTAAACGGCCATATGCCCGTGCTGAATTCCGACAGTTCTGTCATTACGAAGGACACTTCGAGCTGGGTAAGCACCGGAGTGATCAGCACCGGGATCTCGACAAGCACGAGATTTTATGGCATGCTTAGTCCGGACATATTCGGCATTACGGCAATCCGCCAGACAATAACTCCATCCTTTGGAATTTCGTATTTCAAATACATCTATGGCACGAATATGCAGAACCACGCTATGATCGGAACATTTAATATCGGCAACAACTTTGAAATGAAAGTGCAGAAGAACGACAGCGCGCAGACGGAAGATAAGATACAGCTTATGAATGTCTCGGTTTCATCCAGTTATGATTTCGCTGCGGATTCAATGAATCTGAGCCCCGTATCGATCGCCTATCACACGGATATCGGTTCAATTTTAAGCGTGGGAGGCGGAGCGACGTATGACCCCTATGCATTCGATACTACCGGAGACAGACGCAGTAAAAGTTTTGAATGGAATGAAAACGGTGAACTTGCACGTTTGACGAATTTTAACATTTCACTCTCGACGTCCCTTAAGGGAGAAAAGAAACAGGATAAGAAAAATTTGAGCCCGGCGGACAGCGCCCAGCAGGAACAGAACCGGGTCAACGGCGACGGATCGTTTCAGGCCGCCCAGCAAAGAACATATCAGACTGTTTACGATAGAGAGGAAGCCGATTTCAGCATCCCGTGGAAATTGAGTCTCAGCTACACATTTTCACAGTCTCAGTACGATCCGCGTTCTATTACTCGAAGTTCATCAGTCAACATCGACGCTTCGTTTAATCTTACCGAAAAGTGGCAAATATCTTCACGCGCTTCATACGATTTTCTTGCAAACAAACAATATATTCAATATGTCAATATAAGCCGCGACCTGCATTGCTGGCAAATGAATTTATACTATTACCCTTCCGGAACGCTTGCCGGCTACCGCTTTGAAATACGCGTCAAAGCCCCGCAGTTGAGCGACCTCAAACTTACCAAACAAAACAACCCGCGATAGAATGAATGATAAATCGAATTCTCTACAAGCTGTTTTATCGTATACACGATCTTGCGCTTCGCCCGCACATACTGTCCGCTATCGGCAAGCTGAACTCCGAGCCGCAACCGGAAGCACATAAACTTGCGGCCTGTCTTACGGAAACTTTTTCCAGCATTCTCACGCCTGAAGAATCAGATGCAGTTCAATTGCTTGAATCAATCCGGACTCGACTCGAATGTTCGAATGAAAGGATTCTGATGACGGATTACGGCGCTCAGGCAAAAAACAGCGCGGAGCAAATTGCACGCGTTGTCGGCGACGTTGCAGTCCAATCGAGCAAACCGTACCGCTGGGCATTGTTCTTGTTCAAACTCATCCGAACATTTAAACCGGCGTCGTGTCTTGAACTCGGAACCTGCCTTGGAGTTTCCGGCATGTATCAGGCATCCGCCTTACGGCTGAACGGAAAAGGATCGCTCGTGACTCTGGAGGGGGCGGAATCTTATGCCGCAATTGCAAAAGAAACATTTTCATCTGCAGGATTTCCGGACATCCAAATCGTCGTCGGAAGATTCCAGGAAACCCTCTTTGTCGCCGCAGCACAGATTGCCCCGATCGACCTTGTTTTTATCGACGGTCACCATGACGGCGATGCAACGCTTCGATATTTTGAGACTCTCCTGCCTTTCTGTTCGGCAGCCGCCATCGTCGTATTTGACGATATCCACTGGTCAAGAGGCATGACGCGGGCATGGAATGTTCTGCGCACAGATTCTCGCGTTGCTTTTTTTTCCGACCTCAGTCAAGTGGGAATCATCTTCCTTCGTCCCAAGCGATAAAGCCAAAGCATAAACATCCAACAAAGAAGATTCGTTATAAGAAAAATGATTCTCGCAACAGCCGTTGCATTGTTACTTATTGCGGGTTCTATTTCAAGCTGCAATATCGTCGGGCCGGGGCATGTCGGCATCATCGTCAACATGACCGGAACGCAAAGAGTGCGTGTCCGAATTCCCCGCCACAACAGGCTGGATGTTCGTGAATCCAATCCCACAGCGTGTCTTCGAATATCCAACATTTGTACAAACAGCAAAATGGACAGCTACCCCGACGGAAGGAAGTATGGCCAATGAAGAAATATTGTTCAACACAGTCGAAGGACTTGTCGTTTTATGTCAAATTCAGGACCGACCAGATGGAAAATTTCACTCACGGTTTTTTACGCAACATCGCTTGCGACGGATTTAACGAGATAGGATCGAAAATGAAAGTGGACGAAGTCTACGGATCCGGAAAAGCTGAATTGATTCAGAAGGTATGGAATTATACCAACCAGCGCGTAACCAATTTCGGCGTGAAAATAGAGCAATTCGGTTTTATCGGCGGCCTTCGTTTGCCGTCGAAAACCGTTCAGGTATTGAACAACAAGATCGTGCAATACAAAACGCTACTGGTGCAAAAAACAGTATTAAAAAACTTCCGCTGAAGCCCAGCAGAAAATCGAGATTGCCAAAGGTGAAGCTCTGGCAAACCAAATGCTTGCACGGAGCATCTCAAAAGAGTTCATTCAATGGAGACAGCTGGAAATTTTGGATAAACATTAGAACGGCGCTTATCCGCAAGTCGTGGGAAGCAATGCCCTGATCAATATTCCTCTGCCGGGCAGCAAACACCAGGAATAAGATCGGCATTTTTTTCACGGGAAAGGATTATGCGAAAGCTTTTCAATACGTTGAGTCCGGGCCGGGGGTATGATGAGTCTGCTACATCCTTCGTTCCTGTTGTACGTATCGAGCCAATCTTCGATGAAGCGCTAATTTGTCGTAAAATGCCAGAGGGGCCCGGCAATCGTTCCATTCTCCGTCACTTCATCGATGCGCCAATAGTACGTTGTGCCGGACTCCAGTTTGCCTGTTAGAAAGAAAGTCTCTTTTTTACTACCTGCAAATTCCGGCTTTTCATTTTTACCAAAATAAATATTTTGCGAAAGAGCGTTTCGGGCAGGTATCCACGTAAGCTTCAATCCATCGGCGCTCACGCGGTATGCAGCATCCCGCGGCTTCGGCAGAAATACAGTGGGCAGAACGGCGGGCATCGTTTCTTCAGGGTCCCAGCGTCCGTCAAACGTCCACCGTACATCGATATCGCTGTCCCGGGGCGATCCCGGCGCCGCTGCAAGATTATCAGAAAACCAGGCATAGTCTCCCCCGACTCGATGACAATTATAGTAATAATGACGATCACCCCACAGCCACGGCCTCTTGCTGGATTTCGGCCTGTAGAAAGGCTTGTCCGCCATGGTTCGTGAAAAGATGCAATGGAGAAGATAGAATTGCCCATCGAGATGGTTTCGACCGAGCGGAAAACCCGGTACGCCATCGAATGTTGAATACTGAACGACAAACTTCTGACGTTCGTCGGTTTCACCATCGTGCCAAATACTAGCGCTCAAATTGTGGCCAAAGAATGAACAATCCGTTATATAGCACCACCCGCGCGGACAGACAAAATCGACCCATCCTTCAAACGAGCAATCCGCGTGATAGTACATTCCACGCGGTTTGTTCCAGAGACTCAATGCATCTCCTCCATCCGAAATGATGGTGCAGCGAATGATTGTGATGCGCGTTCCCAGACCCCACACGGCAAACTGGTGATCGTGAACGCCGTACAGGCTGCCGTAATTATTATGCACCGTCAGGTTCGCCAGCGTAATATCCGCTGCAGAAGAATCGATGTTGATTGTTGCCGCACCCCAATCCGAACTGTCGTGATCCTTTATCCAGTTCCTGCGCAATTCAGGAAAGATGATTCTTGTACTGTCGCGATCCTCGCCGACCAATGCAATATTATTCCGTGTGATGAAAAGTTTTTCGTTATAAATTCCGTTCTTCACAAAAATTATGATAAGCTGTTTATGATCCGGTGGCACCGCGTCGAGCGCCTGCTGGATACTCCTGTATTTTCCGGTTCCGTCTTGTGCAACAACGACCGCTGCGTTTTCCCCTGCCCGTATTTGCGACCAGCATAAGCAAAGAATGATAAGTCCGTGAAAAATATGTGTCGTCATTTTTTATAATTTCTTCGCACTCATGAATTGCTTACTTTATCTCCAAATTCGATTGACCCTGATATTGTGCCTGCTCCAGAAGCCATTTGAAAAGATTCCGCGCCGCCTTGCTGTTTTCATATGCAGAGGGAAGCTTGCGAGTATCCATATACTCGTTGTAGAGCCACGGGTCGCCGACGGCAAAGACGAGTCCGAGCCCAATGCGCGCATATGCCATAAACACATGACCCTGTTCCGTCAATATCGGTTCTGCCGGTTTTTGCAGAGTAAGAGAACATATTTCTTTCAGAAATATCTGCTTCACATCTTTGAACACGGGATGTGGTGGAAAATCATCGCTCTTCCCCATGTCGTATGCTTTTCCCTTAACGCGATGGTAGCTGTCTTCATTGAAATGTATGCCGAATTGCTCTGCCAATTTGTTGAAATGGACAAATTCTGCATTCCCCGAATCATTCGCCATCAAGACCAGCACGCCGCCGGCTTGAACCCATGGAACGATGGATTTTATTCCGGATTCCGACATATAGTTGGGATGTGCCGTCTCCTCGGGCGTATCGGGATCGACGATAATATAGATTTGATACTTGCGCAGCAGGCTGTCAGCAGGAGATTCATGCACCGCAGCGATTCCGGCTCCGAGACTTCGAATGACCGCACCGAGCTGCGAGAATCCGGAATTCATCGTGTCTTCCCACACATAATGATATTGCACCAGAGACGTATCTATGCGTTTCCACTCGCAGTTGAAATAGTAATCCAGGGCAACTGTTTTCTTCGGTTTGAGAGTTGGAACATCGATAGTGTGACCGCCGCGCTCCAATTCTATTGCTGCCATTAAAAATGGACCGTATCCTTTGAAATCATCCGTGCGCTGCGGCTCGCCGGCATAGTACGCCAGACTCCCATCGCGATATGGATTGCCGCCAAGTCCGGCAACACTGCACACATGTTCCAGATGAACGATGCCTGACGAATCTACCGTCACTAAATGATTCAATAGTCCGTTAAATGTTTCTTCCGCCCGCAACCGGAACTCCGCCGGCAAATATCCGAGATTTGCTCCTTTCGCAAAGATGTACGCGAACATCGCCGACGCGGACGATTCAAGATAATTGTCCTTTTCATCCGGCTTGTCGACGATAAGGTACCACAGTTTTGTTTTTTCATCTCGCATTGACAGCAGATTCCTGCAGAGATCATTGAGAATTTTCAGGAGCACATGCCGTTGCGGATGACGTTCGGGAATATACTCCAGCGCATCCACTAGTCCCATCCCGTACCACCCGATGGAACGTCCCCACAGGCTTAGCGAACAGCCCGTTTCCGGATTCGCCCACTCCTGATGTCTGCTTTCATCCCACCCGTGAAAATATAGACCGCTCCTTTGATCGAAACAATGACCGGCACAAAGGATGAATTGCTTCGCAATGTCGTCAAAGGCTGCAGAGTCGCCGGTCATCAGGGAGTAGAGACCATAAAACGGTTCCGCCATATACATTCCGTCCAGCCACATTTGATACGGATAGATCTTCTTATGCCAGAAACCGCCTTCACGTGTGCGGGGCTGCTCCGCGAGCTGCCGGCGGAGCGTTGCTGCTGCTGTGCGGTATTTCGTTCCACCCGTGAATTCGTACATCCTCAGCAGGGCTTTCCCCGGCGTTATGTTATCCAGTTGATATTCATCGAAGCGATAGGTATGGATCACGCCATCGGCGTCCACGTAGTGGTCGAGATTTTTCTTTATGTACCGAACGTATTCGCTGTCTCCTGTCTCCTCCCACAAATGGAAGAACGCCTCCATCATCACGCCCTGTTCGTAATTCCACTTGCGGGATTTCAACTCCGCCGGATAAGAAATAGAATCCGGATGCATCGAGAGAAAGCTTTTTGCGATTCGTTCCGACCAAGGTTCTTCATGTTTCGCGGCCATCCGTGCAGCACTCACTGCAACGCTTGCCAGCAAACAGAAGCACGTACAGCGTACCAGAAATTTCTTGAACATCTGTGTGTTCTTTTTTTTGCGAACCGCCATTACTCTCACTTCACTTTCTCTTTCTGCTTTGTTTGCACGTTTATGAGGCTCATATTTTTCACGTTCTCGATCACGTTTGCTTCCGCGACATTTTCGAAAACGCAATTTTCGATATGTATATTTTCTGCTGGAGAACGGCTAAACGCACGAATCCAGATCCCGAACCTGCTTTTTTTGCTATCGACATTCCGAACATCGAGATTCCGGACAGTCGGCACAAAACCGCCGGTGTCGCCTTCTTCATAATAGAAATCAATCTTGAGAACCGCATCGGTAACTCGCCCGGCTTTAATGTTCCGTAGAAACACATTTTCAATGACGCCTCCGCGCATAGCATTTGTTTTAATCCTCAGCACCCGATCGAGTTCCGGGCTGTCCATGGCATTGTTTTCCGCGAAGACGTTCCGTATTCCGCCGGAGACTTCGCTGCCGATAACAACGCCGCCGTGTCCATTTTTCATGGTACAGCCGCGGATAACGATATTCTCGCATGGAACATTGACACGCCGACCGTCGGCATTTCTTCCGGATTTTACTGCAATACAATCGTCGCCGCTTTTGAAAATGCAGTTTTCGATCAAAACATCGGTGCAGGATTCCGGATCACAGCCGTCATTGTTCGGCCCGAGCCCATCGGTTGTCACACCGACGATAGATACATTTCTGCAGAGAACGGGATTTATAAACCACATCGGAGAGTTTCTCAGCGTCACTCCCTGCAGCAGCACGTTTTTGCACCGGTACGGTTCAAAAAAATTCGGCCTCAGGTATGCCCCTTCTCCGAAAGTGCGTTCCGCAACGGGAACGTTCTTCTCCCCCATCTCAAGAAGCCGCTTGCGGGCCGCAGATTGATCCGGCATACCTGCATGCCATCCCGCTCCTTTTTTTCCTTTCCAGTTCCACCAATGTTCGTTCGATCCTTGGCCATCAAGGATGCCTTCGCCTGTCACTGCAATGTCTTCCTGCTCAAATGCATATATGAGCGGAGAATAATTCATACATTCGGTTCCCTCCCATCGCGAAAACACAAGGGGAAGATATTTTTTTGGATTGCTGCTGAAACGGAGAACCGCTCCCTGCGATAGGTACAGATTCACATGACTTTTCAAATGAAGAGCGCATGTTAAAAATATACCTGCGGGAACGATGACCCGGCCGCCGCCGCCGGTGCTGCATGCGGCAATTGCCTTTTCAAACGCAGCCGTGCAATCCGTCGCACCGTCTCCTTTTGCACCGAAATCTCTAATGTCGAAATTCTTGCCGGGAAAAGACGGCGGTACAATCCGCTGCAGCACGGAAGACATCGCTTGCCATTCGGCAGACGTATCCGCTTGCGCATACATATCAAAAGAGAGAGTAAAGCAGAGGAATATAAAGATGAAACAGGTTCGACCTATCCGGTTTACCATCCTCATTTTTGGCGCTTTCATTTCCGTATTCACGGAATCTCTTCTCATTTCACGAAAAGCATTTTCTTGACGAATCTCTGACCTCCGCTCTCAAAAATTACAAAATAGACGCCGGAAGGCAAATGCGATGCATCAAAGCGGACGGAGTAGATTTGTCCCGGCTCTGCGCGCCCGGAAAAAAGCCGGGCAATATCTTGTCCGAGTATATTCAGTACATGAACGGCCGCCATTCCTTGTTTCGCCACGGTGAATTGAAGGATCGTCGACGGATTAAAAGGATTCGGATAATTCTGCGTCAGCATATACCGAATCGGAACCGGCATTGCACGATCGACGCCGGTAGGCATTTCTCCCCTGCCGCTCAGGAAAATCGTATCCCGCGCGCTCGCTGCATTATGGGTCAGCACAACTGTGTCCATTTGTATCATCGTATCCTGCGGTGAAAATGTCAGAATAAGAGAAGCACTTATCGAGGGAGCAAGTGTCATGGAGGAGCGGTTTAAAGTGAACTGTGCATTGGTCGAGGCAATCGTGCTTATCTGAAGAGTCGCCGTCCCGGAATTTTCCACAAGGACGCTGTCTTTCTTGAAAGCACCGATGGCAACACTTCCAAAATTCAACATTCGAGGTGTGATGTGAAACAACCGGCACAGGAACGAGGATTCCGAAACCGTTGACAAAAACAGTATCCTGAAGACTCGAAGCGTTGTGATGGAGGATTATTCTTCCCGCTTGAATTCCTGAATCGCTCGGTGCAAACTTAATATGAATCCGTTCCACAGCTCCCGCACCGACAATTCCGTGAGCCGGTGCAGCAATGAAATGTGCGCTGTTTGACAGCACAGTATCGATATTCAACGGCAGCGTTCCCGTATTTACGACAGAAACACTATCGTCTCTGACGGATCCTGCGAACACGGAATCAAAACTGAGCGAGTGCGGCGATACGGAAAATCCTGCCATATCCGTCACATGTGTTTCATAACACCCAAGATCCGGGTGCAACCCCTCAAAAGGCAAACCCACATTCGTGCCGTGATTGACAAGATCGCTTTCCGGGTTCAGATGCATGAAATTCAACACCGGTAAACTGCCGTCCGCATTGCGAGGACCTCTGACTCCGGCGGTATCCACGCCGCAGGCTGCAGCAAAGTCATCGGCCGTCACGGTAAATCCCTGCCAGCTGTTTGTCGTCTGTACCGCAGTGCTCATAACAACGCTGGAACTTCTGCCGCTGTAATCGATACAATTGACAAGCGTCATAACTTTTCCGCTGTCGGTATTTATGGGACCCGGCATTCCGAAATTCGGATTGTTCCTGAATGCCGTACAATTGTACAATGTCATCGAACCTCGATTATTGTTTTCATCAAAACCTTTGACAAGATTATCGAAGGAAAGACAATTTTTCAGAAGGACATTATGCATGAGTGTTTTGTCGTCGCTCCCGCCGGTTTTGAATCCGTTGCCGTTTCCCGCTCCGACTGTCCCGTTTTTCAGATACCCGTTCATGAATGCCCAGCAGTTCTCGTAAGTCGTCGTGATGTTGTTTGAAGGCCGAAGATAGCCGTCATAGCCGTCGTCGGAGTTTTGCCACGACCTGCAGCCGTAGAAATAATTCCCCGTACCAACATCGAGCTTCGGCGAAAAACCATCCGCATTGCCCTGCGATGGGTCCGCATTGTAATAGGAATCACAATTGATGATCCGGTTGTACGACGCTCCTCCTCCCATCTGCAGACCGGTATCATGGTTCTCATACAGCACACAAAACTCAACGATATTATTGGAACCGCTGATGTTCATGCCGTTGTCACCGGCGCCGTAAATATCGAAACCTTTGATATGCCAGAAACTGCCGTTGAGCTGTATTCCTCTATTACTGCCATTTACTGCCATGCCGGAGAAATCGAGAAGAGGGCGTTCATTCTGATAGGCGAACAGGCAAAAGCGCTGACTGCTCGTGCCGCTCTTTGAGATGCAGATCGTTGTGTTTACAGCATACCTTCCGCCCCGCACAAAGATCGTGTCGCCTATCCCGGCCGCTGAAATTGCTTTGAGGATCGTAAAAAAAGGCTGCGCGTTTGTTCCTGCATTTGTATCGCTTCCGGTCGTCGAGACAAATATCCCCGAAAGGGCCGACGGAACAAAGCCGTTTCCCGACACAGACACAATACCGACAGGCGCTCCGCCGCCGGTATTCCTGACCGTATCCGAGTACGCTTGTTCCTGTCCCGGGACGAATTTCACATAGATCGTCGTATCGCTTAGGGATCCGCCCGTATACGCAATCTTGAGAGTCGAAGCATATACAGAGCCGCTCGTTGCCGTTACGGAAAATCCAGCCGGAGCCGCAATTGTGATCGAATCGTTTGCCGGAGCAAGCATTGCTCCGGCAAGCGTGTAGCTTTTCTCTGAAGATGCGCCGATCTTTACACCGCCGAATGCAAGCTGTGCCGGAAAGACACGGACGGACGGCGAATCGATTGATGCGGCAGTTCCCGATATTACCACCTGTGAAGGACAGATATACTTTGAAGCGCTCGGAGCCGCATCATACCAGGGATAAATTCGCACATAAAATGTTTGGCTGGTGTCGACAGTCTTGCTCAATGCAAAGGAAAGCGGCGCAGGATCAGCCGTTCTTATATCGACGAGTGTCAGTACACCGGTATTGAGGATCGTCCGAGCAGCGAATGTCGAATCGAGAGAATAATATATGTTTGCAAAGAAGTGACCGACTGTGCCGTAACAGCCGAGGTTCATAGCCACCGATTGGATGGTAAGAGTTTTTCCCGGTTTGGGTGAAAGAGAATATTGCACGAAACGGCCGTCGTTTTGGACTGTTTCCGTCGGCCAGTTTTTTCCGTTAAGATTGAGCCGCTCCAGATGGGGAAAAGCCGAGCTGCCGTCGAAGTCGAGCACGGCCATGGTCAGACTTGTATCGCTCGATGCACCGAGCTTCTGAGATGGAGCCGTGATGCTGCCGTTTACAATCGCATTCGCATCGGCGGTCAGAGTCCACGCGGCAGAACACGATTGAGCAGACGCGTCAATTGTGAACAGGAGCGTTTGAGCTGTGAGGATGAGAGAAAAAAAATGTTGTTTCATAACGAAGTGTTTCATTTATATTCGCACAAGCATGCGCCTCTTCCGGCATCATCCTGCCGAACGACGCCCTTCCAATACTTCAGAACGAGCACACCGGCCGCCGCATAGCAGACGCTCTTCGTCTTTTGATTTCGACTTTCCGCCTTTTAGACGATATACGACGATGAAGCCGTTTCTCCGCCGTGTCCGGTCCAGTTCGTGTGGAAGAATTCGCCGCGCGGTTTGTCGACGCGCTCATATTGATGTGCACCGAAGAAATCGCGCTGGGCCTGCAATAAATTCGCAGGCAGCCGTGCACTGCGGAACCCGTCAAAATAGTTCAGCGCCGTCGAGCATGACGGCATCCAGACACCGTTCAAGGCGGCAGTCGATACCACACGCCGCCACGATTTCTGCGACTTTTCAATGGTGTCTTTGAAGAAAGGATCGAGCAGCAGGTTGGAAAGCTGCGGGTTCCGGTCGAATGCGTCCTTGATTCTTCCGAGAAAAACGGACCGGATGATGCAGCCGCCGCGCCAGAGAAGCGCGATGCCGCCATAGTTGAGGCTCCATTTATACTCTTCGGCAGCCGCCCGCATGAGCACGTATCCCTGCGTATAAGAAATAATCTTCGAAGCATACAGCGCCTTTTCCAGATCGCGCAGGAATGCTTCTTTGTTCTTTATGATTTTTTTCTTCGGTCCGCTCAAAACTTTTGACGCAGCCATACGCTCGTCTTTCATTGCGGAAAGGCATCGGGCATACACAGCCTCGCTGATCAGCGTGAGCGGAACACCGAGATCGAGCGAGGAAACGCTCGTCCATTTTCCGGTCCCTTTTTGTCCTGCGGTGTCGAGAATTTTATCCACCAGTGGTTTTCCATCCGTGTCTTTGTAAGCAAGAATGTCCCGGGTGATCTCGATCAGATAGCTGTTCAATTCGCCTTCATTCCAGCGCTTGAATACCTTGTGAATGGCGGAAGCGGACATACCGAGCGATTCTTTCATAATTTGATACGCTTCGCAGATGAGCTGCATATCGCCGTACTCGATGCCGTTATGTATCATTTTTACATAGTGGCCGGCTCCGTTTTCGCCGACCCAATCGCAGCACGGAGTTCCATCTTCTACTTTTGCGGCAATCGACTGGAAAATCGATTTTACATGCGGCCAGGCGGCAGGCGAACCGCCCGGCATAAGAGACGGACCTTTCAGCGCACCTTCTTCGCCGCCCGACACACCTGTTCCGATGTAGAGAAGCCCTCTGGATTCGACGTACTTGGTTCTGCGTATGGTATCCGGAAAATGGGAATTTCCTCCGTCTATGATGATATCGCCGGGTGAAAGCAATGGGATCAATTGTTCGATAAAATCGTCCACCGCTTTGCCCGCTTTAACCATGAGCATGACCTTGCGCGGCCCCTTCAAAGCGCCGGCAAGTTCCTGCAGAGAATGCGTTCCGATAATTTTCTTCCCGCGGCCGCGGCCGCCGGTAAATGCATCGACCTTCTCAACCGTGCGATTGTACACTGCAACTGTAAATCCATGACTCTCCATATTAAGTACGAGGTTTTCACCCATCACCGCAAGACCGATCAAACCGATATCAGCTTTTTGTTCCATAGATTTT
>Ga0182017_10001413_pt1 | contig 18503 bp, 12 predicted proteins | sample 712E3DmetaG_FD_120492 | JGI IMG/M metagenome (GOLD analysis project Ga0182017, IMG submission 120492) | Permafrost microbial communities from Stordalen Mire, Sweden - 712E3D metaG | ecosystem: Environmental > Terrestrial > Soil > Wetlands > Permafrost | place: Sweden: Stordalen | collected... | reverse complement strand
GGTCGACCGAAGAGCAAGTAGAGCAAGACCTTTTGCTCTCACAGCTGGCGATCCTCCTCGCCAGCCACGACGAGCTTGGCCGTTGCCTCGTGTGGCGCGGCGGCACATGTTTGCACAAGCTTCGCCTGCCAAGAGCGAGGAGATACTCGGAGGATCTCGTCTACGTGCTCGTCGGCCGCGCCGGACCGACCGGCTGGCTCGTTTGACGCCATCCGGTCGGCGGTCGTAGCGAGTCCTCTCAAGGAGGTGAGTCGCAACGTCGTGCACGGGAGCGTAAAGGTTCTGCTGGAGGGTGAGGCCAATTCTGGAGTTCCGCTGCGGGTCAAGATCGAGGTCAACACCGACGAGGTTTCGCCGGCACTTGCCCTAACCCGGATTGCTCACCGCGTCGACACGCGTTGGTGGTCAGGCGAAGCCGAGATACCGACCTTCCAGCCCGGCGAGCTCGCGGGGTCGAAGTTCCGTGCCCTTGCGCAACGACAAAAAGGGCGCGACTTGTGGGACATGTGGCTCGCCCGCCGGGAACTCCGGATCACCGATACCGACCTAGCCGTTGCGGGTGACCACTATCTGAGTGCTTGCGGTGTATCGCCGGCAACGTTTCGTCAGCGCCTTGCGGCGAACGCCGCGGACCAGCAGTTCCGTGACGATCTCGAACTGCTCGCAGTCGACGGGCTGGCTGAGTACGAGGTCCATCATGCGGCGACCGAGTTGATCCTTTGGAGTGACCAGAATCTGGATCCGCTTTACGATGCCCGACGCTCGGCGACGGCCATCGATCGCGAACGCGCCAAATGGGCACGCAACGGCTGGGCACCTGGCAACCTACGGTGTCCTCATCACGACCTCGCAACAGGCACCGCAATTCGTTGCCCGTACTGGTACCCGCCTCGTGGCAGGTGTCCCGACCATGCTGAAAGCTAAGAGGAGCTGGATCTGACGATCAACGACCGCTCGGGTGAACGTCGCCCAGACGACGACCTTGCTGAACGGGTCGCGGACCTTGAGGCGGAGAACCGTCGTTTGCGTGATCTTCTTGGCCTGGGGCGCGAAGACCGTGCCGCACCTGTAAGTGCTTGGGAGCCGACTCTGTTTCCGGCGGACCGTCCAGCCTTGGCCTCGGGTGTGACGCAACGCTCTTCGTCGCAGCAAAAGGTCGAACTGTTCCGAGCATTATTCCGAGGCCGAGACGACGTCTACGCGCTGCGCTGGGAGAACGTTCGGACCGGCAAGTCGGGGTGGGGGCCGGCGGCCAGGGGCGGATGGCCGAACAGTCGCAAACCCGACAGGGAGCTGTTGTCCCTGAACGGAGAGGTGACCGCGGACCATCTCTCCGGGAGGATCAGTGTCGGTCTCTATCCCCTGATGGGTGACGATTCGTGCTTCTTGTTGGTGTGCGACTTCGATGGCGCGGGATGGACGCTTGACGCTCTTGCCTACCTCGATGCCGCGCGAGCCGCCGGCATTCCCGCTGTGCTTGAGCGGTCTCGATCCGGAGATGGCGGTCACGTCTGGGCCTTCTTCATTGAGCGGGTACCCGCCAGTTCGGCTCGACGGATCGGCGCGTACCTCCTGCGCGAAGCCATGACGGCTCGGGCGGAGATCGACCTCGTGAGCTACGACCGGCTTTTCCCGGCCCAGGACTTTCTACCGAGGCAGGGCTTCGGCAACCTCATTGCTCTCCCGCTTCAGGGCGAATGTCGCAACAAGGGGACGACCGTATTCCTCGACCCATCGACGCTGGACCCCTACCCGGACCAATGGGAGTTCTTGGCGTCTGTCGACCGCCTGAGTCGCGAGGCCGCGCTCGCGCTCGCCGAGTCCCTCGGCGATGTGCCAGTAGGTCCGGACGCGCGTACCTACCGCCGTCCCACTCGCGCCCCGGGTTCGCCCCCTCCGCCTGCGTCAATACGGGCGTTGGCTTCCGCGATGCTGGCGGTGGACCGCATCGGGCTGCCACCGTCCTTTCTAGCCGCGTTGAAGCATGTCGCGTCATGCACAATCCCGACTTCTACGAGAAGGAGAGGAACCGGTTTTGGACCGGCAACACGCCACGGCTCATCCGCTGCTACCGAGAGACGCTCGACCAGCTACTACTCCCGAGGGGCGTTCGTCCTCAAGCGGAAGCGATCGCGACCGAGGCCGGGAGTCGGCTCGAGATCATCGAGGCATATGACTCGACAGAAGCGGTCGAGTACGAGCCGCTCGCGACTCTTCGCCCGGACCAGCAGACCGCCGTCGATGCACTTGTAGCTTACGAGCTAGGCGTACTTGTTGCGCCGCCAGGAGCCGGGAAGACCGTTGTTGCATGTGCCCTGATCGCGCTTCACCGTGTGCCCACTCTGGTGATCGTCGACCGTCAGCCCCTCATCGAACAATGGCGAGACCGTTTGACCACATACCTCGGTCTCGATAAGAAGCGCGTCGGACAGATCGGTCCGAAGCGGAAGGCGAGTGGTGTGGTCGACCTGGCGATGGTTCAAAGTCTTGCCCGCCGAGACGACCTCGCGGAGGTAACGGCTTGCTACGGGCTCGTGATTGTCGACGAGTGCCACCACGTTCCGGCCGTTACGTTCGAGCGCGCAGTTGGCCAAATGCCTGTGCGCCGATGGCTCGGTCTGACGGCGACACCATATCGACGAGACGGACTTCAAGCCATGATGACGATGCAGTGTGGCCCAATAAGGCACCGGATGCAGGAACCGTCTGGGAGTCAGCTGATGCAGCGAGAGCTTGTCGTCCATCAGACTGCTCACGTTGAGGGCCCGGGTCTGCACTTTCAGGAGACACTTCGAGGCGTTGTGACCGACGCCAGTAGGACGAGGTTGATCTGCGACGACGTTTCGACTTCGGTCAACGAGGGACGAAACAGCCTCGTGCTCACCCGTTGGACCGAGCATCTCGACGCGATTGTGGAGGATCTCGTGACTCGCGGGATCACTGCCCATGTGCTCAAAGGAGGCATGAGCAGAAAGGCAAGACGAGCGGTCGTCGATCGACTCGCTCAGCCTGGGCTGGTCGGCACCGTCCTGGTCGCTACCGCTAGCTTCCTTGGCGAGGGATTCGATTGCCCGGCACTGGACACTGTCTTTCTGGCCTTCCCCATCAAGTTCAAGGGGAGCATCGTCCAGTACGTCGGTCGGATCCTACGGCCGACACCTAACAAGGCACGCGTTGTCGTGCACGACTACGTCGACGTCGAGGTTCCGGTGCTCGCGCGGATGTATCGCGAGCGTGCCCGCGGATACACGAGCCTCGGCTTCATTGCACCTAAGAAACCACCGAATCGGTAAGTCGTCGTCCGCCTCGGAGTGGCGCCAGGAGGAAGATCGAGAAGAAGAAGAAGAGGAAGAGTCTCCAGTGAAGTCCAGCGGGATTCTCTCAACTCGGACTCTCGTATCTGTTCACACCAGGATCTGTCTCCGGGATTCGTCGGGACTGTTCTCTGGGGATTCTGGGGGTTCTGGGGGTCTCTGGGACTTTGTTGGGCGAATGTTGGGTTGGAGGTATGGAGGATCCGGTCTAATAATTAGGCTCTGACCTGCGGCTTAATCGGTGGACCCGGTGGGGATCGAACCCACGACCAAGGGATTATGAGTTGACTCCTGTGTGTGTCGGGGCGTCTCGCAGCGTTTGCCGGCGTCCTCGATCAGCCATTTGAATAGGCGATTCTGGCTCGTATCGGGACGCCTGTGGACGGTACCGGACGACTTGGGAAACCCAATGTTGGGTGAATGTTGGGTGGAGCCAGCCGACTTCTAGCCCTTCGGCTGCCAAATCTGAACCGCCGAAAAGAGCCAAGGGCCCGGCGCAGGCGGGCCCAACGAATCGACGACACGCGTCTGGTTCAGGACGCGGACCCTCGTCACACCAACAAGAAGCACGAATCGTAACCCATCGGGGGATAAAGACCGACACTGATCGTCCCGGAAAGATGATTCGCGGACACCTCTCCGCTCAAGGACAAAAGCTCCCTGTCGGGTCTGCGACTGTTCGACCATCGACCCCTGACCGCCGGCCTCCATCCCGACTTGCCGGTTGCGTCTTCGACGGCGCGGGTGGACGCTTACGAGCGATCTCGATCCGGAGACGGCCACGTGTGGGTCTTCTTCAGCGAGCGAACGCCCGCCAGCTTAGCTCGACGCATCGGCGCATACCTCCTGCGCGAAGCCATGACGGCTTGCGCGGAGATCGACCTCGTGAGCTACGACCGCCTTTTCCCGGCACAGGACTTCCCACCAGGTGAGGCTTCGGCAACCTCATTGCTCTCCCGTCGCAACAAGGGAACGACCGTCTTTCTCGACCCATCGACGCTCGTGCGCTACACGGACCAATGGGAGTTCTTGGCGCCTGTTGATCGCCTGAGCCGCGAGGCTGCGCTGGTGCTCGCCGAGAACTTCGGCGATGTGCCTGTCGGCCCGGACGCGCGTACCTACCGTCGCCCCAGTCGCGCGCCGGGTTGGCCCCCTCCACCTGCGTCGATACGGGCGTTGGCTTCCGCGCGATGCTGGCGGTGGACCGCATCGGGTCGCCACCGTCCTTGCTCGCCGCGCTTATGCATGTCGCGTCATTGCACAATCCCGACATGCAGTCGAACACGTGTGGGGTCGAGAGGGCGCGTGTGAGTGTTGCTCACCCTCCGATCGGTATCCGCCCCGCAGTCGGCTTCAAGGGAGGGGGAACTGGGAAGTCCCGCTGGAGCACGATCTCGAGTTCTGACTCCGGAAGCGGCTTCGAGAAGTAATAGCCCTGCACGAATGAGCACCCCATAGCCCGAAGCATCTGGACCTGGCGCACGTTCTCTGCTCCCTCGGCGACGGTTGAAATACGGAAGTCGTGAGCAAGTTGCAGGATCATCTGAACTAGATGTGCTGCCTCGGCGCTGTCGGCGATGTGATCGACGAACGATTTATCGATTTTGAGGACGTCGACTGGCATGTCACGGAGTGAGCTGAGCGCTGAGTAACCGGTCCCGAAGTCGTCAATAGCAATTTTCACGCCGATTCGCCTCAGCTCGGAGAGCACTTCTGTCCTTTCTGCCGAGTCCTCGGAGTACAAGCTCTCAGTCACCTCAAGGGTGAGCTGCTGTGGGTCGATCTTGGACTCATCGAGGGCCTTGCGCACCACCGTGACAAAGCGCGGATCGAATAGCTGGCGGAGCGACACATTCACGCTGATGCGTAACGGCTCGTTGCCAATGTGGTTCCACGTCGGGAGAGCGTGACAAGCCCTGTTGAGCACCCATTCGCCGATGGGCACGATCCAGCCTGAGGCTTCAGCTGCGGGAATGAAGTCGTTGGGAAAGACCAAGCCTCGCTCGGGGTGGTTCCAACGAACGAGCGCCTCGACGGCTCTAACTCGGCCAGATTGGAGGTCAACGATCGGCTGATAGAAGAGAACGAACTCGTTCTGCTCCACTGCTCGCCGAAGCTCAGTTCCGATCTTGGCTCCTTCGAGGACCGAGCCATGTAGGTCCGGGGAGTAGACGACGAAGCATCGCTTTCCCTGTGCCTTTGCCGCATACATGGCGAGCTCCGCGTAGCGCAGCAGCTCCTCGTCGGTCTCCGCACCGCTCGCGTCGGTAGCCACGCCGACGCTCGCAGTCACGACCACCGCCTCGTCATCGAGCTCAAAAGGCAAGGAGAAACTCCCGATCAATCGTCTTGCTGCACTCGGGTCGACGCTCCCAAAAGCGCCCTCGAGCAGGACTGCGAACGCGTCGCCTCCGAGACGCGCTATGGCGTCAGCTTCTCGAAACGTCGCCTGAAGGCGCATAGCCACTTGCTGGATCAGCTCATCGCCCTGGTCACGGCCACGAAGGTCGTTCACCGCCTTGAAGTCGTCGAGGTTGATGAACATCACATGGAGCGAGCCACCGCTACGTGCACGACGTCGGACCGCCTGTTCAAGATGTTCCGCAAAGAGTGCGCGGTTGGCGAGGGCTGTGAGAGGGTCGTGGAATGCTTGATGGCGTAGTTGATCCTCAAGAGCTCGTTGATCGGTCACGTCCCGGCTATTGAGTACCAGTCCATTGACGCTTGGCTCGTCCAGCAAATTGGTTACCACCGACTGAAATATGCGCCACGTGCCGTCCAAGTGGCGAATGCGCCACTCGGTAGTCACCTCGTCGTTCGGGTCGGCCTTAAGGCGACCTACCACTGCCTGCCACCGGCTGTGGTCGTCCGGGTGGAGAAGGTCGAGGAGGCTCTTACCGGCGGTTCTCGCCTGCTCCCACCCGAGCACATTGGTAAGAGAGGGACTCTGGTAGACGACGGTCGCATCCTCGCCGAGGATCGTGATGGCGTCTGACGAATGCTCTACAAGAGCCGAGTACCGCGCTTCCCGGTCGCGTAGAACCTGGGTACCTAACGCCAGCTTCGTGTGAAGGCGATGGTTGAGCGTCAGATTGTCCAGGAGGGTGAGGATCTGTCTGAACCCCAGCACGAGGAGGAGGATGAACCCCTCGGAAGCGAGGAAGAGACCGAAGTGGCGTCCCTGGACGAGACGGATCGCTACGGCAACTCCCGCCAGGGCGACCAGGGCATAAGGGACTAAGACAGACATAAGCGTGACGAGTTCGGACTCCGAACTCTCTGACTCGTTCGGCGCCGAAACCAGGGTCCACCCGGCTCCTAACGCCACGAGCAGATACCCGACCACCCATCCAATGTCGAAAACGCTGCCCGATCCGTACGTGTTGACCTCGGTGAAGTACGCGAAGGAGCTGTCCGAGACGGCAAACGCGATGATGCCGAGCATGACTAGACGCAGGCTCCTGCGATTACTGAGCGCAGTGTGTCTGGCGAGGATTACCACGAGCGATACGAGCACTACGTCGCCCGCCGGATAGGCCATCGAGAGGACCTGTCTCAAGATGTCGCCCTGGTGGGACCCGTAGATCGGGCCCAGCACCGTGGCCCAGCTGAGGAACAACAGAGATCCAGCAATAAGCATGCCGTCCAAGAGTGCGCCCAGTCGCGAAGTCACGCGTCGAAGGTTGCTCGGGAACGCCAGCAGACCCACGACAGCGAGTGGGACAGCGGAGAGATACCCGGCGTCAGCGAGGGAGGGGAATGGTACGGCGACGTCGCGTATCAGCGAGTAGTAGCACCAAATTGCCTGCCCGACGGCCCAAGAAAGGCTTGAGGCCCCGAGGAAGGCCCACGCCTTCCGAGTTATTGCAGAGCGCCATGCGGCCCATCCGCACGCGCCGGTGGCGATCAGTGGCGCGAGCAACTGACCGAGATTGTCGACGGCGTTCGTGGTCCGCGTGCCGCCAAGATCGAGGACCACCCATGCGCCGAAGATCGCTGCTGCGACGAAGAGGGTAGCGGCGGTGGCCCAGAACCACCGGAGGGGCTTTGCCACGAGGACGCTGCACGACCTCACGACCTCATTTATCGACTGGCTACTGCAAATACTTAAGGGCCGCGGTAAATCGTTCTCGGCGAAGGCAGCATCCCGGTTTGGTGACAGCGATCGGTACAGACACCACGAACGATTCAAAGGATCAGGCTGCCCAAGACAAGTCTGGACTCCGTCGCGTCGTCGCGGTCACCCCTCTGGCTTGATACTCCGGCCTCGGACCCACCGGTGAAGGCGCTGAGTTCGTGAGACAACCTGCGATTTCCGAGTTCCATCCGATGAAGGTTTTCGATTGTCAACGCCGGGCGAAAATTGACCCCCCGCTTGGGGCCACCGGCCACGTTGGGTGGTCATTCGGCCAGAGGCGCCACCTCCTCGATGGCCGACAGTTGCTCAGGTGTAGTCCTCACCGGGCACCCTCCCGAGATCGCGGCCTTTGAACCTGTAGCTGTCGTCCTTTAGGTTGATGACCTCGGCGTGATGGACGAGGCGGTCGATCATGGCGGCCACAGTGTCGTCACCGAAGACCTCGCCCCATCGGCCGAAGGCCTTATTGGAGCTCACGGTCACGCTCGCTCGAAACGCGACGACACCAGCTGGAGGAAGAGATTGGCGGTTTGGTCCCGGCCTCCAAGGTCGGTGCCGAGTTGCTCCTCGACGTCATCTCGACGGCCTATGAACGCACGAGCCTTATGGTGACGGGCGATCTGCCCTTCGAGTCCTGGACAGAGGTCCTCGGCTCCGAGCGCCTCACACCGGGATCCGTCCTTCGGGATTCGTCGGGACTCTCCGGGTTTGTCCTCCTGGGATTCTGGGGATTCGGGGGATTCGGGAGATCTCCGAGACGTTGTTGGGCGATTGTTGGGTTGGAGACTTCGCGAATCGGGTCCGAAAAGTACCCTCTGAAACTGTGGTTTCATCGGTGGGCCCGGCAGGGATCGAACCTGCGACCAAGGGATTATGAGTCCCCTGCTCTGACCACTGAGCTACGGGCCCTTCCTGTAACTGCGGTTTGTCGCGCTACTGCTTGCCCTAACTGTGCCCTCGGATGCTACGCCCGAGGACAGGGAGTGCGAATCCGTCCCGTGCCTCGAGCCCTGCCGGCTTGCAACCCGGCCTGGGCGGCTGTGTTTCGAGGATGAGGCCCGGTTCCGGTTCCCCTCTCTCAGAGGGCCTGCCGCGGCTGTCGCGACGCCGGGAGGGGTGGACGAGGCCGGCTCGCGCTCTGGCTAGGGGACACGGATGGCGATTGGTTAACATCCGGCCGTGCGACATCGAGGCGGCGACGGTCACCTAAGGGACCGGTCCGCTTGGCGCCTCGTCCTATGGTGCGCGTGGGCGGTGGGTTCGCTCGTCCTCGTCGGCCTGCTCTACCTCTCGTCCGTGCATTCGTATGCCGCGAACTCGGATGGGGCCAGCGTGATTCTCGAGGGAAAGGCCTTGCTCGGGAATCTCACGCTCACCCACTGGGCTCTCTCCCTCGACTCGTTCTGGTTGGTGGATGCCCCGGTCTACGCAATTGCCGTCCTCGTCGGAGGAGTCCATCCGCAACTACTTCACCTTGTGCCGGCGATCATCGCCGTCGGCGTCATCGGGTTCGGAGCATGGATCGCGCAGCGTGGTCGAGGTCGGTGGGCCGGCTTACTGGCCGCAGGGACTGTCGTTGTGCTTCTCGGCCTGCCGACGCATGCCTTCGCAGAGTTCTTCCTCATCGGTCCATTCCATGTGGCGACGACGCTTTGGTGCCTTGTCGCGTTCGTGGCGTTGCGGAGGGCTCGTTTCGGCTGGGGCTGGCTGCTGGCGGTCGTCTTCCTCGCGGCCGGCCTGCTCGGAGACCTCCAGATTGTGGTCCTCGGAGTGGCACCGATTGGCCTGGCGGGGATAGTTGCCGCGCTACGGGCTCGGCGATGGAGAGCGGGTGCTCCTGCGTTCACTGCGGCATTGGGCAGCGTCGTGTTTGCCGAAGCCGCGCGCAGGATCACTTGGGCAATCGGGGCCTACACCATCGGCGCGGCGAATCCTCGGGCGCAGTTCCATCAGATGTTTCACAACGTCTATCACGTCATCACCTGGGGAGCGGCGTTGGAGGGTGTCGGGTCTCGACCCTTCGGTTCGCCGGGAGTGCCACCGATCCTCGGGGTTGCACACGCGATCGGGCTAGGTCTGGGCGCGTTGGCGATCGGTGTCGGGCTTGTTGCGATCGTCCGCTCGGTCGTGGGCTCGATCGTGGGCGGCGACGTACCGGCATCAGATGAGGTTGCTGGCTCGGACCGCTGGGAGGCCGCCTGGTTCGAGGATGTGCTCGTCTTCGGTTTCTTCGGCGGCTGCTCCACCTTTGTATGGTTCTCCTTCTCGTCGCAGGCCCCTTTTGGCCGCTACCTGACGGCCGCGATGATCTTCGGCTCGATCCTTGGTGCGCGCCTCGCGGGACAGATCGCGGGACGTGCGACGAATGGATGGCCGAGGATTGTCCTCGCCGGAGTGGCTGGTCTTGTGGTCCTCGGCTACGCGACGACCTTCGTGAACACCCTCACGACTCCGTCACCGGCTCAACCCGCCGTGGGCCTGGCTGCGTATCTCGAGCAGCACCATCTCACCAGAGGCATAGGCGACTACTGGAGCGCGTCGATCGTGACGGTGGAGTCCTCCGATTCCGTTGTCGTCCGCCCGGTCGTCACGCGTGCCGGCGGTCAGCATGTCGTGCGATACAGGAGGCTGTCGAGCTCGGCATGGTACGGGGGAGGCTTCGAGTTCCTCGTCTACAACGCGACGGCGCCATGGGGAGGCGTCGACGCGCAGTCAGCTCTGGCATCGTTCGGGCCGCCGCAACACGTAACAGCCGTCGGTCCATACCACGTGCTGACCTGGGCACACGACCTCTCGCTGCGGGGTGACGGCACTTACGCGCCACAGCCGTGGGCGCACCAATAGCGAGCCTGCTCGTTGCAACTGCGGGGCCAGGATGCTCACGAGTGTGGTTTGACGTCGAAAGACCTCGAAGCTTCGGTGCGCAGCTCCGGGGGAGAGACTCGAACTCTCAACCACACGATTAACAGTCGCGTGCTCTGCCGATTGAGCTACCCCGGAAATCAGCGCGAAGCCTATACGGGCTGACGGTCCTCGACCGCCGCCTGTTCGAAAGCCACGTCGGACGGCCCTCCGGACGCCCGCAGCGGGCGTCGCTGATCACGCCGAAACGGGTGTCTGCCCGCTCAGCCGGGCGAGCCCAGGGGACTTCGCACTGGCGAAGCTCGGACGCGCGATGTAAGAAAGGCGGATGCGGTTCAGGACCGGGTTCGTCGTGGGGTGTGCAGCAGGCTTCTACCTGACCAAGAAGGCGCGCCAGCTCCGGGCCCCGATTGCGAGCCGCGGCCAGCTCGCTTCACCAACATCGGACTGGTCACTGCACACCAGCCCGAATGTGCGCGCGGCAGAGCTGAAGGCCGAAAAAGTGCTCGCACTGGGCGATCTCGCTCGGGAAAGAGCAAGTGATCTGCTGCGCGGACCGGTCGGGAACCTTGCTCGGGAACGAGTGATCGCCCTTTTCGAGAGCGCCGTCTCGCCCCAACGTACGGAGGCGACAAGAAGGACCTGAGCCCGCTCGCTCGGCTTCAGTCGCCTTCCACATAGTCCCGAAGCGGGCGCGACACCATCGGGTGACGCAGCTTCGCGAGCGTCTTCATCTCGATCTGGCGAATGCGCTCCCGGGTGACTCCGAAGATTTGCCCGACCTCCTCGAGGGTCCGGATCCGGCCGTCGTCCAGGCCGAAACGAAGCCTCACCACTTCCTGCTCGCGTTCGCTCAACTCGGATAGGGCACGTTTCACTGCCTCGTTCAGCAACATTCGCGTGGCCGCGTCGACCGGTACTTCGGCAGTGTGGTCTTCGATCAGGTCCGAGAGGCTGAAGTCCTCCTCCTCGCTGATTGGTTGTTCCAGGGAAATGGTGTCCTGACTGATCCGCTGGAGCTCGCGCACTCTTTCGACCGGGAACTGCGTCCGGGCGGAGACCTCCTCGACCGTCGGCTCACGGCCGAGCTCCTGGGACAGTTGCCGCTGGGTGCGCACGATCTTGTTGATCGTCTCGACCATGTGGACTGGGATTCGAATCGTGCGGGCCTGGTCTGCGACGGCCCGTGTGATGGCCTGGCGGATCCACCAAGTGGCGTACGTGGAGAACTTGAAGCCGCGGCGATAGTCGAATTTCTCGACCGCGCGCATCAATCCGAGATTGCCTTCCTGGATGAGGTCCAAGAACGCCATCCCTCGATTGCGATAACGCTTCGCGATCGAGACCACCAGTCGCAGGTTCGCCTCGATGAGGAGATCCTTGGCCTCCAAGCCTTCGTGGATCGCCCGTTCGGCCGCTCGGCGCTCCTCGAAGGCAATCTTGTCAAAGGTCCCTGATGCTCTTAGGGCGGCCAGCTCTGCGGCCGCCTCCTGGCCGGCCTCGATCTTTCGTGCGCAAAGAACCTCGAGCTCGGGCGAAAGCAGCGAGACGCGCCCGATCTCCCTCAGATAGGCGCGAACGGGATCTGTTGCCTGGGCATCGCCGTTCCCGCCCCCGAGTGACATCGGCACCGAGACGACACGTGGGCGAGGCTTGGGGAGGATCGCGCCGTTCTCGCGATCGCCGTCTTGCAACAGCGCGTCGGCTCCGATGCCGTCGAAGTCCACCAGGGGTGGCTCGGCCGGTGCAGGCTCGCGGACCTCCGCGGTGCCGTTGGCCGCGCTGGTGCCAGTCGTGGAGCCTTTGACTCCCGACTCGGGGGCCTGCTCGGTCGTGCCGGTCATCTCGCCTCCAGATAGCGCTGCGACAGCCACGCTACCAATCGATTCGCAGCGTCACTCACGGCAGGCGAAGTCCTATCGGCCGTTCCCGGTTCCTGCACTAGCTCCAGCTCGGACTTTAGCCATCTGATGGCGGCACCGGCCGCAGCGAGCCGGGTCGCGTCGTCCTCGGCACTGGCCTGGCGGGCCTCGGCCTTGATTTCGTCGAGTGCTACCTGGGCGGCGGAGCGGGCCAGGGCGGTCACGGTCTGGTCCGGGTCCGCGTCGGGCTCGGACACCGCGAGTTGCCGAAGCAGGTCCGCCACTTCCTCGTCTGCACTCTCGATGGCGTCATGCAGGTTTGTCGAGCTGGTAAGTGCCGTGAGTGCAGCTCGCTGGAGCGGGTCGGCGAACATCGCCTCGTTCAATCGCCCAGCCATGGCCTGCGGCTCGCGAACCGCGAGCACGAGCGCGTCCCGTCCGGCGCGCTCGCCCGAAGGAACAGGGTTCGGTTCCCGCCAAGAGCTGGAGCCAGGCCCGGCTGGTCGTGTTCTGCCCCCGGACTGCTCCCAGCTGCCCTCGGGGTCCGGTTGCCATGGCGGTTCCTCGTCTGGTGGTTGAGACCGCCCGCCGCCAACGGCCCGGCCGGCCTCGCCGGTAGTCTTGCGACTCGATGCCTTGAAGGCCTGGACGAGCGCCTCCAAGCGTGGTCGCAGTCGCTCGGGGTCTTGCCTGGTCAGGTCCGACACGCTGACGAGGAATTGATCGCGAACCAGTTCGTTCGGGTGCTCGGCGACCATCGCGAGAGCAGCTTCGGCCGCGTGGGCCCGGCCTTCGCCGGTCTTGAGCTCGCCCGAGGCCAGCGCCCGATCCACCCTGAAGCGGAGAAACGTCTTCGCGTTCTCGACCGCATCGGTCAAGGCCTGCGGCTCGCGCATCGCGAGGTCCGCCGGGTCGCTGCCCGCGGGCAGGGCGGCAACGGCGACTTCCAGTTCGTGACGTTTCTCCCATTCATAAAAGCGGGCAGCAGCCGATTGGCCGGCAGCGTCGGCATCGAACGCTAGGACGACTCGTTTCGCGAATCGCCCGAGGAGGCGGAAGTGTTCCTCGGTGAGCGCCGTCCCGCAAGTGGCCACCGCTCGGGGCAAGCCGGCAGCGAAGAAGCCGATGACGTCGGTATAGCCCTCGCAAATGATCACTTCGCCGGTTTGAACGATGGCATGTTTGGCCCAGTTGAGGCCGTAAAGGGTCCGCCTCTTCGAATAGATCGGTGTCTCGGGCGAGTTGCGGTACTTAGGGCCGGCCCCCTCGCCGGCACCGGGGAGGATCCTGCCACCCAGCCCGATCGCCTTGCCCGCCGGGTCGAAGATCGGGAAGATGACCCGGCCCCGGAAGGCATCACGCAGTCGGTTCTGGGCCTCGTGGGCGAGTCCTGCTTTGACGAGCAGATCTGCGGGGGCCCGGACCGCTTCAACGAGCGACCTGCCTGCCTCAGGTGCCCAGCCCAGGCCGAACTGGCGCACGGTCTCACCCTCGTAGCCCCGCGACCGCAGGTACTGCCGTGCACGTTTCGCGTCCGGCTGGCTGAGCAGCTCCTCGTGGTAGAAGGCAACCGCCCGCTCCATGACGCCGAGCAGGGCCTTGCGCCCTTCGCGGTCGGGCTGGTCCTTGCCGCCCGTGTCGTGGCGGATCGCGATCCCGGCCCGTGCCGCCAGGCGCTCTACTGCTTCGACGAAGTCGCAGCCCTCGATGTTGCGCAGGAAGGTGATCGCGTCCCCGGAGACCTGACACCCGAAGCAGTAGTAGAGGCCTTCTTCGGCGTTGACCGAGAACGATGCCGTCTTCTCGGCATGAAACGGGCACAGGCCGACATAGCGCCGCCCAACCCGCTTGAGCGGCGTGTACTCACCTATCAGGGCGAGGATGTCGGTTGCGGAGCGGACCGCAGCCACGTCGTCGTCGGGAATCGCCATCACTTGGACGGTACCGCGTGCGTGCGCGGGCGCGCCCAGGGGTCGCGGTTCGGTTGGCCGGAGCCGATCTCGTGCTACGAGGAAGCTTGTTTTGCCTTCTCAGCGTCCATCGCGAGCACCGCGTGGGCTGCTGCGAGTCGCGCAACAGGTACCCGGAACGGCGAGCAGCTGACGTAGTCGAGTCCTGCCCTGGCGAAGAAGTCGATCGAGACCGGGTCGCCGCCGTGCTCGCCGCAGACCCCGATCTTGAGTCCCGGGCGAGCGGCGCGCCCGCGCTCGACGGCGATGCGAACCAGCTCGCCCACGCCGGCTGTGTCGACGTTCTCGAACGGGTTCGCGCTGAGAAGGCCTTGGCTCAGGTAAGCGGCCATCATCCTGCCCTCGACGTCGTCGCGGCTGAAGCCGAAGGTCATCTGGGTGAGATCGTTCGTCCCGAACGAGAAGAAGTCCGCCACTTCGGCGATCTGGTCCGCGAGCAGCGCGGCTCGTGGAGTCTCGATCATCGTGCCTATGGCAACCTCGATCCGTTTGGCGGTCTCAGTGTCTCCGCCCTTGGGCGCCGCGTCCTGCAGCGCCTGGACAACCCAGGAGCGGGCGAGCGCCATCTCCTCGCGCGAGATCGTGAGAGGGATCATGATCTCCACGATCGGGTGGCCTCCCGCAGCTGCCCTTTCGTAGGCGGCCTCCATGAGGGCGCGCACCTGCATTGCGTACAGGCCTGGCTTCAAGACCCCGAGCCGTACGCCACGCACCCCGATCATCGGGTTGGCCTCACGCCAGGACATGGCTGCTTCGAGGAGCTTGTTCTCGTCGTCGGTGAGGCCTTCCTTCGCCTGCTTCACGAGGAGGGATTCGACGTCGGGCAGGAACTCGTGCAGCGGCGGGTCGAGCCCGCGGACGATCACGGGCAGGCCGTCCATGGCCTCGAGGATTCCGAGGAAGTCCGCCTTCTGTGCAGCTCGCAGCTCCTCGAGCGCCGCGGTCTCTTCGTCTTCGGTCGATGCGAGGATCATCCGTCTCATGATCGGCAGGCGGTCGTCTCCGAAGAACATGTGCTCGGTCCGGCACAGGCCGATCCCCTCGGCTCCGAGCCGGCGAGCGTTCGCCGCGTCGTCGCCGGTGTCAGCGTTGGCGCGAACCCCGAGGCGGCCCGAGCGGATCTCGTCGGCCCAGCTGAGCAGCTTTGTCAGTTCTGGGGGCGCCTCGGCGGCGATCAGGGGCACGGCGCCGATGACGACGGTGCCCTCCGAGCCGTCGATCGAGATCACCTCGCCCTCCCGGACGACGGTGTCGCCGACTCGGAAGAGCTTGTCGGATGCGCTGATCCGTAGGGCTTCGGCGCCGACCACCGCCGGCTTGCCCCAGCCGCGGGCGACGACTGCGGCGTGGCTCACCAGGCCGCCCCTGGCGGTCAGGATGCCTTCGGCGGCGAGCATGCCGTGCACGTCCTCGGGGGAGGTCTCGTTGCGCACGAGGATCACGTGCTCACCATTCGCAGCGGCAGCGGCGGCGTCATCCGCGGTGAAGCACACGGCGCCGACAGCGGCGCCGGGCGACGCGGCGAGCCCCTTGGCCAGGACTGGCGAGGAGTTGTCCGCGAACTGTGGATGCAGCACCGCCTCGATGTGCTCGGCGGTCGTCCTTTGTAGCGCCTCGGCGTGTGTGAGCGAGATGGCCGGATCGTCGACCATGTCCACTGCCATGCGGAGCGCGGCCCGGCCGGTTCGCTTGCCGACGCGGGTCTGCAGCATCCAGAGCTTGCCTTGCTCGATGGTGAACTCCGTGTCGCACATGTCCCGGTAATGTGCTTCCAGCCTGGAGAAGATCTCCATCAGCTCCTCGTAGATCGAGGGGAACTTGCTCCCCAGCGCGGAGAGCGGCTCGGTGTTGCGTATCCCGGCGACCACGTCCTCGCCCTGGGCGTTGACGAGGAAGTCGCCGTAAGCGCCCTTGGCCCCGGTGGCCGGGTCCCGTGTGAAGCCGACACCCGTGCCTGACTTCTCGTCGCGGTTCCCGAAGACCATGGCCTGCACGTTCACCGCCGTGCCGAGATCGTTCGGGATGTGCTCCCGCAAGCGGTAGGCGACGGCCCTGGCCCCGTTCCACGAAGCGAACACGGCCTCGATCGCGCCGCGAAGCTGGTCGATCGGTTCCTGTGGGAAGGGGCTTCCTGTCGTGCGCTCTACAACGCCCTTCAGCTCCTCTACGAGCCCTTGAAGGGCCGCCGCGGGCAACTCCGCGTCCGAAGCACCTGTGCGCTCCTTCAGGGCCTCTAGAGGCCCGTCCAGCTCATCGCCCGGGACTCCCAGGACGATACGTCCGTACATCTGCACAAAACGCCGGTACGAGTCGAACGCGAACCGCTCGTCATTGGTCTGCTTGGCGAGGCCTTCGACCGACCGGTCGTTGAGGCCGAGGTTCAAGACGGTGTCCATCATGCCAGGCATGGAGAACTTCGCTCCCGAGCGGACCGACACGAGCAACGGGTCGTCCGGGTCGCCGAGCCGGCGTCCCATGCGCTCCTCGAGCCTCGTGAGGTGCCCGGCGATCTCGCCGTCGAGCTCGTCGGGCCACCCCTCCGACATGTACGCCCGGCAGGCGTCTGTCGAGATCGTAAAGCCGTGTGGCACCGGCAGGCCCAGCACCGAGGTCATCTCGGCCAAGTTGGCGCCTTTCCCGCCTAGGAGGTCCTTGAGCTCCATCGGCGCACGAGGATGCGCGTGGTCGAAGTCGTACACGTAGCTCATGGGGGGTCCTCCTAGGAGTTGTCGCGGCAAGCTGAGCCTAAACGAGACCCGGGTGGTGGCCCAAAACGAGCTGTTCTGCCGCCTGGCGGCGGCACCGGGACCCGTAATTTCGCCCGGGGTCGGAGCCCGGAGCCGCCTCAGATGTCGAATCGTGCGAGAAGGTGGGGGACGAGGTCCTCGATCGGGAGTCTCGTCTGCTCGGTCGAGTCGCGATCGCGGACCGTCACCTGTTGGTCCTCGAGGCTCTCGAAGTCGATGGTCACGCAATAGGGGGTGCCGATCTCGTCCTGGCGCCGGTAGCGCCGGCCGATCGATTGAGTCTCGTCGAACTCGCACATGAAGTAGCGCTGAAGCCGGTGCAGGACGTCTCTCGAAAGAGGAGCGAGCGTTTCCTTTTTCGACAAGGGGAGAACGGCGACTTGGTAGGGAGCCAGCCGCGGGTGCAGGCGGAGCACCGCTCGCCGCTCACCGCCGATCTCGTCCTCGTCGTAGGCAGCCAACAGGAACGCCATCATCGCTCGAGTCGCGCCGGCTGCCGGCTCGACGACGTGGGGGAGGTAACTCTCGCCCGCCGCTTGGTCGAAGTATTCGAGGGATGTACCCGAACTCTCCTGGTGAGCGCGTAGGTCGAAGTCCGTCCTGTTGGCGATGCCCTCCAGCTCACCCCAGCCCCAAGGAAAGAAGAACTCAACGTCTGTCGTTCCGGCGGAGTAGTGAGAGAGCTCCTCCTTCTCATGCGGCCGGAGGCGCAACTTCTCACTGGTGATGCCATAGCGCGTGTACCAGGCAAGCCGTTCGTCGCACCAGTACTGATGCCAACGCGGGCTGTCTGCAGGTGGGACGAAGAACTCAAGCTCCATCAGCTCGAACTCCCGTGTGCGGAAGACGAAGTTGCCGGGTGTGATCTCGTTTCTGAATGCCCGCCCGAGCTGCGCGATCCCGAACGGCGGCCTGCGCCTCGTGGTGGTGAGGACGTTGAGGAAGTTCACGAACATGCCCTGAGCCGTCTCGGGCCGGAGGTAGGCAACCGAAGAGTCGCCTTCGACCGGTCCGACGTAGGTCTTGAACATGAGGTTGAACGGCCGAGCCTCTGTCAGGTCTTTGGAGCCGCAATTGGGGCACGCGTCCTCGATCTGGTCCGCGCGCCATCGCTCCTTGCAGCTGCGGCAGTCGACCAGCGGGTCGGTGAACGTCGCCAGGTGGCCCGATGCCTCCCAGACCTTGGGGTTGGTGAGGATAGCGGCATCGATGGGCACGACGTCGTCGCGCTCTTGGATCATCGCTCGCCACCACGCCTCGCGGACGTTGCGGAGCATGAGAGCGCCGAGCGGGCCGTAGTCGTAAGTCGAGCGGATGCCGCCATAGATCTCGGCCGAAGGGAAGACGAAACCCCGCCGCTTGCACAGGTTGACAACGGCGTCGAACAGCCCGGGGTTGGTCGCGGGCTCGAAAGATGTCGGCATGGCGGCAGGTTACTTGCACGCGACCAGTACACCTTGCTGTTCCGCCCGGTGCCTCGGCTCTGGGTGACCGGTATCTAGGAGCGTGGGTCACTAGCCTCCCTGTTTCACGCCGAGCCCGGACACGTCCGCTCGGGCGTGCCAGCGTGGCTGGAGTTCCGGGAGGCCGTGTAGTACGAGCCCGTCTCG
>Ga0182017_10001412_pt1 | contig 18514 bp, 18 predicted proteins | sample 712E3DmetaG_FD_120492 | JGI IMG/M metagenome (GOLD analysis project Ga0182017, IMG submission 120492) | Permafrost microbial communities from Stordalen Mire, Sweden - 712E3D metaG | ecosystem: Environmental > Terrestrial > Soil > Wetlands > Permafrost | place: Sweden: Stordalen | collected... | reverse complement strand
GCCCTCCCAGCGGGCTTTCGTAAAGATCTCTGCGTTCTTTCGCCGTCTGCGGGAGTCCCTGGTTTTTGACCCGTCGAGAGGATGTCTCGTCTTCAACAGCGGGGATGGCGTGGACGTCGATATCGCCGAGATCAAGGCGCGGCTCAAGAGTCCGGAAAGCATGGTCATCAAGCTGGGCAAGAATGAGGAAGGAGAGGCCCACGATATCAGGGATATCCTGGCGATTACCTTTATCCTCACCAACATCGATGACACGCTAAAGCTCTTCCATGCCCTACAGAAAAGGGGTGTGATCCTACAGGAGAACACCGCGTCGCACTCGGTTACCCAGACGCTATTTGATGGGCCAGAGGACATGAAAGAGGCGATACGGCGGCTTATGCTCAGTCTTTCCCAGAGCGGGGGAGATAATGTCGTGCCCCACGAGGAACAGCTACTTGCGCACGCGCGAACTTTCTATGAGGCGCTGGGCAAGAATGCGGAGGACAACGTCCATTCGTCCAGGAAACACAGGAAAATCCAGTGCAAGATCGCATTTTCTTTGCCGATCCATCGCGCTACTAATACTAACGAGATCGTGATCCCTGGCACGACTCTTTACGAAGGCAGGGACAAGGTCGACAAGACGACCGAGCAACACACGCTGGGGGTCGAGCTACGCATTTCCGACGTGGAGAGCTGGCGGGCCTCCGAACGTACGGGTGATTCGCACCATGATGCATACAAATTCCGCCAACTGGTCCATGTAATGAACCGGGTCTTCAAAAACGTATTCCACTTTCCGGATGAGGGTTTTCCTCAGCTCCGAAAAGATCAGACTGCAATCTTTCCTTGATTCGCGACCGTGATCCCGCCCGCCACCCGGTGACCTGCGTGTCATGCCACATTTCAAACCGTAATAATTATCTTTCCAATTTATAAAGTCTGTTTGTTTGTAGGTGAAATCGATACTCGATAACTTTCTGCTAAACGTAACATATTCTGCTTTTCCTCGTGATATTGATCCGAACTCAACAACCAATTTTGTCGACAGCGCCGGCAAAATCTGCCTTTACCTCAAGGGGGGGGAAAGCCAACAGCGGAATGTTTGTTGATTGAGGTGAAACATGACTTGCCAAGTGGAATCCAAGAAAAGGCTTTGAGAGGAAGTCAACCGGACATTAGCTGTCCTTTAGGACATGGAATGATCCGGGGGAATTACTGCCAAAGTCTTTTACCCTTATAATTAGGGAATTCGTTCTTTCATGCAGGGCAGGGAGGTAATCGATAATAGTATTACTTGACAATAAGATTAATATATCCTACTATTAAGTAGGAGGTTGTTACCAATGATAAAAACATCAATTACCATCCCGAATGATTTGTTTGAAGAGGCGAAAGATATTTCCGGTAACTTCAGCGCATTGGCAACAGAAGCTATCGGGGATTATATAAGGAAAAAGAAAATCGAGAAGGCCCTGAAGAGCCGCGGGAAGTGGGCTGACCGGAAAAAGAAAAGTACCGACATAGTAAACGAACTGCGATCAGAAAACGGTAGAACCTATGCAAAGCGTTCTGATTGATACCGACATCGCAATAGACTATCTGAGAGGATCAGAGGAAGCAGCGCGCCTCTTAGAACAACTATGGAACAACAATATGGCCCATCTGAGCATCCTATCGGTATACGAGCTTTGCGCAGGTATGAGAGCCACAGAAAAGGAAGCTACGGAAGACTTTATCAATGCATGCAACGTTGAACCGGTTACAATGCAAATGGCAAAAAAGGCGGGTGATATGTACAAGCACTGGAGAGGGAAGGGCGTTACCATTACGTCCATTGATTGCCTTATTGCTGCTACGGCCGCATTTAATAAACACAAAATAGCCACAAGGAACAAAGGCCATTACCCCGAAAGAGGCCTTCTGCTCGGGCAGTTATTAACACATGTAACTAACCAAAAATAAATATAAGTTCACATAATGTTTTTTATTGGTTGGTAGGATTGTTCCGATTTTACTCTTTTATTGACAGACAATAAATTATCGGCTATAGTGCACTTAGAGTGCATTATGTCCGATACTAACAGACCCTATATGGCGAGAACATTGGAAAGCTTTTTCAAAAAGGCTTCCGGGCAATTTCCGGTTATGCTTGTTACCGGTGCAAGGCAGGTGGGCAAAACAACCTTCCTCCAGCATTTGGAAGAAAAGGGCAGGTCCTATGTGACGCTCGATGACCCCCTTGTATTGAGCCTCGCGAAACAAGACCCGGCCCTTTTTATGCAGCGCTTCCCGGCGCCTGTTATTATTGATGAGATCCAATACGCGCCCGAACTGCTTCCCTATATCAAGATTGAGGCTGATAAGACACGACGACCGGGCCTTTTCTGGCTTACCGGTTCTCAGCAGTTCCATATGATGAAAGGCGTATCCGAATCACTGGCGGGCAGGGTAGGCATTACACAATTGTGCGGTTTTTCAAGACGGGAGTGCGCAGGACAGGGTTTGGGGACAACACCTTTTCTTCCCTTGCCCGATGAAGTAAACAAAAAGATAAAAACCGGGGGAAAGCTGACGTTGAAAGAACTGTACCGTGTTATCTGGCGGGGTTCTTTTCCAGTCATGGCCCTCAATGATAAAACAGACCGCGATCTGTTCTACAGTTCCTATGTACAGACCTATTTGCAGAGGGACATCCGTGACCTTGCTCGCGTGGGGGATGAAATGGCATTCCTGCGTTTCCTGCGGACATCGGCGGCAAGATCCGGCCAACTGCTGAACCTTGCAGAGCTTGCCCGTGACGCTGATGTTGCGCCCAATACCGCCAAGAGCTGGCTCTCCATCCTTGTGACCTCGGGTGTTGTCTATCTTCTTGAACCCTATCACACAAACGTTACCAAACGTCTTGTGAAGACTCCCAAGCTTTATTTCCTGGATACGGGACTATGCGCATGGCTCACAGAATGGTCGACCCCGGAAACCCTGTCTGCCGGTGCCATGTCGGGGGCGATTCTTGAAACCTGGATTATATCAGAAATCCTCAAAACGTGGTGGTATAACGGTTTAAAGGCCCCGTTCTACTTTTATCGCGATAAAGACCAGAAAGAAATCGATCTCCTGATCATACAAGATGGGACCGTGTACCCCCTGGAATTCAAAAAAAGCGCCTCTCCCAACAAAGATATGATACGGCACTTTCAGGTCTTGCAAAAACTCAAGATGCCGATTGGTCCGGGAGGAGTCATCTGCCTGGCTCAACAGAGTTTGCCGTTAACCGAAAAAGTTCTCTCCATCCCGGTCAGCGTTTTATAAAAATGCTTCGTTTCTCCATCGTATCGCAGAAAAAGCTTGATTTATCGATAGAATATGAGAATAATTCATGCAGATGGCTGTTTTTTCAGGGGTTAAGACAACAGGTAACTGATACTTGCCTGACAATTATAGATACGTTCACTTATATCCAAGGAGGTAGAAGTAATGACCAAAACAGAACTCGCAGCAAAACTGGCGGCAGAAATTAAGGTATCACAAGCAGTTGCCACAAGGGCCATCGCTGTAGTCACGAACTCCATCGCTCAGGCATTGAGTAAAGGTGACAAGGTGACCCTCATTGGTTTTGGTACATTCTCAGTATCTAATCGCAAGGCCAGGAAAGGAAGAAATCCACAGACCGGCAAAGAGATCAAGATAGCAGCAAAGAAGGTCCCCAAGTTTACCGCCGGAGCATCTCTAAAGGCGTCGGTAAGCGGCAAGACGGCAGCAACTAAACCCAAAGTGACGAAAGTAAAACCGGCTGCCAAAGCAAAAAAGAAATAGATTAAAACAGCAGGCGGGCCCTTTGGTCCGCCTCAACTCCCAATAAATCGAGATTATTAGTGGGTAAGAACACCCGTGTGAATTGTCTTTATTATGAGGGAGCATTTAGGGTATCTTAACGCCTTATGGCTGATTGCAAACGATGTGGAAGAGATACCGAAGATCCGGGAACGACCTCGTGTTCCAAAACCCCCGTTGCTTATGAAGACGGCGAATATCTGCCAAGGGCCCCCTACGATGATAATGAAACAGAACGGTGCTCTGTCTGTCATGTCATGTCCGGTGGTGTCCATCACGATGGGTGCTATATGGAGAGATGCCCCAGGTGCGGGCAGAGACTCATTTCTTGCGGGTGCGTGAAAGGGTAGGGGTACGTAGTGTATAAGACATCCCGATTGATCGAACCTGTTTCTATGATTGTTCTTACAGGAGGTCCCTGTTTCGGTAAAAGCTCCTCCCTGGCATACCTTACAGAGAAGTTATCAGACCATGGGTTCATGGTATTTGTCATCCCCGAAACAGCGACCTTAATCACCAACAGTGGTATAGACCGGCGCAAGATGAATAAATCAAAACAGGTGGCGATGTATGAAGAGGCCATCCTTGATATGCAGCTTGCTTTTGAAGAAACCTATCAGCAAACAGTAGCACGTATCTTCCCGGAAAGGAAAAAGGTTATCCTCCTCGACAGGGGGATCATGGACATCAAAGCGTTCATTCCTGATGACGATTTCAAGGTGATGCTGAAAAGAAAGAAATTGACCGAGGTCAAACTAAGGGACCGGTACAACGGGGTGATCCATCTCGTTACCGCAGCAGAGGGAGCTCTTCCATTCTATACAGGAGAGAATAACTCTGCAAGAATGGAAACGCCTGAAGAGGCACTCACTATTGACCAGAAAATACGTGAAAGCTGGCTGGGTCATCCGCATTTCAAAATCATCGATAACTCGACTGACTTTGAAGGGAAGATCAGCAGGGCATTTTCGGCAATTTCTCATTTTCTCGGACTCCCGGCGCCTCTTCAGATCACAGAGAAGTTCCTTGTGAAAAGTGTTCAATATGATAAAATACCCGCTCACCAGATAATCCACATAGAACAGATGTATCTACGCTCAAAGAACAAAAATGAAGAGATAAGGATAAGGAAGCGTGGGCAAAACGGCGCTTACCTATACTTCCTTTCAAGGAAAACATTGATTGAGGAAGAAGAGCTTATCACTGAACAGGAATACATGAACCTGACAAAGCTTATAGACCCCAAAACTGATGGTATGGAAAAGGAGCGTATCTGCTTCTTATGGAGAAACCAGTATTGCGAACTCGACAGTTACAAGGGGAAGTGTGAGGGAATTACCATATTAAAAGTAGAGCCTGTTGAAACGGCAAGAGATACATCTAAAATACATATACCGCCTTTTATTGCCGTTGAAGGTAATATCACCGGTAACCCACAGTACAATGAGCGCTCTATGGCAATGAAACAGAAAAAGAAAACCTGAAAGCAGGTACTGTTCGTTACAAATAAGAGGGTAGGGCACTAAGCACGAGCATAAAGTTGCAAATTACACCTGTCCTGAAAGAACAGTGGCTATTTTCAACGGCTCGTGCGGACTGAAAGGCACGCTCTAAGAGTGGGCTCTTAAGGTCCGCGAAGCAGAGCCTTAAAGAGAACACCGTTTGAGGGTGACTAATCCTTAAAAAACAGGGTGGGAAAAAAGAATAGGGTAGGGTAGGGACCCGGAAGGGTCCCCGGCTAGGCGAGTCGGGACAGGAGACGATTTAAATATCCATCGATTCCACCCTTCTCTGTTTTTTCGATTCTTTCCAGTTCGGGTCTGATTCGTTTCATGGTGTCTTCATTGCGGACTGCATCAATAGGCAAGGCCCCGTAGGAGCCTCGCTTCAAAAGCGAGAATGCCTGCTTCTGTTCTTTCGAAAGTAAGAGGTATTCGTCAATGTCTTTCAGCATCTGTTCCTTATTTTCATCGAGATACCCATTAACATGCATTAAAAGGTTCAGGCCGTGATCACCGCAGCAAAAATAGCTGTGCATTGCGTTGAGGTTTTCAAGGAGCAAGCGGATTTCTCTTATTACCTCTTCATCGGTCATGGGAACGAATGTGCCGTTCTCAACCATATTCTGCATAGGAGATTTAGGGTGCATGGCGAACGTCCGGACTCTGATAAAATCAGGCTCTATCATATTTAAAAGCCTTGCTGTCTCCAGGGCATGCTCTTCGCTCAGCGTCCTGCCGCCCACACCGGGCATGATATATTCGGACAGTTCGATGCCGGCCTCTTTGACATGCCTGCCACCAGTGACAATATCATCCTCGGTTATCCCCTTCTTGATCATCTTCAGTACCTTTTCGGAGCCGCTTTCCATCCCCACATGCAGCCTCGTCAATCCGGCTTCTTTTAATTGCTTGAGTTCCTCGACGCTTCTTCTTCTAAGGGTCGGCGCCCTTGCATAGGATGTTATCCTTTCAATGGCAGGGAATTTCTGTTTGAGATATCTTAGAACATCCAGGACGTCTTTGGTTTTTAATACAAGGGTATCGCCATCCTGCAAAAACGCTGTCCGGACCGAATAACCTTCATATTCTCTCGCCATACTATCGATATCTTTCTTTACTTCTTCCACCGTTCTCCGCGAAAACTTCGTCTTTTTATAGGACGCGCAAAAGAGGCACTGGTTCCACGGGCAATTTCTCGTTACCCTTACCAGGAGGCTCGAAGCCTCGCTGGGGGGTCTTATTTTCCCTTGTTCATACATGCAAACTCCTATTCATCAGAAGAAACACAGGCATAGCTGATCCGCACTAGAACCCACCAAAAAGTTAGCACAATCGTTCACCGCAGATCAATATTGACACAGAGTTCTTTACCAAATAACCTTACTGTATTCAAGTGCATTGTGGCATCTGCATGGCAGACAAACAGCAAACAATACCCACTTTTATTTACTGAATGATATGGGTTAACATTAAATAAAAAGGGGAACATCCCTATGGGATTGTATAGTAAAATGGGCAGAAAAGGGTAGGGTAGGGACTTGGGAAGGGTCCCCGGCCATAATAAAATAAAGGAGAGAACTTAAAAACGTGTTCCCTCCTTTATCATTTTCTCCTGGCTGGTTAGTATTCGCTCGGTAACAGTATCACGTTATCCGTGAAATAGAGTTTGATTTCTTTGAGAGGGAAGTCAGTAAAAGGGATCTGCTTGGTATAAACAATATTGCCATTACCATCGTCACAAGTCAGGGTGGCCGATTGGTCGGTATGAACGAGAAGTTTCCATACCTGAAAGGCTTCCCCTGCGATCTGCTTGTTATAGGGCTGAATTATGGCGATCTCGTCAAGGAGCCAATAAGCCCCGGCAGTGTCGGCAACATACTTTGCTCCATCTGTGAACGATACCGCTCGATTGATACCATGCTGATACCACTGTTCTGTACCGGTGAACTGACTAAGGTCTGATGCCCTGAGAGTTGTTTCTTTAGACATAATGTTTCCTCCTTCATTGTGATTTGGGGTTATTCCCCTTAATAAAAAACTTTTTCCCCCTCACAAGGACCGAGGGGAAAAAGAAGAAGGAAAACACGGAATTATATAGATGCCTATCTGCACATCGGACATGACGGATACCTCCGGCGTGCCGTGTGCATAAAGGCAAACCACTAAAGGAGCGAGAAGAGGGTAGGGTAGTTGGATTCCAACGAGCGCAGCGCAAGTATAGTTAAAATTTACTTGTCTTTTCTGTCATGCGGGAAGTAGAATCTATAATACGCAGAAACAATTCTAAACAGGCATGGTGGATCAGTACGCAGCGGTGCGGGGGATGAGTAATGAAAAAGCCTGAAGACATTTTTTACGCCCATTTTAAAGAAGGCGAACTGCCCGAGAAGTGGCAGCGGCTTGAAGAGCATCTGCGAAATGTGGCGGAGATGGAGAGGGGGTTTGTGGAGCAGTTAGGAGCGGGGGAGTGGCAATTACTTTGAAATCACAAAAAGGAGGTGATTCAGAATGGCCAGTAAGCCTTATGAGATTCAAATGGAGATTTCGGGGAATACAGCGATGTGGACACGGCCAGACACGGGAGACTGTCCCGTAAGCTACCCCGTGCCCACTTATTCGGCGGTAAAAGGTATTTTCGAATCTATCCTGTGGGGGCCTGCGGTACAGATTGTTCCTACAAGGGTAAAGATTTGTGCGCCTGTCCAGTACTATAGCTATCATACCAACTATGGCGGGCCTCTCCGGAAGTCCGGCGTCATCACCAGTGGAGGTGGATTCCAACTTCTCGCAACGGTACTCATTGATGTTTGTTACAGGCTGTACGCTGAGGTGTCGCCGATACCAGCACCAGCAAAAGCCCGTGTGCCTGATATGGCGAAACAATGGGATAAGAAAACGACATCGCCCGGACATGCCTATCGGGACATATTTTACCGTCGCCTGAATCGTGGGCAATGTTTCACGATTCCGTTCCTGGGCTGGAAAGAGTTCGGGCCAAGTTATTTCGGGGCATTTCGAGAACAAACCACCATACAGGGCGATATTAATACGGTGATTCCCTCCATGTTACGCGAGGTCTTTTCTGAAGGGTATGCGTCGAGATGTGCCTTCACCTACGAAACAGACACCAAGGTGACCGCTGGAATACTGGTGTTTTCCAAAGAAGGAGAACAATATGCTGAATGAGCTTTACCATCTTGCCGTAGCACTTGAAAAGGCAGGGATCATGCCCCACGACTGGCACAAGGACTTGAAGCCTCTGCCAAATGCCACACCAAAGAAACCATGCTACAAAATTCTACTTGGTTCTGACGGCTCCATATCCGGAATTGAGCCAATGTACGTGGAGCTTACATCCCGGCTTCGTAAATGGGAACCCAATAATGGCAGTTCTTTTCCCGGTTTCAATATTCAGCCATTATATCGGATAACGGATGAAGATAGAAAGAAACGATTAAAGAAGTGGCGGGAGGGCAAGGAGGCAGTTGACGTAGTGGAACTGAGGAACTGGTGTACCGAAACGCAATCTCAAAATTGGGACACCAAAACATCGAAAAAGCTGACCAAATGCCTGGCAGAAATACCTAACCAATTAAGGGAACGATGTGGAGACATCCCCGAGAACCTTGATTCTGTGAAGAAACTCTTCGAAAGGGTTAGCGCATGGAAGGATGATGTTGTGGCCAGATTCGCTCAGGGACTGGAATCAAGTATATGGACATCTCTGGGAGGCGGTGAGAATATCCCTTTTCTTATTCCCATATTAGTGCATGAGGGTTCTCCAAACAACAAACCGGAAGATGATCGCGGCTCAATATCCGTGTTTCTGGATGTGCAAGACTGGAGGGATTATCCGGTGGCACACAAAGAAACCATAGGGTGGATCAATACGTGCCTCCTGCAAGCGCACGGTTCAGATCAGAATAAGGCTGGAGATCACAATCACGCGGATGATGCCTTCGGTCTCGAAAGCATCGGATGTGAAGATAAACTACCGGACGTTAAACTCCCAATTATCGGAGGAGTGAAACTCCGGGCCATGAATAGCGAATCTCCTTGTCAATACCGCTACGGCATGATTGACGCCAAGTCGTTTCGCATTGGAGCGGACAGCCGCAAGCGTGCTAAAGGTGCCCTTGAATGGCTGAGTTCCGATGAACGCGAGGGGGAGACATGGGGGCGCGCCGATGGAAGAGAACTGATCTTTGCCTACCCTGCAATTATGCCCAAAGTACCGCCTAAGCTTGCAGCATGTTTCGGGGCATGCAAAAGGGACGATAGTGAAGCACGGTTCGAAAATTACGCAAAGGATGTTGTTGACTGTCTCAAGGGGCTCGCTCCGTCGCTCAAGGAAATTGATCTCCAAGTGTTCTCTCTCCGGAAAATGGACAAGGCGCGCACCAAGGTTGTTTTCCATCGTAACTATTCTGCACAACGATTAGAAGATGCCGCAAGGGAATGGCAGCAAGGCTGCGATAATATTCCTGCCATACAAATAAAGGCGTGGGGCAAGGAGAAGGGGGAGATCATTCTATCTGGTCCGAAAACACCTTTTCCACTTCAGGTAGCAGAGTGCCTTAACCGTGTTTGGAAACAGGATGGCACAACCCAGTGTGAGATTAAAGGCACCCCAAAATCTGTTGGCATTGAACTCTTACTTGATGGAAATGTCATTCAAAGCATGGTTCTACATTGGCTGGCAGTGGCATTGCGGAATGGTGAGGGACTGTTTCTATCAATGGGAAACAATATGCATCGTAAGGATATATTTAAGCTCGATGGACTAAACAAACACAAACAGTTAATGCCGACCATTCTGGGGCTTTTGCTCTGGAAAATTGGCATAAGAAAGGAGACCTACATGAATAACCCGCCCTATCTGGTTGGAAGAATGCTGAAACTAGCCGATGAACTCCATGCGTTATATTGCAAGGAAGTTCGCAAGAACAGCCTGCCCCCTCAATTACTCGGTAACGCATTGATGGTTGCAGCCCTCGATAGCCCTACACAGGCAATTGCCCAACTGGCTTTACGTATTGCGCCATACCTGGGTTGGGCCAAGACAAACTCGACCGAATCTGCCGGACTTTCGAGGTATGTTCTCAAGGAGTTTGGTTTGGTTGAGGCAAAGCTGCGCGATACAGCGCTGCCGGGCCGTCTCGACGATCCAGCAAGGGCGCAATTGCTTCTTGGCTACATTTCCAGTAATGCCCAAACGGAAGAAACTATCAATAACTAAAAGGAGAGAATAATGAGCGACGATATTAAACGTGCTACTGGCCTCTTAATCATCGAAGTGGTAAATTCCAACCCGAATGGCGATCCAGACCGTGAGAGTGATCCTCGTCAACGTCCGGACGGTCTCGGCGAAATTTCCCCAGTTTCCTTCAAGCGTAAACTCCGTGATCTGGTTGAGGATGCTGAAGGGCCGGTCTTTACAGCTGTGTGTAATAAGCTGGGGTTGAATAAAGCCCAATTCGAGATCCTCGAATCTAGGGGACGTGACAGAAAAACCATCACCACAGAAATGGGTAAGAATATAAAGGACTTTGATCAGAAAGAGTTCTTGAATAGTCCATTTGTTAAGAAATACTGGGATGGGCGTCTTTTTGGGAATACTTTTCTCGAAGAGGGAGGTAATAAGGGATATATTAAAACGGGAGTAACTCAATTTACGATGGGGCTATCGGTAGCTCCAATCCTAATTCAGCGGCACACCAATACGAACAAAGCAGGGGTGGAAGAAGGCAAAACGCAAGGTATGGCCCCTCTTGCCTATCGTGTCGTCGAACACGGTGTCTACTGCATGCCATTCTATGTCAACCCAAGCCACGCCCATAAGTCTGGGTGTACGCAGAAGGATGTTGATTTACTTAAGACCCTCATTCCCTATGCCTACGACCACACCCGCTCGGCAATCCGGCCGGATGTGCGTATCCGACATGCATGGTACATGGAGCATCATAATTCTCTTGGCAGTTGTGCTGACTGGAAATTGATTGACACTCTAACCCCAAAGCGAACGGGTGACGATCCCATGCAGCCTTCGACCTCCTGGAACGATTATGACGTGCCGGTTAGCCTTCCGGATGAGCTCAAAACAAAGGTTTTTTCTTTCAATGACTTAATGAATGGTGTGTGATGCTCTTTGCCCATAGTCCAGACCCGAAGCGAGAAATACTGGCCCAAGACTACGCCGCCCATGTTGACGGCGTAGTCAATCGGGCTACCATAGCGGCTGATGGGGCTGCCCCGTACTCCTCCTGTAATGGGGAGCTTCTGAGAAAGGTTGTGCTCCTTGCGGCAGAGTTTCACGATTTGGGAAAGTTGGATCAAGAGAATCAGGAGATCTTGTCTGGGAAACGAAAAGCCAAAAAGTTGCCGGTTCAGCATACTGATGCAGGAACTGCTCACCTGATAGATAACCTCCAGGTTACGGTTAGTGCTGCTCTCGTTCGTTCTCATCATATTGGGCTACCCGATTTTATCGATGAACGGAATCGAAGTGAAGAAAGAATACTGAGAGACGATGCCGTTCTGGACAGAGTAAACAAAACACTTCCAGACTTAATAAGGGCTCATAATGAGGTGCGGCGGTCGGTGGAGAAAGGGGATATGTCTGGTTATGACATATCAGGAGGTGCTTCCCTTTTCTTTCGTGTTGCTCTCTCCTGTCTTGCTGACGGTGATCATAGCGATACGGCCATTCATTATGGGGATCAGACGGCTAAGGAATCGGTCATCGCGCTCCGCCCGGCTGAACGGCTGGCGGCATTGAATAAATATGTCGAGGCTCTTGCGCAGGATAATGATCGTTCTCGCCTCCGTTCAGAAGTCTATGTGGCTTGCCGCGATGCCGACATACGGGAAAACATTGTCTCTTGTGATAGTCCGGTCGGAACAGGTAAAACTACAGCAGTGATGGCGCATTTGTTGTCGCAGACCGAAAAACGCCATCTAAGGCGGATCATTGTAGTTTTGCCTTTTACCAATATCATTACTCAGTCCGTGGAGGTGTATCGGAAAGCGCTTGTCCTCCCCGGAGAAAACCCGGAGTTGGTTGTCGCAGAACTCCACCATCGGGCCGATTTTCAGGATACACAGAGCCGCCAGTTTACGGCGCTTTGGAAAGCACCGATTATTGTAACTACAGCAGTAACTTTCTTCGAGACGTTGGCGTCGAACACTCCTGCCACATTGCGGCGTCTTCACAATCTGCCTGGCAGCGCCGTCTTTATCGATGAATCCCATGCAGCACTGCCCGCCAAGTTACTGCCAGTGGCATGGCAGTGGATCAAGGGTTTCGCGGGTGAATGGGGAAGTTATTGGGTTCTGGCATCAGGTTCTCTCAACCGGTTCTGGAAAATCGAAGAGTTTGATAAAGAAAAACCTGATGTCCCCGAAATCATGCCCGATAAGTTGCGCAACCGTTTGATGAAATATGAAAAAGGGCGGGTAACTTATCAATTCTACGACATGCGCCTCGGGGCGGGAGAGCTTGTGGAATGGGTAGCAACTCTCCCTGGACCCCGCATCGTTATTCTGAATACAGTACAAAGCGCGGCAGTCGTGGCGCTTGAGTATAAGCAGCGTTTTCAACGTTCATCTGTAGAACATCTGTCCACAGCACTTTCGCCTTCTGATCGAGATAAAACCCTTGCCAGAATAAGGTCACGCCTTGCCGATAAGAACGACACCGACTGGACTCTTGTTGCCACATCTTGTGTTGAGGCCGGGGTTGATTTCTCTTTCAAAACAGGGGTACGCGAAGCAGCATCGATAGTTTCTCTGCTTCAGATCGCAGGACGGGTCAATCGCCACGATCATATTAATGCGGAAACGGTTTGGACTATTTTGCTCAAAGAAACCGATCTCCTTAAGACTCATCCTGGCATGCGCGATTCTTCCAAGGTACTTCTTGAACTGATCTCGGAAGGATGCGCCATATCTCCCGCTCTATGTACAAACGCCCTTAAGCGAGAAATCAGGCTCTCCGGGACTTTTTCTGATTCGCTATTGAAGGCAGAAAAGATGCTCCGGTTTCCAAAGGTTGAGAAAGACTTCCGGGTCATTGCATCTGATACAAAAACCGTAGTTGTCGGTGAGGAATTAATTAGGAGGCTGGAGGACCATTCTCGAGTTGATTGGCGTGATATACAGAAATCATCGGTGCAGATATGGGGGTATCGTCTGGATGATCTGCGTATTCCAGAAGTGACCGGGCATCCTGGACTGTATAAGTGGACGTACCCCTATGATGATTTTATTGGCTACATGGCCGGTATTCTTCCTATAGAAGCGATTAAGAGCGGTAGTGGAGAAGCATGTATTGTGTAGCGAGGAGACCCAAGTATGACGACTGAACCCCTCATCCACCCGCACGGTGGATACTGGGAATTGAAGTCCTGTCAGATGGTGTATGTAACGCTAAGGCCGTGGAGAAAGACATGAGTTATTCCGAAGAAGACCTCATTATGATTTCGGCGCTTGCTCATTTGTCGTATTGTCCACGGCGTTGCGCGCTTATTCATATAGAACAGGCGTGGGTTGAGAATATCTTTACCGCTGAGGGTCGCATCATGCACGAGAAGGTCCACGAGGAAAAGAGGGAGTCGAGGGGGAATGTCCGTATTGAATACGGTATTCCCCTGCGCTCCTTACGGCTTGGATTGATTGGTAAGGCCGATGTGGTGGAGTTCCGCAAGGTTGAGAAAGGGCAGTGGCAGCCATTCCCTATCGAGTACAAACGGGGAAAACCCAAGCCGGACCATTGCGACGCCATTCAGCTTTGCGCTCAGGCGATGTGTCTTGAAGAGATGCTCAATGTTTCTATACCCGAAGGCGCACTCTTCTACGGCAAAACTCGACGACGAGCGGATGTTGTTTTTAACGAAGGATTGCGGCGCGAGACAGAAGAGACGGCGAATAAAGCCCGTCAATTAATTACGTCAGGTATTACGCCAGCGCCGGTCTACGCAAAACGTTGTGAAAGCTGTTCTCTCATTGGCGAGTGTATGCCTAAAAAGATGGAGAAGAAGTTGTCTGTGAAACGCTATCTGCAACGAATGACGGCAGGTGAATCATGAAAAAACTTCTCAACACACTCTATGTCACCACCCAGGGGGCCTATCTCTCAAAGGAGGGCGAGACCGTCGTCGTCAAGGCTGATGGCGAGGTCCGTCTGCGCATCCCTGTCCACACTATCGGCGGCGTTGTCTGCTTCGGCAATGTCGGTTGCAGTCCCTTTCTCATGGGATTCTGCGCTGAGAATCAGGTTGGTTTGAGCTTTCTCACCGAGTATGGCCGGTTTCTGGCGAGAGTGCAGGGACCAGTGTCGGGAAATGTCCTCTTGAGGCGGGAGCAGTATCGTCGGGCCGATGATCTGGAATGTTCAGCACAGATCGCCAAGGCCATCCTGACCGGCAAGATCGCCAACTGTCGCGCTGTTTTGCAGCGGGCGATCAGGGACCACGGAAGCAAGATCAATGAAGCTCAAACGAAACACGCTGTCTTACGCCTCAGCCATGAAATTGACCTTCTCAATCAGGATTATCCTCTTGATGGCCTTCGAGGGATAGAGGGCGATTCGGCCCATATCTATTTCAGTATCTTTGACCAGCTTATTGTTGCCCAGAAAGCGGCTTTTCGCTTTGACGAACGGAACAGAAGACCGCCTCTTGACAATGTCAATTGTCTTCTATCTTTTATCTATACGCTCGTTATGCACGATGTGCGGTCGGCTCTGGAGGTGGTGGGACTCGACCCTGCGGTAGGTTTTCTCCACAGAGACAGGCCGGGACGACCGGGGCTGGCACTCGATCTCATGGAGGAGTTCAGACCCTTTATCGCAGACCGTCTTGTTCTCTCTCTCATCAACCTCCAGCAGGTTCAGGACAAAGGATTCAAGAAAATGGACTCCGGCGCGGTTATCATGAATGACGATACTCGTAAGACTGTGCTTGTGGCCTATCAGGAGCGTAAACAAGAGGAACTGACCCACCCCTTTTTGGGAGAAAAGGTCAAGATCGGCATTCTGTTCCATATACAGGCGCTCCTCATGGCCCGGTATCTTCGCGGAGACCTTGACGGTTATCCGCCGTTTATCTGGAAATAGGGAGGAATTTCATGCTGGTCCTTGTAAGCTATGATGTATCGACTTCGGACCCCGGAGGCCAAAAGCGCTTAAATCGTGTTGCAAAGGCATGCAAGGATTATGGGCAGAGGGTCCAGTATTCTGTGTTTGAATGTATAGTCGATCCTGCTCAGTGGACAATGCTCAAGGACAGGCTCACAGGAGAAATCAACCCGGAAAAGGACAGCCTGCGGTTCTACTATTTGGGGTCGAACTGGAGGCGACGGGTTGAGCACGTTGGGGCAAAAGAAGGGATCGATCAGGAAGGGTTTTTGATTGCTTAGTATTTGCCGTGCGAACCTCAAGCTGACATGTTTTTCCTGGGTGCTTCGCACAGGGCTATAGATCATGGAATAGCGCGGTTTGTGTGTAGGGTTCTTTGAAAATTGAATAGAGCAGAGAGGGCGAAATGAGGTGGTACGCTAAATTTGCGAAAATAGTCTTTTGTTTATAAGAATTTGAAGAAGTACTCGTCGCGCCCCGCGTGGGCGCGTGGATTGAAACAGGTTGAGGCCGGTAACGGACGAGGGGAAGAGGGTGTCGCGCCCCGCGTGGGCGCGTGGATTGAAACCCAATTCCTCAAAAATGGTATCTGGTGGATAGAGTCGCGCCCCGCGTGGGCGCGTGGATTGAAACAGATTGAGACCAGTAACAGACGAGGGAAGAAAATGTCGCGCCCCGCGTGGGCGCGTGGATTGAAACAAGATCTATGTCGATGAGGCTTATACCAATGCTGTCGCGCCCCGCGTGGGCGCGTGGATTGAAACGTCGAGCCGAAGACTATTACCGTGCAAAATACGCGTCGCGCCCCGCGTGGGCGCGTGGATTGAAACATGGATTGTTCCTTTTAACATCGCATTATTACTCGTCGCGCCCCGCGTGGGCGCGTGGATTGAAACACAATATAGTGTCCAGTTGAAGTATACCCTAACCCGACGTCAGATAATTGAGAAAAATGTGTCAAAATAGAGTGGTTATTCGATTTTACTGACAAAATATCTCTAAGGTCTAAGAACCTGTGCTTACACTTCCGCTCATAGGACCGCAGACGGGTGAATGGTGGCGCATGGCTTCCTCCTTAACCTTGAAGCGGCTTCGTCTATGTAACCTTTGAATTGGTAATTATCGGTGCCCCGTATCTCTTCTCGCTGTTGGGTTGTATCACAAACAGACGAAGAGAGCGCCAGCATATCTTGTGGTCGATTTTTCTTGAGAAACTATTCCATTTTTTTATAGCACACAGCCAAAGTAAGTTCTTATTATTCTATTGACGATTTATGGTGAAATCCCACGGAAAGAGGTATACTGTGATTTGTTCACAGGTGTCTTTTTGTTGTGATGTTCAGCCCGTAAAAGAAAGGAGAGAGGATGTTTAACGAACTTACGGAAAAGAGAAGGAGTGTAAAGGTATATGCCGAGCTTCCGGTGGAGGCGAGGAAGATTGATGCCATCATCGAAGCGGCCCTCCGTTCACCCACGGGAGGGGCTAGACGGCCCTGGGCATTTGTGGTTGTCACGGACAAAACCCTCCTGAAAAAACTCTCCGTGGCGAAGCCCCAGGGGGCCATCTTTGTCAAGGATGCCCCAGTTGCCGTGGTCGTATGCGGAGACCCTTCCGCTTCCGGACTGTGGGCTGAGGATTGCTCCATCGCTGCGGTTACCATGCAGTATGCAGCCCACGCACTCGGTCTTGGAAGCCGCTGGGCGCACATGAATGGGAATAATTTCAACGAAGGCACAACATCAACGCAATATATCGCCAAGCTCCTGGGTCTTCCTGAGAACCTAACCGTCGAATGCATCATCGCCATCGGGTACCCCGGCGAGGAGATGGTTCCCCATAAAAAGGACGAACTCCGTTTCGATAAGGTCAGCTATAACCGTTACGGTGAGAAAAAGGCCTGATCCCGATTGATGGCATCACCGATCCTCTCGCATCATGGAAGGGCCGGAACCTCATTGTGTTGAGGATGAGGAGGCCAATGATCTATCAAGCGTATGTACCAGTTTTGGTTTTAGCCCTAACATTGGATTCCGTAACCAGCGTACCTGTTTGAAGCATTGATATACGGTCACCCAAAAAAGACCTGTGGCCTCGTTGTGGCCGGTTTTTATGGGGTTAGGCTAGTATGGGTAATACAACTTAAATCCGTCGAACTGCCTTATATGATGAAATTTGGAAAGAGCCGATTTTCAGATTATCACAAAAATATGGTTTATCAAATGTTGGTCTCGCCAAGACTTGTAAGAGGAACAGAATACCATGCCCGCCTCGGGGTTATTGGGCACGAATACAATCAGGGCAGAAAGTGGCAAAAACACCCCTTCCCGATAGAGGCGACGACTGGACAATAGAGATACATTGCAGCGACGCCTACCCTATTCAGTCTAAAGAGATTGATCCATTTATCAAAGAATCATCCCTTTCCCTGCTGCCCAAAAAGATGAGGGTGCCAGAGACCTTAGATGAACCACATCCTCTGATCTTACAGACCGCTAATGTGCTGGAATCACGTAAGCCAGATAGTACCGGTATTGTGCCTACCCCAAGAAGAGGGTGCCTTGATATCAAGGTGTCGGAGGCAAGTATACCGCGTGCTCTGAGAATCATGGATGTGCTAATTAAGGCCCTACTGAGTATGGGGCATGATGTTTCCATTACAGGAGATGGAACATCGATCACGATTCTGGATACCGTGGTGAACATCCGGATGAAGGAGGAGTTAGTTCGCAGACGATTAAAAGCGAAGGATCATAATCTGAATGGATACTATCAATTTGGTTACAAACTCTTCGAAGATAAACCAACACCATCCGGCAATCTCCTCCTTGAGATCATTGATCTGAGACCACCCTGGGAAAGAGAAGTCAGACAACGACAATGGTAAGATACACCATCAGCCCCGCTTGAAGACTCGCTGAAACGATTTATAACGGGTCTAATAAACTACCCTGTAGCAAGCTACAGGGTATTAAAAACCAAAGAGCGGTAACTGTTTGAGGTCTTGTTTTGGTAATCCTTGCTTCTGGATATATCTCTCAACCGTTTTCCAATCGGCTCTTT
>Ga0182017_10001410_pt1 | contig 18517 bp, 13 predicted proteins | sample 712E3DmetaG_FD_120492 | JGI IMG/M metagenome (GOLD analysis project Ga0182017, IMG submission 120492) | Permafrost microbial communities from Stordalen Mire, Sweden - 712E3D metaG | ecosystem: Environmental > Terrestrial > Soil > Wetlands > Permafrost | place: Sweden: Stordalen | collected... | reverse complement strand
CGTGGAAACAAAAGAACTTCTTAAAAAAGTTAGACAGCTGGAAATTCGAACGCGGGGACTTGTCAATCAGGTCTTCTCCGGAGAATACCATAGTGTTTTTAAAGGCCGCGGTATGGAATTTTCCGAGGTGCGGGAGTACCAGTTCGGCGACGATATACGAACGATCGATTGGAATGTTACTGCGCGTTTCGACAGACCTTTTATCAAGATCTTTGAAGAAGAGCGCGAGCTGACCGTCATGCTTGTCGTCGATATGAGCGGATCGCAGTTCTTCGGTTCACAAAGCGCTCTCAAGCGCGATGTTGCGGCGGAGATAAGCGCCGTGCTTGCATTTTCAGCAATGAAAAACAACGATAAGGTCGGGCTGATTATTTTTACCGGCCGGATTGAAAAATTCGTTCCACCCCGCAAGGGACGCGGCCACGCACTGCGCATTATCCGCGAACTTCTGTCGTTTGAACCTGCCGATCCGGCAACGAGCATCAAGAGCGGCCTGGAATATCTCAATCATATTCAGAAGAAACGAAGTATTGTGTTCGTTCTTTCCGACTTTTTGGACAGCGGATATGAAGCAGCGCTTCGCATTGCCGGGAAAAGACATGACCTCATCGGCGTGGTGCTGCAGGATCCGCGTGAATCTGTCCTGCCCGGTATCGGACTGGTCAGACTGCGGGATGCGGAAAGCGGCGCTGTGCGCGTTGTCGATACATCGAATGCGGAAACCCGGCGGCAGTTCGGCGAAAAAAGCCGGAGTATGAATCAGACCCGCAAAACACTTTTTGTCCGATCGCATCTGGATGAAGTCGTTGTCCGGCTCGACCAGCCGTATCTAAAACCGCTGACGGATTTTTTCCGCCTGCGAGAACGTAGAAGGTAACGGAATATTGTTGGTACGAAAATTTTTCATATTCTTGATTGCCGCAGCCGGCATGGCCACGAGCGGCATGGCCGCCGCTCAGGAACCGGTACGCCTGTCTGCAAAAGCCGATGCGGCAACGTATCGCATCGGGGACTGGATCGATGTGCATATCACCTGTACGGTAGAGAGCGTTGTCGATTCAATTGCTCCGGTCGTCAGGGACAGCATCGGATCGTTTGAGCTCATCAAGCTCGAACGCATCGATAAGGAGCCAAGCTGGCTGCTGCGGCTTTCCAAAACCGATTCCGGCAGAGCGTATCTTCCGCCCGTTCCCTTTCGCTATTTTGTCAAGAACGACACGACGCCGAAAACCGCATATACCAATCCGATATTTTTAACTCTCACTGGCATGGCATTCGATCCGAAAGGAGATATCAAAGACATCAAGCGGCCATTATCCGCTCCATGGCTCTTTATCGATTATCTGCCCTTTATTATCGCGATTCTTCTCCTGGCCGGCGCCGGGGCAGGATATTTCGTTTACCGGAAAAAGAAAAAGCAAAAAGCGGATGCATTGAGCACGGTTAAAATTACCGTTCCTCCCCATCGAGAGGCCCTTACGGCTCTCCGCCTTCTGGAAGAAAAGAAATTGTGGCAGCAGGGACTTGTCAAACAATATTATTCCGAGACAACGGAAATTGTCCGTCTCTTCTTTGAAAAACGCTGGTCCATTGTTGCCCTGGAAATGACAAGCGATGAGATTCTGGTGCAGATGAAACAAATTCCGGAAGCGCTGACTGTCTGGCGCGATATGGAAACATTTTTCCTCATTGCAGACCTGGTTAAGTTTGCGAAGTATCAACCGGTGCCTTCCGACCATGAGAAGGAAATGCAGCTGGCATACGGAATCGTACGCGCGATGATTCCCAAAGACGAAAACGCAGCGCCGCCGGCAACGGCGGAAAAAACGAAAGAGGCGGCAGATCATGTTCGGTGATCGATTTGCAAATCCTGAATTTTTATGGCTGCTGCTGCTGATCCCGGTCATCGGCTTTTATCTCTGGCGGCGCAGAAAGCAATTCTCTGTGGAATTGCAATTCTCTTCACTTAGTATTTTGAGCGCAGTTCCGCGTTCTTTGCGGGAACGCCTGTACAATATGCCGCTCGTTCTTCGCATGAGTGCGCTTGCCCTGTTCATACTTGCGCTGGCACGGCCTCAATCGGTTTCCAGCAGGCAAAATATTTCCACCGAAGGAATCGACATCGTCCTGGAAATCGACCTTTCGGGAAGCATGGTAGCGGAAGACTTCAATCCGAACCGTATTGAAGCGGCAAAACAGGTTGCATCGGATTTCATAGACGGCCGTTCGAACGACCGCATCGGACTTGTCGTTTTCTCCGCGCAGAGTTTTACGCAATGCCCTCTGACGACCGATTATCCCGTGCTGAAAAGCCTTCTGAAGGAAGTAAAAAACGGAATGATTGAAGACGGCACGGCGATCGGGTTAGCCATAGCCAACGGCGTAAACCGGATGAAAGACAGCAAGGCAAAAAGCAGAGTAATGATCCTGCTGACGGACGGAGTGAACAACCGGGGGGAAATCGATCCGATAACTGCGGCTCGTATTGCGGCGACGTACGGCATTCGAATTTATACGGTCGGTGTCGGCGCTCAGGGAGAGGCTCCGTATCCGGTGCAGACACCGTTCGGTATCCGGCGGCAGATGATTCCCGTAGACCTGGATGAGAAAGCGCTGACGCAGATTGCCGATATGACCGGCGGTAAATATTTCCGCGCGACCGACAATAGAACATTAAAGTCCATTTATAAAGAAATAGATAAAATGGAACGTACAAAAATAGATGTAACCGCGTACAAACGATATTCGGAATTGTACAGCGGATGGCTGTTTGCCGGGCTGGCTCTTGTCCTTCTGGAGGCCGGTTTGTCGGCAAGTATTTTAAGAAAAAATCCATAAAAGTTTTATGTTAAAATTTGAACATCCTGAATATCTTTGGCTTTTGCTGATCATCCCGCTGCTGGCGGCCGGCTTTGCATTTTTAAACCGATGGCAGAAAAAGCAAAGGTTTCTCTTTGCCGGCGAGGAGTTATTTTTGCAGCTTGCTCCGGCGGCAAGCCTGACAAAAAAAATAGTCAAGCAGGCGCTGCTTCTGCTGATCATAGCCGGCCTCTTGATTGCCCTCGCCAATCCGCTGGTGGGGACGCGCCTTGAAGAAGTGAAACGGGAAGGGATCGATCTGTTTGTCGTGATGGACGTATCACTCAGCATGAAATGCGAAGATATACGGCCGAGCCGCCTGGAAAAAGCAAAACGGGATATTTCAGATCTTTTAAAAAAGCTTTCCGGCGACCGTGTCGGCCTGATTGTTTTTGCCGGCGAAGCGTTCGTGCAATTTCCTCTCACATCCGATTACTCGGCGGCCGATCTTTTTCTTTCCGCCATCGATGTGGATGCCGTGCCTCTGCCCGGAACAATGATCGGAAGCGGCATCGAGCTTGCGTTGAAATCTTTCTCTCAGGATGCGCCGACGCAGAAAGCAGTTGTCGTTGTTTCCGACGGTGAAAATACGGAGGGCGACGTTCTGGGAGCTGTGGAAGATGCAAAAAAAGCAGGCGTCCGTGTTTACGCCGTCGGTATGGGAACTCCGGAGGGAGGACCGATTCCGGTCCTGGATCAGAACGGAAACCGGACGGATTACAAACACGATCAATCCGGAAATATCGTGCTCACAAAACTGGACGAAAGCATGCTTCAGCAGGTAGCATCCTCTTCCGGCGGGACATATCATCGCGGAACGAGTGCGGGCAACGAGATTGACGATGTATTTAAAGAGCTCGGTTCGCTCCAGAAAGTCCAGTTCGGTTCAAAACAGGTGGCCGGGTACGAGTCCCGCTATCAGTATCCGCTCGGCTTTGCAATTCTGATGATTATCATTGGCCTGCTTCTTTCAGACCGGCGCGGAAAAATCTTCGCACGTTTAAAACGATTCATTCCCGGTTTTGCGGCGATTCTGTTTCTTGTGCTGTGCGCCGCATCTCCTGTCCGTTCGCAGAGTGTTCATGCTCTTGTGAGAGATGGAAACGATGCGTATGAAAAAGGAAAATATGAAGATGCGGAGGTCGGTTATAAAAAGGCGCTTGAGAAAGACAGTAAATCGAAAGAAGCCCATTTCGATCTCGGCGATGCATACTATAAAGAGAAGCGGTACGACGAATCGGCGCGTGAATACGGCAATTCTGCTTCCGCGATGACCGATACACGTGAACAGGCGCAGTCGCTGTATAATATTGGGAACACGCTCTACCAGCAGAATCGTTATGAAGATGCGGCAGGTGCGTATAGAAAATCGCTTCGTTTGAATCCGAAAGATGACGATACCCGGTATAATTTGCTTATGTCGCAGGCAAAAATAAAAGATCAGCAAAACAAAAAAAACAAAGACGATAAAAAAGATAAGAATAAAAATCAGGATCAGAAACAGAATCAGAATCAGAAAAACCAGCAGGATCAACAAAAACAGCAGCAGAACCAGGCGCAGAAAGATCAAACACAGCCGCAGATACAAAAGAAAGATCAGATGCCCAAAGAAGAGGCGGATCGGATTCTTGATCAAATGAAGAACGACGAAAAAACCATTCAAAAAAATCTGCGCAAACGCGAAGCAGTTCATGTTAAAGTGGAAAAGGATTGGTAACTTGAGAACAGTAAAATAGTAAAAAGAGAAATTTCGTGGTGCGTAGTTCCAAGTTCTTCGTATTAAAGAACCAAGGAAATAAAAACAAAAAAAGTGAACAGAAAATGATGGATAACAGCTTGCAACTGGAATGAAACGCTCGATCATTTATATAACCTTCGTATTGTTCGCAGCATTACTGCCGCTTTGTGCGCAGGACGGGACGTTTACCGCCTCTGTCGATCAAAACAAAGTTGCAGCGGGGAGTCAGGTTCAAGTAACGTTTACAGTTTCCGGCGGCGAGGTGAACGGAGTAAAAAATTTCAAGGCGCCGAATTTTACACCCTTTGTTGTTACATCCGGTCCCAGCCAGTCCACCAATATGCAGTGGATCAACGGGCAGATGTCCGGGTCCGTATCGTATACGTACATGCTTTATGCGCGGCAGGCCGGAAAATTTACGATCGAACCGGCAACGATTGAGTATAAAGGAAATACGCTGAAAACGGATCCGCTGAGCGTGGAAGTAACACAGGGCAAACCGCAGCAGTCGCAGAAAAAACAGGAAGAGGCCGGCGCCGCAAGCGTCGGCGATAATTTATTTATCAAAGCGTCCGCGGACAAACAGCGAGTCCGCCTGGGTGAACAACTGACGGTCACATTCCGTTTATATACGCGTCTTTCCGTTGCCGCGTACGATCTGACAAAAGCTCCTACATTTGAAAGATTCTGGAGTGAAGATTTTGATATGCCGAAACAGCCGGCGGCGTCGAACGAGACAGTCAACGGAAAACAATACCGCGTTCTCACGATGAAAAAAACCGCGCTCTTTGCAACGCAGGCGGGACAGCTTAAGATAGCTCCGCTGGAGGTTACCTGTTCCGTGCAAATGCAGTCGAAGCGCCGATCCAACGATCCGTTCGATTCCTTTTTCAACGATCCGTTTTTCCAGCAGGTGCAGACTGTCAATATGAATTTTAAGTCGAATCCGCTGACCATCACTGTGGATCCGATTCCTGCGAATGCCCCCTCCGGATTTTCCGGTGCGATCGGACATTTTACATTCTCGGCAAGTGCGGACAAAAAGAGAGTCAAAGCGGGGGATGCTATCACGCTTAAACTTGCAGTTTCCGGAACCGGCAATATCAAACTGGTAACGATGCCCAAGCCTCAATTGCCGGCGGATATCGAATCGTACGAACCGAAAATCGCAGAAGATGTACAAAGAGACGGCGGCTCTATTCACGGAACCAAAACTGCAGAATACCTTCTCATTCCAAGGAATCAGGGCGTGCGTGCTGTCGAGCCGATGCTTTTTTGTTACTATGATCTCGAACGACGGGAATATGTTTCCCTGCGCTCTCCCCGGTTTGAATTTACCATCGAACAGGGAAAAGATTTCTCTTCCGCCGGGCCGGCGAGTCATACGGACAAGGAAGATGTCCGCGTTCTCGGCGAAGACATCCGGTATATAAAGCTTTCTCTCGGTTCGTTGCAGCATGCCGGCGATACGGAATTTCATCTCTGGTTCCTGATCGGATTGCTGCTGCCTCCGATCGGATTTATCGGTTCATGGGTGTATCGAAAGAGGATGGAAAAAATTTACGGCAATATGCCGAAGCTCCTTTTCGAAACTGCGGGGCGTGAAGTAAACAAACGGTTGAAAAAAGCGCGCGTACTGCTTCAGCAGGGAAACCCGCAAAGTTATAATGAAGAAGTGCTCAAGGCCATTTCCGAGTATCTCGAACACAAACTGAACACGCCGAAAGCGCATTTTTCACTGGATCGGGCGCTCGTGCAGCTTCAGGAACATAATGTCACCGCCGGTGTTCGGGAAAAATTGAAATTCTGCATGGAACGGGCGGAATTTGCGCGCTATGCTCCCGGCGCCGACACGGCGGAAGCGCGAAAAGAACTCATTGATGCGGCGGCGGAAGCTATTCAGGGTATTGAATCGACATTCCGAAAACGATCGAAGGAAGAAAAACGGTCATGAGGAATTTCAATCGCAGGACTTTGTTCTTCGTTCTGTTTATAAGCGGTGCTTTGTCTGCACATACATTTGCACAAACGCCGGAGCAGTTATTCGAACACGGCAATGTGCTGTACCGTGCCGGAGATTACCGCGGTGCGGCAGCGCTGTACGACAGCATCATCAATCAGGGATACAGGAGCGCCGAGGTATATTTTAATCTCGGCAATTCCCGGTACCGTCTTGAACAGCTTGCACAGGCCGTACTTGCCTATGAGCGCGCCGCCCGGCTCAAGCCGCGCGACCCGGATATCGAACATAACCTTCGGCTGCTTTCAGTCAAAACCATCGACCGGATTGAACCTGTTCCGGAAATATTTTTCGTTCAATGGATGCGAGCCGCCGGATCGCTGTTGTCCGCTGAAACGGTCAAAGTTTTATTCCTCTGTTTTTGGATTTTATTTTTTGCTTCACTTGCCGTTTTAGCGGTGGTCGTGCGTTCGGGCATTCTTCACGGTGCACGTATTGTTATGATCGGTTCTTTCGTTTGTATCTGTGCCTGGGGCGTACTGATGGGAATTCAATCGCTGGAGGATACGACAAGCAACGATTCGATTATAACGGGGCAGACGGTTACTGCAAAATCGTCCCCGGACGTCAAGAGCGTCGATGCATTTGTGATTCATGAAGGATTGAAAGTCAAGATGACCGATGCTGTCGCCGGCTGGGTCAAGATCACGCTCGCAGACGGCAAGGTCGGCTGGATCGAAGCGGCGCAGTGCGAAAAGATATAAAAAAGTTGATTAGTTCGTAGTTCCTGGTTAAACAATTATTCTTGAGGACTTTGACCATCTACCATTCTGCTATATTAACCTCAGCACTAAAAACAACACACTACGAACCTTTTAAATTCACTATTTACCCCTGATTGATTTTGACCGTAAAATCGTCCATCCAATGGATGATTATCATCCACTGAATGGTTGATTTTATCTCTTCTTTTAATTAAATTTCGTGCATGATACAACGCTCCATTACACCGCTGTTATTGGATGCACTCAAAGACAGCCCGGTCGTGCTGCTGAATGGTGCACGGCAGGTCGGGAAGAGCACTCTTGTAGAGTGGCTTGCTTCTCACGGACACTCGGCGCACTATTTATCGCTGGATGATGCCGTTATTCTCTCCGCTATTCATGATAATCCGGAAGGATTTCTTGCCGGGTATGATGAGCCTCTTATTATCGATGAGATTCAGAGAGCGCCGGAATTATTTCTTGCACTCAAAGCTGCCGTCGATAAAAAGCGAAGGGCTGGCCGATTTTTATTGACTGGATCGGCCAATGTTTTGCTTCTTCCCAAACTTTCCGAATCATTAGCGGGCAGAGTGGAAATACTTTCGCTTTACCCATTTTCACAAAATGAAATTGCCGGGACTTCGGGATCATTTATCGACGATGTATTTGCAGAAAAACTACCCGCGCTGAAAAAAGAACTGCCGAAAAATCATATCATCGACATGATTCTGAAAGGCGGATACCCGGAAGCCTTACAGCGTAAAGATGCCGTTCGGAGAGATGCCTGGTTCAGCTCTTATGTGACCACAATCCTGCAACGGGACGTGCGAGACTTGACACATATTGAAGGGTTGACAGCGCTTCCCCGGCTTCTTTCACTCCTTGCAAGCCGGTCGGGTTCATTGTTGAATTTTGCGGAACTCTCCAAGAGCAGCGGTATTCCTCAAACTACATTAAAACGTTATATGACTCTTCTAGAAACGACTTTTCTTGTCCGTTTGATTCCTCCATGGTCGAAGAATTTAAGCAAACGTTTGATTAAAACGCCGAAACTTTATCTGACGGATACCGGATTGATGTTGTATCTGCTCGGAGCAGACGATCAGCGTCTTAAATCCGACGGAGAGATCATGGGAAAAGCGGTCGAATCTTTTATTATGAACGAACTCCTGAAACTGATCTCGTGGAGTAGAACGCAGCCGAAATTGTACCATTTCAGGACTCAGGCAGGGCAGGAAATTGATTTCCTGCTTGAACGGCGAGATGGCAGCGTGGTTTGTATAGAAGTGAAGAGCAGTCAAAAAGTCGATGCATCATCATTTAAGACGATGAAGGCACTTGCAGGTGAATTAAAGAATAAATTTGTGCGGGGGATTGTGCTCTATGCCGGCAGCGAGGTGATTCCATTCGATAAAAATATCGCTGCCGTACCTCTTCAGGCGTTATGGACGTAAAAGAACAGATTAAATTGTGCAATACAATAAATATTATCACGGTCAAATAATTTATGAGAACAATTTCTTTCATTATTTTGATTCTGCTGAGTTCCAGTCTTCTCAACGGACAATCAAGAGGCAGATGGTGCGAAGGAGCAATATCATATGACACCGCTTTATCTCCAAAGGGCAAATATAAAATCATTGTAAAAGACACAGAGCTTATTGTCGTAAATATGACTACCGGCAATCACTTAAAGCGGAAAATCGATATTTTGCCGCCATCGGAATTGGCATGGTCCCCAAATGATTCTCTTTTCTTTATCAATCAAAGTGATGGAGGCGCGATTGGTACTTGGGCAGTTCAAGTATATAAAATTGCCGACGACAATATCGTTGAGACCAATCTCGCCAAAAAACCTTTGGAAGAATTTCAAAAGAAAATGGAGGAATGGTGCCCTGATGAATTTCCCAATATTGCTGCTTGCGGCTGGGTGGACAATGGTACAAAGATATTAATTGTCGGAGCAGTGCCAAACCATAGTTCATGCAAAGGAATGGGAAATATATTTTGTTATCTTATCGATATTCGTTCAGCTGAAATAATAGATTCGTTCAATAAGAAGTTGCTAAATCAAAAATGGCCTGAGATTATAGGTTCTTGTGTTAAAGAATAATTTATCTTCGAACTATCGGATAGTTGAAGATAATAACAGCAGCTTCTCGATAATTTTGACAAGGTTCAGCTTATTGTCGGATTATTTATTTTTCGCTGAAGAAGTATTTTTAAATAAAAACCCGGAAAGGTTTTCCTTCCCGGGTTTTGTATTTCTAAAACGAACGATCTTTGATTAGACTCTAAACAGAAGATCTGCGTAGGTCGGCAGGGGCCAGACCCTTTCGTCGACGAGTGTTTCTAATTTATCGCCATCGATTCTCAATGCGGCCATCGCGGTAAAGACAACGTCACGATGGTATTCCGCATGTTTGAAGACGCTGGTCGAATGACCGCCGGCGAGCGATGCTTCGAGCGCTTCGATGTTCTTTCCGAACGAATCGATTGTCGCTGTCAGCTCTGCAAGCAGTTTTTCTGCTGCAGATGATTTGGATCCTGCACTCTTTATTGCTGCTATTTCAGATGCCACTGTTCCGGCAAATTCAAGAGAGGCGGGAAGAATTTCACGCTTTGACATATCAAGAGCGGTCAATGCTTCGATGTTGATGACTTTTATATAGTTTTCCAGATAAATCTCATAGCGGGAATGCAATTCTTCTTTGGTCAGCACGCCGTGCTTTTCGTAGAGCTTAACGGTCTTGTCTGTGATGAGTGCTGAGATTGCAGCAACGGTCGATTTGATGTTCGGCAATCCGCGTTTTTCGGCTTCGACCAGCCACTCTTCGGCGTAATTGTTGCCGTTGAAGATGATCCGCTTGTGCTTCTTTATGATCTCTTTGACGATTGCCTGCGCTTCCGCATCGACATCTTTCGCTTTTTCCAGCCTGTCCGCTACGCGGGAAAGGGTTTCCGCTACAATCGTATTCAAAGCTGTGTTCGGTTCAGCAATGGAAGCGGAAGAAGCGACCATACGGAATTCGAACTTATTGCCCGTGAACGCAAACGGTGAAGTACGGTTGCGGTCGGTTGCATCTTTGGGAAGTGCCGGCAGTGTGGTAACGCCGAGCTTCAATTCGCCGCCGCTCTTCGACGACTTTGCACCGCCGTTTTCGATTTGCTCGAGAATGTCGGTCAGCTGTTCGCCGAGGAACGCGGAAATGATTGCGGGAGGCGCTTCGTTTGCACCGAGGCGGTGATCGTTGCCTGGATTAGCCGCTGAGACACGGAGCACGTCTGCATATTCATCGACTGCTTCCAGAACTGCAGCAAGGAAGACGAGGAATTGTTCATTATCGTGCGGTGTCTTGCCCGGCTCCAGCAGGTTCTGTCCGTCGTTGGAAGCCATCGACCAGTTGTTGTGCTTTCCAGAGCCATTGACGCCGGCGAACGGTTTTTCGTGGAGTAACGCGACTAAACCGTGACGGTTGGCTACCTTCTTGAGAGTTTCCATCACAAGTTGATTGTGATCGGTTGCGATGTTCGTGGTGGTGAATATCGGAGCCAGTTCATGCTGCGCAGGTGCAACTTCATTATGTTTCGTTTTGGAAAGCACGCCGAGTTTCCACAATTCCTGATCTACTTCCAGCATGAATGCAGCAATACGTTCTTTGAGTATGCCGAAATAATGATCTTCCAGTTCCTGTCCCTTCGGCGGTTTGGAGCCGAACAATGTGCGTCCGGTCAGGATAAGATCTTTACGCTTTTCATATAATTTTTTATCGATGACAAAATATTCTTGTTCAGGTCCGACGGTGGTGGTGACTTTAGTCGCTGTTGTGTTTCCGAATGCACGAAGAATGCGAACTGCTTGTTTGGAGAGCGCCTGCATAGAGCGCAGCAGCGGTGTTTTTTTGTCCAGCGCTTCGCCGGTGTATGAGCAGAAAGCAGTCGGAATATAGAGGGTGTTGTTTTTATAGAAAGCAGGCGAAGTGCAGTCCCACGCCGTATAACCGCGAGCTTCGAATGTTGAACGCAATCCGCCGGAAGGGAATGACGATGCATCCGGTTCGCCTTTGATCAGTTCTTTACCGGAAAATTCCACAATGATTTTTCCGTCGGATGTCGGGGAAATGAACGAATCGTGCTTTTCCGCCGTAATTCCGGTCATCGGCTGAAACCAGTGCGTAAAATGCGTTGCACCTTTTTCAATAGCCCAGTCTTTCATCGTGTTTGCAACGATATCCGCAACCGTGGGATCGAGGGGCAATCCCTCGTCGATAGTTTTTTTCAGAGCCTTAAATGTAGCCTTCGGCAGGCGTGTGCGCATAACTGCCTCACTGAAGACATTGGATCCGAATGTGTTTTCGAGCGATTCTTGAGGAATAATTTCACTTGCCATGTCGTTTATTTCTCCTTAATAAAGTTGTCTGCCTTATTTATTTATGTTTGACTGTATAATAACATAATTTTATTTTGCATGCAAGCCAAAAATCAGTTGTTTATTAACGTCGTCCTGTAATCCGCCTTATTTATTTATGTTTGACTGTATAATAACATAATTTTATTTTGCATGCAAGCCAAAAGTCAGTTGTTTGTTATGTTTTTTACACGCTTTACCTTCTGCCGTTTCTTCCGTCTCGTTTTGTGCGGGTTAAAAAAATATTAAATTTTATTGCCGTTTGCCGAGGAGATACCTTCGTTAGCCGATTTCCGTGCAGAGCGTCATTCCTTATATCCGTATATTGGAACAGTGAAAATGTAAATGTACTTTTCAAGATGAACTTTTCCAATAATAATTTCGTTTTAAAATCGTCTTTATAAAGAAATAAGGATGCAAAGATAATGGAATCGGAACAAGTCGATTTGTCGGCATTACGGATTCACCGGCCGGAAAAACCGAAGGACGGTCCTCCGAAAAAGCTGCCGGCCTACATAATAAGCATTGTCGTTCTTGTTGTAATAATTGCCGGCGGAATTTACGGCGGAAAAAAATTTTTTGCACCGGATCTTGAGGTCAAATTAGCTGTGGTCGCGTGGATCTCCCCTTCCCAATCGAATGCCGTGCTTACTGCAAGCGGCTATGTCGTTGCCCAGCGTAAAGCGGCTGTTGCTTCCAAGGCAACGGGAAGACTGGTTTATCTCGGTGTTGTCGAAGGGGATCATGTGGAGAAGGGACAAATCATAGCAAGGATCGAAGACTCGGACGTGCATGCAGCGCTTGTGCAGGCGCGCGCATCGAAAGCAGTCGCTGAAGCGGATCTTCTTACCGCAGAGCAGACATTGAGGAGGGAAAAAACGTTGTGGGAAAAAAATCTTGTAACGCAGGCGGATTATGAAAACGCAGAGTCGCAGTATGCCAGGGTCAAGGCTTCCATCGAAGTTGCTGAAGCCGGTGTTACGGGGGCGGAAGTTGCGATGGAAAATACGGTGATTCGCGCCCCGTTCAGCGGGACGGTTCTGACCAAAGATGCCGATATAGGCGAGATGGTCGTGCCCATGGCTGCCAGTGTTAGTTCGAAATCGGCAGTTGTAACAATCGCCGATATGTCCTCACTTCAGGTGGAAGCTGATGTGTCCGAGTCCAATATCGAACATGTTGTTCCCGGCCAGCCGTGCGAGATTACACTGGATGCATATCCGGGCGTGCGCTACCAGGGATTTGTTGCAAAGATCGTTCCGACCGCGGATCGGTCGAAAGCAACGGTTCTGGTCAAGGTTGCATTTATAAAATACGACAGCCGCGTTCTGCCGGAAATGGGAGCAAAAGTTTTATTTTTAACGAAACCTTCGGAGAAATCCTCTTTGCAGGATAAACCGTTCCTTTCTCTTCCCGCCAGCGCTGTGACGGATCGAGACGGAAAAAAAGTTGCCTTTCGCGTTACCGATAACGCGGCATCTGCTGTTTCCCTTACGACGGGACGGCTGCTCGGCTCCTCGATAGAAATCATCGACGGCCTTACGGTTGGAGAAAAAGTAATCGATAATCTTGGTCCAAATATTTCAGACGGAGTCAAAGTGAAGATTCAATAATAAGTTCATTCGTTCTTAGTTCGTAGTGCTCAGTTCTTTACTTCATTTACTTGTTGGTTTTTGTATAACAATTTACGATTCATTATTCACCATTTGCTGTCTTTTAAAGGGATTTCTTTATGGCACAAGCAATTATTCAGGTTCAGGGCGTTTCAAAATCTTATTGGCGGGACAGTTTTGAAGTCCCCGTCCTCAAAGATATTTCCATAGATGTTCAGGATGGAGAGTTTCTCTGTCTCATGGGGCCTTCCGGGTCCGGAAAGACGACACTTCTGAATCTCATTGCCGGCATAGACCGGCCCGGCATGGGAAAAATCCTTGTCGGCGGAACGGATATCGGCAGCTTGAGCGAAACGGCTCTTGCAAAATGGCGTTCGCAGCATGTGGGATTCGTTTTTCAGTTTTACAACTTGCTTCCGGTTCTGACGGCGTTTGAAAATGTAGAACTGCCGCTTCTTCTTACACCGCTTTCCAAAGCCGAACGCAGGAAGCACGTGGAACTGGCGCTCGATGTCGTCGGACTGAGCGACCGCGTTCACCATTATCCCAAACAGCTTTCCGGCGGGCAGGAGCAGCGTGTCGCTATTGCCCGTGCGATCGTCACCGATCCGACGCTGCTCGTAGCGGATGAACCGACCGGAGACTTAGACAAGCATTCGGCAGAGGAGATTATGATTCTTCTGGAACGATTAAATAAGGAATTTAAAAAAACCATCGTTATGGTAACGCACGATCCACGTGCTGCTGAAAAGGCAACGGTAACACATCATCTCGATAAAGGCGAATTGTCATAAGGAGGCGCTATGCGGATTTTCAAACTTATTTATAAAAATGCATTGCGCCATAAACTGCGGACGGCGCTGACTGTTCTCGGAATGGCAATAGCGGTGATGGCATTCGGCGTGCTCCGGACAGTTGTCGATATGTATTATGCCGGAATTGATGCGACGGCGGTCAACCGGCTGATCACGCGTCAAGCAGTTTCGTATATTTTTACTCTCCCCTATTCGTACCGGGATCAGATTGCAAAAGTCCCCGGTGTGGAAACGGTATCGTTCGCAAATTGGTTCGGCGGAACGTATATCGATAAGAAAAATTTCTTTGCACGGATGGGTGTGGATGCGGAAACGATCTTCGATGTGTATCCGGAATATGTTCTGCCGCCCAAGGAATATGAAACGTTCAAAAGCGAGCGCAATGCGTGCGTTGTGGGCTCGGAACTGGCGAAACAATACAGATTTAAGATCGGCGATATCATTTCCATGGACGGGGATATTTACCCGGGTCCATGGTCGTTTGTCGTACGGGGTATTTATTACCCGCGGGATAAAGTAACCGACGCAACGCAGATGTTTTTTCACTGGCAGTATATCGACGAACGTATGAAACAGGACATGCCCGGCCGTACGGGTCAGGTAGGATGGTACATAATAAAGATTAAAGACCCGTCGCAAGCCGCTGCAATCTCCGAACAGGTCGATGCGCTGTTTAAAAATTCTTCTAACGAAACAAAAACGGAAACAGAACGTGCATTTACACAAGGATTTATCAACGGATTCAGCTCGCTCCTTAATGCTATGAATGCGGTCTCGTTTATTATCATAGGCATCATCATGCTCGTGCTCGGGAATACGATGATCATGTCCGCGCGCGAACGCACACGAGAGTATGCGGTCCTGAAAACGCTCGGTTTTTCCGGCGGGCATTTGTTCGGACTTATTTTCGGAGAGTCGATGCTGATTTCGGCTTTCGGAGCCGTTGCGGGACTGCTGATTACATATCCCTTTGTGGCAGGCATTGAAGCAAAAATGCCGAAAGGATTTTTTCCGTATTTCTTTATCACTCCTCAAACGGTTATACTTGCCGGAGCCGCGGCGCTGACGATCGGTGTTCTGGCATCCATCTTCCCGCTGCAGCGTGCACTGCGGATGAAGATCGTAGACGGATTGAGATTTATTGGATAGAACAGTGAACTGTGAATGGTAAATAGTAACTAGAAAAAGTTCTTGGTGCGTAGTTCTAAGTTCATGGTTATAAAAGAATCAAAAAACGGAAATAGTAAAAAAGGAAACTACGAACCAAGCACTAAGAACAAAATAACATTGAACGGCAGCACCTTGAACATTTATTTGAGGTTATCATGAAAATTCCCTTAAAATATACTCTGCGAAATTTCAAGTCGCGGAAACTTACCACGGCGATCACCATTACAGGCATTACGCTTGTCGTATTTGTTTTTGCTGCCGTACTTATGCTTGCACACGGTATTCAGAAGACGCTCGTCTCGACCGGGATGCCGGATAATGTTATCGTTGCCCGGAAAGCGGCAAATGGAGAAATCTCCAGCATCATACTCAGGGACGATTATAATACGGTGTTGACGCTTCCCTATATCGCAAAGAATGCGGACGGAAAACCGATTGTATCGGGCGAGACGGTTGTCATTATCAACCTGACGAAAAAAAGCGGCGGGCTGAGCAACGTTACGGTCCGGGGTGTTGCACAGGAGGCGTTCGTCCTGCGCCCGCAGCTCCATATCGTGGAAGGCAGGATGTTTCGTCCCGGTGCTCGGGAAATTATAGCCGGTGCGGCAACGAATAAAAATTTTATCGGGGCGCAGATCGGCAGTACTGTTACCTTCGGCGGAGATCAATGGACTATTGTCGGACGGTTCGATGCAGGCGGGAGCGGATTCGATTCCGAACTCTGGGGAGACAATAACCAGCTGCAGGATGCCTTCCACAGGAATGGCGGTTATTCCACGATGACGCTCAAACTCGATCGGGCGGATGCATTCAATGCATTCAAAGCGGCGTTCAGCCGGGAACAGCGTTTGCAGGAATTCGAACCGAAGATCGAACAGAAGTTTTTTGAAGAGCAATCGGAAACGATGGCATTGTTCATACGCATTCTTGGAATATTTATTACGATCGTTTTTTCATTCGGAGCTACGATTGGTGCTATGATTACAATGTATGCCGCCGTAGCAAACCGAACGGTGGAGGTCGGCACTCTGCGCGCGCTTGGATTTCGCCGCCGCAGCGTGCTCTCCGCATTTTTAATGGAATCCTTGAGCATTGCGCTGATCGGAGGCGGTATCGGTATTGTCCTTGCGTCGTTCCTGCAATTTTTCTCCTTATCGACATTGAACTACGGTTCGTTCTCGGAATTGGAATTCTCTTTTGCAATGTCGCCGTCGATTGTCATAGCGTCCATCGTGTTCTCCCTTTTTATGGGATTTGTGGGAGGATTTCTCCCCGCCGTTCGCGCAGCGCGGTTAAAAATTGTCAATGCATTGAGAGCAGGATGATAAAGAATGCAGAATTTAGAATTCAGAAGACAGAATAAAAAATTTGATACATGGCGAGTAGAAAACAGTATATTTATAATTTTTTATTCCGGTTAAGATTTTGTTATGAGCCAGCATCCAGATAATATGTATAATTATTTGCAACTCAGCGTATACTGCTAAAAATAATTTCTCCCCTCAAATATTAGAAAGCTCGGTATATTTTAAGAGATCATTGTTTTCCAGGTGTTTCAATCCTCCCTTCGTGATCGGCGCCGGTGACGCCGGATTTGCCCATTCGGGGAAACAGCCGCGGCTGCCTTCCGATAACAAACTAATGAACCGAAAAATTGAAGAACGGTTGAAGCGTTGATCGAAAGAGAAAATTCATTATATTTTTGAAACTGCCCGGCAATATAATGCCCCAACTATAAAGCTGTTCTCACAGCAGAGGATGTGTATGGAAATTCTCTCGGTTATCCGCGGCCTCATCGGTCTTATACTCGTCACAGCGCTCGCGTATTTATTTTCTAAAGATAAAAAACGCATCAACTGGCGCCTTGTCGGTATCGGCATCATGCTTCAGTTCGTTTTTGTTTTTATCGTTGTTAAAACAACTCTCGGGCATAATATCTTTTATTCCATCAGCACATTCTTTGTCTGGCTTTTCAGTTTTGCAAGTCTGGGGGCACAGTTCGTTTTCGGCTCGCTGGCAAAAAGTCCCGGAACCGAAGGCAGCCTCGGCGTCTTTTTTGCCTTCCAGGTTTTGCCGACGATTATATTCTTTGCGTGCCTGATGAGTATCCTGTATTATCTCGGCATTATGCAGCGCATCGTCCAGGGAATTGCCTGGATCATGCTTCGGTTGATGAAGACGAGCGGAGCGGAATCGCTCGACGTTGCCGCCAACACCTTCATGGGACAAACGGAAGCGCCGCTGGTTATTCGTCCTTATCTTTCTTCGCTGACAAAATCCGAATTGTTCACGGTTCTCACGAGCGGCATGGCGCATATTTCCGGCGGCGTGCTTGCTGTGTATATGCAGATGCTGGGATTCGCTTACGCAAAAGCGCACGGCGCTTCTCTTGAAATCTCGCAAGTGTATTTTACCGGACATCTGCTCGCGGCCTGCATTATGGCTGCACCTGCAACCATGGTGGTTGCGAAAATATTGATTCCGGAAACCGGCGATCCGCAGACTATGGGAACAGTGAAAATGAAAATTGAAAAAAAGCATTCGAATGTTATTGAAGCCGCCGCCGCGGGAGCGGGAGACGGCATTCGACTGGCGATCAATGTTGCCGGCATGCTCATTGCATTCATTGCAATCATTTACCTGCTGAATGCATCGCTTGGATATTTCGGGGATCTTACGGGACTCAATGCGGTCTGCCTGTCGCATTTTCAGAAGCCTCTGTCGCTCGAATTGATCTTCGGTCTTATCTTTCAATTTGTTGCCTATGCCATCGGCGTTCCCTGGAGCGATGCGCTCAACATCGGCAGCGTGATGGGAATAAAGCTGGTGGTCAACGAGTTTGTTGCATATCTGCGATTGTCCGATATGGTGGCGGCGGGACTCCTGACTCCGAAATCGATCGTTATCGCGACATATGCTTTGTGCGGGTTTGCAAATTTCTCTTCCATTGCAATTCAGATCGGCGGTTTAAGCCCGTTGGCGGAAAACCGGCGCACCGATATCGCTAAGCTCGGATTGCTTTCCGTCCTCGGCGGGACGATAGCAACATGGATGACCGCATCGATAGCGGGAATTTTAATTAATTAGGAGACAGAAGGCAGAATACAGAAGCCAGGAGCCAGAATAGAGAAGAGATCACGTTCTCGAAGAAGATTTTCTTCCTGTTCTCAATACTACATTCTGCATTCTG
>Ga0182017_10001409_pt1 | contig 18522 bp, 14 predicted proteins | sample 712E3DmetaG_FD_120492 | JGI IMG/M metagenome (GOLD analysis project Ga0182017, IMG submission 120492) | Permafrost microbial communities from Stordalen Mire, Sweden - 712E3D metaG | ecosystem: Environmental > Terrestrial > Soil > Wetlands > Permafrost | place: Sweden: Stordalen | collected... | reverse complement strand
GATTACGACAACCTGCTGGCCGAAGCTTCCGCCGCCTGGAATGCCCTCACCCCCGAGCGAATCCGGTCGCTCTGCAGAACCCGCTGGATCGAGCGCAAGAAATAAACAGGATGCGTATAACTCACCGGCGACGCGCCGGATTTCCGGCGAGCTCAGATCGTAAACATCCTTGAGGTCGGCGGTGTACAGAGCGCGAAGGTCGGCCGGGATGTTCTGCGGGGTGTCGGCGCGGGCGGGATCGAGCTCGATCTTCGGCGGCACACGCAAGAGCACGTCGCACGAGTAGCCGACCTCGACGGTCTGGTTGGGCTCCAGGCGTGCAATCGTGATCCGGACCAGCGGCTGGCCGAAACGGTCCTTCTGACGCTCGACGGCGAACGGCTGCTCCCACAACTCGATTTGGAAAGCGCCGATCCGCTGGTAATCCGAGTCCTGCGGGACCGGCAGCCAGACGTGCACATCGCCGACGGCGTGGTTGGTCTTGTTGCGCAACACGCAGCGGAAGTAGACCTCGTACGTGTCGGCCTGGTCGGCGGGTTGGCTCGCCGGCGGGTCGGCGCTGAGTGCAACGCCGCAACAGATCAAAACGGCCAGAGCCGTGTGGCGAAACATCCCGACCCCTCTCGGGCTCGGCACGCTGGGCGCGGAGGGTTCCAGGCCGACCCCGGACCATCCCGTGTCACGCGTGCAGGAAGCCCTTCGTGTTCAGATAGTCCAGCACGACGCCGGCCGCTTGTTGCGGCGATAGCTCGCCGCTGTCGAGGACGACTTCCGGCTGGAGCGGCTCTTCATACGGGGCCGACACGCCGGTGAATTCCTTCAGCTCGCCGGCGCGGGCTTTCTTGTAGAGGCCCTTGGGGTCGCGCTGCTCGCACAGGTCGACGGACGCCTTCACGAAGACCTCGATGAACGGCAGCTCGGCCGCGGCGTGGATCTTGCGGGCCTGGTCGCGGTCGGCGCGGTACGGACTGATGAAGCTCGTGCAGGTCAGCACGCCGGCGTCGGCGAAGAGCTTCGCGACCTCGCCGATGCGGCGGATGTTCTCGTTGCGGTCCTCGGGCGAGAAGCCGAGGTTCTTGTTGAGGCCGTGGCGGATGTTGTCGCCGTCGAGGACGTAGGCCAGGTGGCCGCGCTCGACCAGGGCGTGCTCGAGCGTGAAGGCGATGGTGCTCTTGCCGGAGGACGGCAGGCCGGTGAACCAGATCGTTACACCGCGCTGCTTGAGCAGCTTGTTGCGCATGGCGCGGTCGACGTGTCCTTCGTGCCAGGTGATGTTGGTGGCGACTTGCTTGGCCATGATTCCTCGTTCACTCCAGGCCGTGTCTTTGGCACCGGCGATCGGCCAGTGCCCTGCACGGGCTGAGCACAGGCTAATGGCCTGTGCCGCAAGTGCAAGGGGGACGCCCTCGTACGACTAGGCGAATGACGCGCGCCACCCGACGTGCACCCGTCAGGAAGAGGTTGGCAAACGCTCTCTCACGGTCGCGGCCCTAACTGCGGCCGGCCCTTGGCAGGCACACCCCGCTCTACTCGTGGTCGAACAACGGCGTCGACAGGTACCGCTCGCCGGCCGACGGCAGGATCACGATGATCATCTTGCCCTTGTTCTCCGGGCGGCGGGCGATCTGCTCCGCAGCACACAGCGCCGCCCCCGAGCTGATTCCGCACAGGATGCCCTCTTCGCGGGCGGCCCGCTTGGCCCACGCGAAGGCCTCATCGTCGGTGACCTGCGCGACGTCGTCGATGATGTCGATGTTCAGGATTTCCGGGATGAAGCCCGCGCCGATCCCCTGAATCTTGTGCGGCCCCGGTTGCAGAGGCCGGCCGGCGCGTTTCTGCGTGATCACCGGCGATTGCGTCGGCTCGACGGCGACGCACTGAAAGGACCGCTTGCGCGACTTGATTACCTCGCCGACACCGGTGATGGTCCCGCCCGTGCCTACGCCGCAGATGAGGACGTCGGCCCGGCCGTCGGTGTCGTTCCAGATTTCCTCGGCGGTCGTCTTGCGGTGGATTTCGGCGTTGGCGGGGTTTTTGAACTGCTGCGGCATGAACGCGTTCCGCGTCGAGGTAACCAGGGCTTCGGCCTTCGCGATCGCACCTTTCATGCCCTCGCTCGCGGGAGTCAATATGAGTTCGGCGCCGAGTTGGCGCAGGACCGCGCGGCGTTCCACGCTCATGCTCTCCGGCATGGTGAGCGCGAGCTTGAGGCTCTTGGCGGCGCACACGTAGGCCAAGGCGATGCCGGTATTGCCTGAGGTTGGCTCGATGATGGTCGTGTCCGGGCGGATCTGCCCCTGGGCGATGCCGGCCTCGATCATGCTTACGCCGATGCGGTCCTTCACGCTCTTGAGCGGGTTGAAGTATTCCAGCTTGGCGTAAACCGTCGCCTGCGCCTGGATGATGCGGTTGACGCGCACGAGCGGCGTATTACCGATGGTCTTGGTGATGTCGTCGTACAGGCGGGCCATTTCGTTCTCCTGAACACACTGCCGGCGAGGGGACCGGGGCGCCGAAAACACCTCAATCGGAGTATAGCAGCGTGCGCGGCGAGCGGCTGACCGGCGCTACGGGGGCGGTGGCCCGGCCAAATCCGCGGGGACGGCCGGCGCAGCAGGTTGGTCAACCGGCGCGGACACGGGCGTGCCGCACTCGGGGCAGCGTCCAGAAACACTGCCCGTCAAGTCGTAGCCGCAGGCCCGACAGAGCTATGTCCGAAGCGGAAAAGAAGCGGGGCTTCCGACGTCGGCGCCGGAAGCCCCGCAGTCAAATCGAGCCCCCGATCATGTTACGGCTTGTACGGGTCCTTGTTCGAATCTTCCTTCTTGGGCTCGGCTTTCTTGGGCGCCTCTTTCTTGGGCTCGGCCTTCTTGGCCTCTTCCTTCTTCGTCGCCTCCTTCTTGGGCTCCGCCTTCTTGGGCTCTTCTATCTTGGCCTCACCCTTCTTCTCGTGCATCGGGCAGCAGTTCTTGTCCTTCATCCCCGGGCACGTGCATTTGTCCTTTGGGCAGCCCTGGCCGCGCTTCATCATCGCGGTCCAGTCCATGCCCTTCTCGCTGCCCGCGACCTTCAACTCGCCGCCCAGGCCAACCACCTCGGCGTGGTACTTGCGCTCCTTGCCATCGGTCTTGAAGGTGAGCATCTTTTCGCCGGCGTCATACGCGTAGGTGCCGGCGATCATCTTGCACTGGCCGGCTTCCATGGCGCACGCTTTGTAGCTCCCGTCGTCCATCAGGCACATCCAGCGCATCTGGAAGTGCTCCCCAGCCTTCTCGGGATTGATCGACTCCATCTTCCACTGGCCGGTTACGCCGCAGCCGGTCAGGACGGCCAGAGCACACACTAGAATCAATGCCTTGCTGAGTGTCCTCACGTTCGTCTCCTTTGTCGTTGTTAGAAACTCAGACCGCGCAGAATGCTCGTGCATAATGCCTTATTCTCCCATGCACGGCGAAACGTGCAAGGGCTGGCGAGAGCGTCCCGCGCGAGGCACCGCGCCGACGTTCCCTGCCCTATCCGATGCGCCCAAACGCGACAGGCCGCCTTAGTGCATGTGCTGGATTACCGCCTGCCCGAACTCCGAGCATTTCAGCAGCTTCGCCCCTGGCATCAACCGTTCGAAATCGTAAGTGACCGTCTTGGCCGCGATTGCGCCCTCCATGCCCTTCACAATCATGTCGGCGGCCTCCGTCCAGCCCATGTAGCGGAACATCATCTCCCCGCTCAGAATCAGCGAGCCGGGGTTGACCTTGTCCTGGCCGGCGTACTTGGGAGCGGTTCCGTGCGTCGCCTCGAAGATGGCGTGGCCGGTTTCATAGTTGATGTTGCCGCCCGGGGCGATCCCGATTCCGCCAACGCAGGCCGCCAGCGCGTCCGAGATGTAATCCCCGTTCAGGTTGAGGGTTGCGATCACGTCGTACTCGTTCGGCCGCGTGAGGATCTGCTGGAGGAATGCGTCGGCGATGACATCTTTGATAACCAGAGGGACGGAGGGACGAAGGGACGCGGGAACGGAGTGAGAGGAGGAATCAATGACCTGCCAGGGGCCACCCTGGTACTCCACCGCGCCAAACTCCTGCTTGGCGACCTCGTAACCCCAGTCGCGGAACGCCCCCTCCGTAAACTTCATGATGTTGCCCTTGTGGACCAGCGTCACGCTCTTGCGGCGATTCTCGAGCGCGTAGCGGATCGCCGCTCGCACGAGCCGCGCCGTCCCCTGCTGGCTCACGACCTTGATGCCGATGCCGGCGGTCTCCGGGAAGCGAATCTTCTTGGCTGCGGCCGGGAACGTCTCCGCAAAGAGTTGCTTGAACCGCGTGCAGTCGGGCGTGCCGTGCTGGAACTCGATGCCGGCGTAGATGTCCTCGGTGTTCTCGCGGAAAATCACCATGTCGGTCAGTTCCGGCCGCTTCACGGGGCTCGGCACGCCTTGGAAGTAGCGCACCGGCCGCAGGCAGACGTACAGATCGAGGATTTGGCGGAGGGCGACGTTGAGCGACCGGATGCCGCCGCCGATAGGCGTCGTGAGTGGCCCCTTGATGCCCACGATGAACTCACGGAACGCTGCGATGGTGTCGTCGGGCAGCCAGGTCTGAAACTGGTGGAACGCACTTTCGCCGGCGAACACTTCCATCCACACGGCGCGGCGTTTTCCGCCATACGCTTGCTCGACGGCTGCGTCGAACACCATTTGGGCGGCCCGCCAGATGTCGGGACCGGTACCGTCGCCGCGGATGAAGGGGATGACTGGGCGATCCGGCACTTGCAGGCCGGCGGTGGTGTGTGTGATCTTCTCTCCAGGTGGAACTTGGCACGTTTTATAGGACATCACAAGGCTCCTGTTGCACCGAATCGCTTGGCGGCATCAGACGCCGACCAAGCAGCGGCTCGTCTCGTGTAGGCCGTGCCGCCCGTACGGAATCACCAGCCGATAGACAAGATGACCGACATGGTAACCGCCAACTTACGCCTGATCTCGACCGGCCGCGCGGAGCAGCCGTTTTTGACTCCCGCCGGCGCCGCTCGTATTCTTAGGATGGTGAATGGCTTCCCGCAAGGCGCGGCGGGCACCGCCTGGCGCCTATCATTTCATCGGCCGCGGCGTCCGGGCCGTGCTGCAGCCGACCGGGCGACAACCGGAGCACAACGGATCTGAACTGCTATGTCGCAAGTTCTATCGCAAATCCCGCGTCAGCTTCTCCAGCAACAGCAACGGCTGACGCCGCAGTTGATTCAGGCGATGGACATCCTGCAACTCAACGCGCTGGCGCTGGAGGCGCGAATCGCGCAGGAGCTGGACGGGAACCCGGCCCTGGAGCAGGTTCCCGACGACGAGATGCTGCCGGCGGCCGGGGAAGCCGAGGTCGCCGCGGACGACCAGGCGGAGGGCGAAAAGGCGCTGGTCATTCAGGAGGGGACCGCGGGGGAGTTCGCCCGGCTGGACAACCTCGTACGCGAGTACGACTGGATCGAAGATGACGGCGAGTATCGCGGCACGCGCTCGCGGGCCCGCGCGCTCGAGGAAGGCGACGGGAAGCTCGACGCGATGGCGAACACCGCCGCCCGGCCGATCGGCTTGCAGGAACACCTGCTGGGGCAGTGGCATCTGGCGGACGTAGACGAGCGGATGCGGGCGGTCGGGGCCCGCATCATCGATCAACTCGAGGAGACTGGGCGGCTCGACACGCCGCTGGAGCAGATCGGCCAGGACCTCGATCCGTCCGCCACTGCTGAGGAGCTGGAAACCGCCCTCGCGGCCGTGCAGGAGCTGGACCCGCCCGGCATGGGCGCCCGCTCGCTCCAGGAGTGCCTGCTCTTGCAGGTCGCCGCGCTGCCCGGCGACAACGTGCTCGAACGCCGCATCGTCAGCGAGCACTTCGACGACTTGCAGAAGAACCGGCTGCCGGCGATTGCCAAGGCGCTCAACGCGGACCTGGAGGATGTGAACGCGGCGATCCACGTGATCGGGCACCTGTCGATGCATCCGGGGACCGAGATCGTCGAGCAACTGGCGCCCGCGATCGTGCCCGACCTGATCGTCGAGTACAACGAGCGGGAGGGCCGCTACGATGTGCGGCTGGCACGCGGCAATTCGCGCGAGCTGCACATCTCGCCGGAGTTCCGCGACCTGCTGGAGCGTTCGCGCGACGATCCGCAGGCGCGCGATTTCGTGAAGCAGAAGATCGAGGCGGCCAACGCGATCATCGACGCGGTGCGCTATCGGCGCGAGCGGCTGCTGGACGTCGGGCAGGCGGTCGTCGAGGCGCAGGCGGATTTTCTGAACGAGGGCGAGCAGCACCTCCGCGTGCTGCGGATGAGCGACCTGGCGGCGCGCTTCGGCTGCGACCCGTCCACGATCAGCCGGACGGTCGATGAGAAGTACATCCAGACGCCGCGCGGCATTTACCCGCTGCGGATGTTCTTCACGGGCGGCGCGGACACGGGCGACGGAGAGGCGCTGGGGTGGGCGAGCATCCGCGCGAAGGTGCAGGAGCTAATCGAGCGCGAAGACAAGACCAATCCACTCAGCGACGATGCGATCGTCGCGCGCTTGAGCGCGGGCTGTGTGGACATCAAGCGGCGCACGGTGGCCAAGTACCGCGCCCAACTGTCCATCCCACCTGCGCGGCAACGGCGGCAGTATTGAGCTAGCCTACGCCGTCGCATTTCCATCAGAGGCCAAGCGGCAGCGAGGGGCCAGCGCAGCGGAGCAGGCACGGCCCCAGTGACGTTCTGCCGGCGCTTCGACCCGCGCGAATTCACCGAGTATGCGGCGATCTGGCGGCAGCGCCGGTCTATCGTGGCCGACTTTCTCGCCCTCTACGCCAGCACCACCGGATCGATGCCCAGGAACTCGCACGCGGCCACCAGCGCCGCCACGTGGTCGCCGATGATCGCGTGGATGTGGTTGGCGCTGTAGTGCTCGCGCAGCGTCGCCAGCGGCAGGTCGAAGCGGGCGAACGCGTGGGGCCACTCGTACGTCGTCTGCCGCGCGAGCCGCTCCTCCGCCGCGTGCGGCAGCTTCACGAACGCCCCCGTGAAGATGTGCATCACGAAGTGGCGGCGCCGCCGCACGATCCGGCCGAACGTTACCTTGTCGGCCGGGGCGGCGTAGAACTGCACGCTGCCGCCGCCGCCGCGGAAGTAGAATTCCGACGCCGGGCGAATGTGGCACTCGCGCCAGTTGCGGCGGAAGTCCTTCGACCGCTTGGCGAACCACGGTGCGTGCTGGCCGCTGTTCACGAGGTCGTACAGGTTCTCCTTTTGGTGATAATGCCGCAGGTCGGCGAATAGCGCCGGCGTCCCCGTCAAATGGTGCATGAGTTGCATCGTCAGCGCCCCGTTGCTGTCGCATTCGGTCGCGCAAACCAGCGGCTTCTTCTGCGGCTGCTCCCAGTCGGCGGTGTCGTTGAGTAGCGCCTCCTGCACGTCCGCGATGCACAGGTCGGGCCACTCGGTCATGTCGAGCTGGCCGGTGAGTCCGCAGAAGTCGATGCCCTCGTGCTTGCAAAAGTCCTTCATCGCCAGGTACATGCGCACTTGCCGCGCAAGCGTGCCGTCGATCCCCGGCGTGAGCTTCTTGCCGTCCCAGTGAATCTCGGCACAGTGCTTTTCGAGCCACTTCAACCCCGCCTCGACGCGCTCGGGTGCGATCTTCTTCGCCAGCTCCCACAGGTGCAGTTGCCCGCGGTGGTAGACGTGCACGCCGAAGTGCGACATCCACTGTGACGCATCGACGTGGCCGGTGTACATGCCCATGGACGGACCGTCGAACTGACCGTAGCGCTGCCCGTGCAGCATTGCGGCCGCCCGCTCGCCGCGCGTCCGCTCGTCCGGGTCGTGGAGGTGCAGGAAGCGTTCGACGTCGGCCTGGACCTGCGGCTGGCGGATGTCGCCCAGCACGCGGCCGAACGGCTGGCCCAACTCTTCGAGCGCCCCGGCGGAGGCGAAGAACGCGACCCAGCCGGGGTGCGACGGCAGGATGTTGCCGATGAGGAGGAGCGGCACCTCGGGGATGAGGTTGGCGACCTGGGCGGTGAGGTCGGGAAACGACCAGACGCAGAAGTTGAAGACGACGACGTCGGGGTAGGCCAACGCAATCCGCTGCGCCTCGCTCCGCGCGGTCTCCCAGTTCCACACGATCTTCCGGGCGGCGACGACCTCGTGCTTCCGGCGGAAGTACGCGACGAGGCGTTCCTGGAACATCCGGCAGTCTTTCTCGGTGGCCTTCGCGACCCGCGCCCGGCCGTCGGTGAACGTGACGATTCCGATTCTCATGGCACGCTCCGTGGTGGTGGATCGCAGGCCAGCCCCCCGGAGCCGCGCCTGCCGCCACGGCGGTATTAGGTACGAGCGCGGCGGGTGTCGCAAGCGTGGCCGCGGAGTTCCATGCGGTCTGGAGGGGTGGGCGACGTTGGACGCTCGAGCGGCCGCGCCGCCGCCGGCTATCACGGGCACGATCCCGAGACCCGCCGCGCCCACGAATGGGTCCAGCGCCGCTTGAGCGTTCTGCACCGTCTGCGTTTTCCGCGCCAGGCAAGTCCCCGTACGTCTGTCGCGAAATCCGTCCGCAGCCGGCGCTTGCCCTCGCCGCGGCGAGGGCTAGCTTACCCGCTTATGGAGCGAGGCCGGCTAATGGGAGTCGCGACTCGTTCGCAAGGAAGGCGAAGGTTCAACATGCGGCATGCGGATAAGTCGATTTACGTCTGGCCCCTGATCGGATTCGCCCTGGCGGCCGGCCCGGCAGCGGCGCAAGACTTCAAGTACGAGAAATACAAGCTCGACAACGGTCTGACCGTCATCCTCCACGAAGACCACAGCCTGCCGGTCGTCGCCGTGAACACCTGGTTTCGCGTCGGGTCCAAGGACGAGCCGCCGCGGCGGAGCGGCTTCGCCCACCTCTTCGAACACCTGATGTTCATGGGTACGCAGCGCGTCCCCAGGGGTGAGTTCGACGCCATCATGGAGGCTGGCGGCGGCGCCAACAATGCCTCGACCGCTCCCGACCGGACGAACTACTTTTCCAGTGGCCCGGCCGCGCTGCTCCCGACGCTGCTCTGGCTCGACGCCGACCGGTTCGAGGACCTCGGCCGCATGACGGATCAGGCCAAGCTCGACAAGCAGCGCGACGTCGTCCGCAACGAACGCCGCCAGAGCTACGAGAACCGGCCCTACGGCCGCGCGGAGCTGGAAATCCAGCAAATGCTGTTCCCGCCCGGCCACCCGTACCACATCCCGGTCATCGGCACGCACGAAGACTTGCAGGCGGCGACCGTCCCGGACGTCAAGGACTTCTTCGCCACCTATTACGTGCCCAACAACGCCGCGCTGTGCGTCGCCGGCGATTTCGACCCGGCCAAGGTCAAGCCGCTCATCGCGAGCCTCTTCGGCACGCTGCCGCGCAGCGCCGACCCGCCGCATCGCTCCGCCGAGCCAATCACGCTCGATGGCGTGAAGCGGGCCGTCATGCTCGACAAGGTCCAGTTGCCGATGATCGCCCTCACTTACCACAGCCCGCCGCAGTTCGCGCCCGGCGACGCCGAAATGGACCTCGTGGCGTCGATCCTCTCCGACGGCAACACGAGCCGGCTTTACAAGCGTCTCGTGTATGAAGACAAGCTCGCCGCGGAGGTTTCGGCCGAGCAGGAATCGCAACAGTACGGGTCGATGTTCCACGTCGCCGTACTCGCCAACCCCGGCGCCGATCTCGACCGTGTCCAGGCGGCCATGGACGAGGAGATCGCGAAGCTCTGCTCCGCCGGCCCGACCGCCGAGGAGCTGGAGCGCTACAAGGCGACGTGCGAGCTGGGCAAGCTCTCTAGAATTCACGGGATTGAAGCCAAGGCCGACCTGCTCAACGAGTACGAGTACTTCTGGGGCGAGCCCAATTCGTTTCGCCGCGACCTGGACCGTTACCGGCAGGCGACCGTGGATGGCATACAGAAGTGGGCGAAGACCGTGCTGACCCCCACAGCGCGCGTGATGATCCGCGTGCTGCCCGAAGAGCCCGAGCGGCCGCCATCGCCGCGCGACCAGCGGCCCGCGGACTTCGCCCCCGCCACCTTCGTCCCGCCGCCCCCGGACACGTTCACGCTCAGCAACGGCATCCCCGTATGTCTGTGGCGCAAGCCGGAGTTGCCGCTGGTCGCGGTGCGGATGGTCCTCCGCCCCGGCGGTGCGCTGGACGGCACCGACCAGGCCGGGCTGGCGTCGCTCATGACCGCGATGCTCAGCGAAGGCGCGGGCGAACTCGACGCCCTCGCGTTCGGCGACACCGTTCGGGCGCTCGGCGGGACATTCGGTGCCTGGGCGGACCACGAGACGTTGGGTGCCTCGTTGACCGTGTTCAAACGCAATTTCGCACGGGGCGCGGGCCTGCTTGCGGATGCCGTCCGCCGTCCGCGTTTCGATCCGAAAGAGTGGGAGCGCGTGCAGCGGCTGCGTCTGGAGGAATTGCGGAACCAGGACGAGGAGCCGGGGATCGTTGCGCCGCGCGTCGCGGCCCGTGTGCTGTTTGGCGCCAACCATGCGTACGGCTGGCCGGTCCAGGGCACGCCCGAAACCGTCGCCGGGTTGACCGTCTCTGATGTGCGCCGGGCGCATGAACGCCTCGTGCGGCCGGACCGCGCGACGGTGCTCATGGCCGGCGACATTTCGGTGGAAGACGCCAAGGCGGCGCTCGAACAGGCTTTGGGCGACTGGAAAATCGCGGGCGAGTCGGCCGCACTCCCCCCGGTCGCCCCGCCACCGGCACGCGATAGCCTCTCGGTCGCGATCGTCGATCGTCCGGAGGCCGTTCAAACCGTGATCTGCTTCGTCATGCCCGGCCCGAAGTACGCCGACCCACGCCGCGTGCAGTACCGGCTGCTGAACACCGTGCTCGGGGGGGCCTTTACGAGCCGCCTGGTCCAAAACATCCGCGAAGCGCACGGCTACACGTATGGCGTGCACTCGTCTTTCTCGATGGGTCCGTCCGCCGGTTACTTCGTCGCCGCTTCGAGCGTTCAGGCGGCTGTCACGGGTGCGGCAGTGGCCGAGTTCCTGAACGAGTTCAAGCGCATCGGCACCGGTGATGTCACCACGGCCGAGGCGGACAAAGCCCGCAAGACGCTGCGAACCGACGTGATTCAGTCGTTCGAGGGGCTGAGCGGCGTGCTGAGTGCCGCGTCCGGTCCGGTGTCTGCCGGATTGCCGCTTGAAACGCTGGCCAAGGACTTTCAAACTCTGCCGACGCTTGGCGCCGACGAGCTCAACACCCTGGCCCCGGCTGCGATTCCCCTATCGCAGGCCGTCCTGGTGCTGGTGGGCGACAAGAGCAGCATCGAAACGCAGATCAAGACGCTGAACCTGCCACCCCCGGTTGAAGTGACCGTCCGCGGCGACGCTGCGAAGGAAGCTGTCGCCCCCTGACGCCGCGAAGACCGCTCCGGCCGCGGCTCCGGGCCTGTGGCCGACCGAGCGCTGGCGACTTACGATCTTGCCATGCCTTCGCCCTCTTCCATGCGTGCGCTCCAGCTTCAGGAGTTTGGTGGCCCAGGGTCCGTCCGGCTCGTGGAGAAGGCCGTTCCCAAGCCGCGGCGCCATGAAGTCCTCGTACGGGTGTGCACCTCGCCGGTGAACCAGTCCGACATCCTGTTCTGTGAGGGCCGGTACTCCGCACCGTCTCGGCTGCCGATCACGCCCGGGTTCGAGGGCTGCGGGGTGGTCGTCCAAGCCGGGAGTTGGCGCGGGCGCTGGCTAGTGGGGCACCGCGTGGCGTGTGGCAACCAAGCCGGCGACGGCCTGTGGGCCGAATACGCGGTTGTGCCGCTGTGGAACTGCCTGCCGTTGCCCCGGCGCGTCGACGATGAACAGGGGGCCTGCGCGATCGTAAACCCCGTCACGGCGTGGGCCCTGTTCGAGCCGCTGCGGCGTGGCACGCATCGGGCGATGGTCCAGACGGCGGCGGCGAGCCAGCTCGGGCGGATGATCCTGCGACTGTCCCAGCGTTACCGCCGGCCGGTCGTTCACGTGGTGCATCGACCGGGACTGGTAGACCTGCTCCGGAAGCTCGGGGCGGAGCACGTGCTGGACAGCAGCACGCCGGATTTCGCGGCCCGGCTGCGCGCAGCGATCGCGGCGCTCAAACCGACGTACGCGATCGATGCCGTCGGCGGTCCGCTGGCCGGCCAACTGCTCGAAGCGCTGCCCCGCGACTCCACCCTGGTGCTGTACGGCGCATTGTCGGGCCAGTCGTTCGAGGTCAGCCCGGGGCACACGCTCTTTATGCACAAGCGCCTGGAGGGTTTTCACCTGGCGAGCTGGCTCCAGGCCAGGAACCCGGCGAGCCGGCTGCTGGAGATGTTCCGCGTGCGGCGGCGGCTCGGACGCGAACTGCGCACCGAGATCGCGGTTCGCACTTCGCTCGCCGACGCACCAGCGGTGCTCGCGACTCAGCTGGGGAACCACTCAAAGGGCAAAATCCTGATCTGTCCCGCGGCCGCACCCGCACGGCGGGACGCGGGTTGACAACGTTTGGGGGCCGAGTCACAGCGGCTGCGATGGGCGAGCCGTTCGGAATTCAACGCCGTCTTGTAATGGCGGCCGCGCCCGCCGGTGGCGATGATGGGCCTGATGAAGAACGTGACGGCGGTCGGTAACGACGGCCTCGGGAGGCGCCCATGAATGCGGTCGAGTTGCGCAACGTGACGAAGAGCTTCGACGGGCACGTTGCCGTCGACGATCTGTCGCTGGACGTGCCGGGCGGCAGCATCTACGGCTTCATCGGTCCCAACGGGGCCGGTAAGACCACCACGCTGCGCATGATCATGAAGATCATCTACGCCGACCGCGGTTCGATCCGGGTGCTGGGCGAGGAGCGGCACGAGGCGTACACGGACCGGGTCGGATACCTGCCGGAGGAGCGCGGCCTGTACAAGAAGATGAAGGTGCGCGATCTGCTGCGGTTCTACGGCGAACTGAAATGCGACCACGGCGTCAACGACGAAGTGGAGCGCTGGCTCCAGCGGCTGGGGCTATCCGAGTGGGGCGGCAAGAAGGTCGAGACCCTCAGCAAGGGCATGAGTCAGAAGGTGCAGTTCATCTCGGCGGTGGTTTCCCGTCCGGAGCTGCTCATCCTGGACGAGCCGTTCAGCGGGCTGGACCCGGTCAACGCCGACGCGCTACGGGACGCAGTCCTGGAGCTGCGCAGCGCCGGCACGACGATCATCTTCAGCACGCACGACATGAGCGTGGCCGAGCAGATGTGCGATTTCATCTTCATGATCTTCAAGGGCCGGAAGGTGCTCGACGGCACGCTCACCGCGATCCAGGACCGCTACGGCAGCGACACGATTCGCGTACGCATCGACGGCGATCCGGCCATCCTGCACCGGCTCCCTGGAGTGGAGCGGGTCAACGACCACGGTCAGTTGCAGGAACTGCGCACGAGCAACGGCTGCGATCCGCAACAGGTACTCGCCGCGATCATGGCCCAGGCCCGCGTCCGGCACTTCGAGCTGGCCCGGCCGTCGCTGCACGACATCTTCGTGCGGATCGCCGGTCCCGAGGCCCGGGAGGTGAAACATGCGTAAGATCCTCAAGCTCGCCGTGCGGGAGTACAACGCCGCCCTGCGGACGAAGGCGACCGTCATCATGGTCGTGCTGATGCCGATCCTGATGGGCAGCGGCGTCATCGCCATGAAGCTCCTGGAGCATCAGGTCGATACGTCCGACCGGCGGATTGCAGTGGTCGACCATTCGGGCGTGATTGCGTCGTTCCTGGTGCAGGCGGCGCAGGAGCGCAACCAAGCCGAGATACGCGACTCGGCCACAGGCAAACAGATTCAGCCCGCATATATCATCGAGCCCGTGCCGCCGCGCGACGACGCGCCCGATGCCCAACGGCTGGAGTTGTCCAACCGCGTGCGTCACCGCGAGCTGCACGCTTTCGTGGAGATCGGCCCGGACGTCGTACACCCCGGCCGCGACGTCGCGTCATGTCGCATCGAATACCACGCTGAGAACGCCATTATGGACGAGGCGCGCGGCTGGCTGGACGGAGTGATCAACAGCCGTTTGCGCAATCTTCGGATTGCGGAGGCGGGCCTGAACGAAGCGACGGTCAATCGGTTGATGCACCCCATTTCCGTCGAAAGCCTGGGGCTCGTCAGCGTGAATGCGGCCACGGGCGGTATCACACAGGCGGAACACAGCAACGAGGGGCTGGCGCTGGCCTTGCCCATGGTCACCATGATGCTGATGTTCCTGATGATCACGGTTGGGGCGACGCCGCTGATCAATGCGGTGCTGGAAGAGAAGATGCAGCGGATTGCCGAGGTTCTGCTGGGGTCGGTACGCCCGTTTCAAATGATGATGGGCAAGCTGCTGGGCAGCGTGGGAGTCTCGCTCACGGTGCTGGCGATCTACATGGGCGGCGGGCTCGTGGCAGCCGGGTATCTCGGCGTGTTGCACTACGTTCCGTTCCACGTTTTGCCGTGGTTCCTGCTGTACCAGATCGCGGCCATATGCCTGTACGGGGCCTTGTTCATCGCCATCGGCGCGGCGTGCAACGACTTCAAAGAGGCACAGTCGTTGATGTTGCCGGTCTGGCTCATCGTGATGATCCCCCTGTTCGTGTGGCTCAACGTGGTCAGGGAGCCCCAGAGCAGCTTCTCGACGTGGATGTCGCTGATCCCGCCGTGCACGCCCATGTTGATGTTGCTGCGGCAGACCTCCCCGATGGGAATTCCAGCCTGGCAGCCGTGGGCCGGCCTGGCGGGCGTGGCCATCTTCACGACATTTTGCGTGTGGGTGGCCGGACGGGTCTTCCGCGTGGGCATTCTCATGCAGGGTAAGACGCCCAAACTCGTGGATCTGGTGCGCTGGGCCGTGCGGGGATGACGCACGCGGGTGTCGTCTGGATAGGAGGTCGATCGAGAGCATGCCCGAACACGTGTGTCCGCATTGGGTGGAGTATCGCAGTGCCAGATGACGTCCTGGGCCGGATTCGAGAGTTGCTGCGCGTGGCGGGGATCGCTTTTCGCGAGATCGAGCACGCGCCGACGCGGACGTCGGAGGAGTCCGCCCGCGCCCGGGGCGAAGAACTCGAGGTGGGCGGCAAGGCGCTGGTCCTCAAAGTCGATGGAGCATTCCGGCTGTTCGTGCTCAGTGCGGCCCGGAAACTCGACTCCGCTGCGATCAAGCAGCATTTCGGCGCAAAGGAATCGCGTTTCGCCACCGGAGAGGAGCTACTTGGGATGACGGGGCTGACGCCGGGCGCTGTTCCGCCATTCGGCAGGCCGGTCTTGCCGTTCGACTTATTCGTCGATGGCTCGATCGTGGAAAACGAGAGAATCGCGTTCAATGCGGGGTCGCTTACCACATCGATCATCATGAGCGTCACGGACTACGTGCGCGTAGCCCAGCCCACCGTTTTCAGCTTCAGCCGATGATCGGGGAGACGTTCGCGCCAGCATAAGACGGGGTCGCGACCAGCGTGTCCACCGTGCCGGCGCGCCATGGCTCGGATTAGCCCGGCTGCGCCGCTCGTTCAGCTACCTCTGTCCGTTCCCAGGACGCGAGGTTCCCGTCGCAATGCCAGGCTCTCGGCCGCCAGGGTTTTCGACCGGGACAGGCCCCTCGGCCCCAGGCCCTCGACGACCGAGCGAGCGTCAGTTCTTCACGACCGTCCAGGTCTCGTCGGGGTTGTACTCGGTCATGTCCTTGGCGAGCTCGGCCGTCTTCTCCCCCAGGTTCTTCTCGTACACCTTGCCGTTGGAGCTCACCATGAACGTCATCACGCCGGAGTTGCCCCAGGTCGCCGGCCAGGCGACCAGGGCGAATCCCGCCAGCATGTGGCCGTTGATGACGTAGTCATACTGGCCGCCGGCGGCCTTGGCGCCCTGCTTCGTGAGGATCTTGAAGAAGTAGCCGTGGAACGGCTCGGGCCGGTGGTCCTTCTTGTCGCTCTTGCCATAGCCCTCGGCCGTGGCCTGCGCGGCCAGCTCACCCAGCGGGCTGAGCGGCTCGTCCGGCTTCGTGCTCCAGTACAGGCCGTTTTTCTTGCCCTCGGTGCTGACGAATCTCTGCGCGTACTGCAGCACATCATCGCCGTCGCGGTCCTTGGAGAAGTACTCGAACTGCGCCTCGACGTACGCGCGGCAGAACTTGATCGTGTCCAGCTCGTTTTCGCCGACGCGGCGGTTCAGGATCTCCTCCTTGCCGGCGGCGGTGTCGAAGAACCACTTGCCGTCCTTTTTCACGATCGGAATCGGGAACGGAAAGTTCTCCTTCCCGATGTGCAGGATGACCGTGCTGTCGTCCTTCTTGACGAGCTCGGTCATCGCCGCGAGCGCCTTGGAGAACTCCTCGAAGTCCTCGCGATCCTGCACTTCGTCGCCGGACACGAGCTCCTTGACGGCGGGCCCGAAGACCTTGTGGATGGCCTCCTTGTCCCTGGCCTTGGTAGCCTCGGCGAGCGCTTTCACCGCCTCTTCCGGGCTGGCAAACGTCGTCTGTTCGTCGGTCGTGCGCGCCGGAGCGGACGTGGTCGCGGGGACCTGCGCGAGCGCGACGGGCACCGCCACCAGACAGTAAACGATCAGCAGGCGGATTTGGCTTTTAGCGGACATTGTCGTGTCTGACCTCATGCGCTGGTGTCTCGGGAGACGCTCGATCACGTATCACTTCTTGCTGGATGCGGCGGTCTAGGGCCGTCGTGCGGCGGGATTCGCCCCACCGCGGCTCGCCGCGCCACGGTTGCTCGCTCCGCTGGTGTTACTGCCGCCGGGGCGAAACGCGCTGCCGGACCGCGTTGGCGTTGGGCGGTTTACGCTGGGGGGCGGTGCGGCGGGTCGCGGTGCCGGTGGATTCGGACGCGGACGGACGGCATCGCGGCTCTGCGCGCCCCGCTCGGACTGCCTGCGCACATCACTATTGGGCCTCACGCCGCCGAACGCGCTCGGACGCTGCGCACCCGCCGCGCTCGAGCGAGGGGTCGGCACACGAGCGGGGCTCCGATTGAGGAGTCTCGGCTGGTCGCCGCCCGGTCGCGGGACGGGTGAATGCCCGCGGATCGCCAGGTTCTGTAAATTGCGCAGGCCGCGGAAAAGGGACAGACCAGGGATGGTATTGCGGTTCTGGTCGATGCCGGTCGGGTGGCCTGTGTCGAAGTGGCTCCCGCTGGGGGCCAGCGAATAGCGGCCCGTGTACATTGGGCGTCCATGGGTGCCGTACCGGCTCCAGGCCGTTCCGCCGCGGTCACCGATCACGACGGCGCTGTGCCGGCCGACGGTCGCCGTCCAGCCGCTGCCCCAAGCCACCATGCCGCGGTGCGTGTAGCCGCCCCAGTACCCTGGCCGGCAGTAGACGACATGCCGATGGTTCCAGTCGCAATCCTTGTCGAGCCAGGCGCCGAGCGACACGGCGACGCCAAAGCTGATCGAGGGGGCTGCGAACGTGCCCGTATCCACGTAAACGGTTGCGGGGTCGTACTCCGGCACGTAGACGACTTGCGGCTCCGTCGGAACGATGCGGATCACATCCTGGTCCATCGTGACGGTCTCTTGCGGGGTGGTCCGAAGTGCGCCCGAGGCCCTCGCCTGGGCCCGCAGGTCCTGGATCACGTCCATCACGTCGTCCGGCTGGCTTAGAAACGCAGCGCCGAGGGCGTTCGTCCAGTCCAGGTCCTGATCCATCTTGCTCAGGATTTCGGGATACCGTGCGATCGACAGCACCGACGGGTCCAGATCTTGCTCGTCGAGTTTGTTCAGATCGGCATTCTGCCGCAGGAGCCGGGCGGCCTTGACGATGTCCAGCGGGTAGGTCGCGGCGGGCAGAATCTGGGCCAGCAGCACATCCGGGTACAGCGCAATGGGCGCCAGCAGTTCTGCAAGCTCATCGGCGGACAGTCTCGCGTCGGATGTCGCAGCGCCGTCGCCGGCCCACGACTCCGCAGCGAATTGCGCCCGAGCGAACATCGGCCCAGAGGCGAGAACGAGCAGCAGGGCCACGGAAATCGCGATCGTGCGGTTGCACATGTCCAAATCCTCTTCCTGACGAACGCCGCACTCTTGAGCTGGGTCGCCAGACCGCCGCCTTTTCGTTAACGGTACCGCGCTGTGGGACGGGCGGGAAGCGTGAGATCGCAGATTGAGCATCGCATCCCGCGGCACACCGGCGAAGAACTCGAACGGCCGGCGAAGGTCTTCCAGGAACGCTTCCGCACGTCCCTGCGGAAAGACGCAGCAAAACAGAGCGTCGCGGTACAACAGCATCATGACGAACAGCGCTGCCTTTGTATTCTGTCCGTCCAGAACGATTTTGATGCTGCCGACAAAGCCGCCGCGTGCGCACGACCCGGTGCGGCGTACAATCCCAAGAGCAAGGTGCACAGGAGCCGATGATGTTCGACCGCGATCTACTGATACGCATTCCGCTTAGTTTTTGCGCGCAGTTCGGCGCAAGTTAGGTATTGCGCCAAGGTCTCCGGTCGCGCATGCTTCGCCTGGCGTGGCAAGGAGGCCTCGGATGGATGTGCAAGCG
>Ga0182017_10001408_pt1 | contig 18524 bp, 28 predicted proteins | sample 712E3DmetaG_FD_120492 | JGI IMG/M metagenome (GOLD analysis project Ga0182017, IMG submission 120492) | Permafrost microbial communities from Stordalen Mire, Sweden - 712E3D metaG | ecosystem: Environmental > Terrestrial > Soil > Wetlands > Permafrost | place: Sweden: Stordalen | collected... | reverse complement strand
CGTTCTTTGGGGAGCGCGCGGGCCAAGATCCTCGTACCCATTCGGTGTCGGACCCGCTGCCCACCGTGACCAGCCACGGGGCCGGGGGATTGGTGCAGCCGTACATCGTTCCCTTGAACCACGGGAAGAATGACGTGCGGACCCACTCGATCGACTGCCCCATGCCCACCGTCACGAGCGTCGATGCCTGGGGCCTGGTCGAGGCGCAGGCCAAGCCGGAAGAAAGCCGTCTGGACTCTTCGGCCATCGTCCAGCCACCCCGGCAGTTCTCGCTCGATGTAAAATTCCGGATGCTCCAACCGGCCGAGCTGGCCAGCGCGATGTCTTTTCCGCACGGGTATGTGTTCAAGGGGACCCGAGAAGATGTCGTGAAACAAATCGGGAACGCGGTGCCCGTCAAGACCGCCAAGGCACTTGCCAAGGCGATCATCCCGAGCCGCGAACTCGGCCGAGCGTGGTACCCACGGCCAAACCGCGCGCGAGGCACGGTAATCGCCGCACCGGCCTCGCGAAGAACCCGGCAGGCCCCAGCAGCCGTCGCCCAGCGCAAGAAGGCAGCCTAAGATGCCCCATCCATCCCCCCAGACGACCCCGTACCCCCGCACGCGCGCTGACCTGTTCTTCGCGCCACGGCGGGACGCCACGGCGGAGCTCATCGTCTACGATGCGGCCGGGCACCGGGCATACCTCCTGAACGCGGCGGCCACCATCATCCTGATGCAATCCAGTGGGTGGCACGAGCCGATCGAGATCGCCACACGGCTCGCCCGCTACTTCCGCCGCCCGGTGGACCCCGGGGTCATTCCGGCGGCCTGGGGCACCTTCGCTCGGCTCGGCTTGCTCGCTCCCGAGCCCCGCGCCGCCGAGCACCCCCTGCTCCGGTCCCTCCCGGTCCGGGTGGCCCCCGTCATCGAGCCGAGTCTGCTCACGACCCTCCGCGACCATTATTACGAGTGGTCGGTCGAGGCGTTCCTGACCGCCCAGACGTCTCCCACCCCCGCACCCCTCGTCACGGGGAGCGGCTAGCGCTCCCGACAAATTTGTGCGGTATCTCCCAAGCGCCGGTGCGGATAGATTCGCCCGGCGCTTTGGTATTCCCCGAGGAGACTCCATGATGCATCACTCGCGTGTCCCCAGGGCCCTCCGGACCCGAGACCTCTCCTAGCATGGCCGACCACTCCACCATCGAGCATGTCGATGCCAGCTGGAACCCGGTGAGCGGGTGCCGACCGTGCTCCCCAGGGTGCGCGCATTGCTTTGCCGCACGCCTGACGGCGGAGCACGATCCCGGACGGGATTTCCGGGAGATCCGCCTCCACCCTGACCGGCTCGGCATTCCCGCCACATGGCGGCAGCACCGCCGGATCCTGGTCTGCAGCATGGGCGACCTGTTCCATCCCGAGGTTCCCGCCGCATTCATCGGACGCGTGTTCCGAGCGATGGCAGCCAGCCCTCAGCACTCCTATCTTGTCTTGAGCAAACACCCCGGCCGAATGGGGCCGGTGCTCTACGGGGATACCAGCGGGTCCGGCCTGCGTGCCGGCCAGGCACCCCCCCACGTCTGGCTCGGCACCTCAATCGAGGACCAAACCTGGACCGACCGCCGCCTCCCGCTCCTCCTGGGCAGCGGCTGGCCGGGGCGGTTCTGGGTGAGCGCGGAGCCGCTGCTGGGCCCCATCACCCTCGGTGCCTATCTGCCCTTTCTGGCCTGGGCAGTGGGGGGCGGGGAATCCGGCCTCGACGCGCGCGGTGCGCATCCGGCGTGGGTCAGATCCCTGCGGGACCAGTGTCTCACCCACGGCCTTCCCTGGTTCTGGAAACAGTGGGGGAATCGTGTGCACCGGTCGCTCCTGGATGATAGGTCGGCCCGGCAGGGGATCGACGAGTGGGTCACCATGCGTTCGCGCGCCGAGGGCGGGCGGATGCTGGACGGCGTCGAATGGACACAGATCCCCCCGGAGATCGCCGGCCCACACTCGCCTCAGTTGGGGCTTTTCACGAAATATGAAAGGACACAATGACCATCGCAGAGACCCTGTGGTCCACCCTTGTCCTGGAAGGCGTGGGAGAGGCACTTGCCCCACTCGCTCCTAACAGACGGCCCGACCCGACCCGGGGCCGACACGTGGGTCCCCGGGCGATCACGCGGGGCCAGCGGGCGATTACTACTGGGCTCGCCGGGCCGATCGACGACCGCTTCCGGCACTGGCTGCGAGCGAAGGGCCGACGCGAGACTCCCCGCGCGTCGCATGCCATCCTGCGGGCATCGGACCACGCGGTGCGCACGCTCTGCCGGGAAAAGTCCCTCGTCACTCGGTCCCCGGAGATCCCCTCCGCGATCTACCTCTGGAGCCAACAGGAGATCCAGCGGCTTCGCGGCCCCTGGCTCCACGACTTCCTCCGGAGGCACCGACGCTGGAAACTCGCCCTGCGATCCTTCGTCGGGATCATCCTGGCGGCAGGTCTGTTCCATTTTGGATCCTCGCTGGACCGGTTCACCGCGTTCCTTGTGACGACCAGTTCTTCGACCACGCCCGCGCCGGCCGTACAAACGCTGGACGTCTGGGGCTGGTACTGTCGCCAACCCGAGAACGCCACACAGAAGCAGTGCCGGAAGACCGCGGAGAAGGCCAAGCAGCTGACCGGCGACAAACGCCAGGTGCGGGGGTTCCAGAGCCAGACTCTACCTAGAGGAGAGATTCGATGACCGAGATGCTCTACGTCAACGCCGCCACCACCCCCTACGGGGAGCACACCAGCACGATCGCCCTCAATCGGTGGCCGGTCGCCAATGCCCCGCGGCCGCTCCCAGGCGCCGTCACGTTCGTCGGCCCGTTCCTCCACGGCATCTATTTTGCTGCAGGTCCCCAGGGGGTGTTCAGCGAGCGCTGGCGAGACCTGGACGCCTGGCCCGTCGAACTGATCACGAATTTCCAGATCGTCGAGCGGCTCATTGCCCTGGCCCAGGCACGGCACACCACGCTGGCAAAACTCCTAGGGGACCAGGGTCTCCCACGGCTCGCCGCAGCTGCCGGCTTTCCGTGGTTTGCCTCGCCTGGCGCGACACAGAAACCCGTTGTTGTGGGAGCCCCATATGCTCGCTAGTGTCCCCGACATGATCGCCATCACCAGTGACGAGGACGGGGACTCCCTGGAGAGCGGGCAGACCACCTGGACACGCGCGACCGAGCCGGAACGGTGCGAGATTCTCCAGCAGTCCCATGCCCTCTCCTGGAATGCCGACAACCGGATTGGACCCGGCTTGAGCTATCCGCTGTCCTTGGCCAGGCTGGATTGGCCCCGTCTCCCCTACTCCGTCAGGGAGCGCATCAGCGCCTTTCTCCGCCGCTGACCGCTCACGAGGTTTCCCATGGCACCGCGCCACCCGAAGCCCTCCGTATCCCCACCTGGTGCGATTGGCAGATCTGGGCCTCCGATGTGCCGGACCGGCCGGTGTGCCTGGCTCACACCTGCGAAGCGCGCGTCTTCCCCTGTCCGTTTGCGGACGCTCAGGATGCCCAATCCGCGCGCTTCCCCTGCGCGGACTACGCACCCCCTCAGTCCCACCCACCCCTGCGTCCCCTCGCGGATTATGCCGCCGGATTCACCGTCCGGGTCCGGATCGCCTTGCCGGACGGAGCCCCGGCATCGGGTGAGACCCCCGCCCCACCCGTCCCACCAGCATTGGGTCCCACCCTCACCTAACCGGATACGCCTCTGCTCGTCGTAGCGCGGCCCAGGGATGACCTCCCGGGTCCTCCGCACCATCCGGGCCGCAGATTGTCTGCGTCCGGTGGTGCGAAACCGCCGATAGGGATATGCAAAGCCCCGTTGACCGACCACCACACAAAGGCCAGGACCCTGATGGGCCACCCGGACAGCACCCCACCGATCAGTCCCCGGTACCGGGATGGAGAAATCGTCCATCGCCTCGCCCGGCGCATGGGCCCTCTTGTGGGGATCGTGAGCGTGCTGATCAGCCTTGCCTTCCCGGCCATCTTCCTCATCTACGCCTCGGGGGGACAAACCCGGCGGGCGGAGGACACCGCCCGCGAGATCGCTCAGCGACTCGACACCCTGTCCGAGGAACCCCACCTGTGGGGATACCAAACCCCGCTCTTCACGGATGCCGTGCGCCAGGCCACCAGCACCACGCCGATCGGGAAGATCCTGGTCCGCACGCCCACGGGTGACGCCATCCGCAGTTTCAGCTACGCGGCGGACACCGGACCGCTGGCCACCTTTCTCGGCTACTACACCGGAAGTGCTCCCCTGGTGATCAACGGGGAAATCGTCGCCCAGGTGCTGGTCGGGATTCCCCGCACGGCGGGCCTCCAGCTGATCCTGGCCTGCGTCCTGGTCGGCCTCGTGGTGAGCAGTGGGCTGGCCTGGGTAGCGTATTACACCCCGATCCGGGTGGTGCGCGGGATCGAACAGGACAAGATTGCCCTTCAGACCCGCGACATTGCCCAGCAACGGCGCCTGGAAGCCGTACGGGCCTTCACTAGCGAGGTCGCCCAGTCGCTGGATGTGGCCCCCGTGCTCCGGCGGATTACCGATCAAGCGCAAGAACTGCTCGACGCGAGCTGCGGTGCCCTCTGGCTCTGGAACGAAGATACAGCACGCCTGGTCCGCTACGCCGTGGACTCCGAACCGGGGCAGGCGCCCACGACCTTCCGCCTGGGGGAAGGCCTGGCGGGGCAGGTGGGGAGCCAGCGGGTCGGCATGGCCCTCAACGCCTACCCGGACACCCAGGCGAGGGATTTCGACCCCCGGCTCGCCGGACAGGTGTGTGCGGCGATCGCCGAGCCCCTGCTCCACAAAGACCGTTTGCTTGGGGTCCTCGCCGTGGGAACGGATACCCCCCAGCGGCAGTTCAGCGCCGAAGACAGCCAGACCCTCTGCCTGTTCACCACGCAGGTGTCAATCGCCATCGCCAAGGCGCAGCTCCACGAGTCTGCCGTCCGACGCGCGTCGGAACTGGAAGCGCTCCTGAATGCCACCGAGTCGGTGCTCTCCGGCATCGATCTGGAGTCGATCCTGACCCGGATCGTCGACGTCGCGGCCCGCATCGCCGGCGTGCCGCATGTCAAGGTCGCCCTGATCGATCCGCAGCACCAGTGTCTGCGGGTGCGGGCCGTCAAGGGCACCACCAATCAGGTGGGCGACGTGCTCCCGCTGGACAAAGGCATGTCCGGCCGGGTCGCGCGAACCGGTGAGGTGGTCTATCACGGCAACCAGGGGGACAACCCCGACAACCTGTGTGTCGAGGGTGACCGGGTCATTGGCATCCGGACATATCTGGGGCTGCCGATCCGCTACAAGGGCGAGATCCTCGGCACGCTCGCATTCAATTCCGAAACACCGCGCGTGTATACGCCGGAAGAAATGACCTTTCTCCAGAGCTTCGCCCAACAGGCGGCGCTGGCGATCCACAACGCATCCCTCTACCAGGCTGAAGCCGAAGCCCGTCGCCGCGCGGAGTCCGCAACGCGGGCCAAGAGTGAATTTCTGGCGAACATGTCGCACGAGATCCGAACGCCGATGGGTGGGGTCATTGGGATGATCGTGCTCGCAAGCGAAACCGGCGGGCTCAGCGCCGAGGTCGAGGAGTACCTCGGGATCGCGAAAGGCTCCGCCGAATCGCTGTTGGAGATCCTCAACGACATCCTGGATGTCAGTAAAATCGAGGCAGGCCGACTGGAGATCGTCCCCCCGCCGTTTAACCTGGAAGCGGCGCTCCAACATACTCTGCGGCCGCTGGCGCTCCGCGCCCAGCAGAAAGGCCTCGATCTTTGCTGCGAGGTCCGTCCCGACGTGCCCCTCCGACTGATCGGTGACATCACCCGACTGCGCCAGGTGCTCCTGAATCTTCTGGGGAACGCCATCAAATTCACGTCCACAGGCGAGATCCATCTGTCCATCGAACGGGTCGCGACCGAGGTCGATGGGGTAATGCTCCACTTCGCGGTCCGCGATACCGGCATCGGGATTCCGCTGGAAAAACAGGCCGCGGTCTTCCAGCCCTTCACGCAGGCCGACACCTCCACCACCCGCGAGTACGGGGGCACCGGACTGGGTCTGACCATCGCGACAACCCTGGTCGAGATGATGGGGGGCAAGATTTGGCTCGAGAGTACCGTGGGCCAGGGCAGCACGTTCCACTTCACCCTCGTGTGCGGACTGGAGGCGGGCCCCGAGCTTCGGTTGAAGCCTTTGGCAGGTTTGGAGGGCAAGCGCGTGCTGGTCGCCGCCAGTAACGCCACCACGCGTCGCTGCCTCCGGGAGACGCTGGCACAGCTCGGGCTGGCCCCCACCGAGGCCGACAACGGACTCTCGGCACTGGCGCTGCTCGACGCCGATCGCGGCCACCAGACGCCATTCGCCCTGGTGATCCTCGACGCAGGCTTACCGGAGATCGACGGATTCACGGTGGCCGAGCAGTGCCGCGCCCGCTCCGGACCAGCGGGGCTGCTGCTCCTGACCGCGCTAGATGGAAGTGCAGCCCGCGGCCGATGCCGGGACCTGGGGGCACTGCACCTGGTGAAACCGGCCATCCCCACCGAGGTCCGGGACATCATCCATCAGATCCTTGGCGGCCGGCCGAAGGTCACCCGGCGCCTGCTAGGTGGCGGACAGAGTCAGCGACAGACCCAGCACCCACGAAGGATCCTGCTCGCCGAGGACAACGAGACAAATCAGCAACTGGCGACCCGCATCCTCCGGAAGTGGGGGCACCAGGTCACCGTCGTCGAGAACGGACAAGACGCCGTCGAAGCCGTCACCTGCCCCGGCGCGGTGCCCTTCGATGCCGTGCTGATGGACATCCAGATGCCGATCCTGAACGGGCTGGAGGCCACCCGCATTATCCGCGACCGCGAGCAGGCGAGCACCTCACACATCCCGATCATCGCGATGACGGCCCACAGCTTGACCGGCGATCGCGAACAATGTTTAGGGTCCGGAATGGATGGATACATTTCCAAACCCTTAAATGTCACGGAACTCTTCGACCTGCTGGAGGCGTTGCCGATCCACGAGTTGGCAGGCGCCGAGGCACGCACCCAGGCCTGACACGGACACACGGCCACCGAATCCACGCCTGCCCTGCGCAGGCCTCGAAAGGAATCCGCATGCTGAGCGCGATTGGAGAGGGGCCGGACGGTCTCGTGAACCTGAAGGGCCGGACCACGAGCGAGTTGGAAGCGCACGCCGAGCGGGCCGGATGCCGCTGGTACCGACAGCAGTTTCTGGGCGGAGAGACCCTCATCCGCCTGTCCGGGGAATGGATCGCCCTGCCCCAGCGTATGGCGGCCCCAGCACCGGTCTCCACCGACGGGGCAGCCCCGCGGTCCAGGGGCACCTCTTCCGGGAAGCCGCGGAAGCACGACACATTTCGGCGCTAGGCAGCCCCTCGCCCGACAGTACACTATCCCCCGGCAAAGGGGCCGCATCAGCACGACCCACCGCCAAGCCACCCAGAACCACGCAGATGGGGGAGAAGCGGGCATGGGCACCCAGTCATTTCTCGAAGCCGAGATCCTGCAGCAGGCTTTGCCGCACCAACGCATGACGCCGCACGATGCGGACATCCACATCCGGGGCATCGCGGACCCGCTGCAGGCCTGTGAACATCGCTGCCCCCTCTGCGGACACTCGGCCGTGGCCTGGCTCGTACAAACCGGGTGGTGCCTCCGGTGCGCGGAACAGATCCTGGCCGCCCTGCGGATCAAAGAACACACCGTGCTTCGCATTCTCCTGGATGGGGAGCGCGCCCTGACCGGAACCAGTCCGGAGCCTGCAGCCTCCGTCCAAGCGATGGCCACACTCGCCATGGAGAAGGCGTTCACCGGACCCGTTCCTGCCACGCAACCCGCATAAGGGACATGAAGAGGAGCCGCGGGATGATTCCTGCCCTGTATCCGTATACCAGCATCCAGGCAGCGATCCAGGGAGCCTGCTGTGCTCTGGACATCGCGGAGAAACATCCCACCGGGCGGCCGGCGACATTGGTCCACACCATGCTGGAGGCCGCCGATCACCTCCTGGAGGGACTGGCCTATCCGGCCGCCCGACTCCGCGTGGCCACCGCCGGGGAACCGGGACCGTTGGCCGAGGACCCTGGCTGCCCGAACAGCCACTGTCTTGCGACATTGCAACGCTTCCGGGACCTTCGCCCAGCCGTTGAGCACGGGACTCCCGGCGCCCCGGAGCTGAACGAGATCTACTGGCTTCTCGTCACCCGACACGGGGCCAATCTCCACGCCGAGATCGACCAACTGCACCGAGAACCCCCAGGCTTCTTCCTTCTTCCCCCATCTCCGGACGTTGCCTGATGTATACCCTCAGCGCAGACCAGGTGCTTGCCGAACTGCTGCGGCGAACCCGACGGGTGTCCCCCGCTGTCCTGCAGCGCGTGCAGCGGACACTCCAGGGGGTCTGTCCGGACCTCGCGGTGGACATCGGGGCATCGGTACTCGCCGCCGCGTGTACTTACTATGCCCATCTCTTCGACCAAGACGGAGCCGACGTCACCCGTGCCCCCTATTCCGACGGCTGGTTCACCGGGGCCGATCTGGAAACGGAGTTCTTCGATCAGTTCCCGCCACCCCTCCGAGACCGCATTCTCGCGACCCTGCGGACCATCCCGCTCCCGTCGGAGCCCAGCGTGACAGGTCCTGTCACGGTTGCCCGCCCTCTGGCGGCCACACCCATCGCCCTAGGCCCCCCATGCCCGCTCCTGCCGTAGCCCCGATTTCCTCCCCTTGGCCTCCCGCCGCGCATCCGGCGATCCAGCCCTTAGAGGCCTGCTGGCACGCCTTCCGGCGGTCAGGTCTCCATACGCTCCTCGAAGAAGCGCTGGCAGTCCAGGCGCACTCCCCGGTGTCGGGAACCCCGTCGGTCGTCCTGACCTCCCGAATCGCCAAGGCGGTGAGCCTGACCCGCCTGGTGGGCGAGCCCCCGTCGCGCCCCGAGCAGAGCACCGCCCTGGAGACCGCCCTGGCCCCGGTCGGCGCCACCCTCGCCGCCTGGGCAAGTTACCAGGCCGCCAGGACGGTCGTGCTCGCCGATCCCCCCCTGTGGTCCACCCTGGATACGGCGGGATGGTTGGATACCCCGGCGTCCCAGATGGCACCACCCCTGAGCTTTCTCATCGCGGTCGTGCCCGGGGAGAGCGGGGTCCACTACCTCGGGATCCGCCACGATCTCGTGGCCCATCTGCCCGCCCTCTCCATCCAACGATTGCAGCCGGAGCCCCAGGAGATCCCCGGAACCGACGCCACGCTCCCCAACTGCTGGGAGACGCTCCTGGTGGTGCCTGCCGCCCACACCCCGGCGCAGGTCATTGCAACCATCACGGACCGCGTCCGACAGCCTGGGATCCTTCGACCGGGAACCACAACAACCGGGCGTTCCTCGATCCACACGGAGCCGGCCGATTGGGTGCGATGGCTCGAACACCACGGGGTGGGCTTGGCCCTGAATCTCCTGGCGTACATCCATCGGTTCCCGGAGTCCGCGCGCCGGATCTCCAGCCCAGCCCACCCCACCCGAATGGATGCCCGCGGCCGGGCAGAAGACCGCCCGCCGAGCGTGTACCGTATTCATCCCGCCGGCGCCCTCCGTCGGGATCACTAACCGACCCTGTGTGTCGCACCGCCGACCCTTTCGCGAAGGAGTGACCATGTCCGAGGCCGAGAATCTCAGCGAGACCCAAGCCCTGCTCGACCGGGCCGACCATGCCTACTACCAGCTTGGCGCCCCGCTCATGACGGATGCCCAGTACGACGCCCTCAGGGCCCGGCTCGCCCGGCTCTCCCCCACCGATCCGCGACTCGACCAAGTCGGGTCGGCCGTGCGAGAGAGCATTCTCACCGATCGGGCACACGGCATCCCGATGGGCTCCCAGTCGAAAGCCACCTCCCGGGAAGAGTACGACGCCTGGCTGGCCAACAACCTCTGCAAGCCCCTGGCCCGGTCGCGCGCCGCCCTGCAGCTCAGCGCCACCCTCAAGGCGGATGGGGGCTCCATCTCCCTCGAGTACCGGGGCGGCCGTCTGGTCGCCGCCATCACACGTGGGGATGGGGTCACGGGCGAAGACATCACCGCCAACGCGGCCCTGTTCCAGCGTGTGCCCCGGGTCTGCCTGCTGAACGGCACCGCGTTTGACGGCTACGTGCGGGGGGAGACCGTCCTCTCCATCGCCAACTGGCAGGCCATCGCCGAGGACAACGAGGACGACGAAGAGAGCAACCCGCGCAACACAGCGGTCGGGATCTACCGCCGGAAGAGCGGGGAGCAGAGCGACCAACTGGAAGTCTACGCCTTCCGGGCCTTCGACGCCGATGGGGTGCCGCTCGGCCAGACGGAGACCGAGCAGCGCGCCCTCCTCACCTCGATGGGCTTCAGCGTGCTCCCGTCCCTGGACGGCACGCCCGACGAGATCTGGGCCTGGTTCTACGACGTCGAGACCCGGATCCGGGGCACCTTGCCCTACTGGATCGATGGGGTGGTCGTCTCCGTGAACGATCTGGGCGACCAACTCGCGCTGGGCGAGACCCACCACCGGCCCAAGGGCCAGGTGGCCCTCAAGTTCGCGGCCGAGGAGGCCGAGACCGTGCTCCGCGCTCTCGACCTCAGCGTGGGCCACAGCGGCGTGATCGTTCCCACGGGCATCTTCGATCCGGTCGCGCTCGGAGGCACCACCGTCACCCGGGCGACCCTCAACAACTTTGACTACATCCTGGGGCTCCGCATCGCGGTCGGGGACCGCTGCACGATCAAGAAGGCCGGCGAGATCATCCCGCAGGTCGTCGACGTCCTGGAGCGCGGGACCACGCGAACCCCGATCCTCACCCCCACCGCCTGCCCGTCCTGCGGAGGTGCCGTCGCGAAACGGCTCACCATCTCCGGCAAACCCGGCATCCCGCTGTACTGCCTGAACGAGGACTGCCCCGCGCGGCAGGCGGGACGGATCGACAAGTACATGAAGTCCGTCGACATCCTCGGCGCGGGCGCCGAGGTGCTCAAGTGCCTGGTGGACGACCTGAAGATCGGAGACGCCGCGGACCTCTATACCCTCCGCACGCGCCGGAATGCCCTGGCCGGGATCCAGATGAGCGGCAAGGTGCGGTTCGGGGAATCCCGCGCGGATCGGTTCCTGGACGAGATCGACAAGCGGCGAACGCTGAGCCTCCCCGTGTTCCTGGGGAGCATCGGGGTCATCGGGCTCGGCAAGCGCGCCGTGGCCAACGTGCAGGCTGCCGCCCCCGGCGAGTTCGACCGCTTGGAGGACTGGCTGTCGGACAAGCTCCTCCGCCTAGCCGAGCAAGTGCATCTCCCGAACGCGGCCGAGAACATCCACCGGCAACTCCAGGCGCGGAAGCCCCTGATCGAGAAGTTCCTGGCGAACGGCGTCCAGCTCGCCGGTCCGGTCCCCACGAAGGCGAAGGCTCCGGGCGGGTTGGTGATCTGTATCACCGGTGCCCTCAGCAAGCCGAAGAGCCACTACCAGGCCCTGATCGAAGCGGCCGGCCACACCTTCACCGACACGTATTCGGCCAAGACGGTCACGCAGCTGGTCGCGAAGGATCCGGCGGGGTCCTCCAGCAAACTAGAGAAAGCCCGCAAGGCTGGAACCCCGATTCTCGACGAGGCGGGGCTCCTCGCCCTGCTCGGGCAGGAGTGATAGCCGCACACCGCGTGGAGTCCGCCATGCCAGTTGTCGGACGAGCCCGAAAACAGCGCTCCGCCCGCGTGTCGGTCATCGAGTTCGTCCGGCCAGAACGCCCCTGGCCCGCGCCCTACTCTCTCGAGCAGGCGTTCGAGGTCCTTCGGGTGATGGTCGCGACCGGCCGACGCTACACCGTGCTCGGGCCCTGGGGGAGAACCGGGGTCTCGGAACTGCTGCAGGGGGGCCATCTCGCCAACTGCGGGACGACCCGGTCGATCGCCAGCCTCCGGGATCTGATTGCATGCTTCCACCGAGCGCTCCTGGCCAAAGGCAACATCGCCGTCGAGCGATGGCGCAGGGAGCAGGACTTCACCTTGGGGGCAAGACGTCTCCTGTCCATCCCCCATTATCGCCCCGACGGGCTCTTCCGGTTCCAGGGAGCGCTCTTCCCGACACGCAGCATCGACCAGACGCTCACCAGCTACTTCGATGGTCTGCCGGGCACGGACCTTCGGGCCTCACTCAACTCGGTCCACTGGTCCGTGCGTCGGGTGCACCGCGCCGTGGTCGACGTCGACCCGGACGGGTTCCGATTCTGGCTCGAGTACGGCGCATCCGGTAGTGTCTGGTCCCATACGCTGGCGCGCACCCGACGCGGTGAATCCTTCCTGGACACCTTTGACCGGGCGTGGACCCGATGCCTCCTCTTGACCGGCGCGATCGGGCGAGGGCTCGGCGACATCGTGACACGCCTCAACCAGGAAGACGCTGACCCCTCGAACGGACCCGACGCAAGCGACCCGAGTCACATATGCTGGGTGGCGTTCCGACGGCCCATCCACGCCCGTGCGGTCACCCGGATCGGGCACTTCGCCTTGGTCCCACTCGGACCGGGACCCAGCCTGACTCTTGTCCACTGGCCCAGCGGGCGCATCCTGCGGACCCAGCGGACCGGCACCTGGGATCGCCTCGACCGGCTGGCACACGCATTGGAGGCCGCGGGGTGTGGCAAAGGGGGTCCGCCGCGCCGCGAGACCATCCAGGCCACCGCTCGACACACGAGCAGACCGCACACCAGAGGACGCGCACATGCAGACACTCGTTGTTGATCCGATCGACGCGACGCACCTCACCCCGTCCGGACGGATCGACCGGGGCCAGTACCTCCTGGCGACCCGCTACAGATGCCACCACCTCCTGGGCACGTTCTGGGAGGACCCCTACGGCGCAACCATGCGCCTGACCCCGAAGGGAACCCTGCGGAGTGCCACCGCCCCCCAGCGGATGCACCTCGTCCAGGCGCTTCGCCATCGCGGGCCGAGCGTCCACTGCCCGGGCTGTGCCCGGTGCGATCACTAACCCCCACCAAAGGAGTCTCCATGAGCGAAACCCAAGAACAGGAACTGGCCCGACTGCGCGCCGAGAACACCGCCCTCAAAGCGGGCGGAGGCGAGCGGCCTCGCCTCAAAGTGAGCGAAAAGGGCGGCGTCTCCGTCTACGGACTGGGGCGCTTTCCCGTCACACTTTACCTCGAGCAATGGCGTGCGTTGCTGGGGATGAAGGAGGAGATCGAGCAGTTCATCCAGGACAATGCGGGCAAGCTGAAGACCAAAGCGGCGTAGTCCGCACCACACCAGAGACCCCGCGAGACACCCGCGCCAAGCGGGGTTTTCTGTGCCGCGAAGCCATGGGACTCCCGTTCTCCCGTTCTGGAGAGTCATGGCGGGAACCACCCACGCGTCTCGCGACCACCCGACCACCCGAACGCTCGAACACAAGGGTGGGCCCACCATGAGGAACCGCACCCCTCAGGTGGACGCACCCGGGTGAGACCAATGCTCCCCATCCTCACGGCGGCCCTCCCCGCACTCCGCACGTTCCTGGAGCCCAAGTGGCGGGCGTATCAGACGAACCGCTTCCCCCGCCTGGACGAGCGGACACCGGTCGCCGAAGGAGTCTGCCGACACACCACCTTATTCCTGTTCCGGCTGCTCCGATCTGCCCGGCAGCCCGGCTGGGTGCCCGTCCACGGCTATTGCCGCATCCCGTTCATGCATTTCGAGTGGCTGGCCGCCCCGCGGGACTCCTCGCCTGGTCTCTTGACCGACCTTGATCGGAAGATTGTGTACCACGATGTGCAACGCAGGGACGGGCGCTGGGATGCGGCGTTTGTCCTGGACGGACACCTCCTCTGGGCCGAACACTGGTGGCTCGATCACGCGCCGGAACGGCTGGACCTAACCATCGACCAATTTGGATGGCCCACGGACTTCTGCGGCTCCACCGCCGACCCCCGCTATCGAATCGTCCACCCACCCAACGCGGACGACCGACGGACGCTGAACGGTGTGCGTAGCACCGTCTCCGGATGGGAAGCCGACCCCGAGTACCGCACCCTCCGTGCGCGCCTCATCGGCGCGCCGCCCACCCCATGAGACAAGGCCGCCGGCCCCCCGCAGCATTCCCCAGTTGTCCACGGGGGCGCATCATGTGCACGCTGCACCTCGGATCCCAACCGTCCGGCATCCTGCTCCGGGCTCCGCACATCGAGGCGCCCACGCAGGAGTTCCGCGTCCGGTTCTTCTCGCCCGGCTACGTCAATGTGCTCCGGTTCGAGCCCGGCTGGCGCTGGGTCCGGGTCCTCGCCACCACTGCCCAGGGGGCGATCCTCATCGCGCGCTATCATTACAGCCGCGGGACGGACTTCCAGATGGATCCCCTCGCCGCCTCCCCGTAGGAAGAGGTCACAGGAACGCTGAAGAGGGAACAGAGGGAGGATGGGCATGAGAAGGTGGCTCGTGGTGCACGTCAACTCCGGTCATTATACCGTCGCACCCGCGACCAATGTCCGTGCGGCCGTCGTGCGATCCACGCGGCGCGAATGCCACCGGATTGCCGACAGACTGAATGCGCGAATGCCCGGCAGGACGACGTAGCCTCCTGGAGGCCCTATGACTATGTGTTCCCGCACACGCCCCCTCCGGGCCTGGGACGGTCTCCGCGCCGTCCTCCGGACTCACGCCGCGTATGCCCTCCTCGATCGGACGGGAGCCCACGGAGGGACCTGGGTGACGGGGGCCTGCGGCCTCCTGGCCATGGCCCTCCACGAGATCATCCCCAACAGTGAGATCCTCGATCTCCGCGACGCGACCGGCAGGCCGCAGCATGTCCTGATCCGGATCGACGGACGGGTCTTCCTTGATGGGGATGGACTCTCCCTTTGGCCCACGTTGCAGCGACGCTGGATCACTGTCGAGCTCCGGCGTCCGCCGCTCACGGTGTCGCCGCATGCCCCGGCCGCCTGCCAGCGGGGCAACATCCCGCTGGATCCCGCGGACGTCCGCCTCGTCCTGGACTATCTCCGACAGCACCTGATCCGTACCCCGGAGGGCATCCCCCAGTTCGTCGTCGCGTCGCCCCGATAACCCGGAGTTCCCATGTCTCTCACACGTCGATACCCTCCCCCGCCATCACGGCCTCCCGTCCTCTATGTGGCCGGTCCGCTGTTCACCCCGAGCGAACGCCGGTTGGTGGAGAAGGTCGCGGACGTGTGTACCCCTCTGGGGTTCCAGACCTTCGTGCCGCATCGCGATGCCGGGATCTTCGGGCCCCGACGGGGCGGTGCTACCCGCCTCTTCCGGGCGGACCTGGCGGGCCTCGCGATCGCGCAGTGCCTCGTCGCGATCCTCAACGGACCTGAGGTGGACCCCGGAACAGCCTGGGAGGTTGGCTATGCCTATCCGCGAGGGATCCCGATCCTCGGCTACGTGGATGACCTCCGGGCTGCCGCCGGACCGAACCCGGTGGACATGATGGTCAGCCAGTCCTGCACCGCGATTGTCCGCACGCTTCCGGCGCTCGCCACGGCCCTCCGTGGCATCCATCGACGTCTGGCGCAGGCGGCGTAATGGCTTCAGGAGAAGAGGAACAGATGGCGCTGGAGCTCTTCGGCGAGCCGACGCCTCCGGAGCATCTCGCCGGCCTCGAAGCCGCCATTGCGGCCTAGAGCGATCGATTAGCCTGGTGCCCACTGCGAACCCTTCGACGATCCGTAGAATGATCCACAGGAGTACCATGCAACCGACTGTCTGTTTTCAGTATCTCTACCGCGATGCCTCCAACTTCAAGAATGGCGGTGCGGTGACCTTCGCGAACCCGAACGGCACACCCGTGGCGGAGCTCGAGGCCCGCCTCAAGGCCGCGCTTGAGGACCGGATGTTCTTCGTCGCGGACCAGGTCGGCATCCCGGAGGTCTTTCTCTGGGCGCCAGACGCCGACTACGACCGGGATGATCCACCCCCGGATCTCGAAGCCGGGCAGTACGTGCTCAACGAGGACGATCACTCCTGGCACGAATTCTCCAGCCTCGAGGCCGGGAACACTCCCCCGAGCGACCACCGGACCATCGAGCAATTCGTGGCGGACATGGAAGCGGCACAGCAGGCCGGCTGGCGAGAGTTCGATCCCAAGAAGCATCGACCATCCATCGAGCGGTCTGCACCCGCCCGACCACGAGCACGGAAGAGGTAGGGCCCATGAGCGACTCCACTCCCCAGGCGGCGCTGCAGGCCATCATCCAGTCGGCCGCCCTGCTCCCCCTTGACACAGCACGGCGCCAAGAGTTCTTCGATCTGGGCGGGCCGGACCCGGAGACCGGAGATGCACGGGCTCCCTACCCCGTCACCCAACGACGGATCGGGGTGGCCATCCGGGAGCTGCGCAAGGCCGCCCGCGAGATCAAGGCCCTCCGCGCCCACACCCACGACTTCGGCCGGGACGATTTCTGCCAGGTCTGCGGCGCCGACGGCCGCGCATGACGCTGGGTTATTCCATTACTGCGTGAGGAGACCATGCTCGACAATTCGATACTCGAACGATTACTCGACGCTGCGACCCACCATGGCCGAGACAGCGAGCCGGATCACGAAGTCGGAGATCTCCAGGACTACCTCCGAGCCATGTGGGGGCTGCTCACACTCGACCAGCGCCAAGCATTCCTCCAACTGAAGGAAGTCCGGGAAACGCTCGAAACGGGCCTGGGAGAAGACGCCTCCGCGGCGTTGCTCGCCGAAGCGTTTCAATTGTAACATGTGGAGTGGAGGAGCCTGGTAATGGAGACCGTAGCCAGATTGGTTCCGCCTGCCGTTGTTCCCGGGTGGATCACCGAGGGTGTAGGCGATTATACGCGCATGTTCCATGGCGCGTTTGACTTCGCCAGCCCGGATGCGACGTACAATCGCTGCGACGACATCGCCCGCCTGCTCTACCGGCACTTCCTGGGTCAAGCACCCACGACCGTGCACGTGGAGATCATCGAGTTGAAGCAGTATCACGGCGAGCGGCCGACCGGTCACGCACACCCGGCATGGGCGAAGGAATACCGCGCTGCCGGCGAGGGGCAGATTGACCTGCAACACAAGGCGGTGGCCCTGACGTCCGTGGCATGGGATGACGGCACGGACGATCTGGTGGTCGATCTCGCCGGAGCGCAGTTTGGGAACTGGCCGACGTACTGCCCGGTTGGTTCTGCGCTGCAGGTGTTTGGGAGGGTGGCGTTTCTGGATGTCACCGCCGCGGGCTGCAGCGACTGCAAAGCCCGTGAACTCTCTTTGCCCGACGCCGTCTCGACCTTCTGCCGTCGTCGTGACTCGATCTGCAAAGGGTGCGGCGGAACTGGCAAGTTCCTCGTCGATGCGCGGTATCGTTCGCGAGCCGACGCTCCATGGGGCGTGCAGTTGGAAACGCCGCACTGGAAAGAGTGGGTAAAGCGATATGCCACTCCTGAGTTCCGGGCCAGCGGTTTCGAGGTTTCCCTGCGTCCATGGCCAGGCGAGGACATGATGATAACGTTCGACGGGAAAGTTGTTCGCGATAGCCAGGAGCGGGGTCTCGTTGTAGAGCCGACGGCACGCCCGCCCAAGCAGGGCCGCAACCATCTCTGCGCCTGCGGATCGGGCCAGAAGTTCAAGAAATGCTGTGGCAGGTGACGCGGCCGATGGCGGCCGATCCCGTAAGCGTACACGGCCAACGGCCGCTAGCCCACATGAACCACATGCGCCTCGTCAGCCCCCCACCTCGTGTAGTGTCGCCAAAAGCTCCATCCAGAAATAACCCATACCGTGGCCATGCGGCCAGGTTATTGGTCAAAAGACATACCATGACAAAACGTGCAACGACCTTCGATATGACAACTGCCGAAGGGCAAAAAAGACTCATGTACGAGTCCCGCGGCCTCCCCTATACTCCCCAGGTGATCGACACGACCGTGCCAGGCGACTACGGGGCCGATCCGATCGGCGATGGCACCTTCCGGATGGTCCCGTCGGGCGACATCGTCGCACTGGACGAGCGCAACCGCCGACTCACGGCCCACTGTGACGCGGCAATCCGGTTGTGCTGAACATCGCCTGCGAACGAACGTTTTTGGAGGGGGCCATGTCCCTGATCGATGCGGAAATTCTCGAAGGTATCCTGAGCCGAGCCGCCCACCTTGTCACCCCAGAGGAGTCGTTCCGGCTCGCCGGCCTGCCGCCAGGCCTGACCGTCGTTGCGAGCCCGCGGGACGGCGCACCGTCCCGGGTGGTCTGGACGATTCTGACCGCCGAGAACGGGGGGCGCCTCACGACCGAGCAGCGCGATGCCGTGTGTGCGGCAGCGGCTGGCCTAGTCACGGTGCTCAACGGGCTCGTCCGCGACGGGTCTCTTCCCGGTCCAACCGGTCGGAGTGAGGCGTGACGATCTACGAGGCGGACCTCAAGCCCGCCTTCCGGGCCCGACAAGCCCACGCAACCACCCCCGCCTGCGAGGCGCTCCGCGCGAATATCGACCGCATTGGGACGGTGCACCGGGG
>Ga0182017_10001405_pt1 | contig 18535 bp, 15 predicted proteins | sample 712E3DmetaG_FD_120492 | JGI IMG/M metagenome (GOLD analysis project Ga0182017, IMG submission 120492) | Permafrost microbial communities from Stordalen Mire, Sweden - 712E3D metaG | ecosystem: Environmental > Terrestrial > Soil > Wetlands > Permafrost | place: Sweden: Stordalen | collected... | reverse complement strand
CGGGTTTGTCGACCATGTTCGAGCGCGCCCGCGATCGCGCGCGCGCGCTGGTACGCCAGTTTCCCTCGGACGTGGATTTGGCCTTGCTGCTCGCCTCGGCCGGCTCCAGCCCCAAGATCAGCGAGCTTTCCCCCGAGCGCGCGCGCGTGCTTGAGGCATTCGAGAATATCGTCTGCTCCGCGCGGCCGGCTGACTTTGCCAGCGCCCTGCGCAGCGCATCCCTCATCCTGTCGGGATCGGCGCATGGCAAGCGCCGCATCTATCTATTCACCGATTTGCAGGCGGCGGGCTGGGAGGCTGGCACTGGCCTGCCAGGCGAGGGCGCGCCCGAGGTCATCATCGACGACGTATCGGGCGGGGCCCGCTGGGAGAATCGCGCGGTGTTCGACGTGGCGGTGGTGCCCGCGCCCGAGGCGGGAACCGGCGGGATCGCGGTCGACGCCGAGTTGGCGGATTTTTCAGCGGCAGGGACACGCAGCTTGGGGGTGGGCTTGAAAGTGGACGGTGTGTCGGTGGCCAAGGGTTTCGTCGACTTGCCGCCCGGCGGGCGCGGCCACAAGCGCTTCTTGCACCGGCTGACCGGCGAGGCCGGCGGCGCGCACGAAGTGGAGGTGGAGATTGATGGCGACGCCTTCCGCCTGGACGATCACCGCTTGGCCCATGTGGAGCTGGCACGCAGCATGAGCGTGCTCATCGTCAACGGTGACCCGCGCACGACACGCAATGAGGACGAACCATTCTTCTTTGCGACGGCGCTTCGCAACGGCCTGCCCAGCGCAGCGGTGACCATCAAGCTGCCCGACGACGTCTCGCCCGAAAGCCTGGACAACACCACTTTGGTAGCGCTGCTCAACCTGGCGCAGCCTTCGCCAGCTTTGGCTTCCGCTTTGGCCCGCTTCGTGTCAGCGGGCGGTGGGCTGTTCATCTCGGTCGGCGATCGCGTGGACGCGACGGCATGGAACGAGCGCATGGCCAAGCTTTTGCCCCAGCCGCTGGGACTGCCGCGCACTGCCTCGGCCTTGCCTGGCCAGCATGCCGGCGAAATCGTCGACGATCGACCGGCCGAACGCCTGGCACCCATCGACCGCAGCCATCCCCTGCTGGCCAATTTTCCCGAGCACGGCGAGGGTCTGGTGTCAGCGCGTTTCTTCAAGTACATGCTGCTTGATCCGGCGCCCGAAAGCCCTGAGCGCAGCGTGATTCTCCGCTACGAAAGCGGTGCCCCTGCCCTGGTGGAAAAGCAGGTCGGCAAGGGCCGCGTGATGTTGCTGTCGACAACCGTGGACCGCGAATGGACCGACCTGCCCATCCGCCCCGGGTTTCTGCCGCTGGTGCGCGAGGCCGCGCGTCGCCTGGTGGGGGTCACCGGCGACGACGATGCCGCCTCCTTGCGCGCGGGCGAGGCGCGAATCCTGGCCTTCACGGGTGATGAACAACGTCTGGAGGTGTCCCGGCCCGACGGCTCGGTCTGGGTCGCACGGCGCGAACAAGCCAGTGCAGCCCGCAGTGTGCTGTATGGCGAGACTGATCGCCTGGGCACCTACCACGTGCGCGCAGTCGGTCCTGACGGCACAGTCACGGCGCGGCCCGAGCAAGACTTCGTAGTCAACCTGGACACGCGTGAGTCCAACCCCGCCCGCCTCGACCCCGCGCTTCGCCCCGACCGCATCGCAGTGGCATCCCCCGGCGCCAAGCCGCCCAAGCACCGGGTCGAGCTGTGGCACAGTTTGGCCGCGGTCATGATCGGATTGCTGTTGTGTGAGTCGGTGCTGACCTTGCGCCGACGAAGAGTCTAGCGGGAACGCCAGCGCCCACCCTGGGCCGGCAGTGTCAGACCCGCCGCTGCCGAGACCCCGCCCTGCCCGCCTGAGCAGCGCTCCGCAGGAGCCGCACGCAACCACAGCCGGGCCTTGCCGACAACTCTGAGAGGTGAACTGTCCAGGGCAAGTGGCCACGCGGGGTGCCGGGGTCGCAAGCCCCGGCGCCGGGGGCTTGGTGTACTCCCGCCGGCAGCCCGAACAGGGCACGTTGCACCGAGTGGTGCGCGAGAACCTACAAACCCTCTACGCCGCGGCCGAGCAGGGATTCGCGGGCGCGCCGCTGCCCGCTTTTGTCCGCGACGAGTTGGAGGAGTATATCGATTGCGGGCTCTTACAACGAGGCTTCGCCCTGGTCGCGTGCAAGGACTGTCCGGAGCGGCGGCTGGTCGCGTTCAGTTGCGGCTCGCGATCGTTTTGCCCCTGCTGTATGGGCAGAAGAATGGCTGCAACGACGTTGAATCTTCTGGACCACGTCGTACCCAAAGTCGGCCTACGACAATTCGTTTTCACAGTGCCCCACGCCCTGCGCGCGAGACTGGCGTATGACGGTCCCCTCCTCGGCGCGGTGTCGCGCATCTTCGTCGATTCGGTTCTTGGTTGGTATCGCCGCCGCATGGAAGTCGAGGGGGCTGCTGGAGGCCGCAGCGGCGCCGTGACCGTCGTACAGAGAACTTCCGCCGACCTCAAACTTCATCCGCACCTTCATGCCGTGCTTTTGGATGGAGTGTTCGTGGCTGGCCCCGGTGGCGGCGATAGCAAGCCCGTCTTCCACACCTTGCCTTCCATCTCAAACACTGCCGTCGCGGATCTACTCCAGATCATCCGCGCCCGGCTGATGCGCTTCCTGGTCCGCCGCCGCGTGGTCGAGGCCGACGGCGACACCCTGTTGCTCGCGGAGGACCTGGAGCAGCGGGATCCCGCGCTCGCGCAGCTTGCGGCCGCCGCCGTGGCTGGCTTGCCGCCCGCTGGTCCCGAGCTGCGCCGAAAACCGCTGACGGTCGTTCTACCCGCGGGATCTGGTCCCAAGATGGTGCGCCACTTGTGCGTCGAGGACGCAGGATTCTCTCTCCATACAGCCACGCGTGCCGGCGCCGAAGACGATGTCGGCAGGACGAACCTTTTCAAGTACGTGTTGCGGCCGCCCATCGCCCAGGAGCACGTCACCATGACCGACGAAGGCCTGGTCGCGGTGCAACTGAAGAAGCCCTTCCGCGACGGCACGGTTTCGGTCGAGATGGATCCTTTGTCCCTGGTTTCGCGGCTCGCGGCGTCGGTGCATCCGCCGAGGTTTCACACGGTTCGTTACGGTGGGGTACTTGCCCCCCACGCCAAATGGAGGCCATTGGTGGTTCCGCCACCGCCGCCCGAAGCGGTGGCCGCTGAAACGGATGCACCTGCATGCCACTCGCTGCCACCCGACAAAGACGCCCCAGCGCGAGCGGCCACCCACCGCTGTAAGTACATCCCGTGGCGCCAGTTGATGCGCCGGGGACTCAGCCTTGACGTCGAGACCTGCCCCCGTTGCGGGGGAAAGATGAAGCTCATCGCGCTCGTCCAGGACGCGGAAAACATCGCCCGCTACCTGCGCCATCTGGGCTTGCCCACCGAGGTGCCGCCCATGGCCCCTGCCCGAGGGCCACCGTTCTGGCAGAGCCGCGTCCTTCGCCGCCGCTACGGCACGCCCCCCGACGCGGCCGAAGCGTAGGCGGAGTCTGCAGCCGCTGCTCCGATCGTCTCCTGCCAGCCGCCCCGCTTGCCAACGCGGAGAGGCCTCCGTCTGCCCTGAGACGCGAAACTCGCTGCCAAGGGCTTGGGTTCGCGTCCGGATCCAGCAGTCTTTGCCTCCTGGGTCGCGCTTCCAGGCCGCCGATCAGAAGCTCGCCACCGCACCAAACACGCCCAGAGGCCCTTTATTTCGGCTACGGCCCGGTCTTCTTGTATTCGACGAGGGCGCGACGCCAGGCCCGCACCCAGGCGCCGTTGTTCCTGACCTCTTCCATTAGGACCTTTGCCTCGTCGAGCGCCACCCATTGTTGCTCGGCCTTGATCAAGTGCGATTCAATGTCGAGAGTTCCGGCTTGAATGCGAGCTTCGGCATCGCCGAACCAATGCATGTACTGGCGCCAACCGAGTTTAATCCATGCCGCCTTCGGGTTCTGCTTCTTCTGCTCAAGGATCTTCTGCCCGAACGGGTTCGCCAGGCTCGCAAGCGACAGATCGTTACGCCTGGAGACGCGGTCGAGGTCCGAATCGCGGAGGTATGTCATCAACGCCTCCTCGAACCAGTAGGGTAGTTGTCCACCGCCACCTTCCTCTTCGTCGAATCGTGAGCGGGTGAACCGCCTGACGTTGAAGAACTTGCCGGTCGCAAAGTCGGCGGCACCGGCGGCCTTCCACAGTACGATCTCGGGGCCGGCGAAGCCTACGAGTACAGGAATCCCCGCCTCCTTTAGAGCCGCCAGCAATCGCATCGCACCCTTCAACTGTTCCGTGTCTGCGAGGGCGTCGCGAGGCCGGCCCTCGCCGTGGAACACCACGTAGAGACCGGATGCAGCGGTTCGCGAGAGAATCGAAGCGATTCGCATGGGGCGGTCGGCCTGTGCCACCTCCGGCAACCGCACGATCGCCGTCTGGAGCACATGGATCGAATTCTTGCTCGCCGAATCGCACAGCTGCCTGGTGCATTCCACGTCAAAAGTGTATCGGTCGTCGGGCATCGTATCTGCGAAGCAGGCAGGCGAGCACACCTTCGAGATGCCAAGCGCCGCCACGGTCCGGATCAGTTCATCGTTTACACCGTGCCACCAGGATTCCGAAGTCACATCGGCGGTGTCGACGTCCTTGGGGAAGTAGTTCCATGTACCGAGTTGCCCTCGTTGACTGCGCGGAAAGTAGAGCTGCGGATCGAAGATGAGCTCGAAGGAAGTGCGCAACGCAGTCTTCCTGACGATAGCCGCCACGGCGTCCATGTCATCATTCACCGGGCTGAGGATCGCGCCGACATAGCTGGGCATGTCGCCAATCAGGTTGAACGAGTCGTTGCCCATCTGGTGGTACACGCTCATCAGATTTCTCCCGCCAGCACGGCGAGCAGATCCGCCGGCTTCGTAAACCGCGACACGGGCCACGGACTCAAGGCTCTGACCAGCCAAGTCATTCGTGCCCCCTTCGCCCAGTCCGTGAACCAGCTCGCTGGCCCGACTCGGTTGGCCACCCTGTCGATGACTGTCATCGGGTCGTTCCCACCCAGCGCTGAGGCATACGGGTGGCTTCCTGTGGCAGCGATCGTAACGACTACGCCGAGGCCGAACTGGTCGGTTCTCCAGTCAATCAAATCTTTGTCGTTGTTGAGCTGCTCCGGCGCGGCAAAGTACGGAGACCCCGGCCCCCGCATCGCCCACGTTTGGGTCATCGAGGACTCCTTCAAATCGCGAACAATACCGAAGTCCACGAGGACGAGTGGACCTGCGGCGGTACGGAACATTATGTTGTCAGGTTTGATGTCCCGGTGCACGAGGTTCAGGCCCGCCATGTGCTCGACCGCAGCGGCAAGGCTTCGCGCCAGGTTAGCCAGTGCCGTTGCGTCCAGTGCACCCGCTGTCAGTCGTCCTGACAACGTCCCGCCGGCCAGGAACTCCTCGATGGAGAACGTGTACGAGGTTGCGGCCGTCGTCCAGTTGCCGAGTTCGTGAAACTTGGCGATGTTCTCGTGGTTGCAGCGAGTGATCGCGGAGACCTCGCGGGCCGTGCGTTCGGAATCCGCCTTGTACACCTTCAACGCTAGTTGGACGCCGTCACCCTTCGTGACTTGGAAGGTGTGCTTGAAGGCGCCGGAGCCCACAAGGCTGCCGAATGCGAGCTTCCTGGCCACACAAATCTCGCGAGCGACCACTTCAAACGTGGTCGCGTCATGCGACATCGGTCTCACCAAGGATCTTGGACGCGGCAATTTGGGACAACCACTCCTGCCACGGCGCCGACCACTCCGCATCGAGTGCCTCCCGAACTCCTTGGCTAGAAACGACTACAAGACCGACACCACGGCGACGGAACTCCGCCTCGTGTTGAACCGCCGTCTCGGCGGCTGCTTGGGGTAGCACGACGTACGTCCGGTGCGCAAAACAACGATTTCGATACGCCTGGTGGAGGGCATCGCGCCAGCGGGAGAGCTTTGCCTCGAACGCGATCAACTCACCGCCGTCGCCCAATGCAACGACATCGGTGCGGCCCCGTGCGTAGAAGAACTCGATCATCACCTTTACCGATCCCCAGGGCGAGGTAACGGCCAAATGCCCGATGAAGTCCTCCACCAAAGCGCTCTCGCGTCGGTATTCGTAGGGGCGTTCTTCCTGGTTCGAGGGCGACTTCACAGGACTCCTCGCTCACTCCCGGCCACGTGCACGGGTGAATATTGCACGACGCGACGGTCACTTAGCAAGTTTCACGAACGTCCCCCGACGGGGAATAGGGGGCACCCAGGGACGGTTCCCCCATGAATACTTGGGTGCGCGTAGGGGGTTCGAGCGCGTAGGTGCTTTGAGCGCCCTCACCAAGGCGGAGCCAAGGGCGCCGGCGTTGTGGTCGGCCATCTGGTTGTAACTCCAAACGTGAACAAGCGGGATTGCAGGTGCGGTTTCTGGTCGAGGCGTAGGGCGCGGCGCGTCTTCGAACAGGTCCGGTTCAGGGTTTGGGAGACGCTTGGCAGCCTTGCGTCGTATCCGTGTTGCTGAGAAGATCCGCACCCAAAGGATCGCCTTCGCATGAAGTTCCCACGATTCGTCTCCAAGGCGGCGCTTCCACAACTTGAGCTGGAGCAGCCTTCCATCGACCTGCGTACCTTCTTCACGCGAGTGCTGCGGGATGCCTGTACGGTTGATGTGGCGTCGGTGTCGCTCATCCACATGAACAATTTGATCAACCGGGCGAGAACCATACAGGGTGGGAAGATTTTCGTTCTGGATGCTGATGACTGGGGCGAGTATCCGCCCGCCTACTATGCCTGGCATCAGGGTGAGTTCGAGCTGATTCTTCGCCGGTTGACCACCGTGGAGTTCGTGGAGTTCGTTGCCGAGCTGATCGAGCAGAGGTACCTGAAGCGGGGCTTCGTGAACCGCCATTTCGAGGAAGACAATCTGGCTGTACGCATCGACAGCCTGCCGGAAGGCAAGGTGTCGGTCGAGGTCTTGCCACTAGCCGAGCTAAAGCAAGTTGCCTCTGACACGGAGCAACCGCGTTGGCACGATAACATTCGCCTGCTGATGGGTCGAATGGAAGAGGCACAGAAAAACGGTGACCATGCGGAGCTACTCCACGCAGGCGCATCCATCTTCGAAACCCTGGCGAAGCAGGTCATCGGTATCGAGTCGGTACAGGACAAGACTCTGGGAAGCATATTCGAGAGATACCGCAAGGACTCCAACCTGCCTGCGCCGATCCTGGACCACATCAAGGCCCTTTACGACCGGCGCAACAGTACACCGCTCGCCGGACACGGGAGCTTGTCTGAGCCTCCCAAGCTGAGCGAGCAAGAGGCTGTCACCTTGATCGAGACCACCAAGGCCTTCGTAAGGATCGAGTATCGGCTGCGACTAGAATCCGAGAACATCAAAGCACCATCGGCTTCCGCCCGAGAGACTCACACGCCCAAGACCGAATCGCCCAGTCCGCTACTCCCGGGCACCCGGCCTGTATCGCTCCCCAAGACTGGGGACAGGTCTGGGGACGGCGGCCGAAACCAGAACGGCAACTTGTAGTCGCACTTTCAGGCGGCCGTTTTCCCGGGCTCATTCTGGCGCGCGTGACAGGACTTGAATCGTCGACTCCCACCTTGGCAAGAAGCGGACGGTAGCACGACTTCCCCTTGCGTCAGGAGCCTCGACAGAAGTGGACTTGACGGAACTCGGGATTCCAGCCGAGGCTGAAGTCCTCAATGCTGAATTCGTCACCCTGGTGAATGACTTGGACCAGCCCTTTCCCAGTCCTGCAATCATGGCTGGTCAGGTGCTCCGATTCGATCCGTTCCCGCGAAAGTTCGCATTCTACGGCGCGGACTTCGGCAAGAAGGCCGATCCATGTAAGGTCCAACTCACCGTCACATGGCTGGCCCATGGGCAAGATGAGGTTCCGCTGCACCACTTGGCAGAAGCGGGTAGGCAATTTGCCGCCGGTCGTTACAAGGGAGTGCCTGTGTCGGCAAATATCGCAGTGGAGTCGGCGTTGGGACCTGCGCTGTTGGCCTGGGTGCGAGTTTCCTGCCCGCGAAAGCCTGCCGAGAACTTTCTGTCGGACCCTGGGGGAGCCAGCTACTCGCACCAACTGAAAGTGCTCACGCGCCTTGCCAGTAGTGCGCTAGCCATACCGGACATCCCGGACCCCATCCGGAGCATCTTGGACAAGCTCCGCGTCTACCGCAATGAAATCGTCCATCGTGGCCATCTTGACGACAAGCATCCACTGTCCAAGAAAGAGGCAGCCGAGTTTCTAACTGCGGCGGTCTTTGGATACCAGTACGCCGGTTTTCTTCGCGGCGAAGTGGAGAATCGGTGTACGCCCAAGGCATAGCTTGGGCCGGCTGCCGATGGCTCGCAAGGTAGTGTAGAGTAGCGCCATGTCGGACGACGAAGAGCCCGAGATCGACAGACTCTCCCGCAAACTTGCGGCTGAAATTTCCAGCCGTGGGGCGGCTCGCTTCGACTACCAGTTGATTGTCCGTGATCTGGAGGGAGTGCACCAACCGATATTGGACGCGATTGGGAAGGCAACAGGCCCCGAAAAAGGGTATCCCCACGTCCTCGCGCTCACAGTCGCAATCAGCAAGGGCACCTGGGAAAGCATTAGATTCCTGTGCTTTGAGCAACCAAAGAACGGATGGCGTCGTGAGTTTGTCTACTCGGTGCCCCCGCTTGCCCGTACACTGCTGGACTCGCTGTTCAACATTATCTTCATGTTCGACAATCCGAGCGTCAATGTTCACTGGTTTCTTCTTGGAGGGTGGGCCGACCAGAACAAAGCCTACAAACGGTTCAAGCAGAGATACGGGACAGAGTGCGATTGGAAAACGTGGCTCGACTGCTTTGTGGCCGACATCAAGCAGACGGAAGACCAGCTCGTTGAGATCACAAATGCCGAACGCCAGTCGCCAGACAAGCCACTCATGGGTTACTGGCCCAATCCAGGACAGATGGGTAAGAAACACCCGATTCGAGACGCCACTCGCGCGGCGTTCTTGGAACACGTCAGTGACTGGTTTTACAAGCATCTTTCTGGCGACTCACACTTGAGCCTTACTGGCCTCCTGAATCGAGGAGGCTATCTCCTCCCACTTGCAGCGGGCGTAGACCCGGAGGCGCTATATGGGCTGACCAGATCGAATTTCGTCCTTACCGCGCTGACCATCTATGTCGCGCTTCTGTCGGAGATTTGCGGGGAACTGGGACTCGTCGTTGAGCTGGCCACGCTGCGCGAAGTCTGGAAGAACTTGGTTGTGTGGCCAGACGCCGCTGACCTACATAGGGCGCGGTACGAGGCATTCCTACGGTAGACGAGAGAGAAGGCGAGCCCCGGCAATTTCTCGCTTCCGTCTCGCGGCTCCGCCCCAGGCTAGACCAGGAGACCACCGATGGCGCCGACTGCGCTTCGCAATGTATTGCCCAGCGCAGCGGTGACCATCAAGCTAGCCGACGACGTTTCGCCTGAAAGCCTGAAGGGCACCACCTTGGTAGCTCTGCTCAACCTGGCGCAGCCTTCGCCAGCCATGGCTTTGGCTTTGGTCCGATTCGTGTCAGCGGGCGGCGGGCTGTTCATCTCGGTCGGCGATCGGGTGGACGCGACGGTCTGGAACGAGCGCATGGCCAAGCTCTTGCCCCAGCCGCTGGGACTGCCGCGCACCGCCTCGGCCTTGCCCGGGCAGCACGCCGGCGAGATCGTCGACGATCGACCAGCCGAACGCCTGGCGCCCATTGACCGCAGCCATCCCCTGTTGGCCAGTTTCCCCGAGCACGGCGAGGGTCTGGTGTCCGCGTGCTTCTTCAAGTACATGCTGCTTGATCCAGCGCCCGAGAGTCCGGAGCGCAGCGTGATCCTGCGCTACGAAAGCGGCGCCCCGGCTCTGGTGGAAAAGCAGGTGGGCAAGGGCCGCGTGATGTTGCTGTCCACCACCGTCGACCGCGAGTGGACCGACCTGCCCATCCGTACCGGGTTTCTGCCGCTGGTGCGCGAGGCCGCGCGCCGCCTGGTGGGAGTCACTGGCGACGAAGAGACCGCTTCACTGCGCGCCGGCGAGGCGCGAATCCTGGCCTTCACGGGTGACGAACAACGCCTGGAGGTGTCCCGGCCTGACGGCTCGGTGTGGGTCGCGCGGCGCGAGCAAGCCAGCGCAGCCCGCAGTGTCCTTTACAGCGAGACTGATCGCCTGGGCACCTACCACGTGCGCGCAGTTGGTCCTGACGGCACAGTGGTGCCACGCCCCGAGCAAGACTTCGTAGTCAACCTGGACACGCGCGAGTCCAACCCCGCCCGCCTCGACCCCGCGCTTCGCCCCGACCGCATCGCAGTGGCATCCCCCGGCGCCAAGCCGCCCAAGCACCGGGTCGAGCTGTGGCACACGCTGGCCGCGCTCATGATCGGATTGCTGTTGTGTGAGTCGGTGCTGACCTTGCGGCGACGAGGAGTGTAGCGAAGCGCCTGCGCCTTCGGGCCACCGTTCTGGCAGAGCCGCGGGCCGCCGCTACGGCGAGCCATTCGACGCGGCCTGAAATGCAGGCGGAGTCTGCATCCGCTGCTCCGATCATCCCCTGCCAGCCGCCCCGCTTGCCAACGCGGAGAGGCCTCCGTCTGCCCTGAGACGCGAAACTCGCTGCCAAGGGCTTGGGTTCGCGTCGGGATCCAGCAGTCTTTGCCTCCTGGCTCGCGCTTCCAGGCCGCCGATCACAAGATCGCCACTACACCAAACACGCCCAGAGGCCCCCTATTTCGGTTACAGCCCCGCCCTCCTTCATCAGCCCGCGCCGTCGATCCTACCCCTCACGACGTAGCAAGGGCTGAACGGTTACCATGAAGGCTGTGATTCTATCACCCGGTGACCGCTGGCGACAAAGCGCAGACCTACTGAACCATCAATGTGAAAAGGTACTGGTGCTCGGGAGCAGCGCTATTATAGCCAAAGGCCGCGCACCGAATTGCAAACCATTGGCCAATGGAATCGACGACAATGGTGGATGTAGATTCCGGTTGCTCCAATCCTGTGATTCCTTGCATGCTATCGGAAAGGCTCTCCGCCTGCACGGAACAGCCCACACTATACGTAGGGTCAGAAAACGTGATCTTTTGAGTTGTTTCCGTGGCCTGAAATGCGTAGCAACTCGAATAGAGAACCGTGCATTGGCGTGATTCACCCATACTGAGAACGATGGGGTCATTTGTCGACCCCTCGCTTCTTGAGTCATAGCTCACGGTCAGCTCGAAGTGGGTGTCCCTGGGAATCATATGATTTCCGTCCAACATGGTGAACTCGGGGCCCATTGCAACCCGCAGGTCGATGACGTCGCCCTTCGTTATGTTCTTGGCACCGTTGTAGACATAGAAAAGCAGGGTGTCCACGTCAAGAAGATTGCTCCCACCGAAGTCATAGCTGAAATAGTTCGTGGCGTAACTGCTATCATGTTCAAATTTCCACGAGAGACTGACTGGAGTGGCTCGGTTGTAGGCCAAATTGTCGCCAACAATACGGAATTGCACGGCGTACTCGCCGGTAAGCGGCGCGGTGAACTTGTAGTAACTCGCCCCTTCGCGCTTCACTGTGCCACTATGCGTTCCATTAGCGGGTATTTCAACGGGCGAGTCTTCGAGGCCTTCGTTCGACACTTGATTCTCATCGCCGCTACACGAGCATGCGCAGAGGGTGATGATCACGAGAGTGCTTGGGGTGACATTTGCTTTGGGCATGGGTATTCCACAATTGTCAGGGACGGGCGAAAGCCCTTCCCCCTCTGTTTGAAAGAACCGTAGGCGTTCGAACAGGTTTTCTCTGCGTCGGAGAACCTTCCCGCGGTGGGCCGCTGCGCCCACGCCCGCCGGCGTGCCACCCGAGGTCCACGGGCCAGTTCTGACCGTCGGGTGAAACGTCCCAAGAGGCACATCTCTTCGCCGCAAAGGCCAGCACGGCGTGGAAATACTTGGGGGTCAGGCGCGGATGCGCTGCCAGAATCTGCACCTCAGTCTCCCCAGCCACGAGCTTGTCTAGCAGCAACTCGACGGCAATGCGCGTGCCCGTAATGACAGCCTTGCCCCTCCTCACCTCAGATCGGGACTCCATGTACCCGGCCGAAATCATGGTGTGTAGCTACGGCTTGTGCGGAAATTCTGGCTGGCCTCGCCGGCCCCCAGCCCGGATGAGCATAGTCGGAACAAGCGCCGTTTTGCCTTCACCAAATTGCATCCGCTGCCCAAACTATCCCCATACCCAAGGGAAAACAAGCCCAGACCGCAAGCGAAACAAGCGCGGGCCTGGGGAGCCGGAGCGCCTTTGGTGCAGCGCGTGTGAGCCGTGTCGAGCCTGGCGTCGGGTGGGCGAATCGCCGCAGCCCTCGGAGGCCATGGCCGCTGCTATGGCCCGATTCGTGTCAGCGGGCGGCGGGCTGTTCATCTCGGTCGGCGATCGGGTGGACACGACGATGTGGAACGAGCGCATGGCCAAGCTCTGGCCCCAGCCGCTGGGGCTGCCGCGCACGGCCTCGGCCTTGCCCGGCCAACACGCTGGCGAAATCGTCGACGATCGACCAGCCGAACGCCTGGCGCCCATCGACCGCCGCCATCCCCTGCTGGCCAGTTTCCCCGAGCACGGCGAGGGTCTGGTCTCCGCGCGCTTCTTCAAGTACATGCTACTTGATCCGGCGCCCGAGAGTCCGGAGCGCGGCGTGATTCTGCGCTACGAAAGCAGCGCCCCTGCCCTGGTGGAAAAGCAGGTGGGCAAGGGTCGCGTGATGTTGCTGTCCACTACCGTGGACCGCGAGTGGACCGACCTGCCCATCCGCACCGGGTTTCTGCCGCTGGTGCGCGAGGCTTCGCCGCGCGCTGGCGAGGCGCGCGAGCATGGTGCCAGTCACATATTCGGAAGCGCGGCAAGGTTACGGTCGCAGGCCCGGGAAGACCGCGATGGCAAGGGCGTCAGACATAGTCGTGCCGGTCGTAGTGGCGACGATCACCGCAGTAGCTCCAATCGTCGGGGCAGTCATCAGCAGCAAGAGACCACCCGAGCTACCCCACAATCCACCCCCTGTCTCTGGCACAGCAGGCGGCGCGGCACCGCGGTCCGAATCGGAGAGCCTCACGCCGCATCCTCCCCCTCCAATTGCTCACGGACGAAGTGTCCACCACAACATATTGGGGGTGGAGGAGCTAACCGTCTACCCCCTTAGGGCATAATGCCGCTTGCGGTAGTTGAGTAGGGTCGGAGGCGCTCCCGTCGCGAATCGCCCGCGAGCGAGCATGGTGCCAGTCACATATTCGGAAGCGCGGCAAAGGGGCACAATGAAGAGGTGAATGTAGGTCTGCCGTAGGTGGTGGAGATCGTTGCCGTTCATCACAGTGTCCGGAATTCGGGCGGCGCTCGCGCCGCCGTGGAGGTGCCAGAGACCTGCTTCATGCAGCGCTTCGCAATGGCCTGCCCAGCGCAGCGGTGACCATCAAGCTAGCCGACGACGTTTCGCCCGAAAGCCTGAAGGGCACCACCCTGGTGGCTCTGCTCAACCTGGCGCAGCCTTCGCCAGCCATGGCTTTGGCTTTGGCCCGATTCGTGTCAGCGGGCGGCGGGCTGTTCATCTCGGTCGGCGACCGCGTGGACGCGACGGTGTGGAACGAGCGCATGGCCAAGCTCTTGCCCCAGCCGCTGGGACTGCCGCGCACGGCCTCGGCCTTGCCCGGCCAACACGCGGGCGAGATCGTCGACGATCGACCAGCCGAACGCCTGGCGCCCATTGACCGCAGCCATCCCCTGTTGGCCAGTTTCCCCGAGCACGGCGAGGGTCTGGTGTCCGCGCGCTTCTTCAAGTACGTGCTGCTTGATCCAGCGCCCGAAAGCCCTGACCGCAGCGTGATCCTGCGCTACGAAAGCGGCGCCCCTGCCCTGGTGGAAAAGCAAGTAGGCAAGGGCCGCGTGATGTTGCTGTCCACCACTGTAGACCGCGAGTGGACCGACCTGCCTATCCGTACCGGGTTTCTGCCACTGGTGCGCGAGGCCGCGCGCCGCCTGGTAGGGGTTACCGGCGACGACGAGGCCGCCTCCCTGCGGGCCGGCGAGGCGCGAATCCTGGCCTTCACGGGTGACGAACAACGCCTGGAGGTGTCCCGGCCCGACGGCTCGGTGTGGGTCGCGCGGCGCGAGCAAGCCAGTGCAGCCCGCAGTGTCCTGTATGGCGAGACTGATCGTCTGGGCACCTACCACGTGCGCGCCGTCGGCCCGACGGCACCGTGGTGGCGCGGCCCGAGCAAGACTTCGTAGTCAACCTGGACACGCGCGAGTCCAACCCCGCCCGCCTCGACCCCAGCCAAAGGCCCGACCGCATCGCAGTGGCATCCCCCGGCGCCAAGCCGCCCAAGCACCGGGTCGAACTGTGGCACACGCTGGCCGCGCTCATGATCGGATTGCTATTGTGTGAGTCGGTGCTGACTTTGCGGCGACGAAGAGTCTAGCTTCCAGGCCGCCGATCGTCAGATCGCCAGCGCACCAAACACGCCCAGAGGCCCCTTATTTCGGCTACGGCCCTTCGCTCCATCCTTCCCCTATTATGCGCGCCATGCCGGCCTAGATCGGTTACGCTCCAGACTTTTTGATGATACGGTTCGGTGTCTTCGAGACGAGGAGAAGGAGGACCCATGAAGCGCAAGAATAAAGAGGGTGCGAGGGGCTTAGTGGTGGGCGTGGCCACCGTAGGAATGGTTTTCTGTCAGTTGGTCGGCTGCTCCTCGTCGCCTCGCTCACCTGTCGCAGCGGACGCAAGCGCCGACCGGCCAGCCGATACGAGCATTTCCGCCGACGCAAACTCGGCGTCGGACGCAAGCGCAGCAGCGAGTTTCTGTACCGGTCCCGCGTCGGGGGAGCTCATTGACGACATGAGCGGATCGAGCATCAGCTTAAAGCCACCGTCCTGTGGCACCAAGGGTACTTGGTACGCAGGTTCCACCGGGACGCTCACCATCCCGACTGTGGACCCGTCGATAGCCTCGAACTGCGGAAGTGATTGCCAATCTCTTTATAGCCCGCTGCCCGCTGGATTCCCTGGGGCAACCGGAGATGCCGGCGTGGCGCCTGGTGCGCAAGCCATGTGCGTTGCGGGGAAGACGGGAACGCCGCAATATGACGGAGCCGGGATGGAGCTGGTGCTTGCATGGTCCGGCCCAGTACCTGTCGGAGGCGCATACTACGATACCGATGCTGGCACCATGGTGCCGCAATTCGCGCTCATCAATGCCAGCGATTACGCTGGTATCCAGTTCTGGCTGTGGGTTTCGCCGGATACCGCTGCGTCGGTTAGCTCCAGTCTCCTCGTTGGGTTGGCTGACAAGAACCAGGTCCCGGGGGGTGGCGTGTGCGATGTGAACGCCACCGGGGCCAACGCCTGCACCCTTGCCGCCGCTGCCGTCTCCTCCAGTATGGCCCAAAATCATGGTTCGGGGCGGCTCTTCGCTTCTGACGGCAGCATACTGACCGCGCTGTCCGGCGGCTGGCAGCATGTCTGGGCGCCCTGGAGCAGTTTCACTACGAATCCCTATTGGGGCGGGGCGAACGAAGTGACCGTCGATTCCCGAGATCTGGCGTGGGTCGAACTCTGGGTCGAACAAGACAATACGAGCGGACCTGCGGTTCCCTTCGACTTCTGCGTCTACGAGCTGAGCTTCCTGCCCAAGTCTGACGTTCCCGTGTTGGATGGCGGTGCCCAGGAAGCAGGGAAGACGCCAGACTTCTGCACGGGACCCGCGACCGGAGCACTTATCGACGACATGAGCGGCTCGAACATCAGCTTGCAGCCGCCATCCTGTGGAAGCCCCGGGGGCTGGACGGCGTTCTCTGTTGCGCCTGGAGGCCTCACCTCGCCAGCCGGTGACCCTTCGGTCGTGTCCAACTGCGGGAGTCTGTGCCAGTCGCTCTACAGCCCGCTGCCCGCAGGGTTCCCTGGAACGATGGCATCGCTGGATGCCGCTGCGGTCGACTCGGGGACGGTTGATGGCGGGGCATCGAGCCTGCAAGCCATGTGCATTGCCGGGCAGACCGGCCCGCAGCAGTACGCCTGGAGCGGCATGACCTTGACCTTTGCCTACTCGGGCACAGGGCCGAGCGCAACCGGTCCAGCGAAGATCTCCTCACCGTCGTTAGGGTTTACCACCAACCCGCCACCTGCGTTGATCGATGCCAGCCAGTATTCCGGCATCGAATTCTGGCTGTGGGCGTCTCCAGGCAGCGTCACCGCAATGAGCGCTGCCTTCGTCGTCGAACTGATCGACAGAAACCAACTTCCCGGGGGTGGGGTGTGCGACCCGAATGCCACAAGTGGAAGCATGCCCTGCTCGGGGGCCAGTGCGGGCATATCGTACAGCACCGCTGCTGCGTCGCAAGGCACAGGGGGACTCTTGGGCGCCGACGGCGGCGAGCTGACCGCGCTCGCCCCCGGCTGGCAGCTTGTGCGCACTCCCTGGAGCAGCTTCCTCTCGAATCCCTACTATGGTGGCGGCAACGAAAAGTCAGTCGACCCCACGACCCTGGCCTTCGCCCAATTCGTCATCCAGCAAGACCGTGCGAATGGTGCCGCGATCCCGTTCGACTTCTGCGTCTATGGACTGAACTTCTACAAATAGCCTCGCTAATTGAAGCGCGCGAAGAAGGCCCAGACCGCCGGGCCGGCGTCGAAGCAGACGCCGCCGTCAAGGCAATTGGCCATGCTCGGCCCGCTATGGCCTTCGGTGTATACGCACCAGACCACGGGCAGATCGGGCTGGCAACCTTGGTACTCCACGCAGTCCGCAGGGCTGACGGCGACCGGCGCCAGCGTCGTCGAGCAGCCGTTCCTGGCGATCCAGAAGTCGCGCGTGGCGATGCCGCCGGTGGTGAAGTCCACGGTGTCGTCGTTCGAGGCGTGCGCTATCCAGGCGCCGACCTTCCCGGTGCAGGTGACCGGGCTGGAATCGGAGGAGTTTGGCGGACCGCCGGCCACGGGCGCGATGGCGCGCAATACGTCGCCGCGATAGCAGCCGAGGGCGTTGGTGAAGAAGGCGCCGGCGCTCCCGCCCGTGCTGAAGATGCGGTTGCGGTCGATACAGTAGGCGCTCGCGAGGTAGTTGACCAGCGTATCGAAGAGCTCCACGTCGCGGCCAGTCGCGGTACGATCCCAATCCGTGCTGCCAGCGGCGCCTAGGCCATCTGGATACACGAAGATCGCGCCACCCGCAGCGGACGGCTCGATGGCGTCGCTCTGGCGTGCCCCGTTGCCGTTGCCTCCATGGCCGTGCCATCCGAACACGAGGGCCAGGGGCGTGCTTGGGTCGTAGCTCCTCGGGACGGAGAGCAGGTAGGTCCGCGCCTGGCCTCCGACGGTGATAGTCTGGTTGCTCAGCACGCCGGTCGGTGCTCCGGCAAGGCCGCATCCCGTGGCCGCGTCGAGACTCGCGTCGACAACCGCGCCATCCCCGCCTGTGGCGCCACCCGAGCCCGTCGCGCCACCAGCACCCAGGGAGCCGGATGCGCCCCCCGACCCCGATGACGATGGGGCGTGGTCACATCCCGCGATCACCAAGACAAAAGCCGTGGTGCCGGTGAATGCGAAAACCCGACAAACGCGCATGACAACTCCTCCGCAATCGGAATGAGGGACCATCATAGTCCAAGCTCGGACCCTGGGAGCTGCATTATCGATACCCGGGGAGGGCGAGGGTGGTACCGGATCCATGCCCCGCCGTGAACGTCCTACAAGGCTCGCCAAGGCTGTTCCAATTCGGCAGCAGGGTGGCGGCCAAGTAGCGAAGGTAAACCAGAAGAGGGAGTTGACCTGCGATTTGGCAAGGCGTCCTTCGCCGGCGCTACGGCGAGCCACCCGACGCGGCCTGAGGTGCAGCGGAGTTCATGACCGCTGCTCCGATGATCCGCTCCCAGCCGCAACGCTCGCCAAGGCGGCGAGGCATCCGTCTGCCCTGAGACGCGAAACTCGCTGCCAAGGGCTTGGGTTCGGGTGGGGATCCAGCAGTCCTTGCCTCCTAGGTCGCGCTTCCAGGCCGCCGATCACAAGATCGCCACCGCACCAAACACGCCCAGAGGCCCTCTATTTCGGCTACGGCTTCCATCATCGCCACCGTCGGACAACCCACGTCGCGGACGACATCTTGGCGAACCACACGGACTCCGCTTCAAGTACATGTTCCTCTAGCCTGATACAGACTCTTGACAGTTGACAACCTGAGGCATTTGGGTTCAGCCTTGGGCCGTTTGCGGGAGCACGCTCAGCGGCCGGACGGTCGCAACCAGGGACGCGGGCTCCTCAAAACATCGACAAATAGAAAGCAAAGGGGGGTTCCATGCGTAGGAGTGCTGAGTTCAATCGTCATCTGGTGCTGTGGTGTCACGTTGTTGTAGTCGCACTGGCTTTCCTGGGTTGTTCGGCTGGCCGGTCGGGTGACAACTTGGAAACATCTTTCCATGCGCTCACGGTTGATCCAAACGCCATTTACACGAT
>Ga0182017_10001404_pt1 | contig 18556 bp, 15 predicted proteins | sample 712E3DmetaG_FD_120492 | JGI IMG/M metagenome (GOLD analysis project Ga0182017, IMG submission 120492) | Permafrost microbial communities from Stordalen Mire, Sweden - 712E3D metaG | ecosystem: Environmental > Terrestrial > Soil > Wetlands > Permafrost | place: Sweden: Stordalen | collected... | reverse complement strand
GGTCCGGCCAAAGAAAAGCAGGAACCCGGCCGTGAACACCGCCACCACCTCGCCAGTATGGCCGGGACTCCACCGGTCTGCGCAGCAAAGCCAGAACACGCCGAAGACCACCATCGGCGAACTGGGCCACCCGCGTCGCTCCGCCACCGCCAGGCCGGCCGCCGCCAGGGCCAGGGCCAGCCACAGCGAAGTGTTGTCGGACCAGATGGCCAGCACCGCCGCGCCCGCCAGCATCTGAGACAAGTTGAAAACCACCGGTGAGTCCACCAGGGCGAACAGCGCGTAGTACGCCAGCGCGAAGACCGTCGCCACCACCTGCTTCTCGCCGTTGAAGCGGTCCGAGAACCAGCTAGCGTAGAGCAGCGCCGTGCCGGCGAAGGCCACATTCTCGAGGAGCCGCCACCGCCGGGCCCGCGCCACCGCCAGGGCGCCCGCATCGAGCACCAGGAGATAGCTGAACAGCGCCCAGGGCCGGTCCACATTGGTGCTCAGCAGCAGCGGGGTCAGGAAGCCGCCGATCAGGCCCAGCAGCGAGACCGCCATCGTCCCGTACCGAATTGCCAGCGCCCCCGCCATGGCCGTGGTCAGGGCCATCAGCGCGAACGCGAAGCTCTGCGGCACCAGGCGATAGAGCTGGAAGGACGCGTAGAAGGAGAGATACAGGATCGCGATTCCCGTGGCCGTGATCCCCTGTGCGTAGATGCGGTGGCCGCTGCGCCACATCTTCTCGCCGAGGCCCAGGGCTGCGAATCCCGCCATCACGCCTAGCACCACGCGGCCGGCCTCGCCGATCCACCGGTTGTCGACCGCGTATTTGAAAAAGAACGCGACGGCCAGCACCAGCGTGACCACCCCGATGCGGTTGATCCAGGTGAGGCCCACGCGCGTTTCGAGCGCGTCGGTTCTTTCCGGATCGGCCGCGGCTGCGACCGGAGGCGCGAGTTCGACCGGGGCTGGCTCGACCGCGGCCATTGGCAGCGGTGGTGGCGTAGCCACCGGCAGCGGCGGAGGCGCGGCCGGCGCAACGGGCGCAGCCAGAGGCGGCGCCTCCGCCTCGATTCCCTGGGGGGCTTCGAGGCGTGCCAGCCGCGCCTCGATCCGTTGCAAACGCCGATGCACGGACAGAATGGCGTCCGTCAGGGCGTCCATGCGGTCACCAGCGGGCGGCATTATCGACATGCGGGCATCTCCCATCGCAGGGCTTCCGGTCCGAATCAGTATACTGCAAGCGGGAGAATCCTTCCTGCGGCTGATGTAAGTTTTCTCCCGGCCGCAGGGACTACCTTAAGCGTGGCCGGCCTCCCCAGGCGCCGCAACCAGCCGTCTGACCGGCGCCGGGGACCAACGGTGCGCACCCCGGCCGCACCGCCCCCGGCCGCACGCCGAAACCGCACCACCCGGGGGGCTTCTTCTAACGGAGAATCCCGCACGGGCCGATGAGATAGCAGGAGGATTCCTGCCATCCGCCGACAGTGTCCGGTAGTGCGCCGCTCCGGGCGGTCAGGTGCCAAGGCCCTGGTTGGCTTCTGCGTCCTGTTCTGGTTTGCGCTGTCTACCGCCAGCGCCGCGGGCGAGGATGAGCGGATGTGGCGGTACTGGACCGCCGCCGACGGTCTGGGAGAGACCTTTACCGCCGCCCTGACCGTCACGGCGGACGGCCGGGTTTGGGCGCGCCATGGCGCCGTCCCCGTCATGAGCATCCTGGACGGCTACGGTGTGACCCGCATCCCCGAGGCCCACCTCTATGCTCGCGACGACCAGTTGAGCCGCCGCGTGCATCTCTCCCCTGGCGGCACGCCCTGGGCTGCCACCGACGGAGGCCTGGCGGAATTCGTCAACGGCGCGTGGATTCTGCGCTACCATGCCACCGCCGATCAGCCCGTGCTGGCGGCAATCCCCACCGAGAAGCGGGTGCTGGTGCTCTTCCCCGGCGCTCTCCGCGAATTCGATCCCATTACCGGAGCCTGGGCGGATGTGGAGGCCGTCCGCAACAGCCGTATCCGTCCGTTCAACAGGATGGTGACCGGCTGGGATTCCGTTCTCTGGGTCAGCGGTGAGAACGGTCTGGGACGTCTCACCATCGGACCAGCCGGGACCGATGCGGAACGGGCGCCATCCCAGGCGGCGGTCGAACGGCTGCCCGCCAAACGCGCTGCGGCGTCTGCCCGCACGGCGGCGCCGGTTCCCGCCGCGGCATACCAGTGGCAGGAAGTGAATGGCGCCCGCCTGGGCCTGCGAGGTTTCTACTTCCCCCTGCCTGGGCGCCCGGGCGAACTGTTTGCGCAGGCCGCATTCGAGCAGCATCCTGGAACGGCCGTGGTCCGCTGGTCGGCCGCCGCGCTGGAGTTGGTCTATGCCTCGAAAGGCGGCGCGGCCCGGGGCTGGCGGGGCCCGTCCGGGGAGATCTGGATCCTCGAAGGCTCCAACCTGTTCGAGTTGCGGGACGGACAGAAACCCCTGCCATTCCGCCCCGGGATCCTGGCTGGGAATATCCGCGAGATCCTCCCGGAGAGAAGCGGGACCTTCTGGCTGGCCGGTTCGCAGGGGATTGCTCATTACGCTCCGATGCTTTGGCAGGACCCCCCCGGTGCGCCGGATCTGAATCTTCAAGTTCACTCCGCCGTTGAAGACCGCCGCGGACACCTCTGGTTCGCTGCCACCGAGTACCTGCTGGAGTTCGATGGCGCGGCCTGGCACCGCTACCGCCTCCCTGGCGCTCTGCATACCCTCACTCTCTACGAGCACGCCGCGGTGCTGGCCGACGATGGCAGCGTCTTCCTCAAGGCCAGAGGCCTCGATGAGGCCGACGTCATGCTGCGCTTCGATCCGCGGACCAAGACCTTCGGCAGGCTCACCCATCCCGAAGGCCGGGCCATCGTGCTCCTGCAGCCCAAACGGGGAGGCGGATTCTGGGCCGCCACCATCAAGCCGGGCGAAGCCTCGGCACAGAGGCTCGAGATCTACTCCGGGAACACTTTCCGTCCCTACCTCCAGGTCTCACCGGCCTGCAACACCGGCGATCTGCGTGGGATCATCGAGCGCGCGGACGGAGAACTCTGGCTGGGGGGCTCGACCCGCGGGTGCATCTACGAAGGGAGCGCGCCGCCCATCCCGATTGGCCCGCACGACGGCTACACCGACAGTGGCGTATTCGCCATGAAGGAGCTTTCGAGCGGCGACGTCCTGGCGGGCGGAAGAGACGGCTTATTTCGTCACCACGGAAGGTCCTGGACGCTGATCCGGTCCGGTCTGGGACGCGTTCGCAGCATCCTCGAAGCGCGCGATGGCACCGTTTGGGTGGCTTCCGAGGCGGGCGTACACCGGCTCGTCGGGGACCGCTGGATCACCAATGAGTTCGAGGATGGCCTCCCATCCACCACCGCCTATAAGGTGTTCCAGGACAGCACCGGCCGCATCTGGGCCGGAACCGGCAGCGGCCTGGCGGTTTACCACCCGGAAGCCGAAGGCGACTCCCCGCGCGCCGTCGTCGATCCGGCGCTCAATGCCCATGAGGCGACGCCTTCCGGCGACATTCGGATCGCCTTCTCGGGCATGGACAAGTGGAAAGGGACCACCTCGGACCGTCTGCTGTTCTCTTACCGGCTGGATGACGGCGCATGGTCGCCCTTCCTGAGGACCGGTCTCGCCGTCTTCCGCCAGTTGCCTCGCGGCGTCCATACCTTTGAGGTCCGCGCCATGGACCGCAACGGCAACGTCAGCCTGCGGCCGGCCGTTTTTCGGCTCCGCGCGGTCGGCCACTGGTACCTCGGCGAAGGCTTCCTGGCACTTGCCGGCACCGGCTTGGGCGCCATCCTGGCGCTCGGAATCCTGGCTATTTCCCAGTACCGGCGGCGCGGTCTCCTGATTGTCGAGTTGCATCGGGCCAAAGAAGCCGCCGAGTCCGCACGCGAGGCCGCCGAGTCCGCCAGCCGCGCCAAGAGCGATTTTCTCGCCAACATGAGTCATGAGATCCGCACGCCCATGAACGGCGTCATCGGGATGACCGGTCTGGCGCTCGAGGAATGCTCCAACCCGGAACAGCGCGAGCACCTGGAGACCGTCCGGAACTCCGCCGGCGCGCTCCTCCGTCTCATCAACGACATCCTCGACTTCTCGCGGGTCGAGGCCGGTAAGCTGCAGTTGCTGAGCGCCGGCATCGAGTTGCGCCGGAGCCTCGATGAGGTGCTGCGGACCCTCTGCTACGGCGCCCAGGAAAAAGGCCTGCGGCTGATCTCCGAAGTCGACGCCGGCGTGCCCGAGTGGATCGAGGCGGATGAAGCCCGCCTGCGCCAGATCCTGATCAACCTCATCGGCAACGCGATCAAGTTCACCGCGCAGGGCGAGATCCGGTTGCGGGTTTGGGCCGAGAACTGCGATTCAGAAAACCCCTCTCTTCACTTCGTGGTGGCGGACACCGGGATCGGCATCCCCAAGGACAAGCAGAAGTCCGTCTTCGAGCCTTTCGAGCAGGCCGATGGCTCCATCACCCGGAAGTTCGGCGGCACCGGTCTGGGATTGGCCATTGTCGCCAGACTTGTGGAACTGATGGGCGGCAGAATCTGGGTGGAAAGCCCCTGGCAGAAGCCCGGCTCCGCCGAGTGGGTTTCGGGGAGCGCCTTCCGCTTCCACATCCGGCTGGTGGCCGCCCGGCCCGCCGAGCCCGCCGCCGTCGGCCAGCCCGTGGAGCCGGTCGCTCCAGCGCGGCCGCTCAGAATCCTGCTGGCCGAGGATAACGCCGTCAACCGCCGGCTGGCTGAGATCCTATTGAAGAAGCAGGGCCACTCCGCCGCCGCAGCGGAGAACGGCCGGCTGGCCGTTCATCTGTTTGAGAGCGAACCGTTCGACCTGATCCTGATGGACGTGCAGATGCCCGAGATGGACGGCCTCGAAGCCACCTCCGCCATCCGGAAACGGGAACAGGAAACCGGCGCGCGGCGGATTCCCATCATCGCTCTGACGGCGCACGCGATGAGCCGGGATCGGGATCGTTGTCTGGCCGCCGGGATGGACGGTTACATAACAAAGCCCATTCGCCCCGAGGAACTGTACCGGACGATAGAGGACTTCGCGGCCGTCCCCGAGGCCCCGCGGGCGTAGAGGCGCGCGCCGCGGGAGTGCCGCACAAATACCAGAGCTGCCGCAGACGCAGCCGCCGAAGACGCCCGTTCTCGGGCGAAACCTGCTCCTACAGGAGATGGAAGTTCACGTCCACCCTGGCCAGGACGGCCACAGCATGGCCGTCCTTCTTGCCCGGAACGAAGCGCCACTTCCGAACCGCCTCGACGGCCTTCTCGTCCAGGCCCATCCCCAGGGGCCGGACGACCTTGAAGTTCGTCGGCAGGCCGTGCTCATCGACGACGATGGAAAGGATGACCGTACCGGAGAACCTGGCTTTGCGCGCCTCTTCGGAATACTCAGGATCGACCTTGTAGATGGGAACAGGCGGAGAGACCCCGAAACTGCCGGCCCGGAAAACGTTTCCTCCGGCGCCGCCGTCCTCGCCTGGGCCATAGCCGGGACCCTTGCCGGGGCCGATGCCGCCATCCGAGCCGTCGCCAATGCCGCCGCCCGATCCCGGGCCGTTCGAATAGGGCCCGACCTTCGCCAGCGGATCGCCCCAAACGGGCATGTCCACGTTGGGGAGCTTCACTTCGGGCGGCCCGACCAGCGTGGGCGCTTCCAGGAGCTTCGGGTTGGGGTTGTTGACCACTTGCGCGGGAGGCACGAATTGGGTGAGGGAGAAACGTGGGGCCTGCCCCTTGCTCGCCGGCAGCGGAGATCGGTCGCCACCGCCGCCACCGCCCTGCGCCGTCTGGTCCCTGGCCTTCAGGTCGGTCATGTAAGAGGCGAGGTCGGGAGCGACCAGCACGACGGTCTGTTTCACAACGGTGCGGACGGTCTTGCTTGCACCGAGCGTAAACAGGAGCGTCACCACCAGAATGTGGATCCCCACGGATGTCAGGCTGGCCTGTTTGCCGTAGCGGTAGCCGCCCCAAATGTCGCTCACGGGAACCGGCTTGGAGGTCACCTCCAGAGGAGGCAGCATGGCCGGCCGGATGGTCTCTTTGACGTTGCGGAAGAGCGAGCTGTACCAGGGCTCTTCCACGCCGGCGATCAGCAGCCGGTCCAGATTGTCGCCGGCTAGTGGGCCGGGCGGCAGGGAGGCTCCGGCGCGGGCCGCCGGGGGTTGGTTCAGAGGTGTTCGACCTTGCACGGTGCTCCTTCAGGGCTGCTGCGCCCGAGTCTCGTGCGAATAGACGCCCGCCGCGAGCCAGCCGTTGCAGGTTTTGGGCGCCGGCGGCTGCCCGAGGGGCGCCCCCGGCGGTGGCCCTTGCGGCGGGCTGTTGCCCCGGCCCGCGGAGTGTCTCCGAGCGGGGACGGCAGAACCGGGCCCCGGCGGCGGCCTTGCGGCGGGCCGTTGTCCCGGCCGCCGGAGTGTCTCCGAGCGCGGGACAGTAGACCCGGGCCCCGGCCGCGGCCCTTGCGGCGGGCCGTTGCCTCGGCCGCTGGAGTGTCTCCGGGCGGGGAAAGCAGAACCGGGCGACGGAGGTGGCTTAGCTTGAGACGCGGCTACAGCAGGCGGAAGTTCACTTCCACGGAGGCGATGACGGCTACGGCGTGGCCGTCCTTCTTCCCGGGAAGAAAGCGCCACTTCTGAACGGCTTCGATGGCCTTCTCGTCCAGGCCCAGCCCGAGCGGCCGAACGACCTTGAAGTTCGTCGGCAGGCCGTGCTCGTCGATGACGATGGAAAGCACGACCGTGCCCTGGAACTTGGCCTTGCGGGCCTCTTCGGAGTACTCGGGCTCGACCTTGTATATGGCGACCGGAGCGGAGACGCCGCCGCCGATGCGGAAGACGCCGCCGCCGGCGCCGCCACCTTCGCCTGGGCCATAGCCGGGACCCCGGCCGGGACCGATGCCGCCGCCCGAACCGCTTCCAATGCCGCCGCCCGATCCGGGACCGTTCGAGAGAGCGGAAAACTTAGACAGCGGATCGCCCCACACGTTCATGTCCACGTTGGGGAGTTTCATGTCGGGCTGGCCGATCAGCGTGGGCTCCATCAGGAGCTTCGGGTTGGGATTGTTGACCACCGCCGCGGGAGGAACGAACTGCCTGGCGGAGAAACGTGGGGCCTGTCCCTTGCTCGCCGGCAACGGGGACCGGTCGCCGCCGCCGCCACCGCCCTGCGCCATCTGGTCCTTTGGCTTGAGGTCGGGCATGTAGGGTGCGAGGTTGGGGTCGATGAGGACCACGCCCTTCTGCACGGCGGTACGGACTTGCTTGCTGGTGCCAAGGGTAAACAGGAGAGTCACCACCAGAATGTGTATCCCCACGGAGGTGAGACTGGCCTGTCTGCCGTAGCGGTACTCGCCCCAGATGTCCTTGACGGGAAGGGGCTTGGAAGTCACCTCGAGTGGAGGCAGCTTGACCGGCCGGACCAACTCTTTGACGTTGCGATAGAGCGAGCGGTACCAGGGCTCTTCCACGCTGGCCAGAAGTAGCCGGTCGAGATTGTCGCCGGCTGGCAGGGAGGCACCGGCGCTCGCCGCGGGGGGCTGATTCAGAGGTGTTTGACCTTCCATCTTCGTGGCCGCTTGCGGCGCTCCTTCAGGGCGACTGCGCCTCAGTCTCGCCTGAATAGACGCCCGCCGCGAGCCCTACGTTGCAGATTTCGAGAACCGGCTCGCGGACTTTTCTCCTCTAAAGTGTACCACATGGGTTCCGAGCGAACTTCCCACTCCCGAAAGCCATAGGCAATTCTACACCGTTTCGGAGCGGAGAGGACAGGAGGGGTTGACACTTTCGGCGCTATGGTGCGGCCGGCCCTCCTCCGCTGCCACCAGGCCGGCCCAGCGGTCGAAGACGGTCGCGGCCAACGCTCTCAGCCGGTCCGAATGGGCAATCGGGTCGATAGGAGCGGAGATCTCTCGCAGGTCACCGGCGTTGGCGTCCTCACGGCACCAGCCGGCGATCATCTCTGGGGTTACCTCGAGGTGGAACTGAAGGCCGTACGCACTGGTACCGAACCGGAAGGCCTGGTGGCGGCAGGCATGGGACCAGGCCAGCCATTCGGCGCCTTCCGGGAGGTCGAAGGTCTCGCCGTGCCAGTGGAATAGCATCTCCGGAGATTCGAAACCCGCAAAGAGGCGATCCTGGCGTGCAGCCTCGGTCCAGTAGACTGGTGCCCAGCCGATTTCCTTGACGGAGTTGGGGTAGACGCGGGCGCCCAAGGCGCGCGCGAGCAGTTGGGCGCCCAGGCAGACGCCCATCACGGGCAGCCGCGCCGCGAGGGCTTGCCGGATGATCGAGATCTCCCGATGGATGAAGGGCAGATCGTCGTTGGCCGACATCGGGCCGCCCATGAAGAGAAGGCCGGCGGCGGAGCGCCAGTCCGGCTCGGCGGCGGGGCTGTCGATCCGGGCGCCGGGGCTGCGGAAGGCATCCGCGTATTCGATCCGGAGATGGTGGGCCTCGAGGGCGGGCGCGATGAGACCGGCGTCCTCGAAAGGGACGTGGCGGAAGACGAGAACGTGCATTTCTCTCAGCTTACCGAACCGGCGGCGTTCCCCTCAAACCCCTGATGAACGGGACGATAAGGAAACAGACGATGCTTGTGCTGATTGCCGAAGATGAGCCGGTGTCACGCCAACTGCTGGCCAGGATGCTGACCAAATGCGGCTACGAGGTTGTGGCGGCAAGCGATGGCGCCGAGGCGTGGCGGATTCTGAATGCATCCGATGCGCCGCGGCTGGCGATTCTAGACTGGATGATGCCGGAAATGACGGGGCCGGAGGTGTGCCGCAAGCTGCGGGAGTTGAAGCGCGAACCCTACACCTACATCCTGCTGCTTACGGCCCGGACGGACAAACAGGACGTGGTGGAAGGAATGGATTCCGGCGCCGACGATTACGTGACCAAGCCGTTTGACACCAAGGAGTTGCAGGTCAGGTTGCGCGCGGGGCGGCGGATTTTGGATCTTCAGGCCGAGCTGATGGAGGCGCGCGAGGCGTTGCGCGATCAGGCCACCCACGATCCGCTGACCCGCCTCTGGAACCGCTATGCTCTGTTGGACAACCTGAACCGCGAGCAGAGCCGCGCCGGGCGGGAGGGGACGCCGCTGGCGGTTATCATGGTGGACCTCGATCACTTCAAACAGGTGAACGACACCCACGGCCACCTGGCCGGCGACGCGGTCCTGCGGGAAGCGGCGCACCGGATGCAGGCGGCGGTCAGAACGTACGACCACGTCGGCCGCTATGGCGGCGAGGAGTTCCTGATCGTTCTGCCCGGCACCTGCGGAGCCAATGCCCTGCAACTGGCCGAAAGGCTGCGCCTCGCGATTGCCTGCGAGCCGGTTGCGGCTGGGGGCGCCGCGATCGGCGTCACAGCCAGCTTCGGCGTCACGGCCACCGAGCGGGCCGCGGGCGGGAACCCCGAGACGCTGATCAGGCTGGCCGACGAAGCGCTCTATCGGGCCAAGGAGCGGGGACGGAACCGCGTCGAGTGGAAGGGACCCGAAGAACAGTTCACTGGGCTTGAGAATCTAGTTGCCGCTGTCGGGCAACCTGCAAGTGGCTGAGCGCTTCCTCGTACTGCGAAATGCCTCGGAACAACGCCTCCGCAATCTTCTGCCGGTAATCCTGGCGCTTCAAGAAGCCCTCGTCTCTCGGGTTGCTCAGGAATGCGATCTCCGCGAGCACGGACGGCATCTGCGCGCCGATCAGCACCACAAACGGCGCCTTCTTGATGCCGCGGTTCTTGAGGGACCGGTTGCGGGCCAGGTTGGTGTACAGGGCCTGCTGGATGATGCCGGCCAGTTCGCGCGATTCCTGCACTTTCTCGTTGAGCGCGATCTTCTGGACCAGGGTCTGCAACTCGTGGATCGAGGTCTGCGAGGCCGCGTTTTCACGGGCAGCGACCTCGAGCGCATCCGTGGAAGTCGTGAAGTTCAGGTAGAACGTCTCCGACCCGGCGATGCGGGCCGTCTGGGAGGAGTTGGCGTGAATGGACAGGAACAGGTCCGCTTTCTTTTCATTCGCGATCCGGGTGCGCTCCTCGAGCGGGATGAAGGTATCGTCGGAGCGCGTGAAGACCACTTCGCTGCCGAGCCGCGCGGTCACAAGCACGCCCAGGCGCCGGGCGACGTCGAGTACCAGGTCCTTCTCCATCAGGCCGGTGGGGCCGATGGTGCCGGTATCATGGCCGCCGTGTCCGGGATCGATCACGACGCGATCGATCTTCAGGCCCAGGGCCCGGATCAGCGAACGGTCGCCGTGGCTGTCGCGCTTGGCCGCCAGTGCGGTCTCCTCAGGAGAGGCGGCGGCGGGGTGGGCGGGCTTGGGGGTGCCGTGAGCGGGCTCGGGCGTAATAGTGGGCTGGGGTCTGGCGACAGGCGGCGGCTCGATCTTCACAGCTGCGGACTGGTCGAGCTTGGGAACATTCCGGGCTGAAGGCGGCGTGGGAGTGGGCTGCGGACTGGCGACAGGCGGCGGCTCGATCTTCAAAGCTGCGGACTGGTCGGGCTTGGGAACATTCCGGGCTGAAGGCGGCGTGGGAGTGGGCTGCGGACTGGCGGCAGGGGGCGGCGGCTCGACCTTCAGGGCGGCGGACTGGTCGGGCTTGGGCGAAGCCATCTCGACCCGCTGGGGCACCGGCGGTTCCGGCGCCACTGAGGGTGGCGGCCCAAGGCTGATCGCAGGCTGTGGCGATGGCGGCGGCACCGTCCGGCCTGGCGGCGTGGCTGCCGGCAACGGCTGCTGATGGGGCGGCTCGGGAGGCTCACCCGGAGGCTCCGTCACGATGTGGCTGCCGGTGACGCTGCGGGCCGGAGGGATGGCCGGGCCGTGGCCCGCCAGGCGCAGCTCGATCATGATCCGGTCCGGATTGGTGAGCTGAGAAATCGAGTACTCGACTGGGGCCACCAGATCGAGGACTACGCGGGTGACGCCCGTCTGCACCATCGCGATCCGGATCTGCTTGACCAGCTTGTCATCGACCGGGATTACCTGCAGGCCGCGCGTGCCCGGCTGGCGGCGGACACCGGCCAGATCCAGGAAGAGCCGGTCCGGCTTGTCGATGCGCTCGGCGTGGTAGGTGGCCTCGGAGTCCGTCTCGATGGCCACGCGGGTCACTTCGCCCAGCGACCAGAAGCGAACCGCGGTGACCTGCGGGGAGTCGGGGAAGGCGCACGCAGCGAGCGCCATTGCCGCGAGCAGCGCCCTGGGGCCGATGGGTCTCATGGGGTGGAGCGTGTCCGGATGTGCAGGACGCCGCGAGCGTCGGTGAACTGCTCGACGACAGGGTAGGCTGCGGCTTGGGGCTGCGCGGGGGAGGCGGCCTCGATTCCAGCCGCGGCCCGGGCTTCCCTCCACTTCTTCGCAACCTTGCTGACGTACTCGGCGGTTTCCTGGTAGGGTGGCACGCCGCCGTGCCTGATCACCGCGCCTTCGCCGGCGTTATACGCGGCCAGAGCCAAGGTTTCGGGCGCCTGGCGGTCGCCGAACAGGGTCAGCAGATACTTCAGGTAGCGGACGCCGCCATCTATGTTCTCCCAGGGGTTAAAGCTGTTCTTCACCGCGAAGCGCCGAGCCGTCCGAGGCATGAGCTGCATCAGCCCCTGGGCGCCCTTGGAGGACACGGCCGCCGGGTCATAGTTGCTCTCGACCTGAAGGACGGAGCGCACCAGCAGGGGGTCCACCTCGTACTTCTCGGAGGTCTGGCGGACGTAATCGTCGATGACCGCCGCAGCCCCGGCCCAGGCGCGCGCCCGGGAAACGCCGGAGCCGGATGTGACAGCCATGGTTCGAACCAGCCTTCCGCTGCGCGCATCCACGCGCACCACCGAGGCGATCTGCGAGGCCGTGCGGAGCGCGGGCGCGGCGCTCTCCGCCGCCAAGGCCGGCAGCAGCCAGCAGCCGAGTATCAAACAAAAACGCATGTCTTTGTTTTAACCCATTCTACGCCCAAAGCTGCCGCCGTGCCAGGGGAATCGGCGCGAACCACGCCGGGTGGGCGCCGCCTGCCCCCTCCGATGCCGGAAGCCGGCGGCGGGTGTCCGTTCTCACCGATGGTATCATCTTTCCCAGGAGCGCCGCCCCAGGCCGGAAGGGGAAGCTGGCGCCGCGCCGCCCTCCCATGACCGACAGCTATCCCCACTACATCGAGTTCCGCCACATAACTAAGACGTTCGATCACCCGGTTTTAGTTGACGTGAGCTTTCATGCGGATGCCGGAGAGACGCTGGCCATCATCGGCCGCAGCGGCGTGGGCAAGTCGGTAACCCTGGGTCACATCATGGGTTTTCTCAAACCGGACAGCGGGCGCGTCATCGTGGCGCACGAGGATATCACGGACTTGCCGGAATCCGAACTTCGCCGCATCCGGAAGAGGGTGACGATGGTTTTCCAATCCGGGGCGCTGTTCGATTCGCTGACGATCGCCGAAAACATCCTGTTCTCGCTGGAGTTGCGGGACGACTACAACCAGGAGAACAAGGAGGAGGTGGTGGCGGGCCTGCTGAAGATGGTCGATCTGGCCGAGTACGCGGAGGCCTATCCCGCCGACATCTCGACCGGCTACAAGCGGGCGGTGGCGATTGCGCGCGCGCTGGCGGCGCAGCCGGAGTGCATCCTGTACGATGAGCCGACGACGATGGTGGACCCCATCATGTCGGAACACATGGCGAACCTGATGATGCGGCTGAAGCGGCAACTCAAGCTCACCTCGATCGTGGTGACGCACGACCTGGACCTGATGCGCAAAGTGGCCGACCACGTGGTGGTGCTGGACGACAGCCGGGTGATCTACTTCGGGCCGACGGCGGACCTGGAGGAGTCCCAGCATCCGGTTATTCGGGAGTTCCTGGCGCTGGACAGGGTATAGAGGCGACGGCAGGCAATGGCGCGTACGTTTTCGACCGCGGACCTCCCGCTCGCACGCCGCGTCGAAGCCGCCGAGGCCGCAAACGGCTTCCGAGTGGCCCGCGCGCTGGGGGAAGCGTCTCCGAAGTTGGGGGCGGCGGCGGAGCCGTTTCTGGGCGGCTGCGCCCTGTTCGGCGGCGTCGGATCGCCTATGACTCACGCTCTCGGAATCGGCATGAGCGGCCCCGTTGCCGCGACAGAGCTCGACCGGATGGAGGCGTTCTTCCGCGAACGCGGCAGCCCGGTCCTGATCGACCTCTGTCCGCTGACCGATTCGGGCCTGCTGGAGATGGTATTCAGCCGCGGCTACCGCGTGATCGAGTTCAACAACCTGCTTATCCGGCGCATCTCGCCTGGGGAGCCTTTGGCGCCGCCGATTCTCCCGGACTCCGTCGCGGTTTCGGTGGCAGGCGAGCGGGATCTCGACACATGGAACCGGACCGTGGCCCGAGGCTTCCAGGAACGGGACGAGGTCGACGATGCGTTCGTGGAGATGCTCGCGGGCACGTCTCTATTCGGCCAGTGCTATCTGGCCCGGCGGGAACGGGATGCGGTTGGGGGCGGCGGCATGTCGATCCAGAGCGGGGTCGCCTGCCTCTATGGCGACGCTACTGTCGTTGCGGCGCGCCGGTGCGGGGTGCAATCGGAGCTGATTCGGGCCCGGCTGGCGGCTGCGGAGAGGGCCGGTTGCGACCTGGCCATGGCCTGCGTACTGCCGGGCAGCGCCTCCCACCGCAATTACGAGAGGGCCGGCTTCGAGTTGCTCTTCATGCGCGTGAATGTCAGCCTGCCATAGCCGGATGCACAACAGGTCGGTGGACCGCCAGCCGAGAGGCCGGTAGTTCGGCTGACTTTCCGCAGCGGCGGTCAAGGGTCGTAACGGAGCCCGGCGAAGGTCACCCAACTCAAGGATACGGGTCAAGACAGCGGGGCGCTGCCGTTCGAGGGCAGCGAGGGGATGGGGCAAGGAGGTCCACCACTAAGGCCGCCAGGTCCTTCCGTGCATGGCGCGGATGCGACTCACGGCCGGCTCTCGACGAGGGGTACGCGGTTGGTCTATACTAACATTCCGACGATGTTTCCAGTTCACAGAGGGTCACAGATTATGTCTCGTACCAACACATTCCTCTCCATGCTGGCGGCCACCGCCATGGCGCTGCCGCTCGTTAGTTGCGGCGGTTCCGCACACGATTCGCTCGAGCTCTACTACCTGGTTACGACAAATTCGAAGATCCAGTACTGGCAAGCTGCCGCCGCGGGCTTCAGCCAGGCGGCGAACGACCTCAAGGTGAGGTACGACGTCGCAGGACCGGACAGCTACGATCCCCAGGCCGAACGCCAGGAATTCAGGAAGGTGGTGCAGCAGAAGAAGCCCACCGGCATCCTGGTCTCGGCGGCCGACGCCGAGCTGCTCAAGCCCGAGATCGATGCCGCGGTCGCTCAGGGCATTCCGGTGATCACGATCGATTCGGATTCGCCCGCGAGCAAGCGCCTGATGTTCATCGGCACGGACAATTACGAGGCCGGTCGCCGGGGCGGCGCCGTCCTCGCGCGGCAGCTCCAAGGCAAGGGCAACGTGGTGGTCTTCACGATGCCGGAGCAGGCCAACCTCAGACAGCGGTGGCACGGCTACGAAGACGCTCTTAAAACCAGCCCCGGCATCAAGGTGGTCGAGACGGTTGACGTCAAGGGCGACCCGCGAATTTCCTTCGACCGCACCATGGAGTTCGTCGAGAAGAACAAGCCGGTGGACGCGTACGTTTGTCTGGAGGCGCTGGCCTGCCCGGAAGTCGCCGACGTCCTGGACCGCAAGCAGGTCAAGGGCAAGGTGGTCATTGCCATGGATACGGACCCGCGGACGCTGGAATGGATCCAGAAAGGCATGATTGCCGCGACCCTCGCGCAGAGGCCGTACACGATGGCGTACTTCGGGCTGAAGGTGCTCGACATGCTGCACCACCAGAAGGCGCCGGCTTTCCAGGTGAATTCGGCGGAGGACACACGGTCGCCGTTTCCGAGTTTCGTCGATACCGGGGCGACGCTGGTCGACAAACAGAACGTCGACGCTTTCGTGAAAGCGAACGCGGCGGGCGGGCAAGCGAGCGGCAGCTAAGTCCCGGGTGCCCGCGAGCCATCCGCAGGCGATACCGCGATTCACGCCGGGACCCCCTCCGCGAATGGGCCGGGCCTCCTCTGGGGACCGCCTGGCCACGCCGGGTCTACGGTGCCTGCATCACACGCGCGATCGCTCCGATGATGCGGCCGAAGTTCTCCATTTCGGCGCCGAGCCGCTTCCGCCCGGGCGGCGTGAGCTTATAGTACTTCGCGCGGCGGTTATTCTCGGACACACCCCATTCGGCGGCGGCCCATCCAGCGGCCAGTAAACGCTGCAAAGCGGGATAGAGCGAGCCCTCGCCCACCCGCAGAACCCCTCCGGAGACCTGTAGGATATGCAGCGCGATGCCATAGCCGTGCATCGGGCCGTGCCTCAGCGTCTTCAGAACCAGCATGTCGAGCGTGCCCGGAAGGAGCCCGGGTTGGTTGTCCGTCGTCCCCATAGATGGCCGATGGGAAGTATAAGGCCTCTTCCATCGATAGTCAAGGGGAAACGCCTCTCCGGGCGCGTCCGGGGCACCCTGCCGGCGGGAACTTCGGTCCTCAACCTACCAGAACTGCTAAACGGCCCGGGACCACCCCCCAACTCTCGTACTGAGGGTAGGATAGTCCCATTGAGTCATCCAAGATCGCGCTTGCGTCCCCAAGGGAGGGGAAGTTCTTGCAGCATAAGGGGGTAAAAGTGGGTAAAAACAGGATTTTAATCTATTTTAATGATTGCTTCCATTGACTAGTACTAGGAAGCGCACTAGAATCGACTCGATCTCCATGCTTGAAGAACCCTCTACGCTCGAGTACGAGTCCCAACGTACTAGTGCTGCCGCTCAGCGCCCCGGAACCATCCGCATCGTGATTGCGGACGATCATCCCATCTTCCGGGACGGTCTTCGCAAGCTGCTCAGCCTCGAAGACGACTTCGATGTCGTTGGCGAAGCTCGGGACGGAAACGAAGTTCTCGAGATTGTGCGCCAGGGCGAGCCCGATGTTCTGCTCCTCGACCTGCGCATGCCCGGGATGGACGGCCTGACGGTCTTGCAGAACCTGAAGACCTCGGGCTGCCGGACCAAGATCATCATCCTGACGGCCTCGGAGGACAAGAACGAGTTTGTTCAGGCGATGAAACTCGGCTGCTCTGGAATCGTGCTGAAGCAGACGGCCACCGAACTCCTCTATAAGAGCATCCGCAAGGTGAATTCCGGGGAGATCTGGCTGGATTCGCACACGACCGCCGCGGTCATGCGGCAGTTCGCCTCGCCCGGCCGGATGGCCACGTCCGATCGCAAAGGCCGCGAGCGCAGCCCGCTCAGCCAGCGCGAACGGGAGATCGTGGCGCTGGTCGCGCAGGGTTTCAAGAACAAGGAGATCGCCGAGAAGATCTTCATCAGCGAGCAGACGGTCAAGAACCACCTGCACAACATCTTCGACAAGCTGGGAGTTTCCGACCGGCTCGAACTCGCGCTTTACGCGATCCACAAGGGTTTCCACAGCGACATCGAGCTGTAGCCCGCGATTGCGGCGGCGCTTCCCGCTTCGCAGCCCGGCCGGCCCCGGGGTCCGCTTAACCAACGAGCCTGACCGTAGAAGGTGTCGGCCTGCGGCTTGCTTCCCGCCAGCCTGAGCCCCGCGCCAGTGGCGTCGCTGGCGCCTGAACCCCGCGCCGGTGGCGCCGCTGCCGCCTGAGCCCGGAATTCCGGGCGGCGCTCCCGGGCGGGATGGGGGCCAGGACTCGAACCGCGGCACTCCCGCACAAGATTTGCGTCCCCTGGGACCCCGGCGGCGTATCTATCCTATGAAAGGTGATGGCAGCCAGCGCCAATGCGGTGAACGGACCGGAACCGCTTCCGGACTTCGCCTGGCTGGTGGGAGCGCATCAGGCCATGGTGTTCAGCATCGCATTGCACTATCTGCGCGACCGCTCGGCCGCCGAGGAGTTGGCTCAGGACGTTTTCCTGCAGCTCCATCGGAGCCTGGCGGACATGCAATCGGCCGAGCACGCGGCCCGGTGGCTGCGGAAGGTGGCGGTGCACCGGTCGATCGATCATGCGCGGCGGAACCGGCTGCGGCCTCAGGTGGGTCTGGAGGACGCTCCCGAGCCGGCGACTCCGGCTGGCGTGGCCGATCCGATGGTGTCGGAGCGGCTGCGGCGGCTGGTGGCATCGCTGCCCGAGAAGCCGCGGATGGTGATGATCCTCCGCTATCAGGAAGATCTGGACCCGGAGGAGATTGCCGAGACGTTGAGAATGCCGGTGCGGACGGTGAAAAGTCACCTGCAACGATCACTGGCCATGCTGCGCGAGAAGGCCGGCAGGGCGTTCACGCCTGCCGCCGCTCGCCGGGACCCAGCCGCCGGCCGCCGGAACCTTTCGAGAGAAACAGGAGAAGTCGAGAATGAGCCGCTTGGATGATGCACTGCGCGAGGCGCTCCGGCGCCAGGACCCGGGTCCGGAATTCACGGCCCGCGTTCTGAGGCTGGCCGCCACGCCGCCAAAGGAAAGCTGGTGGCGGGCGCTGGTTTCCGGGTTCGGGCCGCCGCGGCTGCGCTGGGCGACTGCGGCCGCGCTGGCCTGCCTTCTGCTGGTCAGCGGTGGCCTCCAGTACCGCTACGTGGCCGAGGGCCGGAGGGCCAAGGAGCAGCTTGTGCTGGCGCTCCGCATCGCGGGCACGAAGCTCAACCAGGCGCGCGATAGAGTTCGGCAGATCAACGTGGGCGAGTGAAGAGGCACGGGCCTGCGGCCCGTCAAGGAGACTCTATGAAATACGCACTGCTGTTGTTGGCTTCGATCGGCCCTCTGCTGGCGCAGGACGTCAAGCTGCCGGCGAGTATCGAGAAGCTCGCGAACAAAGCGTCCGAGGTGGTCGACGTCTCGCTCGACGGCCAGATGTTGCGCCTGGCGGGACGCTTCCTGTCCAACAAGGATCCGGACGAAGCGCGGGTCAGGAACGTGGTGAATGGCCTCAGAGGCATCTATGTCAGGTCGTTCGAATTCGAGAAGGAAGGCGAGTACGAACCTTCCAGCCTCGAGGAGATCCGGAGCCAGCTCCGCGGGCCCGGCTGGTCGCGCCTGGTCGGCGTGATCAGCAAGAAGGGTGGCGAGCACACCGAGGTCTACATGAAACTCGACGACGACCACATCGGCGGGGTGGTGATTCTGTCCGCCGAGCCGAAGCAGCTTACCGTGGTCGATATTATGGGCACCATCAGCCTCGACGACCTGAGCGCGCTGGGCGGACACTTCGGCATCCCGGACGTCGAGACCGGCAAGGAACACAAGCAGCCGGCCACGAAGGAGTAAGCCATGAGAAGACTCTTCGTGGTTGCGCCGCTCCTGGCGCTGGTCAGCGTCCCCGCGGTGGCGGGCGACCCGGACTTCAATGCCATCGTCCGCGATGTCGAGTCCGGTTACGGCGTCCACCGCGTGAGTATTCCGCTGTTCGGTCTGGCGCGTTTCGCGGTCAAGGTTGCCAGGCCCGAAGGAGTGCAGGACTTCGACATGGCGATCTTCGAGACGCCGGATGGCCC
>Ga0182017_10001400_pt1 | contig 18577 bp, 23 predicted proteins | sample 712E3DmetaG_FD_120492 | JGI IMG/M metagenome (GOLD analysis project Ga0182017, IMG submission 120492) | Permafrost microbial communities from Stordalen Mire, Sweden - 712E3D metaG | ecosystem: Environmental > Terrestrial > Soil > Wetlands > Permafrost | place: Sweden: Stordalen | collected... | reverse complement strand
CGCAGAATTAGAATAACCTTTGCAGCAAAGTAATTTTTGATAAACGGCGGGTCATGCGGCCTATTTTAAAAAACAAAACAGGGTTGCCGGGACCGTAAAACAATCCTGACAACCCTGTTAATTAGCTAAAGAAAGGCTACTAGCGTCTGCCGCCGCGCCCGCCGCCGTCTCTGCCGCCGCCGCGCTTGTCGCCGTATCCGCCGCCACCGCCACCATATCCACCCCGGCCGCCGCCATCTCTGCCGCCGCCTCCACCGTATCCACCACCACCGCCGTATCCACCGCCGCCGTAACCGCCGGAGCTTCTACCGCCGCCGCTACCGCCCTCGGTCCGGGGCCGGGCTTCATTAACTACCAGTGTGCGATCTTTAACGGATTTGCCGTTCAGTCCGGCAATCGCCGCATCGGCTTCCGCTTTATTCGTCATTTCGACGAAAGCAAAACCCTTTGACCGGCCGCTATATCTATCGGTCACAACACTTACAGAAGCAACCTCGCCGAATGCTGAGAAATCTTTCCTCAGTTCATCTTCGGTCGTATCATAAGACAGGTTCCCCACGTAGATTCTCATTCCAACATCCCTCTATTAATTATTCTTTCTTGCTGCTCGTGATAAATAAAATGGGCACACACTGACTACCGGAGTAGCCTCGTGTGTGCCCATCTCATCAAACCAATCTTATCTCGATGCTCTGACCTTATTGTAGCAATCGCTGCAATAGACAGGTCTGTCGCTGCGAGGTTCAAAAGGTACTTCGGTGTCCTTGCCACACTGTGCACACTTCACAGGGAACATCTGACGCTGACCACCGGATCTACTATTGCGGTCAGATTTTCTTGCTTGGCGGCATGTGGGACATCTCTTGGGCTCATTGGTATACCCTTTAGTCTGGAAGAACTCCTGTTCATCAGCGCTAAAGGTGAAGTTTGTGCCGCAATCGGCACAGGTGAGCTGTTTGTCCTGGAAACTCATGGATGACCTCCTTCTCTAAATATTTTAGTTAGAGTTCGGGTCATCCAATACTCAGGGGGATGGAAGTTTAAGGTATGCAATGCCCTTCGCTTAACTAATCTACCTGTATTATATAACTATTCCGACGTAATTGTAAAACCGCCGTGCCTGATGGGAAATAAAAAGCGAATGTTATGTAAAACATAAAGATGCCATTATCACAGTATTTTAGGATGTCATCCGTTTGACACTGATTTCCCTCGACTATATACTTAAAGAGATAAAAATGTACTCAGGAAAATGGAAATGAAAAACAATCAAATCACAGCGCAGGAATTAGAGGAAGGGAAAGAACTCCGGCTGGACTTTGCCAAGCTGAATAAGGTTATAAAACAATGTCCGGATGTAATTCCGGTAGCGGTTCAGGATGCCCGCACCAAAGAAGTGATATTGATCGCTTATACGAACAAAGAGGCATTTGAGAAAAGTGTCCAAACCGGTATCGCAACATTCTGGAGCACGTCCAGAAACGAATTATGGGTCAAAGGTCTAACCTCCGGTAATTTCTTCGAATTAAAAGAAGTGTTTGTCAACTGCGAGCAGAACTCGCTGGTCTATCTGGTAAAACCCAAAAACGAAGCGATCTGCCATACCCACAATTCGAAAGGGCAAGCCCGCGACTGCTTCTATCGCCGGCTCAACACCAAAACCGGTGTCCTGGAGAATTTAAATCCTTAGCGCCGGTAATGTGGAAGGTATCTAGTTTTTGTTTTTAGATTCATTCTTTTGGCTGGTAAAGGTAAGACAGGTCAAACATTTTTGGGGCAACTTCTGCGTTTCCACCCACCGATAGCACAGAAATAGTGTACGCGTGTTTTGGGATTATTACACATAGACCCAAAGCACCTTTAAAACCACTGGGGAAGTTAACAGTGATTGGTTGCTGCATTCCACCATTGGCAAGAATATCCAATTTTGCGTGGGTAATTTCTTGTACTATCGCATCGCTGTCAACAAGCTCTACATAAAAATCATCATTCCAGGGTTCAGCATTGTTATTGATATTCAACTTGTATTGTCCCTGTTCACCGGGCGTACCGTCTTTGTTGCCACTGATACGGATGCTTCTCCCTTCATCGGCGCCAGCCAGATCATAAGTAGAGGTAAAAATATCAGATTTGTTCACTGACTTTTTTTGGCAGCCTGTAACCAGAACCAAAGTGAAAACCAATATTAAAATTAGGCTTATTATCTTTTTCATAAAAATCCTTTGTTAATCTCATCATATTATAACATTACCATTAAGCAACATTGAAAACGACTTAATAAGCAAATGAAAATAACGAATCTTCCGCTAATGGAATTACTTTGGGGATTTAAGCATCATTGTTTAGAATTTTAAGTTTGAATATTGGAATTTGCGTGGAGTGGTTTTACATTGTGGATAACGGTGGATAGCCATGCGGAAGCAACCGATACGTTGACTAGGTGATCAATTAATCCTGAATCTTCGGTAACTATAGTAAATCGGGTTTTGGTGGAATCAGGCGGGCAATGGGAGTTCCGATGATTCCTGCCTGCGCCGCAATGATGGATGCGTGAGTGCGGCTGCGGGCCTGCATTTTTTCTATCACATTCCGGACATGTTTCTTGGTTGTATCCAGGCTTATCCCCAGGGTTTCGGCGATTATCTTGTTGGAGTCACCATTCCCCATCAACCTTAATACGTCGACTTCTCTTTCAGTGAGATGGGCGGTGTCTGCCGTGCGTTCGGCGAGTGACCTGCGGCCATTTTGAATCAAACTCTCGACGGCAGTCCGGAGTAAAGCTGTAGTCATTTGCGTTCCGCCGTCGACAACGCCGTGAATACTCTGTATTAGCATTTCCGGCGACATATCTTTAAGAAAAATGTACCCGCCTGCGCCCGCATGGATAGCGTCAATTACATAAGAATCATTAAGATTCTCCGTCAAAACAAGAACAGCCACATCCGGATATTCCTTTTTAATCAGCCTTGTAGCTGACACCCCATCTACTGTGGCGCTTTTTGTCTCGGTCAAAACAACATGGACAGGCTGTAAACGAATACTCGCTTCTTTGATGAACAAAATGGCTTGTTGTTCATCCATTACATGCCCGATTACTTTGATTTGTTCGTCTTTATGCAGGATAGCCTGTAACCCTTCCTGCACAACCGGACTAAAGTTGATCAGCAGAACTCCCAGTTTTTTCTGTTCCTGTCGGACGACAGCCATCAAATACCTCTCTTAGTACACTAAAGTGTACCAACGTCTGCCTTTTTAGTGCCCTCTTGCATACCATTCTATATACACTATACCCCCCTGTCAAGCACAACTGCACCCCCACTTATTAATTAGTCTTCCGGCACTAAAAAACACTATCCTCTGCCCACCGGGAGGGTTGAGCCCGCATGATATTGAGCACATACTGCGATTATACGGTGGAATTATACATATTTATCATACGCCATGTTACGTAGATAGGATAAATAATAAGGAGGATATATCATGTCAGAAAAGTATAACGCGCGGAACAATGCTTTCCTAAATCCATTTGATAGACGTATTATCCTGGTTATTATTTTCTGATACGCGGCATTTCCTTAATGTCATAAATAATTCATATAAAGAACGCGATTTTTATGACTATTTAATTATTTAGTTGATATCATAAGGGAACCGACGGAAGCGAGGATAATTCAAATGAACGCAGTAACCAACGCTGTAATTCTGAGATGCTTAATTAATTATTACAATATCATCTCGGGCGTAGGCCTATCACCGACCTAGATTAAAGGGCTATAACAATATGGAGATTGAATATGGATGCGATAATTCAAATTTACAATGATACAAAAGGAAAATTCAGGTTCAAGTTGATTAACATAACCGGGGATACTATCGCGGTATCGCAGAGCTATGCAACTAAAGAAAAAGCGATGAAAGAGATCGAATCCGTTAAGAAGAACGCTTCATTGACTGTGGTGGAAGACAATACCGTTTAGTTACATATTAATCGATATTCTACCCTGATCTATGAGGAAAAGTATTGAATGATCGAAAATCAAGGAGATTTGAAAATGAAGAAGAAAACAATGACAGTCAAAAATACAAGAAACCTGATAACAAACAAGGTTACCGCAGGGGCAGACCTGGTTAAAGAAGAAACCATAGAAGTTATGGACAAGTTAAAAAAGGTAGCGTCCTCGGCAAACCGGAAAGGAAAAGCAGCAGTCCGCGCAATTAGAAGCTAGAAAAGCAGATCTACGCAGACTTTTTTTATTAAACCTTAAAAATATAAAGGGGTGAATATGTACAATTTGTTCTGGGTCATTGCCATTATTCTCATCATTTTATTTCTACTCGGCCTGGTTACCCACTTCCTCGGCGGTCTCATTTATATTCTGTTGGTCGTTGCGCTGATCTTCGCAATTATCTGGCTCGTTCAGCGTATTAATTTTAAGAAGTCATAAATGACGGACGGTAAATAGAAATAATTTAAAAAAGGAGGATGAGAAACATGACACGACAGACAAGAAGTGATAAGACCGTCGGTAAACTGGAAGAATCCGCGGGTTTACCCAACGGCTCCATCAGAAACAAAGATGGGAAAAACACACGTTCTGACAAGACACTGGGCACCATCCGGAAAGAACAAGGCAAATAAAACACGAAAACACGGGAGCCACCTCTCCGGCAAACGGTTGGGTGGCTCAATTCCCAGCATAATCGCATGAGGAAAAACTACAAGAAAATATTATTGAGGGGGGAAACAATGAAGCAGGCAACAAGATTCATTTCAAGCAACAGACTGCAACAATATGATGTGGTTAATAAGAAAGGCCAGGACATGGGCCAGGTACAGACTTTTGTCATCGATATGGTAGTCGGCCGTATCGCCTTCGTGGTAGTGTCATTCGAAGGATTTCTGGGCATTAGTGACAAGTGGTTTGCCATGCCCTGGGCAATCCTGACCTGGTCTGTCGATAACAGGAAGTTCATCCTTGATATGCCGAAGGATGTGCTGGAAAAAGCTCCCGGTATGGACAAGACCAAATGGCCGGATAATATCGATTTTGAAATGGTCGCCAAATCTTACAGTCATTTTGGAGTCGCTCCTTATTGGGATAGCACGAATCCGAAGGGTGAATAAATTCAATCAGACCGCTAATTTTACCAGTGTTTGAATATTTACAAAATAAAAGTGAGGCAGGTTAATGAAAACTAATATAGAACTAATACAAGATGTTATCGCCGAGTTAAATTGGGAGCCGAGCGTTATCGGAGGAGTGATTACTCCCAGCCCCAATCCCAAAATAGAGGTTACTGCCAAGGACGGCATCATTACGCTCGACGGGGAAGTTGACAACTATTCAAAGAAATGGGCTGCTGAGCAGGCTGCCAGACGGGTCGCGGGTGTCGTAGACGTAGTGGACAACATCAAAGTCAAACTGCCCGGTTCTTTCAAACTCGCGGATGAAGAAATCGGCCGGGATGCGGTGCATGCGATCAGACTGGTTGTGTTTTTACCACATGACCGAATCGAGGTCAGGGTACAGGATGGGGCTATCACTTTGATCGGTGAGGTAGATTGGGCATACCAAAGAGAAGCCGCCGAATCGGCAGTCCGCCATCTGAAAGGTGTGGTGTGGGTCAGCAACGAAATAACCGTCAAACCATTGATTGGGCCTATGAATACCAAAACTAAAATTGAAAGCGCCTTCCGGCGTAATGCCTTACTTAACTCGCGGACAATCGCAGTTGAAACCCGTGAGAACATAGTGACACTAACGGGCAGAGTGCACTCCTGGGCAGAAAGAGAAGAAGCGGAAAGGGTTGCCTGGGCTGCGCCCGGCGTATCGAAAGTCGAGAATAATCTGAAAGTGGAATCCGCAGGGATCTAGTAAATCCCGACGAAACAAAATAAATTGAAGGAAGTGCAAAATGGCAAATAAAGTAATTAAAATCACTGCTCATTTACCGGCTATTCCTGATTGGCTGAAGATCAACAACTCAATTACCATTCCTTTGCCCCTGAAGAGTGCTAAAGAATTAGCGCAAAAACTGCTGGAAGTCCAGAATGATGCTGAAATAAAAATCAATTTTGCCAGCGGGAAAAAGACTTTAGTGGAAATCAATTGGGATTCGGAAAGCAAAGAACAATCTGCACCATCATAAGCTATCGTCTGCTGGAAGAAACGGGGGGCTGAACACAATCGAACTCGACAATAAGCTGGATTTTCAAACATCGTGATGTAACATGTTTCTGGAGGTTGCGCAAATGGTCTTCAATAAGAAACCGGAAACTCAAAAAAACCTGATTGATAAAAAAGGAAGGCTTAAATTAACCAGTAAAGCCGTACCCGCCGGCGACGTAACAATAGAAGAGCGAATCGAAGAACTGGAATCGCGGCCGCGCCGTAATCATCTTATACATTGGGCAGCTTTTGCGCTTTCCTTAATCTCATTATTTTTACTTGGAGTCTGGGTTTTTAGCCCCCGCGGAACTGTTCCCATTAGTTGGGTGATATTTGATATTATTCTCGGAGCCATTACCGCGGTTGAGTTTTTTACCCGCAGCGGCTTCAATTGGGACAAGGTTGCATATCTGCGTACCCGGTTTTTCGATTTTATCGCCATCATTCCGGCGCTGGCGCTCGTCAATCATGGGCTAGTCCTTGAGAACGTATGGGTGTGGATAATATTGATTGCGCGTTTTGCGCGTGTCGTCGACCGTCTTCTTGGAGATGGGTTCTTACGCCGTAATGTCTGGGCTCTAGTTGAAGGTTTTGAAGAAGAGATAACCGATACAGTCCTCCAGCGCATTATTTTACGCGTTCAGAGGGATATGGACCGGGCTCATTTCACTCATACGATCGCAGCGGCCTTTGTAAGGAACAAATCTTCCGTATTATCTCGCGTCCGGGCAGCCACTCCCAGGGATGGGGTAGGTCCGGGTCTGGCGCACATCGTCGGTCTTGACAAAGCGCTGGAACGCGCCGAAGAGCGTACCTACGATGCAATTGTAGAAATAATTGACAGCGAGGAAATCGATACCGCGGTCCGCGATGTCGTCAATTCTGTTTTCTCCCGCATGCATAGTGAATTGGGGGAAAAAAGCTGGAAAAAAAACCTCGGGATCCGGCATCAACCTGCTAAGTAAAAGTATTCGCGATCCTGGCTATCAAATAGGGAGCACGAGATTGTTTAACGATAAGGCACAACAAAAGAATAAAGCCCCCAGCCATTTCGCCAGATACCGTCAAATTGCCTTGATCCTGGGTAAATACAGGCTTGAGGAAATACTCAAATATGTCGGTATCCGCAATTACAGAATTGTCGGCTGGCTGTTGCGCGGGAATCCCTGGCGTAAATTGCCGAATACTAAACCGGAACGGATGCGCATGGCGATAGAAGAACTTGGAACAACTTTCGTGAAACTCGGCCAGATCTCTTCCACCCGCGCCGACCTGTTGCCGCCGGAATATACGAAAGAACTATCGAAACTGCAGAGTTCTTTGAAACCGCTTCCCATTGAGTTGATGAAAGATGTGATCAGTGACGATTTGGGTCGCCCTGTGGATGAAGTATTCAGCCAATTTGTTTCAGCTCCGATCGGTGTGGCATCTATCGGGCAGGTTTACGCCTGCACTGTGAAAGACGGGCCGGAGGTGGTAGTAAAGGTGCAAAAGCCAGGTGTGCCGGAAATCGTTGCCGAAGACATGTACATTCTGGGCAAGGCAGCGGTATCGGCTACCAAACATTGGGAAGGCGCGCAGCAATACGATCTCGTAGGTATCGTACAGGAAATCGCCGACACTATTCAGACAGAAACGGACTACATTCAGGAAGGTCATAATGCCGAATACTTCGCGTGGTTCTTTAAAAAAGATCCAACCATTCACATTCCCATAATTTTCTGGGAATCAACAACGCCGCGAGTAATTACAATGGAGCGGATTCACGGGATAGGCATTCTGGATATCCAGGCGCTGGATAAAGCGGGTTTTGACCGTAAAGAATTAGCCAGGCGTAGCGTCAGTATCTGGTTGAAAATGGTCTTTGAGGGTGAAGCGTTTCATGCAGACCCACACCCGGGAAATCTGTTTGTAGAGCCTGACGGACGGTTGGGCCTGGTGGATTTCGGCATGACCGTAACGGTAGACAACGACGTACGATGGCACCTTGCAAATGCGCTGAAAGCTATTCTGGACCGCAACGCCGATATGCTGATAGATGCATTGATAGAATTAGGCGCGGTAAGCTTGCGCGAGGCAGGTTCCCGTGCCCGCCTGCGGAAAGATATGAAATATGTGATGGGGCATTTCTCAACTACCCATTTACTAAAACGCTCGGAAAGTGTCAGTTACAACCTGGAGCAGCTCTTTACTATGCTGCGCCGTAACCGCATTCAGCTTCCGTCCAATACTTTCCTGCTGCTGAAAACGATAGTTATGGCGCAAAGTCTGGGCAGAGGACTGGACCCGGAATTTGATATCGCCCCCCTGTTACAGTCCAGCGTCATACGGGCAATCAGAAAGAGGTATTCAATTATTTCTGCCCTTCGCCGTATGCCCATGGAAGCAGCGCAATTAGCGAGTCTGGCCGGGGGACTACCCCAGCGTTTTGACAGGATGCTGAAGACCGCGGAGCGGGGTGAGATGCAAGTGCGCGCCGATGTTTCGGGGATTGATAAGTACATTCACGATATCGAGCAACTGATCACCAGGGCTGTAATTATTGTATTAGGAGCATCCGTTATTGTAGGGTTAGCTCTATTCTTTTTAGCGACCCGTCTGGGAAAATAGGAAATCTGCGAGTTCAGCACAAAACCAGGAGGGTGAAAAATGAAAGAATTTCTTAAAAAACAGCCTACCTTTATCCTTTACGGTTTTGTTTTCTGGCTCCCTGTAATACTGGTAATCTACATCGTGATTCTTCTTTTCAGCAATGGAGAAAAGGTTGGCAGAAGTATCCTGGGAGTCGTAGTACCGGACAAGTTCTTATATACCGGTCTGGGTTTTGTTCTGTGCATTCTGATCATATATCTCTCAGGGATTATATTGAAGCAAACCAAAGTCGGGCGAATACTATCTAAAATTCCGTTTATCGGGATATTCTTTGGCCAGGGCGAAATCATGACGATCAACAGATTAAGTCACATGCAAGCCTGCCTTTTTCTGTATTCTTCCACATGTATTTCTTACGGCTGGATTCTCTCAGAAGAAAAGGTCAAAATCAGTGAAGTAGCCGCCGGGTTCCCTATTATCAATGTCTATTTTCCGAATGTTCCGACTCTGGTGACTGGACAAGTCTTCGCCGCTCGCAAAGACACCGTCATGAAGATTGCTAATCCTTCGACGGAGGTAATAAATTTGCTGCTGTACGCCTTCCGCAGCCCCGCAGCACTGAGATATATGCCGTGGGATGATGAAACACCGGAACTATTTAAAGAAAGGTCAAAAATATTCGGGCTTAAGTAAAACTAAAAACACCAGATCCGTTAAATAAAAATATTCTGCCCACCGCTTATAAAAGAAGGAAAAATATATGGTAATTACTGAAAATAAATCACAGGAATATTCTGAGAGCATCGTAAACACTGTGCGAGAACCGCTGATCGTACTGGACAAAGATTTAAGAGTGGTTACCGCAAGCCGTTCTTTTTATGAGGTTTTTAATGTAAAAGCGAAAGATACCGTCGGGCAGCTGATTTACGACCTGGGTAATAAACAGTGGAATATCCCAGGCTTGAGGAAACTGCTGGAAACGATCCTGCCCCAGCAAGCTACGTTTGATGATTATGAAGTAGAACACGATTTCCCCGGCATTGGCAAGCGCACCATGCTTTTAAATGCACGGAGAATTCCCAACCCGCCGGAAAAGTTAAAAGTAATACTCCTTGCTATCGAAGATATCACCAAACGCAAAACCATGGAGGAAAGCGATCATAGCTTAGCAGCTATTGTTAATACCTCCATTGAGGGCATCATCGGGAAAACTTTACAGGGCGACGTAGTCAGCTGGAATGAGGGCGCGGAAAAGATATACGGGTATACACCGGAAGAAATGCACGGCCAAAATATTTCCATATTAGCTCCCCCCGGTTACAAAGAGGAAATATTTAGCCAACTGAAAAGACTACAACAAGGAGAATTAATTGAAAATTATGAAACAAAGCGTCTCCGCAAAGATGGGGCAATAATTGATATCTCCTTGAGTCTTTCGGCAATTAAGGATAAGCAGGGGAACATCTATGGAATATCAGCCATAATGCACGACATCACAGAACAAAAAAAGACAGCCCAACCGCAAACGGTCGGTGAATACTCTGAAAGTATTATTAACACCGTCCGCGAACCATTAATCGTTCTGGATCAGGATTTAAGAGTTGTAACAGCTAGCCGTTCTTTCTACGAAGTTTTTAAGGTGAAACCGGAAGAAACCGTAGGGCAGCTGATTTATGATTTGGGTAATAAACAGTGGAATATCCCTAAATTACGCGAACTGCTGGAAACCATCCTGCCGCAAAAAACAGCTTTTGACAATTATGAAGTGGAACATGATTTTGCCACTATTGGCAGACGCGTAATGCTGCTCAATGCCCGGCAGATCCAAAGAATGTTGGGTAAAAGACGCATTATTCTCCTGGCGATTGAAGATATTACAACGCGCCGTGAGATAGAAATCGGCCTGGAAAAAACGCGTAAGGAATTAGAAGTAATTAAAAAATCCGCGGATGAAGCCAGTGAATTCGCTGAAAGCGTGATTAACACTGTGCGCGAACCTTTAATTTCTCTGGACCAGGACCTCCGGGTGGTCACGGTCAGCCGTTCTTTCTACGAATTCTTTAAGGTGAAGCCGGAAGAGACCGTCGGACAGCTTATCTACGACCTGGGTAATAAACAATGGGATATCCCGCGGCTGCGGGAACTGCTGGAAACCATTCTTCCCCAAAAAACAACTTTTGACAACTACGAAGTTGAGCACAATTTCGCCGCTATCGGCAGACGCATAATGCTGCTGAATGCCCGGCAGATTCAAAGAGCGTCCGGCAAAGAACGCATTATTCTGCTGGCAATTGAAGATATCACCGAGCGCCGGGAGATCGAAAACGGTTTGGAGAAAGCCCGTAAAGAACTGGAAGCCACTAAAATATCCGAAGACGAATCCAGGGAATATGCCGAAAGCATTATCAATACCGTGCGCGAACCATTAATCGCGATGGATCAGGATCTCCGGGTGGTCTCCGTCAGCCGTTCGTTCTATGAAGTCTTCAAGGTAAAACCGGAAGAGACTGTGGGGCACCTGATTTACGACCTGGGTAATAAGCAATGGGATATTCCCAAACTGCGGGAACTGTTGGAAACAATCCTGCCGCAAAAAGCAACCTTTGATAACTATGAGGTGGAACATGATTTTGCAGGTATTGGCAGGCGTATAATGTTATTGAATGCCCGGCAAATTCACCGCGTGCTGGGCAAGAAACGTATAATACTTCTGGCCATTGAAGACATAACCGAACGCAGAGAGATCGAGACCGGTCTGGAAAAAGCGCATGAAGAATTAAAAGATTTAGCCGTAGAGTTAAAACGCGCTGCTCGGGTAAAATCTGAATTCCTGGCTAATATGTCACACGAACTCAGAACACCACTTAACTCAATTAACGGTTTCTCTGAAGTACTGTTCGATGAGACTTTCGGACCGCTCAATGAAAAACAAAAGCAATACGTCAATAATGTATTAACCAGCGGAAAACACCTGCTCCTGTTAATCAATCAGATCCTTGATATGGCAAAAGTTGAAGCAGGTAAGATGAAATTGACTCTATCCAGTTTATCGATGAAAAGCTTATTAAACGATATTTCTCTGCTCGTGGCGGATATGGTGTCCAAGAAGAGGATAGTAATGGAGCTGGAAATCGCTGAAAACATGCCGAATATTGAAGCAGACGATCTCAAAGTGAAAGAAATTATTTATAATCTGCTTTCAAATGCCGTTAAGTTTACGCCCGAAGGCGGTAAGATCGGCATGCGCGCAAAGCAACTCGGTTCCGAAATAGAAGTAGTGGTTTGGGATACAGGAGTCGGTATCGCAGCGGAAAATATGGGGAAAATATTCGAAGGGTTCTTCCGCGTTGATACACCCTATTCCCGTGTTACAGAAGGCACCGGACTCGGCTTGCCGCTCTCAAAGAAACTGGTTGAACTGCACGGCGGGAAGTTTTCTGTTGAATCGAAAGGACTGAACCAGGGCACGTCTGTCCGCTTCACTCTGCCGATTATCTCCAGCAAGGAGGTCCAGGATGAAAAAAGCATTAGTAGTTGATGATAATGTCAATAATTTGACACTGGAAAAAGACCTTTTAGAGATAGCAGGCTATCAGGTTTTTGTTGCGGAAGACGCTTCCAGCGGAATCGCTATCGCGGTCAAAAACAAGCCGGATGTTATTCTTATGGACGTTCGCCTGCCGGACATGCGCGGTTCCGAAGCCGCGATGATATTACGCCGGGACAAAGGCACAAGCACCATTCCGATTGTTTTTGTGACAGCTTCGGTTCTGGCCGAAAACAAAGAGGAGATTAAAAATATCTCTAATAGCGGATTTATAGGTAAGCCGATAAATACACGCACGTTTGCCAAAGAAATCAGTCAATTTATTAAGTAAGCTCCATTTACTTTAAAAACCATGATTCATAGGAGAAAAGCATGAAAGACAAACCGGTAATTTTAGTTGTGGATGATATCACCCAGAACAACGAACTGCTTGAAGCTTATCTGGAGCCGCAGGGTTATGAAATAATCAAGGCGGTCAGCGGTGAAGAAGCTCTGCAGAAACTTGCCAACAATAAAATCGATCTTATTCTGTTGGACGTCATGATGCCTGGTATGGATGGCTTTGAGGTTACCCGCCGGATCAGGCAAGATCCAAAAACCAAGCTGATGCCGATAATTTTAGTTACCGCCCTGAAGGAAACGGAAGACCGGATAAAAGGAATTCAAGCCGGCTGTGATGACTATATTTCAAAGCCTTTTAATAAAATGGAACTCCTGGCCAGGGTACAATCCCTTTTAAAAGTAAAAGCCTACAACGACTTAATGAGTAATTACCGGACAGAACTCGAGTCTGAAGTAGTTAACATGACCGCGAGCCTGAAGCAGAGTAACGCGGTACTGGATGAGCATATTGCGCGGTTTAGCGCGGTAATTAACAGCCCGGATGACATCCTGATATTTTCGTTGAACAGGGAATACCGTTATACCAGTTTCAATGAGCCACACCGGAAAGCAATGAAAAAACAGTGGCAAGTCGATATTCAAATCGGTATGAGTTACCCGGAGTGTATCACCAATCCGGAATTAAAAACTGCCGCCATAAGTAGCATAACCAGGGTACTTGGTGGTGAACACTTTATTGAAGCTCAATATCAACCCGTGTTAGCAGTCTGGTGGGAGTTTAACTGGAATCCGATACGCAACAAAGGCAAGGTGATCGGCTTATCCGTATTTGTTAAAGACATTACCGAACGCAGACGTTCTCAGGAACTGGCAAGGGGCATCAGAAGAGAATTTTAATTATTCTTTTGGTAATAAGAAGAAATGAAACCTATAGAAAATGATCAGAATCAGCTTCCTGTGATAAAAAGGGAGGAAATGCCCGGGAGAAATTTGTTAGCGATAATGTCCATGCAAATCCAACGCTTGCAGGGACGAATCCGAAATATCCAGGATAAGGCGCGGAAAGTCCCTTTTATACAGCTGCTTGTCCGTACTGTTGAAGGGGCAGGCAGTCACGATGTTGGGCAAAGAGCCGCCGGTGTAGCGTATTACGCAATCATATCCATATTTCCCCTACTATTGGGGTTGATCGCTGTTTTTGGTTTTTTCCTGCCTTCGGTTGATCTCCAGGACACACTGCTGAAATTTGTCGGTAATAACATCCCCGGCGCTACCAACATCATAAAAGACAATATTGCCGTTGTCATCAGACTGCGCGGCGTCATGAGCATATTGAGCTTTGTAATTCTTTTTTGGGGCGCAAGCGCATGGTTCGGCGCCATAAGCCTTTCAATTAATCGCGCCTGGGATATTATCAAAAACCGCCAGTTCCTCATCAGAAAGGCCAGTGAGATCGGCATGGTATTCGGGACCGGCATTCTCTTTCTGCTGTCTCTGGGAGCGAGCGCTGTCGTTACGTTCATGCGGGGAGTATTTAACATGCCCACCGCTAACCTGGACACTGTCTATATTACAGGCCGGGTTGTAGCATTCCTGTTTATGTTTGCAATCTTCCTTCTCTTATATAAATTCGTCCCGAATGTAAAAACACAATGGCGCCATATTTGGCTGGGTGCACTACTGGCCGCCGTTTTCTTCGAACTTGCCCGTTCTCTGTTCCTCTTCTACCTGGCAAATTTTGCCAATTACCAGATTATCTACGGTTCGATTACTTCGATTATTGTCCTGCTCATATGGATTTATTATTCGTCCCTTATTATAATTCTGGGCGCAGAATTTACTTTTCAATACAGCCGTCTTAAAAATGCGGTGAATACGTTTAATAGCACTGCCGAATAAAAATGAAGGAGAAAACATGGGATTTTTATTAATTATCGGCATCATTCTTCTGATCTTATGGGCGCTGGGAATATTTGTATGGAGTTTGGGCGGTCTGATCTATACCGCGCTGGTCGTAGCCGTAATTTTAATAATTATCTGGTTGCTAAAACAGGTATTCAAACTGTTTTAGCTTGTCCGTTCCTTCTAGAACCGAGATGATGCACCCAGCTTGAGTGATTAAATCAGGAGGATAAATTGAAGAAATTTATTCTTTCCGACTTGCACATTGGACACAAAGATGCGCAATACAATGTGATGGACGAGGCTATCAATTACATTAAAAAAGAAGCCCTCCCCGGAGATGAAATCTGGGGTCTGGGAGACTGGTTTCATATGTATGAAAATGGTTTTGAAAATTGCCTCAATCACCCGATGACTCAGAAATTCCGTGCTCTTGCTGCGGAGATACCCACCATACTTTTACCCGGAAATCACGACCACATACTGGAAAAATACCGCGATAATCCGGCTCTCACTAATCCGGTTAGTCCCATCAAGTTGATGAAGCCGTTTATGGAGGATGACATCTGGTATTGCCACGGCCACGAATATGATCCATCGGTGCAATACATTCCGCACCAGTTAATGTGGTTGTGGAATCATCTCCCGCAGAAGAAAATAACGCCAGGCAACCTTAAGCTCAATTTCATTACGGAACGGTACATCATGCTCGTCTACCTGATTCAGTCCCGAGCCATTATTAATCTGCAGAATAAAGTAAAGAAAGAACACCAGGAATGCAAAGGGATTGTTTTCGGGCATACTCATTTACCGTTGTATCAGCGTTCACCGGATTTACTATTCTTGCTTAATGACGGGGATATGAGGCATAGTTCCACCTTTACAATCGAAGACGATACTGAATTCCGTCATATGACCTGGAACGCAGACAAAAAACAATGGAGGATCGTACCTGTCACTAAACCATAAGTTTAAAAATGTGTTGACTTGATTCGGCAAAAAAAGACTCCACGGCGGGCAGAATCAAATGTGAGTCAAATTATTTTGTGTGAAAGGAGGGATAACAATGGAAAAGAAAGATCAAAAACCTAAAAACAGTTGGCTCACACATTTAAGAAATACGTTTCTGGCTGGGATATTAACAGCCGTCCCACTGGTGGCGACATATTTCGTATTGAGATTTCTATTTGTATCGCTGGATGGAATTTTCCAACCTTTGTTCAAATACTTCCTTGGACGCACGATTCCCGGAGCTGGACTGGTAGCGCTGGTCATATTAGTCTACCTGTTGGGTCTGGTCGCAGCCAACCTGATCGGCCGCAGCATTATTCGCTGGTTTGACGCCGGCATGTCCAAAGCTCCTGTAATTAAATATATCTATACCGCCGCCAGGCAGGTTGTGGACTCTTTGCGGCGGCTTCAAGGCGTGCCTTTTAAGAAAGTAGTCATAGTTGAATTTCCCAAGACTGGGATGTATTCTTTAGCTTTCGTCACCGGCAAACCGGTTGATTTCAAAGGGCAAAAGAAAATGCCGCTTTTTATACCGCACACTCCTAACCCGATGACCGGATTCCTTGTTTTGCTCTCCACCGATGATATTATTGATACCGATTTGTCGATTGAGGATGCCATGAAGATGGTGCTTTCAGGAGGACTGTTGTCACCGGAGGTAATTAAATAACCTGCCGGATAATAACCCCAAATGAACAACGGAGAAAAATAAGATTCCGAAATATGAGGAGAAGCAACGATGTCAGGATTATTAAAAAAACAATTGACTTTTTTACTTTATGGCTTTGTTTTCTGGCTTCCTTTGATTCTGGTAATCTACATCGGAATTCTGCTTTTTGGTAATGCTGAAAAAGTGGGGAGAATGATTCTGGGAGTCGCAGTCCCCGAAAAGTATTTATATACAGGGTTAGGGTTTGTCCTTTGTATATTAATCGTGTATTTCTCTGGAATACTGTTGAAACAGACAAAAGTGGGGAAGATTCTTTCTAAGATTCCCGTAATAGGCATCTTTTTCGGTCAGGGCGAAATCATGACAGTGGGTAGGCTGAGTCACATGCAGGCTTGCCTGTTCTTATATTCGTCAACCTGTATTTCCTTTGGCTGGATACTGGCGGACGAAAAGGTGCAAATTAGCGGGGAGAATGCTACTTTCCCTTTATTATGTGTATATTTTCCGAGTGTGCCCGCGTTGGTAACAGGTTCGGTTTTTGCGGTCAGAAAAGACGCCGTGATGAAACTGGATAATTCTTCTTCGGAAGTAATAAATCTGCTGCTGTATGCCTTCCGCAGTCCGGTAGCCCTTAAATATCTGCCGTGGGAAGATGAGTCTCCAGAGGAATTCAAAGAAAGATCGAAAATGTTCGGCTTGAAATAAAAACCTGATTAACCAGGTATATTCCTAAAAAGCTAGTTATAATAAAATTAACCAATCCATTATTCATCAATTAAAGGAACTATTAATGGTCGAGACCGAACAACGCAAGCGGCAGCCTTATTCTAAACTCACGATCATTTCTGTCGCGCTGATGATTTTAGTGGGCGCGATTATTATTTTTTTTGACAGGAACCAGGTGTCTCAGGTGTGGGGCAAAGCGGAGTGGAATTATCTCGGGATTGCCATGGGGTTCATCGCTTTGTCGTATCTTCTGGAAAGTATCAGCATGGTTGTGATGTTGAGAATTTTTAGCGTAAAAATTAACAAATATTATTTAATGAGGGTGGGATTCGTTTCCTCGGTGTTATCTAATCTAATAGCTCTTCCGGCTGCTTTAGCTTTGCGGTCTCTGGTTTTAGAACGCCATGGTGCGACTCAAAGCCAAATCATCGGTTCGACATTGCTGCTTGCCTATTTCAAAAATCTGGTGTTTTTCATCCTGATTCCGGTAAGTTTGATTTACGTCATTTTCACCTATCCACTGGTCTTTGGCGGCGTAGCAGTGATGGTATTAATAATTGGCGTGCTGATAGTAGCTATTACCGTGGCAACCGTCATTACTTTTAATGAACGCTTGCGTACGTTTGTGCTCCGTGTGATTGTCCGCTTCTGGCATTTTGTTACACATAAAAACATCGAACCGGCCCTCAACAACTTCGGCATGACAGTCACTCAAGGTATGAAAGAATTGAGGAAAAACCGGAAAATGGGATTTATACTAATAGCGCTGGTCACGGGCGACGTAGCCGCCATGATAACGGGCCTGTATTTCTGCTTTCAAGCCCTCGGAGTTCCAGTGCATCTGGGCGTATTGATTACCGGCTTCAACTTCGGAATAACGCTAACAGTTATTTCGTTCATTCCCGGCGATCTGGGAGTCCAGGAAGCCTCGATCGCCGGTATATTGGCAATTTTTGGCGTGCCTTTCAGCCAGGGTGTTTTAGGAGCCATGCTATTCCGGGTGATTTATTACTTCGTGCCCTTTGTTTTCAGCCTGGGTTTCTACTGGAGTTTGCTTAAAGAGGTTCGAACAAAGACGCCATAATACCAACGATCTATAATCGATATAGTTATGGCGACTCTCCGTGAAACGGCATCTATTTTTTCAGTGCAATCCTTGATTAATATTCTATTCACACTACCCACTATCAATCACGTTAATTTTACTCTTTTTGATTGGTCTTCTGGCACCAATGTTCTTGTTAGGCACCGCTGTAAGGTTTGAGCCATCGATAAATAGGTACCTACTGCGATTTTATTAATCTACAGGGTCAAGCTAGCATGACTTTGTAACGAACTTATCACATTTCCCATCAATTATTTATGACTCGGCAATCAACCACGAGATATAGTAAACAGGGGGAATATTTGGGCGATGGACTCGGAATTTAAATATGAAAAAAGTTCTTTCTCAATACTGGAAGTTCTATTGCCTAGTATATTATGACAAGCATTCAACAGATCTTGACCACTAACCCGATGGCCGAAATCTATAGAGAGTTAAGTCATGTGGGTCGTGAATTAAAGCAGTTTAAAAAATACGTGTGGAAACTGCAGCGGGATAATCATTTTTGGTGG
>Ga0182017_10001399_pt1 | contig 18581 bp, 9 predicted proteins | sample 712E3DmetaG_FD_120492 | JGI IMG/M metagenome (GOLD analysis project Ga0182017, IMG submission 120492) | Permafrost microbial communities from Stordalen Mire, Sweden - 712E3D metaG | ecosystem: Environmental > Terrestrial > Soil > Wetlands > Permafrost | place: Sweden: Stordalen | collected... | reverse complement strand
TTACTAATCCCTCAAATGCCGTCAATCGATCTAATCTATTTGGATGCTCCATGATCCGTTGACACTCTACCTCAATCTCCTCGTCCGTCCACCTTCGGCAGGTGGGAATTGGTGAGGGTAGTTTATGCTTATAAAAGAGAACCGGCACACCTCGTGCTCTCCTATCCCGGCGTTTGCTCCATTCCTTTGCGAAAGTGATCATGTTAACCGTCCAGTGTTGAAGACAAGACTCACGCTCTCGATCTTCTCTTTGCTTTTCTTGATTCTCCGGTAGAGCCGCCATTGTAAGATTGTAATCGCTCCCAAGCTCATAGACCATTCCTGCTTTGCATTTCGCCTCAATTAGAAGTAAATCGCAAAGGGTTACAATTACATCATCCCACATCTCCGCTTTTGTCTGCTGCCAGGGCTGCTCCACAAGCTTCCTTGTATTCGGTTTCTCTTTCTCCTCGTCCAAATACAGTGGTTGGCTGGTAAAATATTCTGCAAGAGTGGTATGATATTTAATTGCATTTAAACTCATCGACTTTTCATGTTATACATAAACAAAAAATATACCATCAATGGTTAAGATAATCGAGCATTACAGGTTTGCTGCAATTGGGCATATGGGATAAAATCATCTCCTTCTCGACGCAGCAGTTTGAGAGTTACCGTTTTCATGTCTTTTGATATTCCTATCTGTAATATTATTCGTATCTTTTCACGCCTTTCCTTGCAAAAAAATTCGAGACAGTCGAATCCCCAAGCCCGGTCTATGTCGACGAGATCACTGTCCGTCTCCATCGAGACATCACATCCGGGTCGTAATTTTCCAAGAGTTTTATAAAAAGCTTGAGCAGGAATCGAAAATAATTTTAGTAGATCCCTGTAATTCGATTCGCTATCAGCATTTCTATTTCGAAAATCACAAGAGACAACAATATCTACCTCCTTAGTAACTTGTTCATTTACATCTGTGAAATATGGAGTGCTGGGTCTGGAATAATCGGTATGACTATCAAGTTCCGGTGTCGGCTGCTTTAATAGTCGAATCGCCTTTTGTGCTATTTCAGTCCGTGTTATTGTCATCCATTTAACTTCCCATTTGAAGCGCTCTACAATCCTGTCAAATCGAACATTTGTATTTCTCCCTCATCTGTTCCCACGAGGATGCGGTTATATTGTTCATCAAAGGCAAGCGTTCGTCCAGACGGTATGCGTTCGGCAGCTATGCAGAGACCGGTTTTGAAATCCCAAACGCGCAAAACCCTGTCGTAGATCGTCATCGATATAACAGATTTGCCGTCCGGCGTAAGGAGGAAGTCCGAAATGCCACTTGCGCCCTTCGGTACATATTCCATAATGGGATCGTAGTATGACTGTATGCATTTGCGTGTTTCTATTTCCACTAGTATGAGTTCTGTATTCCTACGAACAAGAGCGAATGTGTCATTCGAGATTATTTCTTTCAGAAAGGAAAACCTTTGATTATCTATGCTCAACGCCCATTGGCAAAACCCACTCCCGGTATTTCCCGCTAAATTCCAGAAGAACACATTGTGATAATATCGTGAAACTGCGAATGCCAATTGAGGAATGACCTTGAATTCCACACCTGCACTCTTGTCGAGTCCGTCATCCATGATTCGGAATACATATCCCCTCCCTTGTTCATAATCACGTTGGATGCTTATGAGACATTTACCGGATTCCAGACTCCAAATTCGAGCGATTTGATCATAATTTGTGGCAATCAACAGTTTGTCATCCGGGGTAATGCTAAAACCGGATATACCTTTATTTTTAGTTTCGGGATGGTTGAATATAAAAAGACATATTCCGGATTCCACTTCCCAGACCCTAAGCGTCATATCATAAGAGGAAGAAATGACATATTGTCCATTCGAAGTAAAACTTATTGAGCAGATCCTTTCTGTGTGGCCTTTCATTTCATGCAACAACTTCTCTGACTCGAAATCCCAAATACAGACGTTATGTCCAATCTGTGAAACTGTTGCTACATATTGACACCCAGGAGAAATTCCAAATTGGCCGACAATTGAAATTCCGGATTCCTTGATAAATACAGCAGAATTCATGTCCCAGACACGCATCGATTTTGACGACATGCAGATTGCCTGCCGTCGATTCGGTACTACTAATATCTTTTCGATTCTATCTCCAGCTTTTTTTGATGCACAATTCCCTCTCTCGATATCCCATACTTTCAAGGTGTTATCCCAACTCGCAGTAATCCCACATCGACCATCCGGTGTTAATTTTGCACTATTAACGGATGCAGTGTGTCCCTTAAATATTCTTAAAACCTTCCCTGTCTCAATATTCACAACTAGTGTAGGTACAATCCAATATCCAGAGGTTACAGTTATTGCAAGTTGTCCATTTGGCGTGATATTAAGATATTGCGCACTTGGAGAGTTATCTATTTCACGTAAACATGTTCCTGTATTTATGTCCCATATACGCCAACCTCCTTGAGATTCTGCCGTGGATACAATGAATCTCCAGTCGGCGGAAACACCAATTTCGCTAATTTTAAGTGGCAATGATGGATATTTCTTATCTGCTTGTCGTATAGTTTTGAGGCATTCATTTCTTTCAACATCCCAAATGCGAATTGTAAAATCGAGACCTACCGAAACCACGGATCTTCCATCCGATCGGATACACACCCTAGTAACTGAGCCATCGTGACCTTCGAACACACTGAGACAAATACCCTTCTCAACATCCCAGACACGAATTGATTTATCGGCGCCCGATGAAGCAATTCGACGACCGTCGGGAGTCATATCTACACACTCAATGTCGCCGGAATGTCCTTCGAGTTCCCTGTACAGTATCCCCGAATTAATCTTCCATACTCGGACTGTGTTAGGGACTCGACCTCCAGACGCAACGAAACGCCCGTCGGGAGTAACGCAGACAGCTTTTACAAATTGATTTATTTTTATCACATTCACACACCGACCACTCGCCACATCCCATATTCGTATAGTACCATCATCGCTTCCTGAAACCGCAATACGTTTGTCCGGTGTCAAGTCGACAGAGTTCACTCGTTCCAGGTGGCCTTCAAGCGTCTTCGTCAATGCCGGCCTCGGATTATAGCTATCTCCTTTTTGCCATACTCGCAATATCATTGGGTTTTTTATCGTATTTATTCTTGTTGCAGCGTCGGAATATATCGGACCGGCAGATACATAATTGTATGCATGATGTACAACAAATACTGGTCTTGTACCCATCAATTGTAATGAGTGAAACTCCTTTTCAAGAAAACCAAGGTATGCATTCAGTCTATCAATACGTGACGGGTTCTTAAGAATCTGCTCGCATTGCGATTCTATTTCATCTGATGTCAGGATATTACATACAGGTGGAGGTTCAGGTAATTGGGGTTCGTTCTCAATTACAGACCGACCGTCGGCGATTATGTCGAGACGGGAGCTCCATGATCGGGAGTACGCCACAATTTCTTTTATCCACCGATCGATACGGTCATTCTTCATTTTCTCGTCATTCTTCGCCGCAAGGTTCTCAGGCAAAACATCTAATAATTGGCGGAAGTCGTCCAGAAGCATTAAGTTCATCCTCAAAGCACATTTTGCTTCGATAAAAGTAAGATCGCAGAGAGTCTTGTCCGCCTCATCCCACATTTCCGCTTTTGTTTGCTGCCAGGGGAGTTCTACAAGCTTGCGGGTGTTGGGTTTCTTTTCTTCAGAATCTAAATAGAGAGGTTTGTCAGAAAAATATTTTGCAATGATTTGGTGGTATTTAATTTTTATATCTTGCATGCATTAACTAGATTATTATAAATCGTTTATAATAGACTAGGTTTGATCATATTTTCTCGGAAAAACGAGCTTTAAGAAATGCACATAACCACCGGAATCACCAGCCACAATGGTACCTTCATCGGTAATGGAGCAAGCACTTACACAAAATTCACCAATAAAAGAACATAAGAACTTACCGGATTTCAGATCCCATACCTTAAGAGCTTCTAATTCTTTTTTTGTGGGATTCCAATACCATGAAACTGCATTTCCGTCTTCTGTCAAAACTAGCGAGTGAACATATTCGTTGCTGTTCATTTCAACTTCAAATTCTGTAACATTTCCGTCTTCTGGATTGCCGCTCCCTGAAAATATAAATTTTTTGGCTGAACATTTACGTTCTTCATTAATAGAATGCAAAAGTTCTCCTGAATCTATATCGGAAACTATAATCGACATATTTGATACAGAAACCGCTCGACCATCTGCTGTAACCACTAAATCATTAATAGTATTTATTTTGTTTTTATATCCCTTTAACTCATATAAGAATTTTCCTGTTGCCAAGTCCCATACATGAGGAATATTATGAAGAGATTGAGCAAATACAACTTTACCATTCTTTGAAACTGCTAAAAATATTTTTTGATAATACGAATGGGAATACCCTTCTAAAGTTCGTAATAATCGTCCCGTGTTCAATTCCCATACCTTCAACGTACTATCTTTCGACCAAGAAACAATTTGATCATCATTACTAATAACCACCGCACAGACCTCATCAGAATGCCCTTCCAAAGTATGCTCAAGTTTTCCGGAGTTTAAATCCCATACTTTTAGCGTATGGTCTCCAGATGCCGAAACTGCTTTACCTTTATCTGTTACCGCAAAATCAGTAATAAATTTAGTGTGACCTTTTAGAGTGTGCAAAAGTTTTCTGGAATTCAAATCCCAAACTCTGATGGTATTATCTGTTAAGGCAAAAATTGCTTTATTATCACATGTTACTGTGATTTTATCAACCGACAGATCATTTTTTCTTAACGTATATAATAAGGCACTTGATTTACAATCCCATATGTTGACGATATTTACACTTGGGATGAAATTCTCCCGGGTATCTATATAATTATTTGAGGAAGCGGAAACTACTTTTCCATCCTTAGCAACAAAAACAGTCCTTATAGGACCTCGTTCTCGAATCTTTTTATCTCGAGATGTATTTGAATTCAATTTCCATATTTTAAGGGTTGTATCATCCGATCCCGAAATTACTTTTCCATCAGAAGAAATCGCTATTGCATTAACGGCATCATTATGCCCTTCCAGAGTGCACTGTAGTTTGCCTGAGTTCAAATCCCATACATTGAGCGTATGATCCTTTGATGACGAAACAGCTTTACCATCGTGAGTAAGTACAAAATCAAGTATCGAATCCGAATGGCCTTCCAGAGTACAGTGGAATTTACCAGAATTCAAATCCCATACCTTGAGCGTATTGTCATTTAATGCGGTAACTGCTTTGCTTTCGTCGATAACCTCGATTTTGTTTATCGACATGTAGTTTCCTTCCAGTGTGTGCAATAGTTCGTATGTATTAATATCCCAAATCTTTAACGAACCATCGTCTGATCCTGAAACAATTTTACCATTGGTAGTAATTGCTACAGCGCACACAGGGCCTGTATGTCCTTCTAAAGTTTTAATAAGTTTACCAGAATTCAAATCCCAAACTTTTAGTGTATGGTCTTTTGATGCGGAAACTATTTTTCCATCATTTGTGGTAGCAAAAGCAAGTATCCAATCTGTATGCCCTTCTACAGTGCGCATAAGTTTTCCCGAATTCAAATCAAACACAAAATATTTTTTGAAATCATCTGCTAAAACTACATTACAATTGTCTGATACTTCAATGACAGAAAGAAATGGAGTATCTATCTCAAAAGTGTACAATAATTTACCTGTCATTATATCCCAGACTTTGAATAAGTGACCCAGTCCGGTTGAAGAATGAACTACTGATACTGCTCTTCCATCATTTAATATTTTTAGGGTATTAAGAGTGTCATTTTCCTCAAGAGTATACAATAAGGTGCCAGTGGCAAGATCCCAAATATTTATTTTAAATACAGATTTTTTCATGTAATGGCCAATAAAATCATCAGATACTGAAATAACTTTACCATCATTTGTTACACCGACAATTTTAATTGCTTGTTTGTGACTTACCAAAGTTTGTAATAAAGGGCCGCCAACTTGTGCTAGCGTAGGTGCTAATGGCTTAAGCCAGGGCTTATCTTGGGTGTTCACAATTTTTGATATTAATTCCTTAATAGCAGGTTCTTGACATAGCATTAAGCGGCCCACAAGCTGTGTGGCAAGTTCTGTTTTATCAATCAATAAAACGTTAGTAGAAAGAGCGATCGACTCTCTCACCAATTGCAAGTCATCATCTCCACTGACCAAATCAAAATCGATCACTAGAGTGAATACATCAGTGTGCTTCAATTTAGCGCGGTACCAAGGAGGATCCCAGAGCAACTTTTTAAGTTTTCCAGTATCACTTTTATGTAATTGAAATGGTAGTTCCAAAAATGGTCGTAAATTCTCACCTTTCCATTTTAGGCTTCCGTCAGGGTCAGCAAGATGTTCAAAATATTCTGCTAGCTTTTTGTGATATTTTTCCGCTCTTATTGCCATCACTTTTCTTCCGCCACCTCTTCATCAAGTTTATATCTCTCCCTCAACACTTCGTTAAACTGCCTATGGAAAAATGTTATTATCGGAATGCCATCTGCATCTCTTTCAGTAAGATAAGGTTCAAGATCAAGGAAAAGCCGCGACCAAACTACAATAGGTATTTTCATTGCTCCTTTTACTTTGTTATTTGGGTCTTCCAATTCCTTTTTATAATCTTCTAATTCCTTTCTATGATCTTTATGTGTACCATCAAGGAATATTTTCCAGTATTCTTTGTCAAAAACAAGTATTTCCAGTATTTCATTTTCAGCTAAACCGCCGTACTTTCCGCACAGCATATAGCATATTACATGCTGAACGAAGTCTTTTGTATGCTCTGCCTCAAGCCCATCAATGAAAGAATTTATTATACCTTTTACGTCGCCTTTAAGGATACACACTTCAGCTTTATCATAGGAATGCCAATGCCTGGCTTTTTCGAAAGCCAGTTTAAGATAAATTGCCAATCCGGTATGACTGAATTTGTTCACCACTTCTTTATATTGTTCAACCGAGAGCCGCCGGCGAATAGATTTAAACCAGAGATCAAGTATTTGTTCTGCTTCCGGAATCGGAAGAACAGTCAATTGTTCAGGGTATGTCCCATTTAATCGCCCCTCTAATTCCTTCAGCGCGGAAACTACAATCTTTGCGTTGGAGGGTAAATCGCGCGGAATCCAATAAAGCTCCCTGGCATTATCAGAATCGGACAATTGATCAAGGGCATCAAGGAAAAGCACTATCGGTTTTTGCGATGTACCTAAGGCAAGACATTTTCTAAATATTTCAGTTAATCCGTTCATTTCATAGAGGGCTTTATCTTTTCCTTCTCCGGCAAGAGATTGCAGCGTAACATTATACTCGCGTGCAATTTGTCCGCATATACTCTGTAATAGAGATATGATATTTGATGAATTGGATGTGGTACCTATAAAACGATAGACAATTAATGCTTTTTTGTATTCACTTTCATATTGCCTTATTCCTTCAGCCATTACACTCGATTTCCCAGACCCCGATTCTCCAATTATGGACATAACTTGTTCCTCTGTGCCGCTCAGATAAAGCTTAATCTTAATAAGAATATCTGTTCTGCCGCGAAAATACTCTGTGAGCCTTTCTTTAAATTCCTTATGCAGCTTAACTTCATGATTTATCTCATCTGGAGTTATGACCTCTTTTATCTGCTGTTCAATAATATCTTTGAGAAATGTGAACACCTTGTTTTCAAACTCCACAGAAACAGATTTGTCCATTATAAGTTTTCCGTTTTCCCACTTAGCCTCATATGGGATAAGATGACTTCCCAACATATTTTTTAATTTCTCTTTAAGATTGTCGAGTTGATCAATACAATAATCATCTGATTTGCCATCCACTAAATCGATAAATCCTTCTGCTGTTTTATCGCCTGGTAATCCTTTAATATCACGAACAAGAGCAAAGACATGTTCTTCCGGCTTTTCCGTTCCTTCAAGAGGATTCAAAGCCCCGTTCATAATTTCCTGGTGAGTTGCAGAAAAGAAATATTTCCTTTTCTGTTCTTCTGTGAATCCCGGTATAACTTTATTAACCGCATTTCTAAGAATAGTTCTAAGCACATCCTCTTTTACTTTCCAATTATTGTATTCCCTCGCTTTTAATTCATCATTTGTTTCACCTTCGATCTGTTTCAACTTTTCCCTAGGTTGCAGGACATATTCGGGAGGAATAGCGTTGTTATCCAATTTGTACCAAAGATCGACAAAATCTTTTGCTTTGTATTTTCTATTATCTATTTCCAACTCTTCTCCAGGCGGTTGGTCAAGGATCTTCTTTATTTGTTCCATTTCTCCTTCAGGAATTTTTTCTGGAATAGGCTGCCAGCCATATTTGTTCCCTAAAAGGATGAGAAAGTTTGGTTTAGGCGAGATTCTTTGGCACCGGGCAATCTCATTTAAGCAGATTTCCAAGGTCTTTTGGTTTAACTGGGATCCTTCATTCACTCCCCATCTTAAATCTACCGCCTGGAATTTTGCACCATTCTCTTCGCAATATTTTTCCAACTTGGGGAATACTTCTTTTTGAAGAATCCTTCTCTCCTCTTTCATGTCGGTGAAAGTGGAACTTACGAATACACGGAATATTTTGGTTTGCTGCGGCATAGTGTTTTCTCTCTTTTATTCAACCATAATTCACTGAGTAAGCCTTAAGAATAATTTACAAATTATAACAAATCCTTTTCTTTATTAGTGTTTGTTTAGATTCGTTCACTACTAAAGCTATTATGCATATTCATATTTATCCTTATTAAAAAATATAATTAGTACTCTGCTAGAATTTTCAGACTGGATCAATCTTGAGATATCGCATGAGAGTCAGCCACTCTCCTGTTTCTTGCAGCATGATTTCTTCTGTTTCTTTAAGCAGCACCTTTAAGACATCTTTAGTCGTCGCTTTAGCATAACGATCATTTAATTGATTCAAAATTGAAGCCATAGTCTGGTGTTTTTTTTCTAATCTGGAGTATTCTCTATGCGTGCGGATACTTCCTATGGATGCTCCAATTGCCGGAAGGATGATAGCCAAAAAAACTATCGGTTGGTCTAGCCAGTTCAACATTCCATCCTGGCCAATGTACATCAGCATAAGATTAAGAGATGCAATACAGATTGCTGTAACAAATACAATTTTTCCAACGACCTCTAAAAATCTGCATTTCTTTCCAATTTCCTTCCCTTTTTGTGTATGGTAGTTCATCTGTTCTTCAACCCACCGTTTTCTAACAAATTCAGAATCCTCCGAACTAGAGTTTTGGCTAACTTTTATTCCAACTTTCACTTTTTTTATTATTTCATGAAATACTTTTAAGGTCCATACCTCAGTATCCTCAGAATGTTTCATCATAAGGGAATTATACGATAATGAAGGATGCATACCGCATGCGATAGAAAATACAGATGAACGGATGCGTTCTGTAAGAAATCGAGATTCGATCCACTTTTTATGGACCTTGTTTTTATCCGCTTGAAAAATAATGACCAGAATAGCAGCAAGAAGCAAAATTTCAAAAAAATGAACTGCAAATGCGAGAGAGTGTATAATCATACCAGCAGCTCCTACTGCAACAGCAATCGGAGATAATACATAAACCATCATTCCTGCACGTAAATATTTCATCTGATTCTGCTTTGCAAGCAATGATGACCGCACATAGAACGGTAAAATCTTCTGTTTTATATTGGCTTTTAGAATTTCTGGAATATTTTCACCTTCCGCTGTTTCGAATATATCCTTATACACATTTCCAATATACCTATCTACGGTTTCTTCAGGTATTGAAAAGCTGTTAAACATTTCAAGCCTTTGAAAAACACCGCTTCGAAGTCCATTCCATTTTTCTATGGTTATCGTGTTTTGACCGTTAGCCGAAATAATAATAATCGGACACTGTTTCTCACTTGCATACGCGACAATTTCACCAGTGCCGCCTATTCCTTTCGCAGGTTTTCCATCCCATACAGCAATCAAGAGATCACATTCATCAATGACCTTTTGTCCGGCTTCTTGATAAGAATTTCCCCGATTTTTCGAAGTATTCTTTGTACTTTTGGAATACTTTTCAGGCTGCCTTTCTAATATTGTCCGATTAGAAGCCAATCTATAAAGTTCTTCAAATTCCTTCTTGGAAGAAGACGATGTAAAGTCATTTTTGTATTTATTTTTGATAAAAGGGAGAATAACTTCGATTTCAGAATCCGGAAATTTGAGTACCTCCCGAGCCACTAATCGATCCGCACCTTCCGCTAGAGCTGTCACAACTGTAAACGCGAAAGGCGTTATAGATTCAGGCATAGGAAAAGGCCGATCGAATAACTCATAGATTGAAGAATTTAATGCTTCCCTGACTTTGGAAGCAATTCTTTCAGGTTCCTTTAATATTCTATGGCCTGTGATACCAATTTTGATACGGTAAGGAATTATGGGAGGAAGCATTCTATTATGGTTTCTCAAAATTATAGCGTTTACTTATATTAAAATCGTATAATTACTTAACAAACACTGTAAAGATATTTAGATTGTGTCGCCAATATCCATCACTTTGCTTTCCTTCATCACAAATGTCATCCCACTCGACTTTCGTATTCTATTGCATAAAAGAGCAAAGGCTAAGGAGTTTTTGCACAACGGAAACCATAACATTGATGTATCCAATCGCCGACATACGAACGGTACGACGGATAACAGTCCGATCGAGGACCAATTTCATGACTACCACTACTAAATGTACCACCCCGCATCACGTGTTCACGATGTCCCCATTTTGAATTTTCTGGCCCCAATGGATTTATTTGTGCATCACTGCTATAATCACTGAAACAGTCTGAACAAAACTCCCAAGCATTTCCACTCATATCATATATCCCGAGTTCATTAGACTTCTTTGTTGCAACTGGTAATGGTTTTGGGGATCCATAACAAGCAACATCATCTATATTATTACTCCCCGAGTATATATATCCCTTGCTCTGACTTCCACCTTTTGCAGCATATTCCCACTCCGCTTCTGTTGGAAGACGACATCCAGCCCATTTGCAAAAATCAATCGCATCTTTCCAACTAATACTGACAATTGGATAGTTATCCTCCCAACCCCATTTGGGCTGTGAGGGCATTTTCTTGGCCGTAGCATTACAAAAAGTCCGGTATTGTGCTACTGTCACTTCTGTTTTACCTAAATAAAAATCTGAAAGAGTAACCGTATGCACAGGTTTTTGATCCGAACTATCACCTGCAAATGATTTGCCCATCTGGAATGTACCGCCTTTGACAAAAACAAATTCAATTCCTGCAGGAGCGACCATCAAAGAATGAGGGATTTCGATTATTGAAAAAGTTTCCTTTGGGGCGCTCGTCTGATTTACAGCTACTGCCAATCTGTCTTCCGATATAGCTTGTTTCTCTGTTAATTGTGATAATACATTGCTATGTTGGCTGACAGCGCCATCATTTGTTCCACTTATTTCTTCGAATAGTAATGCGTTCAGACGATTGAGTGCTTGGGCCAGTGCAAATGCAGTTCTAGGATCATAACGACCTAAGTTGATTAATCCTTTTGACATGATTGTGATACTGACGGATTCACCACTTGCTGAGAATATGTGATGATCTGGCAGTCGAAATGTCTTATGGCCATTTGTTGCAAGTTTGTTTTGAAAAAAAACATCCAACGTTACGAGAATGCCTTCTTTATCAGGCTCAAGTTGACAGGTACAGGTATAAGATGAATTTAGTAGCGTCCGCTTTGCGAGGATTGGAATATCTCTTATCAAAGCTTCGCGCTCAGGAACGGATGTGTCGCGTAACAGAGTAATTGACTGCAAATTTGCGAATTCGAAAGCTACAGTGAAGCCAGACTCATCGATGCCAACCAGCCTACCAAAACTTGGCTTAACGTGATCCATCGAATTGCCATCGCGAAATTGGATCATTATGTCTTCTCGACTGTGCACTACTACAGATTCAATCCGATTCCAAAATATTTTCATACTACCGTTTCCTCGTTCGATATTGAGATAGTCCCTCACTGCCCTTTCTAAATTATCCAAACCGATACCAAACTCAGTTAGCTTTGTTTCGGCACCAGTTAAATCCTTGATAAGTACGCCCACTATTGGATTATACGGCTCTGGAGAAGATCCTTCAGACGAGATTTGTAGCGTTTGACCTTTTTCTTTTGTGGAAACCTCGAGATTATTCGCAATATTTTTTTTCCTGGATTGATTCCATTCAACTCAATATCCGCTTCCTTCTTCTGTGAAGATTGAGTCGAAGCCAACGCAGTCTGATTTCTTTTCTCACGGACTCTTACTATCGTCTGTTCAAGCGCATCCAATACCTCGTTACAGGCTTCAGCAAAAGCATTGTCTCCGCGATCAAAGTATGAGCTTAATGGAGTCGGTTTCCCAGGTGCCCATTGCAGAAAGTCTCCGGTTGGAAGATCCTTTAACCGCGTTGGTTGAACCAATAAGGGAAGCACTTCCATCTCATGCTTCTTGTGCCTTGTCAGAATGTGTGGGAGTTCCTCGTCCATAATGAACGGTGAAATGACAAACTGTTGTGTAACTAGCAGGAGAGCAATGTCAGCTTTGTCGATCTCCTTGAAGATTCTTTCGCGCCATCGTTCGCCTCCTCGCAGTCCTTTATCCCTCTCGCGGTCAAACCAGAACTCTACATTCTCGTTGCGAAACGTTCGTTGCCACTGCTTAAGCAGACATCTGGGATTCACCGTTTGCAGGACGGGATCAAGCCACTCTGTAAGCCAGATTTCGTTTTCATGACTGTAGCTTATGAATACTCTTATTTTATCCATAGCCTTTGTTCCTTTGTCGGTCTGCAAATAAATTCTTCGAGAATCTATTGAATAGGAATTATGATATTTTTTCTATGGCATAGCCTGCGTTAGAAAGGATACGAGGAATTCCTTTTACCATATCACGATCTATTTGTTTTATACCATCTGGCAGTTGTTCCCATTCAACAAGGTACTCATTCCGTTTTGGATCATCCTTGGTTGGCTTCCCTAGCTTAAATTCTTCATTTAATTTTGATTTCATCCATAATTCGTGCTCTAGTCGCGCGAGTTTCTCCAGATCATTTCCAGGAAATTCTAATGCCGGCTGATTGCTACGCGACGGAATCATAATATATCCTGCTGCTGCAAGCTTATGCGGGATGGTACGGACGTTGACTCGATTTGCTTCCTTAGCCCATTCAGGAAGTTCATCATACGGTTTAAGTAATGGATGCGTTTTCTTTTCTTCACTCTTCTCTTCATGATATTTCCAACCATCCCTTTTCTTACCTTCACAAAATATATCATGGGCAGCTTTTGCCAGTTTTTCTAATATGTCCGGAGTCAGCAATATTTGTTGAACGAGGGATTGAAATTCTAAACCGTTGACATGAAGATTCATCTGAGCTTCCGGGGGAAGACACGAACGTTCCAATCGATTTTTCCCCGACAACTGACTCATCGTTAAAATAGTTTCCATGGAACGCGCCCCGTGCTTATACTTACCGATGGTGAGAAATGCAAAGAGAACGCCGGAGTCGATATTCAGAATTTCTTTTCCATCCCTTTTTTCCAGGAAAGAAGGACAGGCTCGACTCAGAATCGATCTGAGTAAAATAGCACGGCGGATGACGTAATGCGGATCTGCTGCAATGTTGTCTCCGACTGGATTCGGCCCCAAAATATTGACAAATCCTTTCAATCGGCTGACGAAATCCGGACCTTTAATTTCCCGGAATTTATCGTCGCTTACGACTTGTCCAAACGTTTCTATCTTTTCGCTTGTGCCGCCGGCAAAAATAAATATCGCCGGGCCAATAGGATGTGTAATCTGACCTTGCTGAAAACTTCCATCCTGCATTGGCGCAAGAAAATGTCGCAACCAGCCGTATGGTTGGTTCTCCAAAGAAGTATCAAATTCATCCCAAAATACAAGCGGGATTTTTCCAGACAGTCCAACATCCCTGACCTGATGGAATGCATCATGAAGAGCATCCACATCCTTCAATTGAGATAAGTTAAATTCTATTTTCTGAATTAAGTCTGGAAATAATGATTTTGCTATCTCTGTTATACCGAACGATTTTCCCGATCCGGGAGCACCAAACACGGCGATGGAGAGCGGACGTTTCTGGTGACTCTGGCTGCAGTACTCGCCCACTAATGCACTAATATTGTGGAAGCTTTCGATTTCATGCCTATCAACAGTCAAAAGGTGTCCGAATTTCCCTAAGGGAACGTCACGCAATACAGACTCCGGTCCTTCTAATACAATATTAATCGCTATCTGTTCAAAGGCATTCAAATATTTATCTTGAAGAATAGTCCAGAACGTATTTTCCGAATTAGTTGATTTGTCCGCCGGAATGTGTTTAAGGAATTGAACGGGATCTTGTACATCCGTCACAGCAAAGGGTTTTGAATCATTCATCAATTCGCTTGCAATCATTTTCACAGGAAATGAAAGTTGAACACTCGACGACTTTGAGGTTCTATCGCCATACCCCTCCTGATGAAGTTTTCGCATAGCAGCCAATCCTGATTGAATACCAGCATAGATATTATACTTATCCCGAGAAAGAAATATTTGTCGAACGATTCCGGCCATTAAACATGAATTGTACCCAACCATACCTCCAAGATACTCTTGCGTCCACATCCCTTCTGCTACTTGAGGATCGAAAAATAATTTTCCCTTTTTCCCCGATAGGAGAAGTGCACCTGCCGTATCAAATGAAACAATCACATGGGCACAGTCCGAAAGAGCATTAACGCGTGGATTATGAACAAGCTCCCAAACAAGATCCTGCGCGGTTCGTTCCCAAGAAAGTGCTCGACTGATTTGCACTTCCGTTCGCCTCAAGTCATTCACTCCCATAACAACGATCAGTCGTTCAGCACATTTTTTGTGTAGATATTCGAATAGTTGACCCTGGGCTATCGGTCGTGACATTTTGAGAAGAATCCAAGGTTGATTATTTTCCTCTTTAATAAGTTCAGACCAGAGTTCTGGATGACTACGAAAACCGAGATCAGCATCGTCGAGAACAATCAATTCAGGTTCGTGAACATCCTGCAGCTGCTGCTTAATGGTTTCCATCCATCCATCATTATTTCGGTCCATGCCAATAAATTCCGAGACACGCCATGCAGGATTTTCCTTGTTCGCTTTTTTGCTGTATTTGAAAAGAGACCAAAGTGCATAGGAATGATGAAATCGTTTATCTCCTGTAATAACGTTCTGGTCGAGTTCCTTGATTTTACATATCTCATTTTTTCCTTCTCCCTGCTCCATCTGAGAAACAACTTCTTCAATAATATCTCCAAGCAGCGCAGCCCCACCTCGTTGTCGACAAGCGCGTGTCCAATCATCTGGATTCCATGTATGACTCTCTAGTTCCGCACGGCGGAGATGGGCAATATTCCAATCTATTGTAAAATCGCCGGTAACTAATACTTGTTTGCTTTTAGCGCTGCTCGTTGTCATCATGACTCCTTGTATTATTTATGTTATCTTTGGCAGACAACATTTTTTCTTCTACATAAAAGTGAATCTTATACAGCGTATGAATATTTGCGAGAACAAAGCTGTTCGTCGCTGAAGGAGTTCACATCTATTGTAAATGTGAACAAAATATGTGCTAAATCTTGCAATAATTCCTGATAAATACAATTATTCGTTAAAGCGTTATCTCATATTCCATAGGACAAGAAAGGGCTTTTCATGATCACGTTCAATCATTGCAGAACAGAGGTTGGCCTATTGGATCAAACTGACTTCTTTTTCCAGGATTCATTTAGTATGGGATCCATAATATCTGCTTGCTCCTTTGCCCACTTGATCCAATCCTTTAATTCTGCATTTATGTCTTGAAGAGTTTTCTCCGAGAGGTACTTTTCTTCAACAGCTTTAATATATGTGCGTATTATGTTACTTGTCTGCCATTTCTGGCCATCTTGTACCAATGCCTGGATTCTTTCTCGCTCATTCTTTTTCCGCTCTTCGTTCAATCGTTCTTGTTCTCTTACTTCATCCTCTTTCTTACGACGTCTTTCCAATTCTTCATCTCTTTTTTTATCAAGAATTGCGGCCATAACGATGCCCAGCGCTACATTATTTACAATTTCTTCGAGTTTCGCAGTTGGCGTGTCATTCCATATTTTCCTGGCACCACTTACATAAATATTCACAAATTCAAAATAGAGGATCCCAGTTGGGTGAAATACATATTTATTGAATGATTTTTGATCAGGATTTTCCGACCGCTTCGTCCTCTCTTTTAGTTCGACCTGGACATCAACTCCATTGACCTTTACATACGTTCCTTCTTTATACCCCGGCTTATGACTAATTGGAAAACCATTCACTTCTGCGACTTGAAAAAGTAAATTCATTAATGATAGAGCTCTCTCAGTTGAAGATTTTGTAACCGACATATTGAGAAAATGGATCCGCTCACCGTCTTCGAGTTTTCTATATGATTTCAACCGTTCGCGTAATTCTTTTTGTGCATCTACAATAAGGGGATGGAATCCCTTTTTGAATTCATTTAGTGTGACAAAGCTATGCCCAATTGCATTATCGATGTGATCCTCTTTTATACCATCTAAATTCATATCGTTTAATGAAGATGGTTCTTTCATCACGAATTCGATTTGTTTTACTTCGTTATCACCAATTACTGGAAAAGGGATCTTTTCCACATTATGACCATGGGCCTGCTTAGCCCAATATCCTGCAGGCGGCAATGGTATGTTATGTCGTCTACAAACCTTTGCAAGACCTACATCAGATATTTCGAATTCTTTTGCAAGATGAATAAGAGGTTTTGACCAAACTAGATTGTAGAGTTCCTGACGAGAGATTTTAATCGTATTTTCCAATGCCTGTTCCCTTAAGTGATGTGTACTATTTTAGTTTTAGTGGGTAACTTAAAATAAGGAATATGGACAGTTAAGGTAGGTTTTTACGTCTTTTGGTAATAATCCATTTTCATGTCGATCCAATCGACATATTCGAAAAACGTATCGATTCCTTCTCTCCCGAAGTTTCCGATTGGGGATGGCGATCGACGCTCACCACATTACTTACGCCTTCACGACCCATATTATCTGGATATGTGCTGTTACGACACACATCAGGAATTGTTTTTCTGCAATTAAGCCTTAAGGTTATCAAATAGCCGTACACATTTATGTATCATCCTGTAAACTATTTACTCCCTGCCGCAATATTTGCGATTATGCCAATAATCTTTGACTTCGTACCGGCTGGTTCACCTTAATCGAGGATCGATGAGACAGCTTCTTCAAAGACCGCAAGTAATAAAAGTTCAGAAAAGGTTTTACGTATATATCCAACGACTTCTGAATTACCCATGGAGATAGCATAACTAACAGAGATAGTATTTCTACGCTTTGATGGTATCGAAGAATGATTTGAAGTTTATGGCGCTGACATCATCTCCCAGCACGATGTCTTTTCCTCGATAGACTACCCATGAGTGTTTTGCTTCACTAGATAATTGTAGAAGCAGTCTTGCCATTTCTGGACGGAATGTGTACCCTGATTTGATCTCGATATGTTCCCGGCTTGACTTCCGATCGATAATCAGATCAATTTCATTTCCGTTGCTCTCCCTGAAGAAAAACAGTTCAGCATCCGTCCGTGTGTGTATCAACTTTTTATAGGTTTCAGAAATTATGTAATTTTCGAAGAGTGCACCATACATCGGACCTTTTTCAAACAACTGTTTGGTACGAATTCCTGTTAAATAGGAAACGAGTCCTGTGTCATAAAAATAAATCTTGGGACTCTTAATGAGCCGTTTCCCCAAGTTCTTGTGAAATGGAGGTAAAAGGAAGACGATATACGAAGCCTCTAACACCGAGACCCATTTCTTGATCGTTGGTACACTGACACCAATATCTCGTGCGATTTCGGACATATTCAGAAGTTGAGCAACTCGAGCTGCCAGCATTTGAATAAATCGTCGGAAGTCGCGGATATCTCCAATTTCACTAATATCTCGCACATCACGTGTCAGATATGTATCGAGATATGAAGAGTACCAATCGTATCCACCACGATATTTACGCCCAACAAGTTCAGGATATCCACCCTGGTAGAGCGACTGGTCCCGAAGTCCTGTAGGTATCTCTGAAAATTGGAACGGTAATAATGTGAGGAGGCCAATTCGTCCTGCGAGGCTTTCAGAAACTCTTTTCATGAAGGCAAACTGACTGGAACCTGTCATAATGAATTTACCATAGTCGTTCCGGTTGTTATCAACAATCAGTTTGACATAATGAAAGATCTCAGGAACGCGTTGGACTTCATCAAATATCACTTTATCTGAGTTGACCTCCATAAATTGCTCGGGATCGGTATGGAATCGATCAACCACATTAAGGTCATCGAACGATACATAGCGATACTTGGCCGAGAGCAGCTTTCGCAGCAAGGTGGACTTTCCCGACTGTCTTGGGCCGGTTAATCCCACCAC
>Ga0182017_10001398_pt1 | contig 18584 bp, 17 predicted proteins | sample 712E3DmetaG_FD_120492 | JGI IMG/M metagenome (GOLD analysis project Ga0182017, IMG submission 120492) | Permafrost microbial communities from Stordalen Mire, Sweden - 712E3D metaG | ecosystem: Environmental > Terrestrial > Soil > Wetlands > Permafrost | place: Sweden: Stordalen | collected... | reverse complement strand
CGAATCATGGGGTCCCAGGATTGCGCGAGCAGAAGGCCGCGATCGGCGCTCTTGCGGGGTTCGCCGCTTGCCTGGATCTGCTTCAGGAGCTGAGGGTAGGTGTCGTCGGTGAAGATGAGTATGGCGCCGTCGAAGTGCTCGCTCAAGTTGGGCGTATGAGCGTAGGCAGCCAGCGACATCCGCTCGGAACGCGTCGGGGGAAGCAGCAGCACCTCGGCGTCGCCTCCCTCGATGTCGCCGCTGAATACGGCGGAGAGCCGCACGCCGTCCACCGCGTTCCCGAAGATCAGGTAGCCTTCGGTCAGATATACGTGCAGGTCTTCCTTATCGAAGCGCAGATTCCGGACTTGGTAGCACTCCGCGGGATCCAGGCCCGCGTCGAGAATCCGGCGGCCAAGCTCCGCCGTCGGGCCGTCGGCCGCCCAAAGCCAAGGGACGAAAAGGGAGATGACGATCGCGAATCGGTGCACCACTCCAGGGTAGGATATCCCCTCGGTCCCGTGCTGGGGAGCTTTGGCCGGCCGACTCAGTCTATCCCGGACTCTACTTGGCGGCGGTCTTCGAATACCCGGCGGGAGGAGCGAAATCCGACGCCGGAATCGTGGCCGTGGAGAAGCCGCTCGATTCGATGGTCATCTCCATTAGGGCGCCACCCGAGGCCCCGCCCATCCTGGCCAGGGCCTGTTCGGCCATTTTCGCCTGCTCGCCGCCCTTCGCTTTCATGGCCTCCAACTGAGCGCGCGCCTGCGCCATCCCTTGCTGCATCTGCGCGTTTTGGGCCGCATCGCCCGCCGAGGTCATCTTCATGACCTGCAACACCGGGACGCCGTTCAAGTTGGCCATCTTCTTCTGCAATTCGGCCATGTTCTTCTGCATTCCGGCGCCACTTCCGCGCATCATGGCTGCCCACCCGGGGCCGCTGGAAACCCTCTGGTGGAAGGCATGCAGCTCCTGGTAGCCCGGTACGTCCGGTGACACCCAAAGGTCCATGGTCATGCGCATCTTCATAGCCGCGCCCTGCGGCCCCGCCCGGGGGGATTCCATATCCATGGTCATGATGACCTCATGGCAGTTGAACCCGCTGATTACCTTGCGCTGGCCGGTTTCCTGGACGTCGACTTTGATATCGGCGCCGAGCTGGCCCACCTTCGCCGTAATCTCGCCGAAGGGCATCACCGAGTAAGTCTTCTGAGTGTGATTGATGTGGGTGATGGTCTGCGAGCCGAAGTCCATGATCATGGCGTTGTCGCCGGTATCGACTTTCATCTTGTCGCCCTTGATGAGCGTGTGCGTCGGGCGCGCGCCGGCCCCCATCATTCCCCCGCCCTTCATCGTGGAGGTGTACGCAAAATCCGCATGAACGGCGACCGACCCCGCCACCGCCAGCACCAGCACAGCCGTTAGTTTCATCGCAAATAATCCCTTTCCCTAGCTTCCGATCCGGTTCCTTCGCGCCAGCCCCGCCGCGGGAAGCCGAAGTGCCGACGACCCCTCCGCCCGGAAACGTAACTCGATGGAACTTCACCAAGATTATAGGGACGCGTTCGTAATGTCAACCGAGGGTAAGCGGTGCAGAAAGGACCGCTCCCTCGCGGTCGCGGCTCGGCCTGCAGCCGTAACCGAGGCGAGAGAATAGGCGATGGTCCGGGCTACTGCGCCGCGGCTCGAGCTCGAAACTGACGCAAGAACGAAAACCTCGGCTCGCGCCGCTCTACCGGCCGTTGACCGGAGATCCTGGCGGTAAGCTGCGCCAGCCGCCCGCCGAGATCCGACCGGGAGGCAACCAGCCGGCCCCCTGCGTGGGCTTCGACGAGTTCGTGGTAGTCCTCGGGCAGGTAGGCTTCGATGGGAACGGCGAGGAGTTTCTCGATTGCTTTGGACTCCTGCGCGTATTCCCTCCGGACGCGATTCACCACCACCCGCGGCAATTCCCGCGTGCACTGTTGCGAAAGCACCTTGTTGACGATCCTGCGCGCCTGGTACAACGGGGCCACCTCGGGGGTGGTCACCAGGTACAGGGTGTCGAGTTCCGGAATGAGGGCCATCGCGAGCGGTGAGAGGCCTTGTCCCAGGTCGGCCACCACCCAGCCGTAGTTCGCGCAGGCGTAGCGCAGCACGGTCGCGAAGTTCGCGGCGGGTGGCAACTCACCTACCGGGATCTCCGCCGGAGCGCCGATTGCGTCCAGATGCGGCTGCACCGACTGCACCATGCCCTTCCAGAGGCTCAAGTCCATCCGCCCCAGGTTCCTGATGATATCGAGCAGCGAGTAGGCGCCATTGGCCTTCAGCCAGAAGCCCACCATTCCGCCAAGAAGGTCGAAATCGGCGGCGAGTGTCCCGGCGGAAGTGATCCTGCTTAGCTCGGCAGCCACGTGGCAGGCCACCGTGGTGGCGCCAGAACCACCGTCCGCGGAGAGGAACCCGATGGCCTTGCCGGTGCGATGGGGAGGCGCCTTCATGAGCAACTCGTCCGCGATCTTATCCAGGGCGGTGGTCAGGGTCTCGACGCCGATCGGCGGGTACAGGAATTCGCGCGCTCCGGCTCGCACGGCGGCCAGGATCAGGTCGGGATCGGCGGACACGTGGGCCGCAATCACGGGGGGAGGCGTCCCGAGCGACTTGATGGTCTCCATGATCTCAAAGGCGCTCCGGTGCCCGAAATCCAGCACCAGCACGTCCGGATTCGAGTACTCCGCGGTGGAGACGTCGCCCGAGGCCGGAGAGATGGCGAATGCGATCCGGACCCTCAGGTGATTGAGGCAATCCACCACGCTGTGGCGAAGGGCGGTGTCGGCGATGACCACCCCCACCCCGAGGGCCCGGGTCATGAAACCGCCTCCGCCTTGGCGCGATCCACCAGGGTCTGTGCTCCGCAGGAAACCGGCAATGGACTTTTACCTGTAAAGGAATCGTCCGCAGCGGGAAAAGCTTTAGGCGGGGGAGGATCTAAAGCTCCGCCGGCCGAGCTCGAAACTGGCGAAACAGCGAAAACCTGGGCTCGCGCCGCTCCTCAGGCTTACCGGCGATCTTGGCGGCAAGCTGGCCCAGCCGCCTGCCAAGCTCCGACCCGCGGGAGGCCAGCCGGCCGTCGGAGTGGGCCTCGACGATCTCGTTATAGTCGTCGGGCAAGTACCCCTCGATCGGAATGGTGAACAACTTCTCGAAATCGCCGGATCCCTGCGAGAATTCCTTCCGGACGCGGTTCACCACCAGCCGCGGCGACTCGCGCGTGCACTCGCTCGAGAGGAGCTTCTGAACGATCCTGCGCGCCTGGTACAAGGGCGCGGCCTCGGGCGTGGTCACGAGGTACAGGATGTCGAGTTCGGGAATGAGGGCCATCGAAAGCGGCGAGAGTCCCTGCCCGAGGTCGGCCACCACCCAGTCGTAGTGCGCGCGGGCGTAGCGCAGCACAGTGGTCAGGTTCTCGGCCCTTGGCAATTCGCCCAAAGGAATCTCCGACGGAGCGCAGATTACGTCCAGGTGCGGCTGCGAGGAGTGCACCATGCCTTTCCAGAGGCTGGGGTCCATTCGCGGCAGGTTCCTGGTCAGGTCGAGCAGCGAATAGGCGCCGTTGGCTCTCAGCCAGAAACCCACCATGCCAGCCGGGAGGTCGAAGTCGGCGATCAGTATTCCCGTGGAAGTTATCCGGCGGAGTTCGGCGGCCACGTGGCAGGCCACGGTGGTGGCGCCGCAACCGCCTTGGGCGGAAAGGAACCCGATGGTCTTGCCGGCGCGGTGGGCGGGCGCCTTCAACATCCGCTCCGCCGCGATCCTGTCCAGAGCGTCCTCGAGTGTTTGCGCATTGATCGGCGGGGAGAGGAATTCGCGCGCCCCCGCACGCATCGCCGCCAGAATCACGTCGGGATCGGCGGACGCGTGGACCGCAATCACGGGGGAAGGCGTGGCCAGCGACTTGAGTTTCGCCATGATCTCGAAGGCGCTCGGGTGTCCGAAGTCCAGCACCAGCACATCCGGATTGGAGTACTCCGCGGCCGAAACGTCGCCACCCGCCGGGGAGATGGTGAACGCGATACGGACCCTCAGACGATTGAGGCGATCCTCCACCTCGTGGCGAAGATCGGGATCGGCGACGATGATCCCCACATTGAGGGCGCGGTTCATGCGGCAGCCTCCGGCATCGGGCTGCTCGCCAGCGGCAGGCTGAGAACGAACGTGGTCCCTTCCTGGGGGTTGGAGCGGAAAGATACGGTTCCGTCGAGAAACCGCTCCGCGATCAGCCTCATCAGGTACACACCGAAGCCGCGGCCGAGGCCCTTAGTGGAGTATCCGCGCTGGAAGACCTGAAGTTGGACCGCCATCGGCATCACGCCGCCGTTTTGCACCCACAGTTCCGCGCGCTCGCCGGCGCGGCGGCACCCCAGGGTCACCACCGAGTCCGGTGGGGAAGCCTCCAAGGCGTTCAGCACCATACGGTGCAGGATTCTCCGGAGCTGCGCGGGATCGGTGAAAAGCTCCGCGTCTTCCGCCTCTGGCGCGATGTGGAGTTGCCGGCCTTCCGCGGCCTCGTCGAACTCAAACCCGGCTGCGGCATCGCGGATCGCTTCCAGCGCCGAAGCATTTCTTAGCACCACCCCCAACTCGCCCGCCTCCGCCAGGGTGAGATCGCTGTAGTTCTGCAGAGTGGCAGCGAGCCGGGACGCCGTGGCCAAGAGCGCGATGGCGGTACGCTCGCGCAATCCCGGCGCGTTCGGGCCCGCCAGACCAATCGCCAAAGCCTCGATCTCGGCGGCGCGCGCCAACACATCCGGAAGAATGGCGTGTTCGAGGAACTCCCCGCGGACGCGGTCCCCGATATCGGAAGCGAACACGATGGTGAACTGCTCTCCGCCGATCGCCAGCGGCGTCGCGCACACCTCCAGATGCGCCCCCTCCTCGCCCGCGGCGGTTTGCCGGCGGAGGCGGCAGATCTGAGTACTCGCGCGACCTGCCTGGGAACTGAGAATGCCTTCCAGCGCGCCGCATAGCGCGCAGAGCCGGCCCGTTCCGCAACCGTTCTCAGCTTCCGCCGCGTTCTTGCATTCGAAGACTTCCCCGAGACGCAAACCCAGCACTTCCTCCGCCCCGATCACGTCTAGGAACTCCAGCAAGTGCTGGTTGAGGGCCACGATCTGCCGCTGCCGGTTCAATACCATGGACATCATAGGCACGGCGTTCAGGATCTTCAGAACCGGCGCGATGGACTCGATCAGCCGGGACTGTTCCTGGATCACCTCGGGGGCGGCGCGGCCTCCGGGGGCGGGAGGGAACGGTGAATTGGGCATCAGCCTCTATCCTACTTCTCCCGCCGAGCTCCTGACCAGGGCTTGTACCACTTCCGCGGCGGGGGCGGCTCGGGCTCCGGGATCTCGGGCAGCGGTTCCCCGTAGAGCACGGCGCGGGGGTTGGCGAGGAAGAGCCGCTCGGCCAGCGCGCCGCCGTACCGCTTGGCCACGCGCTGGTACGCGATGTCCAGACGGGGCGGGCGATCCTGGCTGTCATGGCCGTCGCTGGCTACGAAATGCACCAACCCCCGCTCAATCAACTCCCGGCAGGCGTTCCGCGCCTCGGAGCCGAACCGGCCGAGCAGCGATTGCGCGGTCACCTGCACCAGGCAGCCCTGGCCGACCCAGCCCTGGAGCGTGTCCAGGCGCCGGTGCAGCAGGAAGTTCCGCTCCGGGTGCGTGATGATAGGAACCATTCCGGCCTCCAGCATGCGCGCGAACACCTCGTCGGTGGTCTTGGCAATCAGCAGATCGGAGAACTCCACCAGCAGGTACTTCTTGTGGTTGATGGTGTATTTCGTGGGATTCGCCAGAGCGTCCTGGATATTGTCGAAGTAGAAGTGAAAATCGCACCCACGATGAAGCCGGACGCCCCCCCCGGAAGCCTCCGCCAACTCCGCCAGTTTCCGCTCGACGGCCTCCGGGTCGAAGCGGTAACGGAGGTTGGCGTGCGGTGTGGCCACCAGGTCGGTGGTGCCCGTCTCGGCAGCCATACGCACCATCCGCAGACTTTCCTCGAGGCTAGGCGAACCGTCGTCCAGGCCGGGAAGCACGTGCGAGTGGATATCGATCATGCGAACCCTGCCGCCGAACCACGACCGCGAGGGAGTGGTCGAAACGCTAGATGAACATCTCCTCGTCGTGGGTGGCCTGCTCGACGGTGGTCCGGCGCGCTCCGAGGAGAAAGGCGAAACCGGCCCGGACGCCGATCGCCAGGGCGCTAATCTGTTTGAGCGGCTTCAAAACGCCGTTTTGCAGCAGCGTGGTGGTCTCCTGAAACCGGTTCACGGTATCGTCGAGAACCATCTCGATCCGGTCCATCTGAGCTCGCGCGCGGGTGGTGGCTTCCGACATCACCTCATCCACGCGGGTCAACTGCCTGCGACCGATCGCCAACAACTCGGTAGCCTGGGTGGTGATATCCGCAACGCTCGTGCGCGTTTCCTCCAGAAGTCGCTGGCTGTTCTCGGCGATCGGCTCGATCTTGGCGACCAGGGCGATGACCTGGTCCCTCAGGGCGCGCGTGTTGCGGTACATCGCAAACATCAACCCGGCCTGAAGCACAATCGCGGCGGCCGCCACCGAAATAGCGGCCACCATGATCCACTGCGTGTTGGAGTCCATGAAGAGCTGATTGGTTCCTTCGCGCCAGCCAGTCCCGCCCCTTCCCGGACGGGCCCTGCCACGCGGTTAGAGGTCGCCTAGGATTCCGCCTCCGGGCTCCGGCCTTCGGCCTCGCGATAGGCCTGCTTGCCGGCTTCCACAGCCGCCGCCAGATGGTCCCGCTGACGGCCCACCGCAGTCTTGCCGCGATCCACCAGATCGGCGGCTTGGTCTCGCAGTTCCTCGCTCCGCCGCTTCAAGTAGTCCTTGCCTTCGCCGGCTTTCGAGCAAAGGAGCTCGCGAGTCTCCTCGCCGGATCTCGGCGCAAAAAGCACACCAATGGCCAGCCCGAGGCCCAACCCAAATGCAAAGTACCCTAACTTCCCGCCTTCTTCCGCCATTTTGCTCCCTCCTGTGGTTTCCTATCCACCTGCATACTAACATATTAAGAGCTTGCCGAAAAAGATGTTGGTGTCTTCCATTGCCCAGGAGATCAGCCATGAATGAGCGAACGCCTCGCCGTCTGGCCGCCGAGGCGCTCTGGGGATACGCGCTGCGGGTTTTGGGGGGGCGCGCCTACTCGATCGGCGAGTTACGAGAAAAGTTGCTGCGCCGCGCCGAGCGCGCCGAGGACGTCCCCGGTTTGCTCGCTCGCCTAAAGGAATACGGGTATCTCAACGACCAGCAATTCGCCGCGAGCTTCTCGGCCGCCCGGCTCGAGAACCAGGGGCTCGGCAAGGCGCGCGTGCTCAGCGACTTGCGCAAGCGGCGCGTTGCCCCGTCGGTTGCCGAGAAGGCCGTCCGGGAGGCCTATCGGGACGCCGACGAGACCACGCTGATCGAAGACTACCTCCGCCGCAAGTTCCGGAACAAGGAGCTGACCGCCTGGCTTTCCGAACCGAAACACCTCGCCGCCGCCTACCGCAGGTTGCGCATGGCCGGATTCACGGCCGCCAACTCCATCCGGGTTTTGAAACATTTCGCCGCCGAGCCAGAGCTTCTGGACTCGCTGGAGGATGCGGAAGGCTGACATTGGTCAGCGGATGGCTTCGACGATTTGCAGCATCCGCGCGTAGTGCGATCCCTTCCAGTACACGCGGGCGCAGGCGTTGCAGCGGAGGAACTCGTGGTGGGTCTCGCCAACGCGGGGCGGCAGCAACCCCCGTACCGCGTCCTTGGTCACCGTCTGGAGCAGGCCGTTGCAGGCCAGGCAGCGGGCGAACGGCGTAGCCGCGTCGATCAGGTCGAAGCGGCGCAGCACCTCGGCGAGCTGTTGCCGCGGGCTGCTCGAGCGCACGTAGTAGCCCCGCGTCACCACGGCGCGCTTGAGCAGCTCGCGATCGCGGGTGAGCAGGATCCGCTCGCCGGCGCCCGACAGGCGCGCCAGTTCCTCGTCTTCGTAGTCGTTGCGATACAGCGAGTCGAACCCCATCATGCGCAGATAGGCCGCCAGCCTTCCGAGATGCACGTCCAGCACGAACCGCGGCTGGCGGAGCGGGCGCGGACGGACCCGCACCACCGGAGTAACGTCGATGGATTCAAACACCGGGTAGACGCTGATCCGGTCGCCATCCTCGATCAGGTGGGAGAAATCCACCGAGCGGCCGTTGATGAGGATGAGGTCCACCTCGGTGTGCGGCGCCCCCAGCGACTCGATGAGGTCGCGCACCGGCGGGCTAACGTGGAACGCGCAGGTAAAGGGGACCGCGCGCCGGGCGGGCGGCAGGAAATCGTTCAGCTCCGCGTAGAAACGAATGGAAACCTGTTTCACCTACTGCACGACGGCCGCCGGGTTGGCGAGCTCGCCGATCTCCGGAATGCGGACCACCACGGTGTCCCCTGGCGCCAGGGCCGCCTCCTCGGTGATCTTAACCCCCGTCCCGGTCATGAGCACCGAGCCCGCGGGCACTGGATTGGCGCGCAGCAGATACTCCACCAGCGTGGCTTCGCTGCGGGCCAGCCGCGCCAGTGGCACGCTGTCGAAGAAGTGCCGCTGGCCGTTGCGCAGAACCGTGCAGCTCATCTCGAGCCCGCTCAACTCGGGCAACTCGTCCGGCGTCACAATGACCGGTCCCAGCGCGCAGGATCCCCGGTAGAACTTCGACTGCGCCAGGTAGAGCGGGTTCTCCCGCTCGATGTCCCAGGCGGAAACGTCGTTGCCCAGCGTGTAGCCCAGAATCTTTCCATTGCGGCCCAGCACCACCGCCAGCCCCGGTTCGGCGGCGGTAAACCCCGAGTCGAAGCGGATACCCACCGGCTGGCCCGGCCCGACGCACACTCGCGCCGTGCCTTTGAAGAAGATTACCGGACGCGCCTTCGTATGAACCTGCGCGTAGACGCCGCGCTCATCCTGCCCGCCATGAAAGTCCGGGCTCTCCTGGTAAGTGCAGCCGCAAGCCCAAACCTCGACCGGGCTGATCGGAATCATCGGCACGCAGGGCTCGGAGTGGCGGCTGGCCATCTGCGCCGCCAAGGCAGTCAGGGGCACCGACTCCGCCTCCGCCTTGCGGATCAGCTCCACCATCGAATACCCGGGAACCGGCCGGGCCTGCTCGCCCTCGAACAGCGCGGCGGTAATCTTGTTGTCGAATCGGATCTGTCCAAAACGCATGGCGCCTGAAACCGAGCCTCTCTCCAGTATTCCAGATTAATGGCTCGGTGTGAGGCTGGCCGGTCAGCAGACCAGGTCTTCGCGGCGGATTCGAAGGCCGTCCAGGCGTCCCAGCACGGTGAGGGCGATCTGTTTGGGGTCGAAGAAGCTCCGCGCGATGCGCTGTATGTCTTGGGCGGTGACCCTCCCGACGCTATCCAGCAACTGGTCCAACGTGAAGAATCGTGCGAAGTACATCTCCTGGCGGGCCAGGTTGGCCATGCGGCTGGTGGTGGATTCCAGGCTCAGCATGAGCGAGCCCTTCATATAGTCCTTGGCCCGCTGGAGTTCCTCCTCTTCCACCAGCTCCTGTTTCAGGCGGCGGAATTCGGTGAGGATCGATTGCACCACTTTGGGCGCCGACTTGACGGAGGTGCCCGCGTACACGGACAAGCACCCGGTATCGCGGTACGGGCTCAACTCGGAGAACACGGCATAGGCCAGTCCCTGACGCTCGCGGATGTTCTGGAACAGGCGCGAGCTCATCCCGCCGCCGAGCAGCGTGTTCAGGACGTAGCAAGTGAACCGGTCCTCGTGCGAGAGGGGGTAGGAAGGCACGCCCAGGCAGACATGCACCTGTTCCAGGAATTTCTTGTTGCGTATCGCGATTCGCGCGTGCGTCACCGGCGCGGGATCGGTTCCGCCATCCTGACTTGGCGGCAGGGCTTCGAATCGCTCGCGCGCCAGATCCACCAACCGCTCGTGCGTCAGGTTGCCCGCCGCGGTGATAAACATGTTCGTGGGCACGTAATGCTGTCCGTAATACGCGTCGATCATGCCGCGGCTGAACCGCGAGACGCTATCCTTCGTGCCCAGGATGGGCTTGCCCAGCGGGTGCCCCATCCAGAAATTACTGGTGAAGATCTCGTGGACCAGGTACTCCGGGTTGTCCTGATCCATCTTGAGTTCTTCCAGGATGACGCCTTTTTCCTTCTCGATGTCCGCGGGCCGGAACATCGGGTGCAGCACCAGGTCCGAGAGCACGTCGAAAGCCTGGGGCAGGTGGTTATCGAGCACCTTGGTATTGAAGCTGACCAATTCCTTGGCCGTGAACGCATCCAGGTTTCCACCGATCGAATCGACCGAGCGGGCGATGTCCTCCGCCGAGCGGGTGGTGGTCCCCTTGAAGAGCATGTGCTCGATGAAATGGCACAGGCCGTTCTCCTGGGGCTGTTCCCGCCGGGAGCCGGCGCCAATCCAAATGCCCACCGCCACCGAGCGGACGTGCCGCATGCTCTCGGTGACGATGCGCACGCCATTAGGGAGGGTCGTCCTCTGAATCTCACCTGCGGCGAGAACGGAACTTGTCATGGGGCTCCAGTGGTGAACTGCTGTATTCATTATCCCACTTCCCGGCGCCTCGTGGATGGGCCGGAGATTTTGTGTTGACAGCCCTTTCCGCTGAGGGATAGACTGTAAGTGGGATGGTAAGCCGCTTGCAATAGGGTGGCAGACCAGCCCGTGGCAGTTGCATGGATCCTCGGTAGGCGAGGCGTCCGCGCGGCATACAGGCCATTGCCCTAAAGCGTCGAAAGAGGCTTGCGGTCAGGGTAGACCAGGAACTCCCGGGTTAAGGGTTTTCCTAAGATGGCTGAGATCCTCCGGATCTCTTACGGTGCGCGGTGCTGAAGCTTGGACCAGTGGGGGAATCCGGTCGCATATCGTTCGCGGTAAGAGGCCATTTTCTCCGCTGGGGGGAAAATGGTTTTTTGTTTTCCTCCCGGCTTCATCTCGCCTCCAGAAAGGTTTATGGAACCCGAAACCGACGACAAGCCTCCTGCAGCGGGAGACAATTCGTGGAAGCCGCGAGCGTGATCCGGTAGCAGTCCTTTCGCTTCGCCCGCCGCGTCTTCCACTGGCTGTTCAACGGTAGACGCGGAGGGTTGAAGGCAGTAGTTCCCTTCCCCTTCGACATCTCGAGAGCGGGTGTGGCCGATCCAGGGTGGCTTGGAGCGGCAAGAGGGTTCGTGTCTGCGCGAACCGGAAAGGAGATGCTCGGATGACCAACAAGGTACTGCTGGAGCCCGCGGCCGGAGCCGGAACCGAAGTTACGCCGGTGCGCGGGCGGATCGTGAAATCCAAGTGGGCGCATAACTTACTCACCTTTCTCGCCGTTCTTGGCCCCGGACTTATCGTCATGGTGGCCGACAACGACGCGGGCGCGGTTTCCACCTACAGCCAGGCAGGCGCGCAATACGGCACTCATCTGCTTTGGATAGTCCTGCTCTTATTGCCCGTCACTTACTTCATTCAGGAAATGGTTGTGCGCCTGGGCATCGCCACCGGCAAGGGCCACGCGGCGATGATCTACCAGCGCTTCGGACGATGGTGGGGCCTGTTCTCGCTGGCCGACCTGGAACTGGTGAATTTCCTGACGCTGGTAACCGAGTTCGCGGCCATTGCGCTGGCGCTCAACAAGCTCGGTATCGACCCGCGCCTGGGCGTGCCGCTGGTAGCGGTGGGGCTCATGATTATGGCGATCACGGGCAGTTACCGCCGCTGGGAGCGCACGGTGGTCTTCCTGTGCGTGCTGGACCTGGCCTGGCTCGCAATCGCCTTCCGGCTGCACCCCGGCATGGGTGAATTGGCGAAGGGCGCGCTGCTGCCCTCCATGCCGGCCGGCGGCCTCACCCCGGACCTGATGTTCCTGGTGATCGCCATCGTCGGTACGACGGTGGCGCCGTGGCAGCTCTTCTTTCAACAGAGCTGCATCGCCGACAAGCGGTTGCGCTTCGCCGACGTAAAATGGGCGCGGCTGGACACCTTCGTGGGCGCCTGCATCACGATCACGGTGGCGGCCTGCATGATGATCGCCGGAAACGCCTCGCATCTTCGCGGGTTCACCTTTACGGACCCCGCGCAGATGGCGGTGGACCTGGGAAGCTTCGCGGGCGGCGCCATCCGCGCCGGCGTTCTGCTGCTGATGATCAATGCGGCGGTGCTGGGGGCTACGGCGATTTCGCTTTCGAGCGCCTGGGCTTACGGGGAGGTGCGCGGCTGGCCTCACAGCCTCCAACTTCCCATCCGCAAGGCGCCTGGTTTCTACGCGGTTTACGCACTTTGCGTGGCGGCGGCGGCTGGCATTGTCCTGATTCCCGGAGCGCCGCTGCAACTCATCATTTTGGGCGTGCAGGTGCTGGCCGGAGTAATGCTGCCATCGGCCATCATCTTTCTGCAACTGCTGCTCAACGACAAGGAACTTCTGGGCCAGTATGCCAATAAGCCCTGGAACAACATCGTGAACTGGACCATCATCATCGTCCTTTTCGCCCTGTCACTGATCCTGGCGGCGCAAGTGGCGGCGCCGGGTCTTTTCCCGGCTGGATGAACCATCCAAGGAGGATACGAGGATGAGGAAGGAACTGGAAGCGACAAAGAAGAACCATTTCGTGGTGATTCACCCGCTGGACGACCTGCCGGAGCAGAAGGTCGACACCGATAGTCTCGGGCCGATGGCGATGACTCGCAGCGTGCGGTTCTCGCTGTTGAGCCTGCGCGGGTACTTGATCGTGATCTGTCTGCTGGTGGTCTACCACGTGGTTGGCCTTGCCACCGGCCTGGCCCATCACACACATTGAGGGCCGTGACCGGCGAGAATGGCCTGGAACGTCAATCCTGTCCTGGTCCTGACTACGGCGGGCTTGCTGTGTCTGCTGCCGTCCCTGGCGGCACAGGAAGCCTCCGACCAGCCTCAGCCCTTCTCCGAACGGTGGAACATCCACTTCCAGGCAACTTCCATAGGCCAGCACCACGGCGGTTTCCCCTCCCTGTATGAGGGAGACAACAGCCTGCCGCCGCAACCTGAGAGCCGGGCGTCGCTTACCGCAACCGTGTTCCTGGCTGTGCGGCTGGGATGGCACACCGATCTGGTGATCAACCCCGAGATCGCGGGCGGACGGGGATTCGGCCTGGTGACCGGCATCGCCGGATTCACCAACGGAGAGATCCCGCGGGTGTCCTCGGCGACTCCTACGCTTTATCCCGCGCGCGCATTCCTGCGCACCACTTGGGCACTCGGTGCCGAGACGGAATCCGTCGAGAACGGCATGAACCAGCCGGCGGGCGCGCAGCCGGTCCGCCGCTTCACCGCCATCGTCGGCAAGTTCGCCGTCACGGATTACTTCGATAGCAACAGCTACAGCCACGACCCCCGCAAACAGTTCATGAACTGGGCGCTGATGTACAACGGCGCCTGGGATTACCCGGCGGACACCCGTGGTTACACCATCGGCGCCATGGAGGAACTCGCGACGCGGAACTGGTCGCTTCGCCTTGCCCAAACCGCCGAGCCCACCGTCGCCAACGGGCCGACCTTCGACACACGGATTGACAAGAACCGCGGAGACACGGTCGAGGTCGAGCGGCGTTACCATTCCGGAGGGCATGCAGGAGCGTTGCGCGTGCTGGGCTTCGCCAATCGGGAAGACGCAGGCACATTCCGGGAGGCAATGCGCCCGGGCGGCCCGCCCAACCTCGCGGCAACCCGCCGCAATGGCACGCTGAAGTACGGCTTCGGCGTGAACCTCGAGCAGGCGCTCACTCCGGACATCGGGGTCTTCTCGCGCTACGGATGGAGCGATGGCAAGACCGAAGCGTGGGCATTCACTCAGATCGACCGGTCGCTGAGCGGCGGGGTCTCGATTCAGGGCAAGCTTTGGAAACGCGGTGGGGATCAGATCGGCGTGGCTGCTGTGCGGAACTACTTGAGCGGCGACCAGCGCAGCTTCCTGGCGGCCGGTGGGCTGGGGTTTATCATCGGCGATGGCAGGCTGGATCGCTATCGCCCCGAATCCATTGTCGAGGCGTATTACTCCTGGCAAGCGACCAAGCAGTTCACTCTGACGGGAGATTTTCAGCGCGTCGCCAATCCCGCCTACAACCACAACCGCGGACCGGTTTCCGTGCTGACCCTGCGGGTTCACTGGGAGCGGTAGCGGCCGCCGTTGCTACACTGAGGACAGCCATGTCCGCCCTGCTGGGCCTGGAAATTCAGGAACTCGAACAGCTCCTCGGCCCCGATCATCCGCGGTTTCGCGCCCGGCAGATTTACGCTGCTCTCTACCGCGAGCGGCACCCGGACCTGATGCAGGTCTCGACCCTGCCGCTCGCGCTGCGCCGCGAGTTGGCCGCCGGCCATGCGGTCGGGTGGCCTGCCGTCGAGCGGCGGTTCGACTCCACCGACGGCACACGCCGCTACCTGCTCGCTCTGGCCGACGGCAAGACCGTCGAGGCCGTTTGGATGCCGGAGGAGGAACGGCAGACGGTCTGCATCTCGACGCAGGTCGGCTGCCCTGTGGACTGCAAGTTCTGCATGACCGCGCTGCTCGGCCTGGAGCGCAACCTCACGGCGGGGGAGATCGTGGGCCAGGTACTGGCGATCGCCGCCGACAACCGGTTGGCCGTCGAAGGCCAGCGGCTCAACGTGGTGATGATGGGGCAGGGAGAGCCGTTACTCAACCTGGCGAACGTCCTCAAGGCCACGCGCATCCTGCTGGACCGAGCTGGCTGCGGTCTCTCCCCGCGCCGGCTGACGCTTTCCACCGCCGGCATCATCCCCAAGATCGAAGAGCTGGGCCGCGAGCCGGTGCGTCCCAAGCTCGCGATCTCGCTCAACGCCTCCACCGAGGAGGCCCGCCGGGAGTTGATGCCCATCACGCGCAAGTACCATTTGAAAGACTTGCTCGAAGCCTGCCGCGCCTACTCGCTCCGCCCCTGGGAGCGGCTGACCTTCGAGTACGTGCTGCTCAAGGGCGTCAACGACAGCGAGGCCGACGCCCGCCGCGTGGTGAAGCTGCTCGCCAATCTGAACTGCAAGGTGAATCTGATCGCGCTGAACCCGGGGCCCGAGATCCCCTTCGAGACGCCGGATACGGAGAGGGTGCTCGCCTTTCAGCAGATTGTGAAGCGCGCCGTGCCCTGCTTCATCCGGAAGCCGCGCGGGCGCGATGTATTCGCGGCGTGCGGGCAATTGAGAAAAGTCAGTTCGCCGGTTTAGGCCGGGGCGTCGCGTCGCCGGGGATCATCCCCATCAGCCACTTGATGTGCTCGGTGTACATCTTCTGGACGTCGGGACGGTCCCAAACTGCCTCGACGTGTCCCAGGCCGTCGTACATCACGCGGCCCTTGCCGTAAGTGCGCGCCCAGATGACCGCGAAGTCCTTGTCGGTGCGGTGGACCTTGGGGTTGGTCAGATCCAGCTTGTTCCCGTCGAGCTTCAGCAGGACTCGCACTTTCTCGCGAGAGAACTGCTTGATCTGGTAAATCTCGTCGCGCATGGTGAAGGCGTTGGGTAGGAACTGCATCCCCGGGAAGCCGGAGTCCTCAACCGCCAGCGGCGCGTCGAAGGTGCCCCAGGGGTGTTCATCGAAGTAGCCACCCACCATGTCGCCGTACTCCGGCCACTTGTAGAACGTGTCGCTGCCGGCGTGGATGGCGATGAAGCCCTTGCCGTCGTCCTTTACGAAGGAGAGGAGATCGGCTTTCTGGGAGTCGTCCATGTCCAACTCGCCCGTGGTGCAGAAGGCGACGGCGTCGAAGAAGTCCAGGTTCTTGGCGTTGCCTCCGAGCTTCTTCTTGGTGACGAGCTGGCAGTCGGTCTTGATGTAGGTGTCCCACAACCCGGTCTCGTGGCCGAGCTTATACAGCGTCCCGGCCGCGTTAGAAACGGAATCGTGCTGGTAGCCTTTGGTCTCGCCGATGAACAGCAGCTTCTTCTTCGCCGGCGGCTGTGCAAAGACCGCCAGGCCAACCATCAGGAACACTGCGAATCCAAGAATCCTCATGAGAACCTCCGATCGGCCATCTTCCCACCGGCGCATCCCGCGCCGCAACCGGCCTATTGCAGAGCCACGGTTACGGGCTTGCCGGAGTACTGGACAATCTTGTCGGGCTGCGCGGTCAGGCCGATGCCCGTTCCGTGGCCCTCGCTCGCAACCACGATCCGGAAGATGCGGCTCTCCAGCATCCCCGGGAAGTTGCCTTTGCGCTCGCCGACGGTCAACGTCGCCTTGGCATCGTCCCAGTGGATCGGGATGGTGGCGTAGACGCCCTTCTCGTAGTTGTAGTTGTCGTTCTCGTCTTCGTAGAGCGTGAAGTCGCCGTCCGCGCCGCGGTAGATGCGCAACTCGATCGGGTCGGCGGGCTTCTCGGCGGCGTACTCGACGTCCGGCCCCATGGGGAGGATCGAGCCGGCGCGGACGTAGAGCGGGATGCGGTCCAGCGGGGCCGCGGCGTCAATGGCGCTGCCGCCATTGAGCGTCTTCCCCGTCCAGAAGTCGTGCCAGCGGGCCATCGGCAGGTACAGATGGCGGGTGGTGGCGGCCTGCTCGGTGACCGGATTGACCAGAATGGCCGGGCCGAACATGAATTGATCGCCGATGTTCATGGTCCGCGGGTCGGAGGCGAAATCCATGATCAGGGGCCGCATGATCGTGTAGCTTTCGCTCGATACCTTCCAGGCCAGGGAGTAAATGTAGGGCATCAGCCGGTAGCGCAGGCGATCGAAGCTGGTCAGGATGTCCTGCGCCTGGGGGCCGTAGCTCCACAGCTCGTTTTGATCGGGGGCGCGCGTTCCATGCACCCTGAAAATGGGGCAGAACGTGCCGTACTGGAACCAGCGCACAAACAGCTCGCGGTAGGCCGGGTCGTCGGGGTGGCCCATGATGAACCCGCCGATGTCGGTGGTCCAATACGGAATGCCGGAGAGCATGAAGTTCAGGCCCGCGGGCACCTGGCGGCGCAGGTTTTCGAAGTCCGAGTTGACGTCGCCGGACCAGGCGGTTACGGAGTACCGCTGGCTGCCGGCGAACGCCGAACGGGACAAAATGAAGACCCGCTTCTGGTCCGACGCGGCGCGCTGGCCCTCGTAGACGCCCCGGGTGGTGTTGAGCGGAAACAGGTTCACGTAGCGATCGCCGCTGCCGATGGCGATTTTGTGGCCGAACTGGATGTTCGCCTCGCGGCCCTCGGTTTCCGGCTCCACCGTGTCGAGCCACCAGGAATCCACGCCGATCTTGAAGAGCGCATTGTTCATGAGTTGCCAGTAGTAGGCGCGGGCCCCGGGGCTCGATGCGTCGTAGACCGCCATGCCCAGCGGATGGAAGCCACCGACTTTGGTGCGGTCGATGAACCAGCCGTTCTTATCCATCTCGTCGTAGACCGCCGAGCCGCGGTCGAAGAACGGCCACACCGAGATCATGAGGTGGAAGTTGTTCCGGTGCAGATCGTCGACCATCCCCTTCGGGTCGGGGTAGTTCTTGTTGAATACGTGCTCGCCTTTCTTGTTCCACCAGAACCAGTCCTGAACGATGTTGTCGACCGGGATGTGCAGCTCGCGGTACTTGTGCGCGACGTCGAGCAGCTCCTTCTGGGTCTGGTACTTGTTCTTGCACTGCCAGAAGCCGTAGGCCCACTTGCCGAACATGGGCGTCGCCCCGGTCAGCTCCCGGTAGCCGGCGATGAGTTTGTCGAACTCGGGCCCGTACAGGAAGTAGTAGTCTATGGTGTCGGCCACTTCCGAGCTGAGGTAGAGCGCATGCACGAAGCGGTTGTTGAACCGGCTCTTGGAAGCGTTGTTCCAGAAGATGCCGTACCCGTTGCTCGAAAGGAAGAACGGAATCGAGATATTGGTGTTGTCGTGGCTCAGGTCCACCGACTCGCCGTGATAGTTCCACACGCCGGCCTGGTGCTGGCCGAGTCCATAGAAGGCTTCCATGGACCCCCAGAGCTTGATGAAAGTCTCCGAGCGGTAGGTGTCCTCGCCGTTGACCTTGGCGGGGGTCATGGTGCGCGGGCCCTCGTTCACCAGGTTCTTGTCCGCGAGATCGAAGTAGGAGATGGAGCCGTCCTCGCGATTCACTGTCGCCTTGAACCGGCCGGTGACCAGGCTCACGGTCTTATCGGTGGACTGCATGCTCCACTTCGCGGCGGGCCAAGTGGTCTTGGTCACGACATACTCGGGGGGATTCGGAATGGCGCTGGCGGGCGAATACGTGACGCGGATGATCGAATCGGTACAGACTGCGAGCCGCATGACGCCCGTCTGCATGGTGAGCAGCACGCCGTTGGGCTGCTGCTCGACGCCGGTGACCGGGTTCAACGGATTCCACTGGGCCTGGAGACTGGCCGCGCAGGCCAGCAAGAGGAAGGGAACTGCGAATCGTGTGCGCTGCATAGGAATGACGCTCCGTCCCCAAGGATAGCCGATTCCCAAAACCCGTGACGTCGCGGGATCAACCTACGCGCGCGAGCCTGCGGATTGCCAGGAGGGTGGGCGCCAGCGTCACGCCCACCAGGACCGCCACGTGAATCGCGTTAGGGCCCTGGCTGGG
>Ga0182017_10001396_pt1 | contig 18588 bp, 16 predicted proteins | sample 712E3DmetaG_FD_120492 | JGI IMG/M metagenome (GOLD analysis project Ga0182017, IMG submission 120492) | Permafrost microbial communities from Stordalen Mire, Sweden - 712E3D metaG | ecosystem: Environmental > Terrestrial > Soil > Wetlands > Permafrost | place: Sweden: Stordalen | collected... | reverse complement strand
ATGCGGAAGCCGTCAGGCTCAGCCGCGAAGTGCGGGATGCCATCGCGTACTCGAAAACCGGCGATCTCCGATACGCGGCGACACGCAAGCCCGGGGAAACGGACCCGCTCGCTCCGGAGACGCGGTCCGGGGCGCCGACGCAGTTATTGCAGCCGGAGGTGACCGCGCCTTCCCGGACAATACCGGAAACCCCGGGGCGTACGCAGCCTGTGCCGGGCCGGCCCCGGCCGGCGACACTGATCCCCCGGCCGCGGAAGAAAGCCTACATAGTTGCGGGAGCCGTCGCGCTCGTTGTCGCTGCGGCGGTGTTCTACAGGACTTTGCTGTACGTTCCTCCTTCTCCACACGGCTATGTCGCGCTTAACATACTCCCGTGGGGAGAGGTGTCGAAGATTGTGAGTGACGGGGGGCAGGAGGTCCCGCTCCCCGGAAAAACGGTGACTCCCTGCCGTCTGTCTCTGCCTGAAGGGTTATACTACATTCACGTGGCGAACCCCATGTTCGCGAGAGCGCTCATTGACACTGTCAGGGTCCGGAACAACGAAGTCCAGCTTGTGACGAAGAAATTTACCGGGTTTGACGACGAGCAGGTCTCGTCGAAATTTCAGTGATAAATGTCCACGGGCAACGCACTACCACCATACAGAGGAGGTGCCTGATGCATCGTGCCAGATCCAGAGCATTCCGGCTCGCCATGATCGCCGGCGCCGCTCTTGCCGCCGGGAGCTGTTCGAAGGACGATATACCGACAACGCCCTCCGCCCCCTTTCTCTTCACCGATGTCGCGGTATCAAAATCCATCTCTCCCCCGACAACCAACCCCCTCCATCCCGGCGTAGCCTACGTTGCCCGGTATACAGTGAACTACACGCTCGATCCCGACAGCGATGCGCAGAGGAGTCAGTTGGCGGTGTTTGCTGAACTCGCCAGTTTTGATGCAGACACCAACTTTGTTGCGGTCATTGGCACACTCTCCTACACCCCGCAGGTTCTCACGGCGGCGGGGGGGTCGGTCTCCGATTCAATTGCATTTACTGCCCCGGCGACCGGGGCGTCCTTCGTTTACATAGTGGCGGGAATCGGACGGAGGCTGAACGGGACATTTTCCAACTACAGGTTCGGGCCACACTGGTCAATCAAATAATCCGGGGAGCCTACGATGCGAACGACACTCAGCACAACTGCCGCCAGCGCGATCGCTCTCCTGATTGCGCTCGCATGCTTCGCCGCCTCCGGCGCCGCACAGACCAATACGGAGAACTTTGCCCAGTTCCGGTTCAATTTCAACAACCCTGGCGCGCGGGCGACCGGCATCGGGGGAGCGTTCATGTCGATCGCCGACGATGCGACGGCATCCGAGGCGAACCCTGCCGGTCTTACGACGCTCCTCCGGCCAGAGCTGTCGCTCGAGGGGAAGGGGATACAATTCATCACGCACGTCGGTAATTTTTCTTCGACGGGGACCGACGCGAAATTCACCCTGAATGAGAAGGATTTCAAGAGCGCTGTCGTGAGCCCCTCGTTTGTGAGCCTCGTCTACCCGTTCCGGCGGTTCACGTTTGCCCTGTTCCGCCACGAGCTCATGAACTTTGAGAGCGACTTTTACACCGTGGGGAGTCTTGCCCCCGGATTTACCGACGGGCACTTTTACTATCCGGCAAATTCAAGCACGCGGATCCACGTTGACGACTACGGCGGAACTGTCGCATACAGATTCAAGGAGTGGTTTTCCGCCGGCCTCTCCGGCGGGATCTCGCTCATGAGCATGCAGTCGTCGATTGCCCGGTATTTTGTCGCGGTATTCAATGACGGGTCGCTGGCAAACATTGCGACGATAGACGACCACAACTCGGATTTCTTCCTGAACGTCGGGATCCTTGTCCGACCCGCAGAGAATCTCTCGATCGGCCTGACATACAAGAAGCGGCCGTCATTCAAGCTCCAGCAGACATACCGGTTCACCCAGTATCCATCGGATTCCGTGAGAACGAGCCCGATCAACTTCAATATCCCCTCGTCGTACGGGATCGGGATTTCGTACAGACCCACGGACCTTCTGACGATTGCGTTCGATGTCGTGCGTGTGAATTACTCGAGCCTGACGAAGGAATTCGTTGTAACGCTTTCGCCGGCATCGGTGAAGCCGTCGGACTTTGCCGTCGATGACGGCACGGAGATACACGGCGGAGCGGAATACGTGTTCTTCGTGAAAACGATCGGCTTTGTCGTCCGGGGGGGGGGCTACCTGGAGCCCGACAATAGGATCCGGTTTGTCGGGGACCCGGGGAACGACGTCAACAGGATACTCATGAAGGGGCTCTTCCAGAGCGGGAGTTCGTACGCCCACGGGACATTCGGTGTCGGGTGCGTACTCTCGAACAACGTGCAGTTTGACCTGGCCGGAGACCTTTCCGGCGTCAGCAACACGGCCGTCGGCTCACTCGTCATACGATTCTAGAATGGACAGTCTCCTATGACCCGCGTATCCCGCCTGGGACTGGCCGCAGCGCTCATGCTTGCCGCCGTCCCCGCGTCCGTCAGCGCGCAGACCCCCTGGTATGTCTCATACGAGAAGGCCCTCTCCGCGCAGGAGGAGGGGGACTGGAAAGGCTCTCTCCCTTTGCTCAGGGAGGCGGTGGCGGCGAAGGAAACCCCGAAACTCAAAGCACGGACGTACGGGCTCCGGTTTGTGAATTATTTCCCGTATTTCCACATCGGAGAGGCGTACTATCACCTGAAGGAGAAACAGAAAGCGGTCGAGAACTTCGACCTATGCCTGAAGTACGGTGAGATACGGCAATCTCCCGAGGAATACGCGCTCCTGCAGTCTCTCCGCGGCGAGCTCTCGGGTGAACCGTCGAAGTCCGCCGGTGTCCCGGCCGGGACGAAGACGGAGCCCCTTGATGTCCCCGCGCCGGTCTCGGCCGGGAGGCTTCCCTGGTACGTGAACTATGAGACCGGACTCGCATATATCGAATCGGGGGACTGGCTGAACGCGATCGAAAACCTGAAGCTCGCCCTCGGCTCGAACGGTATCCCGCGCAGGTACGCGAGGACATATGGGATGTGGTTCATCACGTACATCCCATATTACTATCTCGGGCTGGCGTACTACAACCAGGGGATGTGGCAGCTCGCGGCGAATTACTTTGAAACCGCGGAACGTCTGGGTGAAGTGAAGGATCTGGAACCGGAGTCCGCCAATCTCAAGTCTTACCTTGAGGAGGCACGCAAAAAGAGCGCTGGAGGGAGAAAGGGTTTCGTCTCTGAAGAGCTCAAGGCAGCGGTGAACAACCAGATTGCCGATGCCGTCCGTCTCTTCAACCGGGAGGAGTACGCAAAGGCCGGGACGGTGTTCCACTCGGTCCTCGTGATCGATCCCTACAATTCCGTCGCAAAGAGCTACCTCGTCAGGATCGCGAAGCAGTCCGGGGGGGGAGAGCAGGAGGCCCCTCCGCCGCGGGAATTCTCGAACGGCATGCTCGAGCTCCTCAAAGGGCGTCACGAACAGGCGATCAAACTCTTCAGGGCGGCGCAGCCCGGGATGGATCAGGATGCAAGCCTCCACGCGTACCTCGGCGTTGCGTATTGCCTCCGGCACCGGGCTGCAGGGAAGAAAGAGAACGATGCGCTCAGGAGCGCACGGCTCGAATTCCGGCGGGCACTCGAGATCGAACCTTCCTACCAGCTCGACCGGACGCTCTTCTCAAGGGACGTGCTCGATATTTTCAAGGGTGTGCGCAAAGGTGAATAAGTCCGTAGTCCTGATACTTCTCCTTCTCCTCCCTTCCGCGCTTCTCCGGGCGCAGTGGTACGACAGCTACGAGAAGGGACGGAAGGCGGTAGAGAAGGGCCAGTGGCAGCAGGCGGTGACCCATCTCAACGAATCCCTGAACGATGAGCCGGATTCAAAGGCGAGGAAGAAGACCTACAGCCTCCAGTTCATCGACTATTTCCCGCACCTCTACAGGGGGATTGCTTACTACAGGCTCGGTGACCTGGCGAACGCACGGGCTGATCTGGAAAAAGAGAAAAGCGACGAAGAAATCAATAAAGCCGAGCGGGACAAAGAGGCCCCCACGCTTCTCGCCGAGTACCTGGGTCTCCTCCAGAAGCCCGCTCCTCAGACTGCCCAGCAGAAGCCGCCTCAGAAAACGCCTCAGAATCCTTCTCCGGGTGCTCCCCAGGCCGACCCGAAGTACACAGAAGGTGTCCGCCAGTTCAATCAGAAGGAGTTCAGGAACGCCCTGGATCAATTCAAGGCCGTGCCGGAGAATTCCCCGCAACACGCGCAGGCTCTCAAATACATCGACAGGGCGCAAACCGAGTTGACGAAGATCGGGACTGCGCAGAAGAAAGAGCGGATCGCAAGGTCATTTGCCGCGGGCGTTGAGCTCTTCAAGCGGGATGATCTGAACAGGGCGGAAGAGCTGTTCAAGAGTGTGCTCGAGATGGAACCTGCTCAACAGGGAGCCGGTAGATACCTGAAGCTTATTGAGGATCGGAGGCAAAAACTCGCGGCGGCGGTCCGTCCCAGGGAGATCCCGGCTGCGACATCGCACGAGCCTGTTGCCAGGAAGGAAGCACCCGGGCCCGACACAACCGGGTCGGCGCTGTTCACCGACGCGGTGGCGCTTTTCAAAGCCGGGAAAATTGGCCAGGCGAAAGTCAGATTCCATAGCCTGCAGACAATCGCTCCTTCATACCCGGGGCTTGCGAATTACCTGGGGCTTATCGGTTCGGTCGAGGAGAGTGTGCACCAGGGGATCGTCGCGTTCTTCGAAGGGGAGTACAAAGAAGCGATCGTTAAGCTGGGTGATCCGTCGCAGAACGGGAACGATAATCCTCATGTCTATGCGTTTCTAGCCTGTTCCTACGCTGCAGAATATCTGCTCGCGGGGGGGGAAAACGGGAATCTGAAGAAGGAAGCTGTCGACGCGTTCGGCAAAGTGAAAGGGATTGATCCCCGCTACGAGCTCGACAAAAAGCTTATATCCCCGGGAATCGTCGCACTGCTGACAGGAGAATGATCCTTCCTTGAGTCCGTCCCCCCGCTCCACCGCGAATCCGAAGAACAGGCGTCTCAGTCTGTCCCGCTTTTCCCTCGTGCTCGGCGGCGGGGGAGCGAGGGGGCTCGCGCATATCGGCGTCCTCAAAGTCCTGGAACGGGAGGGGTTGCGTCCCGGTCTCATCGTGGGAACGAGCATGGGGGCGATCGTGGGGGGGATGTATGCACAGTGTGCGAACGCGGGGATCGTGGAGGAACGGATCACGCGGCTGATCCGGAGCAAGCCGTTCCGAAGAATAGTCCTGGATGCATTCGCGCATGAGGGGGCTCCGGACAGTCTCGGGACGGTCAACGCCCTGTACGGCCGGATGAAGCGCGGGTACGGCATTCTGAAATCCGTCTGGTCGCCGGGGATTGTACAGGCGCCCGTCCTTATCGATTTCCTCTCGCACCTGCTCGATGACGCTCCCTTCAGGAAATGCGTCATCCCGTTTGCCGCCGTCTCCTGCGACCTGCTCACGGGGAGCGATGTCGTCTGCAGAACCGGGCCGATGCTGATAGCGGTCGCAGCGAGCTCGGCGATCCCGGGCGTCGTTTCGCCTGTTAACTTGAAAGGGAAATGGCTTGTCGATGGGGCACCGACAAGCATGGTCCCCGTCGATGTCGCACTCCAGCTCTCACGACTCCCCGCGGTCGCGGTGACTGTGACCCGGTCTGTCAGAGGGACAAGGACGATGACGAATGCGATTGATGTGGTGCTCCGTGCGGGGACCATCGCCCGCATGCGTCTTGCCGAATACAATCTCAAGAACGCCGCGGTCGTCTTGCGTCCGAGGGTGGGATCGTACGGGTGGGCCGAGTTTCAGTCTATAAGCAGGCTCGTTGCGGAAGGGGAACGCGTTGCCGAAAAAGCGCTCCGCAGTATCAGGGGACTCTGATGCCGCGGCCGCCGGGTTTCGTGTTCCGTCAGTCTGTCGCCCGCTTCCATCCTGTGAAGATCGAGACGAAATTGGACCAGCCGGCGATGATCACCATGAATATGTGGCCGGCGAAAAAAAAGACGAGCCCGGCCGTGAATATGAAATGCCAGATCCGGGCGGTGTCGTAGCCGCCGAAGAGCGAGGCGAGCGGGCCGAACTGCACGGGCCAGTAGAGGGAGATCCCACTCAGGACCGAGCCCAGAGCGGCGAGCGGGATCGAGGTGTACGCGAGCTTCTGCAGCGGGTTATATTTTCCGGCGGGGGGATGCTCCCGGCGGATCCTGAGATAGTACCGTATCATCGGCTTCACGCCGGAAATATCCTTCCCGCGGAATAGCGTCGTCTGCCTTCCGTGCCTGCTCAGCACGTTGTACAGGACCCACGCCGCGCCGTTGACCGCAAAGAGCCACATCCCGAGAAAGTGCCACATACGCGCCCCCGCGAGCCATCCTCCGAGCGTCAGGAATCCGGGCATGCTGAAATTCCAGATCGGGGATGCGTTGTAGATTCTCAGGCCGCTCGTGACCATGATCGCGAGCGCGATGAAATTGACCCAGTGCGTCAGGCGGACGGGGAGCGGATGCTGGTACTCTCTTTTTCCTTTGATCATTCAGACCCCCGCAAACCAGTCATATCCCTGGTCTTCCCAGTAGCCGCCGCTCTTTTCGTTCGTGACGGTGAGCTTCCTGATCCACTTTGCACTTTTGTATCCGAGTTTTGTGGGCATGACGATACGCACGGGCGCGCCGTGGGGGAGAGTCAGAGGCTTGTCGTAGGCTTCGTAGCAGAGGAGCGTCTGCGGATGAATGGCGCTCGGCATGTCGTACGACGTCGTGTAGTCGTCCGCGCTTTCGACGGAAAGATATTTTGCGGCGGGGTCGGCTCCCACCATCCGAAGGAACTCACCGAGGGGGGTTCCCCCCCAGCGGGGAATTATGCTCCATCCCTCGACACAGACGTGGCGTGTGTTCATAACCCGTCTGGGGAGCGACGCGATTGACGCGAGAGTGTATGTCCCGGGGCGGGCGACAAGACCCTCCACCGCAAGACCCCACGAGTCGGGATCGATGTCGGGAGGATCATCGTCTTTCCCGTTGACGCGGAATTCCTCTTCGGGGGTCAACTCAGAAGCTGAGTATTCGGTGCTGAGGCGGGAGCTGTCGAAGACTTTCGACTGGAACCAGTCGTTGAACTTCTGAAATGATCTGAGGAACGATTCGGTCCGTCCCTCCGGCGTCATGTCGCAGCCGGCAAGGAGAACAAGCGGGGAGAGTTTCAGGATCCTCCTCCGTGTGAGTCCGCCGCCGGCGTCCCCTTCGCCTGTCTTCCCGTTTTCCCTGTCGTCGGCCATGTGATTCTCTCCGGTTGAGACTCTCAAAGAACTTGCCGGTTGGGGGGACCCTCGTTGAGTCCTCCGTGCCTGTAACTTTACTCAGAATTCCCTGATTTGTCAACTCCCCCCCGATTGTTGCTCATTCGCCCCAACCTCCGTACATTATGATGTTGGGACATCGGCACGGCGCAAGATTCGGTACGACTGAGAGGAGCACACTGTGACAAAGTATCACTTTGGAGTAGTGGGACTCGGCGTGATGGGGCAGAACCTGGCCCGGAACCTGGAGCGGAACGGTTTTTCCGTGGTCGGTTATGACGCCGACGCAAAAAAGGTGGACGATTTCGCTCGTGTGATGGCCGGGAAGAACGGGGTCCCGGCGCGCTCGGCGGCGGAGTTTCTGGCCTCGCTTGAGTCGCCGCGGCGCGTGTTGATCATGGTCCCTGCCGGGAAGGCGGTCGATGCCGTCATCAACGATCTGAAGGGGGGACTCACTGCCGGCGATGTGCTGATTGACGGCGGGAACACGTATTTTACCGATACCGAACGCCGGATGAAATCGCTGGAGGGGACGGGGATACTGTTCGTGGGGACGGGTGTGAGCGGTGGGGAGGAAGGGGCCCTGTGGGGTCCTTCGATAATGCCCGGGGGGAATCCCGCAGCCTGGCCGATGGTGAAGTCCCCCCTTCAATCGATCGCGGCGAAGACTGAGGACGGGGTCCCGTGTTGCGATTGGATCGGAAACGGCGGAGCCGGGCACTTTGTCAAGATGGTGCACAACGGCATCGAATACGGCGACATGCAGATCATCTGCGAAGCATACTTTCTGATGGACCGGCTCCTGGGGATGTCCCCCGGGGCAATGGCCGACGTGTTTACGCAATGGGACACCGGAGAGCTGAACAGCTACCTCATCCAGATAACAGCGGAGATACTCCGCAAAAAGGATGCGGAGACGGGGAAGCCCATTGTGGAGGTTATCCTCGATACCGCGGAACAGAAGGGGACCGGCAAATGGACCAGCCAGGTTGCGCTTGACCTCGGGATGCCTGTGCTGACAATCGCGGACGCCGTCTTCGCACGTATGCTGAGCGCGCTGAAGAAAGAAAGGGTCGCCGCCTCCGCCATATTGAAGGGTCCGGAGGTGTCGTTTCACGGAGACAGGACGGAGTTCCTCGAGCTGATCCGGAAGGCCCTCTTCTGCTCCAAGATCTGCTCGTACGCTCAGGGCTTTCAGCTCCTCCGGGCCGCGAACGGCGAGTACGGGTGGGGGCTCAACTTCGGGAGGATCGCCATGCTCTGGCGTGCAGGATGCATCATCCGCGCACGATTTCTCGGGAAGATCAACGAGGCGTATGATCATAATCCGGCGATCGCGAACCTCCTGCTCGATCCGTGGTTTTCCGGTATTCTCTCGTCGTATCAATCCGCATGGAGAAAAGTGATTGCAACCGCGGTGGAGAAGGGGATCCCGATCCCGGCATTCACGAGCGCCCTCGCGTACTTCGACAGCTACCGGACCGCTACGCTTCCGGCGAACCTTCTCCAGGCGCAGCGGGACTATTTCGGGGCTCACACATACAGGCGCACCGACCGCGAGGGGGTCTTTCATACGAAATGGGAAGAGAAGTGATCAAGATCGCCGTCGACAGGAACATCCCGCTTGCCGGTTCCGCGTTCGGTCCGCTCGGCGAGGTGACGCTCCTCGAGACGACGGCGGTTACTTCCGGCTCTGTCAGGGACGCCGGTGCGCTCGTGATCCGCTCCGAGACGAAAGTCGGCCCCGGGCTCCTGGAGGGGAGCGGGGTACGCTTCGTGGGGACCGCGACGATCGGCACGGACCACATCGATCTCCCGTACCTCGCTTCGAAGGGGATAACGTTTGCCAGCGCGCCCGGCTCCAACGCGAATTCGGTGAAAGAATACATCCTCGCCGCGCTCCTCGCGCTCGCCCGCCGGGGCGGCTTTTCACTCCGGGGAAAGTCGCTGGGCGTTGTCGGCGTCGGAAATGTCGGCGGACGTGTCGCGTCGATGGCGCGCACGCTCGGCATGACGGTTCTGGAGAACGATCCCCCCCGTGAGCGCGAAGCCGGAGGGGGAGGATATCTCCCGATCAACGACCTGATGGGGGCGGATATCATCACGCTTCATGTTCCTCTGACACGGACCGGCAGTGATCCGACATATCATCTTTTTGATGCCGCCCGCCTCAAGGCAATGAAGCCCGGCTCTCTACTTATCAACACTTCCCGCGGCGCCGTCGTTGAGACCCGTGCGCTGGAGTCGGCCCTTCTCGGAAGGCACATTGCCGCCGCGGTCCTGGACGTGTGGGAGGGAGAGCCCGCCATCGATGCCGCGCTCCTTCGCCGGGTTTCGCTCGGGACGTCGCACATCGCGGGGTATTCGATCGACGGAAAAGTGAACGCGGCGGGTATGATCCGCGCCGCCCTTTCCCGGTTCCTCAATAATCCCTCGGCGTGGGACCCGTCGCGGGAGATCCCGTCCCCTCCGGATCCCTCCGTTGTGCTGCCGGGAAGGGGCACGACAGAAGAGATTCTCGAACAGGCGGTGAAGGCCTGTTACGACATCGAGTGCGACGACCGGCTTTTGCGCGGGCTGTTCGACGTTCCCCGGGAGGAACGGGGCCGTTACTTCATGGGCCTGAGGACCGGGTACCGCCTGCGACGCGAATTTGCATGCATGAACGTCGTCACCGGATCTGCGGACATTTCGCTTCGCGGGGTCCTGGCCGGTGTCGGGTTCCGCCTCTGATATTGGCAGCGCCGGTGTCAACGCCCGTTCTCTCCCCACAACAACGCACCAACTTAGGAGATACCATGCCCCTGACTCTGCGTCCTGAGACAAAAACAGAATTCGATGTACTCACGCTGGGTGAATGCATGATCCGTCTGAGTCCCCCCGGACATCAAAGGATCGAACTGACCCCCGTCTTCGAGGCGTTTGCGGGCGGAGGAGAATACAACGTATCGTACGCCCTCGCGCGCTACGGGATGCGCACAGGGTGGGTCTCGCGGCTCGTGGATAACCCGCTCGGCCACTTCATCAAGAACCACGCGCGTGCAAGCGGAATGGATATCAGCGAGGTGGTCTGGATCCCCTATGACGGGTCAGGCAGGGCGGACCGGATCGGGCTCAATTTCACGGAAGTCGGGATGGGCGTCAGGGCGAGCGTAACGCTGTACGACAGGGGGCACACGGCAGTGGCCCATATGAAGCCCGGCGATGTCGACTGGAAACGGATATTCGGTGCGCGGGGCGTCCGGTGGTTCCACACCGGCGGTATATTTGCGGCCCTCAGCGACGGCTGCGCGGAAGTGACAATCGAATCAATGAAGGCTGCGCACGAGGCCGGCACGATCGTCAGCTACGACCTGAACTTCCGGAGCAAGCTCTGGTCAAGCAAAAAGGCGATCGAGGTTACCGGGAATATCATCCCGTATGTCGATGTCCTTATCGGGAACGAGGAGGACTTCCAGAAGGTGCTCGGGTTCACTGTGCAAGGGACTGATGCGAGTCTCAAGAGCCTCCCGGTGGAGGGGTACAAGAGAATGGTCGCCCAGGTTGTGAAAAAGTTTCCCGGGGTCCGGGCTGTCGGGACCACATTGCGCGAGGTGGTGAGCGGGCTCGTGAACAACTGGTCGGCCATCATGTACTACGACGGGACATTCTACGAATCGCGCAAGTTCATGAACCTGGAAATCGAAGACCGCGTCGGCGGCGGTGACGGTTTCTGCAGCGGGTTCGTGTACGGCCTCCTTCACGGAATGGCGCCGCAGGAATGCGTTGAAATGGGGGCGGCGCACGGCGCGCTGCTTCAGACGACACGCGGCGACACGAGCATGGTGACGATGGAAGAGCTGAAGCACGTCATGGCAGGAGGAAGCGCCCGGATCAAACGCTGACCCGTCTCATCAGGAGTTCGTCATTGCGAGGCGCGCTCTCCGCGACGAAGCAATCAGATCGCTTCGAGTATTGAGAAATAGACTTCCGAAGACCCCCGGCCGGGGGTTTGCGCTGTCCTCCTCCCGCCGGGCAAAAAAGGGCACCCTCGCGGGTGCCCATCTGCCTCCAATCTGCACTCTCAATGTATTTGCCGTAGGACAAATGTCCCTATTTCAGAAGGACCATCTTCAACGTGCTCACGTAGCTGCCGGCGACGAGCCGGTAGACGTAAATACCGCTCGCCAGGTGTGAACCGTCAAAGCTCACCGCGTGATGGCCGGCTACGACCGTCCCGTTCACGAGTGTCGCCACCTCTTGCCCGAGCATATTATAGACCCTGAGCTGAACGGATGTGGTTGCGGGGAGATTGAACTCGACGTTCGTTGTCGGGTTGAACGGGTTCGGATAGTTCTGTTCCAGCGAATATCTGTCCGGAATTCGGCCGTTCTCCGCCGGTGAAATTGCAGTCGTCCCGAGTATGGCCCCCGTCCCGTAGTCCCCCAGGAACCTCCGCTGCGCGTAGGTGATCGACGAATTCTGGCCATTCATGCCGTACCAGTATGTCACTCCCAGGTAGGATTTCGAAGTGTCGGGTGTCATGTCACTGTAGTTCTGCCAGGTGAGGTTCCCGATATTCACGTGGACGTCGAAACCGTTCCACGACATTGGAACCGGCCTGTATGCTTTGCCGCCGGACCGCTCTGCACGCGCGAGGAACGAATCCACGACGGCTGTGGCCGGGAGTGTTCCGACGGGGTCCACCTGTTTCACCCAGTTATACTGACCCGGATCCATGGCCCCCACCTGCATTCCGAACGTCTGTAACCGGGCCTGGAAGCTCGACGCCAGATTCGCTCCTATGTAGTCGAATTCCCAAAAGCTCCCCTTACCGGTGGAGTCGATCGAACTTCCCTGAATGACTCGGAGCGTGCTCGGACCCGGGAAGCTCGCGCTGTGCGCATTGAGCGAATCGATGGCACTTTTGAAACTGTACGGCTGCGTGGACATGAACGTGATCGAAACGCCGGTGATACTCGCACCGTTCACGACAACGGCATCACCTGTCCCGACCGCGTCACCGGTCCCCGGGTCGATCTGCCCGTCCCCGTTGACGTCTTTGGCGGCAATAGGGTAGAGGGACCCATTGGGGACGTAGGGGATTGTGAAATTCCCGGACCCGTCTGCGATAGTACCTGCGGCAAAGACAGGATCGCCCGCCGAAAGCGACACGGTGCTGAGTGCGACGAATGCTCCCGCTGTCCCGACGCCGCTCGAGCCGGTTAAGACGGTTCCGCTGACAGTCGTCGTCGGGAACGAAGCGGCTGTGGTGAAGTAAAATGCGTAGGCTGATGCCATCGGCACGGCGCTCGCGCTCCTGGCCGAATAGACTGCGGCAAAGTACGGTTTGCCGGCGATCAGTTTCACGGTGAGCATCACTGTCTTGTGGTCGCCGCTGAACGACACTGCCGTGAGTGAATCGAAGTTTGTGATTGTGCAACCCGTGCTCCCTTTTCCCTGAAGGGGGAAATACGTTGTGTCGACGGCGTCGCTGAATGTTATGCTGACGGTCGTCGTGCCGGCTGAGACGTTTGTGGTGCCGTTCGCCGGAACCGTCGATGCGACGGTGAGCGGGGCGGATGTCCCCAGTGTGTGCTGCGCAAAGCCGGGACCTGCTGCAATAATGATGAGGAATATGATTGTGACGATTCTCATTGGGATCTCCTTGCAAATTGTGAGCGTGTTCGCCCCCACCAGATCAATGACGACTGAAGCGTCGTCGGGGGCACCAACACGCCAAGGGTTCTATCTCCTTGACATGATAAGTAGCGTATCCTTTACCACAATGAAATCACCCGAAAGGATGAAAGGGGAGCTAACCCGGGATCCCGCGCTGTTTTTTACTATTGCAGGAATTCATCGACCGCCTTCACGAACATCCCCGGCTGGTCGACGAAAGTCATATGGCCGCTCCTGGGCAAAATGACAAGTTTTGAACCGGGTATGAGCCCGTTCATTTCGTGCGCCAGTGCGGGGGAGCATTCATCGTTGTCTCCCGCAGTAATAAGTGTCGGGACCCTGAGTGTCCCGAGTCTCCCGGCATATTCCACCGATGTCAGGTTTCCGTCGATGACGTATTCGCCGTTCGACCCCCACATCACCCTGTACAGGTCCCACGACATGCTGCCGGCGGATGCCGGATTGTAGTTCGGGTCGGGGTGATTCTGGTACAGATAGGGGAAGTAGCCTTCCCCCCAGGCTGCAGTCATGTATTCATCGGTGTACCGGTTCTTTTCGAACTCCTTCCCGCGTCCGTACAGTCCCGCCGATTCCATTTTTTGTATCCGCGAGCGGAGCTCCGGCGCCATCTTTTCCAGCATCTGGCGGAACACTCCGTTCATCTCCTTCGTACTGTGGAACGTGCTGCAGAGTATCAGGTGTTCGAGGTTCTCCTGGTACTTGAGCGCGTATGCCTGGGCGAGGACTCCGCCGTAGGAGTGTCCGAGGAGATCGATCTTGCCGAGCTCAAGCGCGGTTCTTACGGACTCGACGTCCTCCACCATTGCCTCGACGGTATAACCGGAGGGGTCCTCGAGTTTTTCTGATTTCCCGGATCCGCGCTCGTCGATGAAGACGATCCTGTGTGATCTCGCCAGGGGAAGGAGGTACGGGAGGAAATAATCGTGCGATGCCCCTGGCCCGCCGTGGACGATCACGAGGGGCTTTCCGGAGCCGATGGAGGTGTAGTAAATGAGCATGCCGTGCGCATCGACGAAGCCCTCCTGAATCGGGTAGACGTTCGCGGGTGTCTTCTGCTGGACGCACCCCCAGAGGAGTGCTGCAATCATGCCGGAGAAGAGGAATGGCCGAATAGTCGTACGCATGAGAGTCTCCTGTGATATGAAGGGAGGTGGATGTCCGTGCCTCAATATAGAATGAACGGCAGCGAGGAACAAGCAGTGCATGGTTTGTCCGTCCGCGGCATCCGGCCGGAAGGGTTTTACTTCCCTCCGGAAAGCGCAAACCTGAGAGTGATTGTCACCCAGACCGGGACGGGTCCGTCGTTCATGTAGGCGGGAGTGAACACGAACTGTTTTGCGGCTTCAATGGCGGGGTCGTTGAACATTTCCGAGTCGCTCTGAAGCACATCGACCTCTTTCGGTTTCCCCTCTTTGTCGACCCAGATCTTCACAAGGACTTTTCCCTCGAGGCCCGTCCTGACGGCCATATCCGGGTATTTCGGCTCCACGCTTCTTACGATCACGGGTTCTTTTTCGACGGCCACATAATCGGCCGGGGGTGATTCGTCACCCGCTATTGTGATATCTCCCGGGAGCCCTGTCCCCCCTTCGGTCCCGCCCCCTTCCCCTCCGGGGCCCGTCCCCTGATTCATCTCATGCTGCGTTGCGAGTGTTTGTTCCGGGCTGACTTCGACGTCCGGGACAGGGACAGGGACCCCCGCATCCGGCCTTGCCTTCGGGGCGGAGACACTGATGGGAGGAGGGGAGCTTGCGCCGGCGATCGACGGGGGGGGCCCGAGTTCGCTGTACCTGAGCAACCTGACGTGTATCGCCGGAGGCTCGTCCGCGCCGATGGTGTCGATGAAATAATAGAGGCCGATCAGCGAGAAATGAATGGCGACGGCGATGCCGAGTCCGAGCTCCAGGAATCTCCTGTACGTTGACTTAAGTTCGGCCGCGCCGTACTGCGGCTCCGTCTTGTCCTCTGTTGTCACATCCTCATTCATCGGCATCACCGGGATTGTTGACATCCGGTCGCGAACGGGCTATATAGTGCTGACAGCGCTCATTTCATGGCTCGTGCTCAGAGGGGCGGGGGGCCATGCGCAGGTTCCTCGGGGTCAACGGGGTAAACAGCCTCTCGCGCATCATGGGCTTCCTTCTTATTTGCATCGGGATACAGTTTATCGTCAACGGGGTGAGGGACCTTGCTCTGGACACCTCGTTCTGGCAGGGGTAGTCGGGCCGGCATCCCCGCTTTGTTGATGAATTTGGGCCGTTTTGGGCCGCTGGATCCCCGTAATTGTGCCTGGTGCCGCTTCCTGGACTGCTCGCGGGCGGTTTTTTTCGGGGAATGCGGATGCGCGCTTGACATTCGAAAGAGCCCGTTGCTATATTCGGTTGTTCCTCGCCATCTTCGTTCCCAATCTCTCGAAACCTGATTTGACAATCCACGTTTTTCCGTTTCATCTCCAACAACCCATCACATTGAAAGGAGTCGGTCATGGCGGCACCGGTGACGCATTTTGAGATAAACGTCAGGGATTCCAAACGCGCAAACCAGTTCTATTCCAGCCTGTTTGGCTGGAGCATCGAACCCACGGGCGATGCTACGACGGGGATGATTTACGGGATGGTCGACACAGGCGCAAAAATGGGGATCAGCGGCGGCATAGGCCAGACCCAGGCGGGAGGGCCTCCCGGCGTTACATTCTATGTTCAGGTTGAGGACGTCCAGTCGCACCTTGACAGGGTTGTGGCGCTCGGCGGACGCGTGATCGTGCCCCTGACCGACGTCCCTGGCATGGTAACATTCGCCCAGTTCGCGGACCCCGAAGGAAATATCGTGGGGATCATCAAGGGTCCCCAGACTCCCCCGAAAGAGGCCGCGCCGAAGAAAAAGACCGTGCCGAAGAAGAAAGCAGCGCCGAAGAAAAAAGCAGCGCCGAAGAAAAAAACGGTCCCGAGGAAAAAGTCTTCCACGGGGCCGAAAGCCAAGGCGCGGAAGGGGAAAAGGTGATGGTGTCTCTCTCCCGTCCCGGCACACCCCGGGTGAAAGCGTCAGGGGAGCCGGTTCCCCTGTGAGCTCGCGCGCGGAAAGAAACAGGTGTGCCTGGGCGGGAGACGATCCCCTGATGCAGCGGTACCATGACACGGAGTGGGGAGCCCCATTGCACGACGACCGGAGGCTCTTCGAGCTTCTCATCCTTGAAGGGGCACAGGCGGGCCTGAGCTGGTCCACCATACTGAAAAAACGGGATGCGTACCGAAAAGCCTTTGACGGTTTCGACCCTGCGATAGTCGCAGGGTATGGGAAGGCAAAAATCCGTTCGTTGCTTGCGAACAGCGGGATCGTCAGGAACAGGCTGAAAATCGAGTCGACAATTTCCAATGCCGCGGCCTTTATTGAAGTCTCTCGGGAGTTCGGCAGCTTCGACGCGTACATCTGGCGGTTCGTCGGAGGGGAGCCTGTTGTAAACCGGCGCAGGAGCATGAAGGAGGTTCCCCCCCGTACGGCGATCTCAGACGCCCTGAGCCTGGATCTGAGACAACGCGGTTTCCGGTTCGCCGGGTCCACTATCTGTTACGCGTTCATGCAGGCGACCGGAATGGTCAACGACCACGTCGCGGGATGCTTCAGGCACGGCGATCTTGCGCGGGTCCGGCGCCGGCGCTCCCCCATTCTGCTACCGTAGCGTATAAGTGCACGTCAACATGAAATATCTGGAGAGCACCTGCGTCTGGGTGTCCTGGACGTACGAGTCGGTGATCGTCCGGCTGACGCTCTTGTTCTGGTTGAGGATGTCGTTCGCTGTGAGCCTCACTTCTCCCCGCTGATCCGAAAAGAACTTCTTCCCCAACCCCACATTCCAGATCACGATGTCCTGATTGTAGCCTCCCGCCAGCCCTGTATAGAGCGTGTTGTTCACGTCGTTTCTGAGGACGATCCCATCAAGAAATATAAGATTGATCCTCACTCCCGCGGTGTGATAGAAATAGTTGCTGTTGGAGAGCGGCTGCTGGGAATACCGGGAGATTGTGTAATTTCCCGTATAGGAAAGGGTGAAATCAACATCGGGACTGATATTACTGCTGACAACCGCGCCGGCGCTCATGGCGTAGCTGTTTGCAATGCTCTGGTCTCCCTGTATGAGTCCCGGCGTCCTGCTATACGTGAAGCCGGATGTCAGGTTCAGGTTGCTCCCGACGAGGCCGAACGGAAGGCTGTACGTAACGAACGACCGCAGGCTCCAGTCACCGTCCAGATTCACCGGAGACGTGAGCTGTGTCCCCCGCGCCATCGCTATTCCCCCGGCGAGGAGCGTGTCGCGCAGCGCAGTGATCGTCGAATTGGCCACGTAGTCCCCCGTGTAGCTCACCCCGAAGAACGCAAGGAAGCTCCGGGATTTGTCGGGGTGCGCGTCGGAATAGCGCACCACGAAGTTGTGGCTGTACGACTGTTTCAGGTTCGGGTTCCCGGCGGTGAGCAGCAGGGAATTGGTGTTGTCAACGACACTCTGCAGCTGTGTGACGCTCGGCGGTGAAGTCGATGTCCTGTAGAATATGCGCAGGTTTGTGTGATCGGAAATGACGTCGTTGAATGTCACCGACGGCAGGATGTCGTAGAACACGCGGCCGACGGCACTCGAAGTGGGAAATTGCTGGTTCCCCTTCAGGCTCGCGATCTGGTACGCGATGTCGGTCATCAGGTTCAATCCCCCATCCCTGTACCTGTATCCGATTCCCGCCCGGTGCGTCGTGTACCAGTCTTCGTACGTGTTGGAGAGGTTTTCTTCGAGTGTGACGTATTCTCCTGTCACCGGGTCCGGCAGGTACTTCCGGTTGTCGGAAGTGTTGCGGGTCCAGGAAGGAGAATAGCTGAGTTGCATGAGGCTGGAAACCGTGAGCGGTTCGGTATAGACCAGCCGCGTTGAAAGGGACGAGCTGTTTGTGAGAAGCGTCGCCTGCTGGTCGAGCGTATCGCTCTGCGTGGCCGTCCCCTGCATATAGTCGGCGGTCGATTGCAGCGTGCTGGAGCCGGTCTTATGGTTGTACCCGGTCCCGATGTCGAGTGATATCGTCCGGCCGGGGAGGTCGAACTTGTGTCTCAGAATCAGGTGGTTCGAAAGGTTGTAACCGGTCGTGTGCGCGACGTTGTCGCTGCCGGCCTGGTTTATGACAAGTGAGGACGGGATTGTGCTTGTGGCCCCAACGAGGCTCGTCGAGTTGTTACCCTGGAAGTACAGGCGCGGCTGGTCGATAAATGAGTTGGAGGAATCCGCGGTGTACACAAGCCGCATATCGATCCTGTTATTGTAGTTCCTGCTTGCCGCATCTGCGTTCTCGTCGTACAGGCTGTTCGAATCCCCCGCCGCAAAGTACTGCCGGTTGAGCCTCTGATCATTCTGGGCGTGCGTCAGGTTGAAGAAATAACTCCCGTTGACTTCGAGGTTCTTCATCCAGGTATCGTTGTAATTCAGCCCCATTGAGTTCGTCGTCGCAAGGCCGCTCTGCTGCTTCACGAGGAAATTGTTAATGGCCCCGCCTCTTCCGAACCCGCCTCCT